>JAESGN010000070.1_pt1 | contig 331620 bp, 310 predicted proteins | sample 9269731 | NCBI WGS metagenome assembly JAESGN01 (sample SAMN15720683, study PRJNA650826) | algae metagenome | isolation source: Mojavia pulchra JT2-VF2 and co-occurring heterotrophs from desert soil | place: USA: Cadiz Valley, Joshua Tree National Park, CA | collected 1998-06-08 | reverse complement strand
GATCAGCCATACACAGCGCCAATCACCCGCCAGGGCACCACAATATGATCAATGCTCGAACTCTCCCTTACCAAGGGAGCGGCCTTACAACCGACAATTGCGACCTTTTTCAGCAGCCTGCTAGGCCGGGCCCGTTGCGGAGCTCGACATGCAGCTCGCGCTCAGTCTGCTCCTCGTCGGGGCGGAACAGGATGGCGCCGGAAGTGTAGTAGCCGCGCAGTGCGCTGGCGCCGGAGAGCGACAGGAAGGGATCGTCCTTCACCTGCTGCTTGCTGAGCTTCTTCGTGTGGTGGGCGAGGATGATGCCCGCCTCAGGGGCGACCTGGTCGCGCAGTGCTTCCACGCGGCTCTGCAGGAAGAACATCATCGCGCCGTTGTCGTTCTCCCCTTCGCCCGCGGGCCCGCCGTCAAACAGGTTGCGGATGGGGTCCATGCAGATGATGTCCGGCGGCGCATCCGGGAAAGCGGCGCGGATTGCTGCGGCCACGAGGGGCACGCCCTGGTCATCGAGCAACATGCGCAGTTTGGGGGTGACGACGAGAGTGTCGCGGGCCCGGGCCACGATCGCGGAGTCGAGCCGCAGCTGCTGCAGCCGCTCGCGCAGGTAGTGGTACTGGATCTCGGCCTGGAGATAGAACACCCGTAGCGGGCGCGGCGCGGTGAAGCGCAGGAATGTGGCGCCGGCGGCGGCGTGCACCAGCAGGCTGATCAGGAAGTCGGATTTGCCAACCTTCGGCGCCCCGCCGAGCACCAGCATCCCGCCCGGGGTCAGCAGGCGCGGCCCAATTAGGTCGTCGGGCATCGGCGAGGTGTCGTCCAGCAGCGCGCCCAGGGTGTGCGCGGCGATGGCGCCGGGCGGCGGCGGCGCGGCGCGGAGCAGGGGCTGCCCGTTGCGGTCGACGTGCAGGGCCCAGATCGCGTCAGCCTCTGTCTTGAGCCGGTCCAGCGGCCAGGCCGGGCGGAGGCAGGCGGCATTGTACTGGCAGATCGCCTCCCAGCCCTCGTCGCCGGTGATACGGCCCTCGTGGACCATGCGAACGAAGTGCCCAATGGCCGCGCTGGCGCCCTGGAAGCGCGTCCATGCGTCCTGGGCGGCTTCCCGCACCGGCGTGGTCAGGACCGCATCGAGGCCGGGGCGGGTGGCGCCTGGGGCGGCGGTGGGCGCCGCGAGCCCCGGCATGGTGGGCATGGCCGCCACTGCCGCGGCGAAGTCGGGGAGCTCGACCTCGACCCTGGGTCGGTGCTCCCGGATCGTGACGCGCCGCTGCACGCCGTGCTTCTGGTGGATCGTCCCGGGCACGCGGATCGGCTGGTACGCGGAGCGGAAGTGCAGGTCGCCACCGACTTTCTCCGCGATCTCGCCCCGCAGCGTGCAGAGGCGCGCCAGGTCGTCGCCCTCGGCCGGCTCGGTGAGCCGCCACCAAGCATGCAGCTTGGCGGCACCCTCGGCGGTGCGGCCGCCGCTTTCGACCAGGAGGGTGGGCGGGCCCAGGTGGTGGACCAGATGCGCCAGCTTGGCTGCGATGTCGCCGGCATCGAGGTCGACCACCACGGTCTGCATCTGCAGCACATGCTCGGCGCGAGCCTGGCCCTGCTCGGCGACGGTGCCTGGGATGACATAGACGGCGCTGCCTTCGCGCGCGGCCCAGGTGGCATACGCGCCGAGAGACGCGGCGGCGTGCCGATCGGCCGGCACCCAGATGTTGTGCGGCTTGGTGTCGAGGCCTTGGCCCTGGTCGACGAAGCCGCGGACCGGGATCAGCCCGTCGCAATAGCCGAACACCACGTCGAGGAAGGCGGCGATCTGCTCGATGTCCGGCGCGATGGGCCCAGCCGCCGCCGGCATCGGCTGCCCAGCACCGGGAAGTCGATCGAGGGCGATCTGCCCACCGGTGGGAATCTCGCTCGCGCTATCCTCCGGCAGCGGCGCGGCATCGTTGAAGTCGCCCCATGCTGTCATGCAGGCAGCGCCCAGCAGCGCTTGGCCCAGGGGCAGAAGCGGCACTCGAAGTGATCGGCCTGGGCGGCAACGCGGGGCAGCAACTCGCCGGCATCCGTCGCGGCCAGGATGCGCACGGCCCGGTCCGACATGCGCTGCGCCAGCTCGGCGTTGAACGGCACCAGCTCGTGGTGCAGCTCCGCCGTGTCCTTGTTGATGGCGGTGAACAGCGCCGGATTTTCCGCCACGCCCGGGACACTGGCGTCCATATACGCCTGGTAGACCGCGATCTGCGCCGCATAGATCGGTTTGGCTGCCGCGACACCCTTGCTCGACGTCTCGCGCCAGACCTTGGCGTTCATGGTCTTGCATTCCCACAGCGCGGGGAACGCCATGCCGGGGATGGTGGGGCCGCCTGCAAAGACGCCATCGACATGGCCACGGATACGACCGCTGGCGACCGAGAAGCCGAACTGCTCGCCATCCTCGCCCCCGCCGCGGCGGGTGTAGAGATCGAAGCCGGCGGCCCGCAGCCAGGCGACTGCGACATCCTCCAGCGCGTGGCCGATCCCGAAGATGCGGAGCAGGCGGCCGTCGAAGTCGGCGCCTTCGTCCTTCGGGGCCTTCACGAACTCGAATTGCAGCGCCCGCTCGCAGGCATGACCGAGGCGCGACCCACCCAGGTAGCTGCGCGGCGGCGCTGCCTGATTGGAGGCGACCAGCGCCGCGTCGATGGCGGCATTCACATGCGTTGAGGTCTGGCTGCGGCTGTTGAAGTCGAGCATCAGAAGGGCACCTCCGCCGCCGCGTCATGCCGGGCGATCGCCTGCATCGCCTCCTGGAAGCCGCCGACGGCGACCTCGATGAGGGTGAGCACCTGCGCCTCGCTCAGCTCCTGGAAGCGGGTGCCCCAGCCGATCTCGGCCATCGTCTCCGCGACACGGCGCATGGCGGCGCGCATCGCGGCCTTCTCCTGCTCAGTGAGGTCAACCATGGCGGACGACCTCCCCGCCAAGCGCGACCAGAAGCCCTGGCAGGCGATGCAGCAGAAGGAGACCGAGGGACGCGGCTTCTTCCGCGGCGCCGGGTCGAACCAGCCAAAGCCACGCGCCGGGCGGGAGCAGACGGCGCAGGGCGGTTCCGGGGAGCGGGCCATCGATCATGCAGCCTCTCCCAGCGCTGCGGGCTGGGCGCTGCGCACGAGATGCTGGATGGCCTGGCGGTTGAACTTGAAGGTCAGCAGCGCCGAGGCCTGGTACCGGGTCATGCCGAGATCGGCCCGGACCGCCGGGGGCAGGTGGATCAGCTGCCGCTCGGTCGGCGGCTCACGCAGCCAGCGCCGGCTTTTGTGGGCGCTCTCGTCGGTCTCGTAGGTGTTCAGCCAGTCATCCGCGGCGGCGAGCGCCACCAGCCGCTCCCCGATGGACAGCAGGCGCGGCCGCTCCTCCTTAGCGCCGCCGATCGCGTGCCAGGCGCCGTTCAGAAAGAAGATGCCGGCCCAGCCGTTGAACCCATTGGCCAGCAGTGCGGCGTCATCGCCGAACAGGTCGCACCACTGGAAGGCAGAGCGCCGGAGGAGATCGATCTCCGTCATGATGAAGTCGGTGAGCGGCGCCGTCTCGCGCCCGCGGGGCTCGAACGCGTGCCCGCAGATGGGGCACTCCATTACGGCGATCGGTACCTCCGCCTCGCAGGAGGGGCAGGTCTTGGTCGGCGGCTCACCTTCGCCGGGCTGGCTGTCGAGATCGACGTCCTGCTCCAGGCAGCCGTGGATCTGCGAGGAGGTGCCGAAGTCGAGCACGATGCAGTCGCGCTTGACGATGCCGGGATGCTCGACCGGATCGACGGTGCGCAGCCCGCGCCCGACCATCTGGATCATGGTGCACTTGAAGGAGCTCGGCCGCAGAAGGATGACGCAGGAGGTGGGCGGGTGATCCCAGCCCTCGGTCAGCACCGCGACATTCACGACGATGCGCGCCTCGCCCCTAGCATAGGCGGCCAGGACGGACCGTCGCTCGGCGTCCGGAGTGTCGCCGGTGACCATTACGGTGGGGACGCCGGCGGCGTTGAAGGCGGCTGCAACGTGTTCGGCATGGGCGACGGTGGAGCAGAACGCCACGGTCTGGCGGCCGCCAGCCTTCTCCTGCCAATGCTTCACCACGGCGTCGGTGACCGGCACCGTGTCCATCACGCGGGCGACCTCGCCCATGTCGAATTCTTCGCCGCTGCGCCGCACCGCGCGCAGCTCATCCTGCACGCCGACATCGATGATGAAGGTGCGCGGCGGCACCAGATGGCCAGAGGCGATCAGCTCGCCAAGCCGGATCTGGTCGGCGACGTTCGAGAAGACCTGGCGCAGCCCGATCTTGTCGCCGCGGTTCGGCGTCGCCGTGACGCCATAGATCCGGCATTCGGGATTGCGCTGCAGCGCGCGATCGATGATCCGGCGATAGCTGGCCGCGACGGCGTGGTGCGCCTCGTCGATCACCAGCAGGTCCAGGGCCGGCATCGCCTCCAGGTTCGCCGGGCGCGTCAGCGTCGGCACCATGGCGAAGGTGACCTGGCCGCCCCAGGATTTCTGGCCGGCATCCACCACCGAGGTGGAGATGTCGGGGTTCACGCGGCGGAACTTCGCCAGGTTTTGCGCTGTCAGCTCATCCCGATGGGCGAGGACGGCAGCCTTGGCGGCGCTGCTGCCGATATGCTCGCCCACCGCCGCCGACAGCATGATCGTCTTGCCGGCGCCGGTCGGGGCGACGCCGAGGGTGTTCCCGTGCTGGCCGAGCGCACGAAGGCTGCGCTCGACGAAGAGCTTCTGGCGAGGGCGGAGCATCATGCTGGTGCGGCCCTCCCTCAGCGCGCCCAGGCGGGGCGATTGTCGGCTTCAGCCGCCGGCGGGGTGCGCGGCACGGCGGCAGGGAAGGCGCCCTGCGTCGGGGCCGCGGGCGGCGGAGCATAGGTCTGCGCCGGCGGCGCGTAGGCGGGCCCGGACGCGCCCGCGTGCGGCCCCATCGCCGTGGCATAGGCCCGGTGGTCCGGCGTGACCGCCATACGGATTTCGTTCTTCGGCTCGCCGTTGGCGTCAGTGCCGGTGTCGATCTTGGCGAGGAACTCCAGCCCCTCGAGGTCCGCGAAGCCGCCAATGCGGCGCGCGGCCTGGGCCTGCGGCGAGGCGTCCTTATCGGAGATCCCGCGGGCGGAGTTCAGCATGCCGCGCACAAAGCTGCGGCCCATATTCCCCCAGTCCGGGCCTTTCGGGCTGTAGAGGCCGACCAGCGTGAAGATCTTCCGCTTCGCGTAGGGGCCCTCCAGCACGGTGAACTCGCCGTTCAGATAGACGGCGCCGGTGCTGCCGCGCGTGGCGTAGCCGCCCGTCCAGCCCTGGCTCGGATCGTCGAAGCCGCCGGGGCGGATCGTCAGGCGCACCTTGGCGATGGTGCCCTTGGGGATGAGGTTCGGGTTCTGCGAGGCGTCGTTGTAGTCATTCCAGGAAGCCATGCGGGATCTCCTCGGTTCAGGCGTTCGGGGTGTCGGAGGGGGCGGCCAGCGCGAGCGGTGGCGGCGGCAATGCGAGCCGTTCGGCGACAGGGCGCGCGGGGCCGCGAATCTTGTCGAACAGCCGGCCGAGATGCGGCTCCTCGACCAGGTCGAGCCGGCCGCTGCGGTCCTTCGCGGGATAGCCCCAGGGATTCAGTGTCTGGCAGATCAGCGAGCGGCGGAGCGCGCCGGCTTCATCCTTGATCGCCGCCAGCGTGAGCACCTCATCGACGATGCCGGGCAGCTCGAGACCGGTCTTGCTGCCGTCGATCTGCGGCACGAAGACCTTGCGGTTGAAGTCGTCGAGCTTCTCGTCGAGGATCCCGACGAAGATGATATTTTTGCCGCGCGTGTGCTGCAGGTGCGTCAGCCAGGCGATCATCTCGCGTCCGTGCAGACCGTAGGCACCGCGGATGTCTGACTTGCCGGTTTTCTCGGCGAAGGCCTCGGGCTGACCGCGGCACCACTGGAAGCAGAGCCGGCCCGCGACAGTGATGCTGTCGATGAACACCGTCTCGTAGCGGGTGAGCAGCGCGGGATCGCCGAACTGCTCGCAGACAGCGGCGTAATGCGCCGGGGAATAGGGCTGTTCATCACGCAGCGCCGGGTTCGGCCCGCCGATGAAGGCGGCGAAGTCGCGGCATTCCTGCCAGGTCCGCGGGCGGATCGTGTCGCCGCCCCAGCCCTCGACCGCGAGATCACCCGCCTCCAGGTCCATGAAGAGCGTGGTGCTGGCGAGCAGGGTCCAGAGCAGGCTGGTCTTGCCCTGGCCGCTCCCTCCGAAGATGCAGGCCTTAACGCCGCGAGGCTCAGCCTGGCGCTCGTCGGCAGTGATGATCCGGAAGCCGCGCCCCGGCACCTGCGCGAACGGCGCGCTCATTCCGCAACATCCACCATGCGGGCAGCGGCGGCCGTCGCGTTGACGGCGCCGACGGCACCGGCGCGGCGCGCCAGGTCGTGGATCTGCCGCAGCGCTTCGGCCTTGCGATGCAGGGCGACGGACTGGCGGAACAGCGCCTCGGCGGCGAAGGCCACGTCGTCCACCGTCGCCTGCGCGACCGGCTTGGTAATGACCGGGCTGCCGCCCGGGCCGGTTGGCACGTCGATGCTGTCGGGCAGCATCTTCAGCCAGAGTTTCTCACGCAGATGGTCAAGCGGGGTCCGCGGCGTCATGCCGTTCTCCTGGTTGGGGGCGATGGAGTGGGTGCTAGGCGCGCCACCCGCGTCAGGGGTGGGTGCCGTCACGCCGCGATGCTCGTCGGCTTGGCCGCCGCCAGGACCGAGGCCAGCGTGCCAGCACGGCTTCGGGCGCGCGGCCGGGCGATAGCGAGGTAGGTGAAGTCACCCTCGCCGATGCGGCGCTGGACGAGGTGCACCAACCCATCCTCGGCCAGCTGCAGGGCGCGTTCGGCGACGCGCAGAAGAGCGCGACGCTCGGCGTCCGGCACCGTCGAAGTGAGCGGCGAGGCGTCGACCGCCAGGAAGCCGCGGTGATAGACGATGCGATCGCCAGGCACGGCGGAGCCGAACCAGGTGCAGAACATCGTCTCGGTGAGCGGCGGCTCCGCGGTGCGGAAGCCAGTGATCGTGCTGTCCATATTGAGTATTACCCAGCCTCCCGCGAATCCGTCTCACGCCGCCGCCGGGATGCCGGCGACGAGCAGGCGGAGCCGCAGCTCGCGGAGGTGGCGGTAGAGGGTGGCGCGCGACGTTGGGCTGGCCTTGGCCAGCTCGTGCGGGGAGCGCTCGGTCAGTTCGGCGCAGAGGGGGAGGGTCTCGGCTGGCAGGGTGCCCAGCGCGCGGTCGAGGTCGATGCGGCGTTCCACCGCCGCGAAGGCGTCGGTCGGCTGGCCCAGCCAGGCGGCATAGCCATCCGCCTCGGTGACGGCATCGCCGATGGTCAGGCCCTCGCCGCCGGGCTGAGGGTCATCCAGCGAGATCGGCGCCATGGTGGCGCGGCCGCGCAGGATGCGCTCGGTGAGGCGGATGGCACGGTGGTCGAAGCAGGCGCCGGCGAAGGCGCCGAGCTCGCCGCGGGCCGGATCGAAGCCCTTCAGCCGGGCGAAGAGGTCCGTCAGCAGGTCCTGGCGGAGATCTTCCTGCTCATGGCGGGGGATCCGGCAGGTGCGGATAATGCGCAGGGCGACGCGGTCGGCGCTACGCTGCAGGGCATTGGTTTCGGCGCGGGTGGGGGTGAAGGGCATCGGCTGGTCCTGTCCATCGGGTGGCGATGGGGACAGCCTCGTGGACGGCGCGCGTCCTGGCCTTTCGACAGCCTATCGGTTCCTATCGGTAGTCTATCGGCCAGGCTGGCGCGGGCAGCTAACCCTCAGTCGACGAATACCCTGCGCTTCTCGATCGTCAGCGCGTAGCCGCCCTGACGGTCATTCCGAACCATATGCCCTTTGCTGTCCGCGGATGTACCCGCGGCGGAGCGGAGCGCAGCGCGAATGCGGCTGATCGACACCGCGACCTGCTCCTGTTGTGGCTGCCGGTCTTGATCCTTGCTCTTGGCGAGTTCCTCAAGGAGCGCGTCCGCGGGCACGATCCCGCAGTCGGTGCTGGCCTCGCGGCCCAAGGCGACGAGCACGCGGAAATGCCGCGGTTCCAAGTCAAGCGGTTGGCGATGGAAGAGCGCCGTGCCCGCGTGCTCGTCGATTTCGAGAGCATCGGGCGGGCGCTGCTCTGGAATTCCCGCTTCGGTCAGGCGCAGGGCGACGGGCACGGTGGCCTCCTCGTCCAGCAGCCCGATCGCGGCGACGACGGGAATGCCTTCCAGCTCCAGCCGTCGGCCAACATCGAGCGCGAGCTCGCGCGCCACAGGCGTCACGATGACCGGTCGTGTCCCGCTGCTCCGGCCCTTCAACGCCAGAGCTATGTTGAGGGCATTGGCATCGCCAAAAAGCCTGACGAGATAGAAGGCCCTGCGATGGACGTCGCCAGGCAGCTGACCGAGGTGGAGGACGCGGTCGGAGAGCCGCTCGAGCGGCGGGCCTGCCAAGCCTGCGACGCGGCGCGCCTGGGCCCCGACTGCACCAAAGTCTATGTCGAGCCAGCGATGCCCACCCGCGGTGGTTCCTTCGATGACGAGTTCGCCATTGTCACTGAAGTCGGTGCGGCAGAGATCGAGGTCATCTTCCTGCCGTCGATACCGCAGCATGCCCGCCTGCCGAAAGGCGCCGAACGCCTCTCCAAACGGCGCTAGTTCGGCTTCCGGCAGGGCACGGATTGGATGCCGGTCAAGCTGCCGAAGCAACAGCTGGGAGAGCTGGAGGTGACTGGACAAAGCCGTTCTCGCGCAGATGCTGGAAGATACGTGCCTCAAACATGTGGTCGCGGAAGCTGGCCACATTATTCGGGCGAATGGTCACGAGGACATCGCGCTTCCGGCCATCGACCTCGAAGCGGAGCAACAGCTTGATTGTCTCGATTCGCGGCACGCCAAGATCGATGTCTGGCACCATCTCATAGAGCCGCGCCAGCGCATTCTCCGTGTCGCGCATGCTGAGCGACCACGGCGAGCCGCCGCGCCCGGTATGTCCCTCCTCTGCCTCGTCGACATCGACCTGCTTTACAAACACCTCCTTCAGGTCCTCGTCCCAATCATTCTTAAATTTCCACGGCGCACCGCCAGACCGAATGGGCGCAAGCGTGTAAAGCCGATCGCTCCCTGGTCCGGCGAAGAAGTCAGGATCGGCAAGAAGGTAGGTGGCGAACAGCCGCACCAGCTCGCGGCGTTCGACAAGGCTTCGCGCATTGACCTTGATGTGCCCTGTCCTTGGATCAAAGCTGATGGCGTCCAGCGTCATCTCGCGGATGGTTCTGACCTTCTGCTCGCCTTCCTCCTCGACGGTGGTGGTCACGGCGTTCATGCCGTGCTCGATCAGGACGTTGATGAGGCCCGCTTCCGGGTACCAATGGATATCGCAGATCCGTCCCAGGTACCGTTTTGCGAAGAATACCGAGCAGGCCGCCTTGAAGGCGCCCTGGGCCGCGGCATTCTCGTTCAGCACAACGACGCCGCGGCGGGCCCCCACGAGGCGCAGTGGAGAGGCGGCGAAGAACGCCTGGCGGTGAACCGCGCGCTCAAAGATGCCGGGGTGGCGAAGGTAGGCCCGAAGCGCGAGATGCCGCGGTGTCAGATGCTTGCCGTCGCCCGGCGCAGCGAGTTCGCTCTCCGGGACGAGCGCAACCCCTTTCTCGTCCGCAATCTCCTGCAGGGCACGCGCGCCATTCGGAGTGGACAGGGTCAGGATGCAGTGCAAAGCATCCAGGAGCGCATCGGGAAAATCTTCTCCGCCATCCTTGAACAGGATGAAGAGCGCATCTCTCCGTTCAGCCTCGTCGGCCGGCAGAGTATTCCAGTCGAACTTCAGTTCGGCGGCATACGGCGCCAGAAGCTCCTGGAGCAGATCGAGATCTACTGTGCGCATGAATGCGCGATTTACAAAGTTCCTGACATTCTTCGCCAACCTGGACTCCGCGCAATGTGTTCGCCATGCGTTCTATCAACCCAGGCGTGCGCCTGTCGAATCGATTCTGCACCCGGTGAGACGGATTCCCGCCTGCCTGGGTAAATGGTGGGGGTGGCAAGCGAACCCCTCCGCCCTGCGGCCAATCCCCACCTCCCACCGCACCTCCGCGAGGTCTGCAGCATCCTGGCCGCCGGCCTCGTGCGGCTGCGCAGCCGCGCTGCCGAGGAAGCTGCGCGCGAGGCCGCTGACGAGGGAGAGCGCGGCCTACACTTGCCGGCACCCCAGCGCCTGCATGCGAACCGGACCAACCGGAGACCCGCATGACACGCGCCACCAAAGCCAAAGCCGGCACCCCGCCGGCGCCGACCATCCCCGCCATCCCGCCGGCCGACGTGCTGGGCCGGCTGGCCGCGTTGAAGACCGCCCCCACGCCGGACCTGAAGCAGCAGTGGCGGGAACTCTTCGCCGCCGAGCCGCCGCCCTACAACCGGCGCTTCCTGGAGAGCCGCCTGGCCTACCGCATCCAGGAACTGGCCTATGGCGGCCTGAAGCCCGAGACGATTCAGCGCCTCGAAGCCCTGGGCGAGCAACTCGACGGCGGCAATCCCGTCCTGCGGCGCATCCGCGGCGACGATAAGCCGATCACCGGCACGCGGCTGATCCGCGAGTACCAGGGCGTCGAGCACAGCGTGACGGTGCTGCACGACGGCTACGAGTATCAGGGCCGCCCCTACCAGTCGCTTTCGTCCATCGCTCGCGCCATCACCGGCACGCGCTGGAATGGCTGGCTGTTCTTTGGCCTGAAGAACCGGAGGGGCTCGGCATGAAGCGCAAGCCCGCCACCGACGTCGCCATGCCAGCCACGGTCAGGAAAGTCCGCGCCGCCGTGTACACGCGCAAGTCCAGCGAGGAAGGGCTCGACATGGAGTTCAACTCGCTCGATGCGCAGCGCGAGGCCTGCGAAGCCTACATCACCAGCCAGCGGTCGGAGGGCTGGGTGCTGGTCCGCGACCGCTACGACGACGGCGGCGTTTCTGGCGGGACACTGGAACGTCCGGCGCTGCGGCGCCTCCTGGCCGATATCGAGCGCGGGCTGATCGACGTGGTGGTGGTCTACAAGATCGACCGACTGTCGCGCGCGCTGATGGACTTCGCCAAGCTGGTGGAGGTGTTCGACGCGAACAACGTCACCTTCGTCTCGGTGACGCAGTCGTTCAACACGACCACCAGCATGGGCCGGCTCACGCTGAACATCCTGCTCAGCTTCGCCCAGTTCGAACGGGAGGTGATCGGTGAGCGCATCCGCGACAAGGTGGCGGCGTCGCGGGCCCGCGGGATCTGGATGGGCGGCTTCGTGCCGCTTGGCTACGACGCGCGCGATCGCAAGCTGCTGGTGAACGACGCCGAGGCCGCGCTGGTGCGGCGCATCTTCGAGGGGTTCGTCGAGACGGAATCCGGCACGAAGCTGGTCCAGGCCCTGCGCGCCGAGGGCGCCACCACGAAGCGCGGCCGCGCGTTCACCAAGAGCGATGTCTATCGGGTGCTGAGCAACCGCACCTATCTCGGCGAGGCTATGCACAAGGGGAAATCGCACCCGGGCGAGCATGCCGCCATCGTGCCCCAGGCGATGTGGGACGCGGCCCACGCCCTGCTGACGATCAGCCCGCGGACCCGCGCCAACCGCACGCGATGCCAGACGCCTTCGTTGCTGCGCGGGCTGATCTTCGGCAGCGACGGTCGTGCCATGTCGCCCACCCACGCGCGGGGACGCCGCGGCCAGCAATACCGCTACTACGTGAGCCAGTCGGTGCTGAAAGGCAGCGCCGCGGACGGGCCGGCCATCGCGCGCATCTCCGCCGCCGAGATCGAAGGCGCGGTCATTGCTCAGGTCCGCGGGCTGCTGCGCCAGCCGGAGGTGGTGCTTGGCGCCTGGCGCGCAGCACGGGTCTCGGCGCCGGACATGACGGAGGATGAGGCGCGGCTGGCGCTGGAGCGGCTGGACCCGCTGTGGGAGGAACTCTTCCCGGCCGAGCAGGCGCGGATTATCCGCCTGCTGGTTGACCGGGTTGACATCGGGCCTGGCGGCGCCGACGTGCGGCTGAAGCTGGAGGGGCTGGCCAGTCTGGCGCGCGACCTGGCCACGCCGCCCGCCGAAGCAGCGAGGGCAGCCGCGTGACCGGCGCGGCGCAGATGCTGACCGTGCGGGTGCCGCTGGCGGTCCGGAAGCAGCGAGGTGGGCGGAAACTGGTCCTCATGCCGGGCGGCATGGCGCCCCGCGGCGCCTCGGCTGCGGACACCACGCTGGTCAAGGCGCTGGCCCGGGCGTTCCGGTGGCGGCGTCAGATGGAGACGGGCCGCTACGGCACGATCAACGAACTGGCGGCCGCCGAGAAGATCAACTCGTCCTATGTCTCGCGGCTGCTTCGCCTGACGCTGCTGGCGCCGGATATCGTGGAGGCCATCCTGGATGGGCGGCAGCCGGAGGGCATGACGCTGCCGGGGCTGATGGAGCCGTTTCCGGTGGAGTGGGAGGTGCAACGGCAGCCCGTTCCGTGAGTGCTCAAAGTCCCTGCCGAAGGCGTTCGGTTACGACCCTATAAAGCCACAGCCCGGCTGAAGCGCTCCCTGTGGCGCGGACCGCCCGCTCACTGCATGCGCATTTGCGGTCCTCCCGGACGCATCCCGACACCGCCATGCAGCTTGGGATATTCCTGATTGACGCAACGGCCTTGTCCGTATATTAAATATACGCGCTATCTATGGACGACCGTATAGTTTTTGCACTCACAGGAGGATCTCCAGTGCGCTGGGGTGTCGGTCAACGACTGGAATTCATTGAGTTTCGCCTATTCTGGGAGGGCTCGATCAATCGTGCTGACATCGTGGATTTCTTTGGCGTTTCGGTTCCTCAGGCATCTAAGGATCTTACGCTCTACCAAGAGAGCGCGCAGGGAAACATGGAGTACGACACGCGCGGCAAACGCTATGTTGCCGCCGAGAAGTTCGTGCTGCGCTTTATCAACCCTGACCCTTATGTCTATCTGGTGCAGCTCCGCTCCGTGGCAGAAGGCGCCATACCTGCCCACGATTCGATGATTGCAACCCTGCCGAACGCAGACGTCGCGCTGACCCCCAAGCGGGATATCGACATCGAGGTTTTGCGAAGGATCCTCGACGCGGCGCGCGAAGGTCAGTCGGTGGAGATCTTCTATCAGTCGATGAACCAGGCGCGGCCAGATCCGATCTGGCGCCGGATAACGCCCCATGCCTTCGGCTTTGACGGTCTCCGCTGGCATGCTCGCGCATTCTGCCACCTTGAAAACAAATTCAAGGATTTCCTGCTTCCGCGTATTTTAGAGGTGCGTGGGAAGGGCAAGCCGGGCGCGCCCAAGGGGCAAGACTGGCCTTGGAACAATTTTTTCGATGTCATCATCGGACCGCATCCGGATTTGACCGAGAGCCAGAAGAAAGTGGTCGCCAAGGATTACGGACTCGACCACGGCAAAGGTGTGCTCGCCGTTCGGTATGCAATGCTGTTCTATGTTCTGAAACGACTTGGCCTACTTGGTGACGCGGCAAGGCAGAGTGCTCGTACACAGCACATTGTCGCGCTCAACCGTAAGGACGTGGAGGCTGCGCTGAATAAGGCGGGGCTTCAGTTATGATTATATTGTCAGGGAGCGTCGGTTAATGGTGGCGAGGCTCGAAAGCATCAAGAACGGCGCTTCCGTCCGCGGCATCGCATCTGCGCAGCCGGTTCAGATCGTGTCGGTCGACTGGATCGGCGATCAAGCCATCAGTGTCGTTTACCGCGACCATACCGGCGCGGTCGCCGAATCTATTCTCTACCGGGATGACGAGCATCGCCTGGAGGTCGAGCAGAATGGGCGGCCCTGGTCGTTCGATGCCGATGGTGCGCTGCTGCGGTTGGTGACCGAAGCAAATCGCATCAAGCTCGCCCATCACTTCGACCCCTATCTCGCAATCCACACCAGCCTTGTCGATCCGCTGCCGCACCAGATTTCGGCGGTCTATGGCGAGATGCTTCCGCGGCAGCCGCTGCGGTTCCTTCTCGCTGACGATCCCGGCGCCGGCAAGACGATCATGGCTGGACTGTTGATCAAGGAGCTGATCGCGCGCAGCGATCTGGAGCGTTGTCTGGTGGTCGCTCCGGGCAGCCTCGTTGAGCAGTGGCAGGACGAACTGGGTCAGAAGTTCAATCTCGAGTTCGACATCCTGACCCGCGACATGATCGAGACGTCTCGTTCAGGAAATCCGTTCAATGACCGCGATCGGATGATCGTTCGTCTCGACGTGCTGGCACGCAACGAAGAGCTACAAGAGAAGCTTATGAGCGCGCGCGAATGGGATCTCGTGATCTGCGACGAGGCCCACCGCATGTCGGCGACCTATTTCGGTGGGGAGGTCAAATACACCAGGCGCTATCAGGTCGGCCAGAAGCTGGGCCAAGTCTGTCGGCATCTCCTTCTCATGTCGGCGACGCCGCACAACGGCAAAGAGGAAGACTTCCAGCTCTTCATGGCGCTGCTCGACGGCGACCGCTTCGAGGGGCGCTTCCGCGACGGCGTCCACTACGCGGACACAGAAGACATGATGCGGCGGCTGACCAAGGAGGAGCTGCTGAGGTTCGACGGGCGACCGCTCTTTCCCGAACGCCGTGCCCGCACTGTTAAATACCAACTCTCGGATGGCGAGGCCGCGCTCTACGCCGCCGTCACTGAATATGTGCGGACCGAGATGAACCGGGTGCAGCGCTTTGCGGAAGGTGACGGCAAGAAGCGCAACAATGTCGGCTTTGCCTTGCAGATCCTTCAGCGGCGCCTCGCCTCCTCACCGGCCGCAATCTACCAGTCGTTGAAACGCCGCCGCGAGCGGCTCGAGACCGAGCTGGGTGAAGCGCGGCTGGCTGCAAAGGGAAAACGGGCCGGCATTGGAGAGCCATCGGTGGGTTCGGATGTTCTCGGCAACATAGAAGAATACGGGCAGGAAGAGATCGACGAGCTCGAAGAGCTAATCTCGACAAGCGCAACGACGGCCGAGACGGTCGAGCAGCTCGCGTTGGAGGTTGATACACTCAAAGGTCTGGAGTCTATGGCTCTCGGCGTTCTGCGCTCCGGCGTCGATGCGAAGTGGACGCAGCTGAACCGCATTCTCGACGACGATCTCATGATCGACGCCGCCGGCAATCGTCGCAAGCTGATCATCTTCACCGAGCCCAAGGACACGCTCCACTACCTGCTCGACAAGGTGCGCGCGCGTCTTGGCGCCCCCGAAGCGGTAGACGTCATTCATGGCGGTGTATCGCGCGAGGAGCGCAGGAAGGTCATCGAGCGTTTCATGCAGGACAAAGACCTGCTTGTGTTGATCGCGAATGATGCCGCCGGCGAAGGCGTTAACCTCCAGCGCGGCCACTTGATGGTCAATTATGACCTGCCCTGGAACCCCAACAAGATCGAGCAACGCTTCGGGCGTATCCACCGCATTGGCCAGACCGAAGTATGTCATCTGTGGAATCTCGTGGCGGCCGAGACACGCGAAGGCGAGGTCTATGGGCGGCTCCTTGAAAAGCTGGAGGTGGCACGGGAAGCGTTGGGCGGCCGCGTCTATGATGTGCTTGGCGAGCTGTTCGAAGGGACCCCGCTAAAGGACCTCCTCTTTCAGGCCATCCAATACGGCGAGCAAGAGGAGGTAAGGACGCGTCTCTTCCGGCAGGTCGATGGCGCTGTCGATCAGACGCATCTGCTGGAACTGCTTCGCCGCCGGGCGCTCACCAACGACACCATGCCCGAGGCGAAGGTCGAGGAGCTCCGGCTCGAAATGGAGCGTGCCGAAGCACTTCGCCTTCAGCCGCATCACATTCAAAGTTTTTTCGTCGAGGCATTCCAGCATCTGGGTGGCCGCCTCAAGCGCCGTGAGGAGGGGCGCTGGGAAGTCACGCATGTGCCGGTGCGCATTCGGGAACGTGATCGTCAGATCGGCAATGGCGCGCCGGTCCAGAAGCAATATGAACGAATCTGCTTCGAGAAGAGTAGGATCAACCAACAGCCAGTCGCGGCTTTTGTCTGCCCAGGCCATCCGCTTCTGGAGGCCGTGATCAGCGTTATCCGCGAGCAATACGAGCAAATCATGCGCCAGGGCGCGATCCTGGTCGATGAAACCGATTCGAGCGATGGGCTTTCCGCCATCTTCCTACTGGAGCACACAGTCCAGGACGCGCGCACGACGAGCACCGGCAAGCCGCATGTGATTTCTCAACGGCTCCAGTTCGCCGCAATCGATAAAGCAGGGCATACCACCAACGCTGGCATTGCACCTCATCTCAATCTTCGGCCCGCCGTCCCCGAAGAAATCGAACTGGTGCGAAACCTCCTCGACGAGGACTGGCTTTCGACCGAGCTCGAAAAGACGGCCATCCGGTTTGCCACGGTGGAACTGGCGCAGAGGCATGTGGCGGAGGTCAAGGCGCGACGCATGCCTGAAATCGAGAAGGTCGAGCAGGAGGTCCGTGCCCGCCTCAAGAAAGAAATCAACTACTGGGACTCGCGAGCCTTCGAGCTGAAGGAAGAGGAGAAGGCCGGCAAGAAGACGCGGCTCAACTGGCAGAATGCCCAGCGCCGCGCCGAGGAACTGGCGGAGCGCCAGAAGCGCCGGATGGATCAGCTTGAACGCGAGCGATTCATCTCGTCGCAGCCACCGCGCGTGCGGGGTGGCATGGTGGTTATCCCGCGCGGCCTGCTCAGCGCGCGGCAAGATACGCCCGTGCCGTACCAGTTCGCCGAAGATCCGGCTGCGCGGAAAGAGATCGAGCTCGCCGCGATGCAGGCGGTCATGGCCGCGGAGCGCGCGCTCGGGCACGAGCCGCTTGATGTTTCGGCTCAGAAGATTGGCTACGACATTGCCTCACACAACCCGAAGTCGGGGCATCTTCGCTTCATCGAGGTCAAGGGCCGGATCGATGGCGCGGACTCCGTGATGGTCACGCGGCAGGAGGTCATCACCTCGCTGCACGAGCCGGAGAAATTCATCCTCGCCGTCGTCGCCGTCACCGGCGGCTTCGCGCACGAGCCGCGTTATTTGCGCGGCCCGCTTATAGAACGCGAGCCCTCCTTCCTTGAAACCGCAATCCAGTTCGACCTGCGGCGCCTCCTTGAACGTGCGGGGCCGCCGTCATGATTGAGGAGCGCCAATCCGCGCCCGTCACCGATGGGCCACCGGATTACTTCCATCCGATCAGGGATGGCGCGTCGAAGCGCTGGAATCAGCTTGAGGCAGACCCCGAGCTTGCCGGGCCTTGGCATCAACTGTTCAAGCAGGTGCAAAGCCCGCGCCATATCCTGTCCGAACTGCTTCAGAATGCCGACGATGCCGGTGCGACAGAGGCGCGCGTTTCGATCGAAGACCAGCGTTTCGTGTTCGAGCACAATGGCGAAGATTTTATCGAAGCGCACTTCGCGTCGATCTGCCGCTTCGGCTACTCAAACAAGCGTGCCCTGCACACTATCGGGTTCCGGGGGATCGGCTTCAAGAGCACGTTCAGCCTGGGCGATCGCGTCGAGCTGTTCACCCCCACTCTGTCTGTCGCCTTCGAGCGTAACCGCTTCACTGAGCCGCATTGGATTGACGGCGGCCGCACGATGCGGGGCGTCACGCGGGTCGAAGTGTCGATCGCCAACCGTCTTCTCTGCCGTGAGGTGGAGAAGAACCTCGATGAATGGCTGAAGAGTCCGGTTTCGCTGTTGTTCTTCAAGAAAATCCGCCGTCTGCAGATTGGCGAGCGAGTGGTCCACTGGCAGAGCCTAGGACCCGGCCCTGTCGCCGAGAGCGAGTGGATGTCGCTGGACGACAAGGGAGATGACGCCTTCCTCTTGGTCCGGTCTGCGGAAGAGGCGTTCCCCGCTGATGCGCTCGATGAAATCCGTAAGGAACGGATGCTCGGTGCCGAGGACGGCGGCGACTTCCCGCCCTGCCGGGTCGAGATCGTCCTGGGCGCGAAGGGCCGGCTCTATGTCGTGCTGCCCACTGGCGTTGAGACGCCGCTCCCGTTCGCCTGCAACGCTCCGTTCATTCAGGATCCCGCCCGCCTCAAGATCAAGGACCCGGAGACCTCGCCGACGAACCGTTGGCTGTTGAACCGCGCTGGCGAACTCGCGGCCAAAGCGATGGTGGAATGGCTCGAGCAGACCAAGACCGGCGTTCCCGATCGCGCGGCGGCCTATGGCCTGCTTCCCGACGTTGACCGGGAGGCAAGCACGCTTGAGGGCTCTTGCGCGGCCATCGTCGAGCTGGCGTTCGAGGATGCGGTCGAGGACCGGCCGATCCTCCTGACCGATGAGGGCAAGCTGGTTGCCGCCGACGCGGCGATCGTGATCCCGCTGCCGATCTTCGATATCTGGCCGGCAGAGCAGGCGATGGCTCTGTTGGATGAAAAGTCGCGCCCGGCCTTATGTCGACATGTCTCGGCCGCCGACCGGACCAAGCTGGTGCACTGGAACCTGGTCGAGGAGTTTTCGAAGATCGATCTTCTCGCTCGCCTCCGCACAAGCCACCTGCCTCGGCCGTCCACGTGGCGGCACCTGCTGAACCTTTGGACTTACATCGCTCCTGAGGTGACGGGGTGGCAAAGCCATCAACCGGAGAGACTCCGCATCGTTCCCGTCCAGGGCAAGGAAGTTCTCTATTCGGCGGCTGAGGTGGTGCGGCTCGGGGAGAAGAAGCTGCTCCAGTCGGATGATGACTGGGAGTTCCTAGCCGGGCATCTAATCGTCCTGAATCAGAACTGGACCCGCTTTCTGGCGGAGCAACGCCGCGACAAAGGCGACGGCGATGGCCGAGCTGACCCGGCCCAAGCCGCATTTGCGGTGCTCAAGAAAGTCGGCCTCGACGACACGAGCGACGTCAACGCCGTGATCGAGCGGGTCGCCGCCGATTTCTTTGGATCAAGTGGCATTAAGCTGGCCGAGTGCGTGCAACTTGCCCAGATCGCGGCAAAGCTAGGCGCGACCGCGGGCGAAGCATTCCGCTATGCCTGCGCCGATCTGAAGCGTCGACAGGTCGCCACGGCGATTCTGTACGACGAAGACGGCACCCTGGAAGACTTGTTGCCGGAGACTGCGCGGCAGACCCATCTCCTGCACTCCGATTATGTGGCCAGCTTCTCCTCCTGTTCGCGCGAGGATTGGCTGCGTTGGGTGTCGTCCGGCCGTTCAGGGCTACAGACCTTCGCGCCGCTGACCGCAAAGCGGACAAACGTCTTTGGGCGCCAGCAGGTTGACGCCGAGGCCAAGAAACGCGGCCTTCGCGGCGCGCTCTCCTACCCCTATGTGACGAGCCACTTTGTCGTCGAGGATTGGGATTTCCCGGCCGAATACTGGCGGCACTGGGAGGCGTTGGCGAAGTCCGACCCGCGGATTTGGGCCAAGGTCGCAGGGCGGGTTTTGGAGCAGCGGGACAGCTATTGGTCTCGTGCATCGAGTGCGCGCCTGTCCCAGGTTGCGACCACGGGATCGACCCGATCGCTAACCTCAGAGCCCTTGCTTGCGGACTGGTTGCTGAAGCTCAGGTCGAAGCCCTGCCTTCCCGACACGCGCGACATGGTCCATGCGCCCGCCGATCTGCTCCGGAGGACGCCGGAGACAGAATCGTTGATGGATGTCGAGCCATTCGTCCACGGCCTCCTCGACCGCGAGACGACGCGGCCGCTGCTCGATCTGCTCGGCGTCCGCAGCGCGCCGAGCGGGCCAGGTCGATTGCTCGACCGGCTGCGCGCGCTGGCGAAGTCGGACAAGGCGCCGGCCCATGAGGTCGAGAAATGGTTTCGCCGTCTCGACCAGATGCTGGATGCCGCTTCCACGCCTGACGCGCAGAGCATCAAGGACGCCTTCAAGGCCGAGAAGCTGATCCTCGCGCAGGACAGTACGTGGGTGACATCGGGCGCGGTGTTCCTGGCTGGTGACGAAGAGGATGTGCCGGGCGCCGCGGTCATCCGGGCCTCGGTGCTCGATCTCAGCCTGTGGCGGCGCATCGGCATCGCCGAGCGGCCCTCTGCTGATCTCGCGCTGCAGTGGCTCGGCACGCTGGCCTCCAGCAAGGCGCTCTCGCCTGATGACGCGCGCCGTGTGCGGACACTGATGGCGCGATACCCGACCCGAATCTGGGAAGAGTGCGGGCATTGGGTGAACCTGTCCGGCGAATGGGTCGAAACCGACGCGCTCGCCTATGGGCTCAGCATGCAGAGCCTGTTCACCTATGGCCATCTCCACGACTGGGTGAAGCGCAAGACGGCCGATTTCCGGCAGCTCTCGGCCGAAACGGTGCGCAATCCGCCATTCTCGTCGCTTCAGGCATTGTCCGATCTCGTCGAGGAGCGCTTCAACCAGCCGCCCCTGTTCCCGGGTCTGGAAGACCGGCGCGCTTGGCTCACGGCCTTCGGCACGCAGCTTGCGCGGATCGAACTAGCCGACCCTGGCGAAACCGAGCGCGTGCGCACGGTCGCAGCGGCGATCGCGGTGACAAGCTGGGTCGCTGCCCCGAAGCTGGAAGTGATCCCTTATCTGGACGGCGTGCCCGCTGGCACGGCGCGGCTCACGGATCTTCTGTGGCTGGACGGCAAGCTGTTCTTCAGCCCGCTGTCGAAGGCGAAGCTTGCCAAGCGCGTGCCGGAAGAGATCGGAAAGGGCCTGAGCGCCGATATTCGCGCCTCGCTGGCTTATGCGTTCGAGCGGTCGTCTGCTGACATCAAGGACTATCTCGAAGAGAACTTCACGCTCGGCCCAGAGCAGACGACGGTCGCGCCTGAGGTGGAGGTTCCGGCTGCGGCTGCCCCTGTCGGAGGCAACGCGGTCGATGAGCCGGCCGAGCACTCTCAGCAGGCGGCGTCGGACGATGGCGAGTCCGGGTCGGTGGTCGACCAGGACTTGTCCGAAGACGAGGAGTCCGCCAACCCGCCAGAGCCAGAGGCACCGCCCCAAGAACCCGATGGCGGGCTATTGGAGCCGGATACCGTCAGCCGGCCGCGCATGCCGCCGAAGCCCCAGCGGCCCAGCGTCATTGCACGCTTCGCGTTGGCGCTCGGCTACAAGCCCGATGGCGAGGATCGCTTCTACCATGCGGATGGAAGCTGGATCGGTCGCGCCAACGGCGCGCGCTTCCCATGGGAGCGTCGCTCGGCGAGCGGCGAGGTGCATCGGCATTACTATCCGAAAGAGCATTGCCTGGAGCGCGAGCCGCTTCAGATCGAGGCCGATGTTTGGAGCCTGCTCGAACAGAAGCCCGACGCCTACTCATTCATTCTCGTCAACCCAGAGGGTGAGCCTGTCGAGATGACGGGCGCTCGCCTGCGCGCGCTGCGCGACGGCGGCGAAATCACCATTCACCCCGCAACATACAGGCTGGTTTATGACCTCGACCAATAAGTACAAGAAGAAGCTCATCGAGGTCGCGATCCCGCTCGAGGCGATCAACGCGGCGTCGGCGCGGGAGAAGTCGATCCGGCATGGGCATCCGTCGACACTCCATCTGTGGTGGGCTCGGCGCCCGCTGGCGGCCTGTCGGGCGGTGCTGTTCGCGCAGCTCGTCGATGACCCGTCTGGCTACACCGACAAGCTGCTGGACGATCCCAAGGTCCGCGAGCGGGCAGAGGCGGACCTGGTTGTGCGCCTCAAGGCGTGGCGCGAGCGCAAGGCGGACGCGCAGGGGAATGTGCTCGACACGCCTGAGCCAACGCTGGAGGATTGCGCGGCCGATATCGAGCGCAAGCGCCTGTTCGAGATCATCGAAGAGCTGGTGCTATGGGAGAACTCCACCAACGAGGAGGTGTTGGAGCGGGCTCGTGCCGAAATCCGGCGTAGTTGCGGCGGTGTTCTGCCGCCGGTCTACGACCCCTTTTCGGGCGGCGGGTCGATCCCGCTCGAGGCGCAGCGGCTGGGCCTGCCCGCCTATGGGTCCGATCTGAATCCGGTGGCGGTAATGATCGGCAAGGCGATGGTTGAGATCCCGCCGAAGTTCAAGGACATGCCCCCCATCCACCCCGGCATCAAGGAGCGGTCGTTCTACCGCAACGCCGAAGGGCTGGCCGAGGATGTGAAATATTACGGCGACTGGATGCGCGAGAAGGCACTGGAGCGCATCGGGCATCTTTACCCGCAGGCTGACCTGCCGAAAGAATACGGCGGCGGCAAGGGCACAGTGGTCGCCTGGATCTGGGCGCGGACCGTACCAAGTCCGGACCCCGCTTTTGCGGATGTGCCTGTTCCGCTGATTACGAGTTTTATGCTTAGCACAAAGAAGGGTGGGGAAGCTCGCATTGAGCCAAAAGTAGACAGAGCTGGACGGACAATCAATTTTGAAGTGCACACCACTGGTACGGCGGGACAGTGGGAAGCAGCCAAGAGCGGCACGAAGGCTGGGGCGGGATCGAATTTTCGCTGCCTGATGTCCGATAGTGCTATCACAACAGAGTATTTGAGGGCCCAAGCGGGTGCTGGCAAGCTTGGCCAGCAACTTATCGCTATGGTTGTCCAGATGAGGGGCGGTCGCGTTTTTATTGCGCCTAACGCCGAACACGAGGCGATTGCTAAGTCCTGCACTCCAGCTTGGGCACCTGACCAGAAAATTTCCGCTGACCGAAGAGCGTTCACCCCGCCTGACTTCGGTATGGAAACATTTGGCGATCTGTACACCGCTCGCCAACTTGTAGCCTTGAACACCTATTCGGATTTGGTCGCTGAGGCTAGAGCTCGTGCACGAAAGGACGTCGAAGTCGCTGGGCATGTTCAGGCAAGCGCATATGCCGAAGCAATTGGTGTGTATCTTGCTCTGGCAATCAGCAAGCTCAGCGATATTCAGAATTCTCTTGTCTCTTGGAAACCTTCAATGGTCCAAGTTATTCACTTGTTCACTCGGCAAGCCATCCCTATTGTTTGGGATTTCGCCGAGCCGAACCTTTTTGCTGAATCCGCAGGTGACTTCGGAGTTACTCTTTCTAACATGATGAGGGCGCTTGCGACGCTTGGGGCCGGTGGCGATGGCTCGGTAAGGCAGCACGATGCCCAGACAGCGCAATTGCCCCTGGATGCCGTACTTTCAACTGATCCGCCTTACTATGACAACGTCGGCTATTCAGACCTTTCTGACTTCTTCCTGGCTTGGTTGAGGCGTAATCTTCGGGACGTTTACCCCGAATTGTTTTCGACGCTGTCTGCGCCCAAAGCCGAAGAACTTATCGCTGCGCCATATCGGCATGGTGGTCGAGAGAAGGCAGAAGATTTCTTCTTGGTCGGCATGCGAAAAGCGATAAGCAACATCGCCAGCCAAGTGTCCGCTGATTATCCTGCTACCATCTACTACGCATTCAAGCAGAGTGAGATGGTCGGGGAAGGCGTAAGTTCGACTGGTTGGGCCACATTCCTGCAAGCTGTTTTCGAAGCAGGTTTTTCCGTTGTTGGCACATGGCCGGTGCGCACCGAACTGGCAAACAGGATTCGCGGCATTGGGGCTAACGCCCTCGCCAACTCGGTCGTCCTCGTCTGCCGCAAGAAGGAAGCTTCGGCCGAGGTCATTACCCGCGCTGAGTTCATCCGCGCCCTCAAACGCGAACTGCCCCCGGCCATCGCCGAGCTTCAGGCTGCCAGCATCGCCCCGGCCGACATGCCGCAATCGGCCATCGGCCCCGGCATGGGCGTCTTCTCCCGCTACAAGGCGGTGCTTGAATCCGACGACAGCCCGATGAGCGTGAAGGCCGCGCTGCAGCTGATCAACCGAGAGCTCGACGAGTATCTCGGCGGCATCCAGGGCGAGTTCGATGCCGACACCCGGTTTGCCATCACATGGTTTGAGCAGCATGGCATGGCGAAGGGTGACTATGGCTCGGCCGATAACCTCGCGCGCGCGCGCGGCATATCGGTTGAGAGCGTGAAGCACGCTGGGATCATCGAGAGCGCTGCCGGCAAGGTCCGCATCCTGGCGCGCGACGAACTGGATGATGATTGGGAGCCCGAGGACGATGGTCATTTGACCGTGTGGGAGTGCCTCCAGCATCTCGTCCGCAAGTATGAGAAGGATGGCATCTCCCATGAGACCGCTGTCCTGCTGAAGAAGATCGACGCGAAGGCCGAGCCCGTGAAGGACCTTGCTTACTGCCTCTACGACATCAGCGCCAACAAGAGGAAGGATGCGAAGGAGGCCACGGCCTACAACGCCCTGATCGCTGACTGGACGGAGCTGACGCGGCAGGCCGCGGCGATCCACGACACGAGCGGGGATCGTCAGATCAGGCTGGATATCTGAGGGGGAACGGGACAGTGGCCAAGAGCACGCGCCAGTATGTTTTCGAGGGCATGGAGCTGCTGCCCGCAGCCCTCATTCCGTTCGTTGAGAAGCGGCTGGAAAGCTCGCTGAAGGGGCATTGGCAGGTCCAGGTTCTGGAGAAGCTGCCGAGTCTGCGCCCCAACAGCAATGGTCAGGTCGGCTGGGACCAGGCCGCGCTGTTCAACGCAATGGACCGATTCTGGAACGAGGCGTTCCGGTCTGCTCTCGGCCGCGCCGAGCGGTCTTGGGTGAACGAGCTGAGTGACGTCCGCAACAAGCTCTCGCACAATGAGACCTTCACCTACGACGACGCCGAGCGCGCGCTCGATTCCATGCGGCGTCTGATGGAGGCGATCAGCGCCGGCGAGACCGCCGAGCAGCTCTCGAAAATGCGCGACACCATCCTGCGCACGAAGTTCACCGAGCTTCAGCGCAACGAGGAGCGCCGGAAGACCCAGCGCCTGGAAATCTCCGTCGAGACGGTGGCGGGTTTGCTTCCGTGGCGCGAGGTGGTCGAGCCGCACCAGGATGTCGCCACCGGCGAGTTCCAGCAGGCCGAATTCGCGGCCGATCTCGCCAAGGTGCATTCAGGCAGCGCGCCCGCCGAATATCGCGACCCGCGGCAATTCTACAGCCGCACCTATCTGACCGAGGGGCTGAGCGCGCTTCTGGTCGGCGCGACCAAGCGGCTGTCGGGCAGCGGTGGCGACCCGGTTGTCGAATTGCAAACCAACTTCGGCGGCGGCAAGACGCACTCGATGCTGGCCCTCTACCACATGGCGGGGGCGACGCCGGTTCAGGACCTGTCAGGCCTCGACCAGTTGCTCGAGAAACACGAACTGACTGTTCCTAAGAATATCAAGCGCGCGGTGCTAGTTGGCACCTCACGCGGGCCGCAGGACGTCCTCAATGCCGAGGGCGGCCGCAAGATCCGCACGACCTGGGGCGAGCTGGCGTGGCAGCTGGGCGGCGCTGAAGCCTTCGACATGGTCGCTGAGAATGACGCCAATGGGATCGCGCCAGGCTCGCAGTTGCTCGAGACGATCTTCCGAAAATACGCCCCGTGCCTGATCCTGATCGACGAGTGGGTCGCTTATCTGCGGCAGATCTATCGGGTCGAAGGGCTGCCATCGGGTTCGTTCGACGCGAACCTGTCGTTCGTCCAGTCGCTCACCGAAGCGGTCAAGGCGAGCCCTGGCACACTGCTGGTCGCATCCTTGCCAGCGTCGCAGATCGAAGTCGGCGGTGAGGGCGGTCAGGAGGCGTTGGCGCGTCTCAAGCAGACCTTTAGCCGTGTCGAATCGTCTTGGCGGCCTGCCAGCCAGGAGGAGAGCTATGAGATCGTCCGGCGGCGGCTGTTCAAGGAGATCTCCGGCGACAAGTTCCATCACCGGGACAACACGCTGAAGCAGTTTGCCAAGCTTTATCGGGAGAACGCCAACGACTTCCCGCAGGGCTGCGCCGACGAGGATTACCGGCGCAAGCTGGAGAAGGCCTATCCGATCCATCCCGAGCTATTCGACCAGCTCTACACGAGCTGGGGATCGCTTGAGAAGTTCCAGCGCACGCGCGGTGTGCTGCGCCTGATGGCGCAGGCGATCCACGAACTCTGGATGAACGGCGACCCGTCGGTGATGATCATGCCCGGCAGCGTTGCGGTGAGTTCGCCGCGCGTTGAGCCGGAGCTGCTCCACTATCTCGACGTGACTTGGCAGTCGATCATCGCAGGTGATGTCGATGGCACGGCGTCCACGCCCTACAAGATCGACCAGTCGGCGCCCAACCTGAACCGCTACTCGGCGACCAGGCGCGTGGCCCGTGCAATCTTCATGGGGACGGCGCCGACGCATCAGCAGCAAAACACCGGCCTCGACGACAAGCAGATCAATCTGGGCGTCGTTCAGCCGGGCGAGCGCCCGGCGATCTTCGGCGATGCGCTGCGACGTCTGACCAACCAGGCCAAGTTCATGCACGCCGATCTCGGCCGCTACTGGTACTCGATGTCGGCGAGCCTCAATCGCATCGCGGCGGATAAGGGGGCCCAGATCGAGACGGCGCTCGTTCTGATGAGGGTCGACAGTGAGCTCGGCAAGTATGTGAACGGTCTTACTGATCGCGGGCACTTCGACGCCGTACAGGTTGCTCCCGCGTCGTCGGCGGAGGTGCCGGATGAAGCCGGAGGTGTGCGCGCAGTGGTGCTCGGCGTTGCTCATCCGCACAACGGTCGCGATGGTTCAGATGCGCTGGTTGAAGCCAAAGACATCCTGATGCATCGCGGCAGCACGCCGCGTGTCTATCGCAACATGCTGGTGTTCATCGCCGCGGACGCGCGTCAGCTAGACAATCTTAAAGACGCCGTGCGCGCGTCCCTGGCCTGGGGCGAGATCGTGCGCGACACCGAACGGCTTAACCTGACGCAGAGCGACAGCGCTCTGGCCAAGGCCAAGCTGGCTGAAGCGAACGAAACGATGAAGACCCGCCTCAAGGAGGCGTGGTGCTATCTCCACTATCCAGCGCAGGAGAGCGCGCAAGCGGATGTCGGATGGGCGTCGGGGAAAATCCCGGCCCAAGACGGGCTCCTGGCGCGGGCCAGCAAGAAGCTCGTGGCCGAGGAAGGGTTGCTCACGGAGCTCGGTCCGACGCGCCTCGATCGCGATCTCCAGAAATACATTTGGAACGGCAAGCCGCACCTGTCGCTGAAAGACCTGCGGGAGTACCTTAATCGATACATCTACCTGCCACGCCTGAAGAACCAAGAGGTCCTGATCAAGGCCGTCCAGGCTGCGGTAGGCGGTATGCTGCCCGGCCCATTCGCGTATGCTGAGCGATGGGACGAGAAATCGGCCATGTATATGGGGCTCGCTATTGAACGAGCTGCCAATGCGGCAGTCGTGATCGATAGCGACAGCGTCATCGTTACACCCGATGTGGCCGAGGCGCATCGGCCTGCGCCCGCGCAGCCTGAAGATACCGGTGGCAAGGAAGGCGCAGGGGAGAGGCCGCCAGAGACCGGGGCGCAGCCGACTGGCGGAGCGCCTAAGCCTCCGCCTGCAGAAAGGAAGCCGACCCGTTTCACCGGGACTGTGATGATCTCGCCGGAGCGACCGGCGAGAGACATACATCAGATTGTCGAGGCGATCATTGAGCAACTCACCACGCTTCCCGGGAGTTCGGTGAAGCTCAGGCTTGAAATCGATGCAGAGGTCCCATCTGGTCTCGACCGCGCGAAGGTAAGGACGCTAGTGGAAAATGCCAACACGCTCGGATTCATCGAGAAGTCAGTCGAGTAGGTTCTGCTTCTGTAGGGCGCAGAGCCATTCGCGGCGCTCGTGGATCGGTGCGGGGGGGAGCCTGCCCAGCGTCCTGACACAAAGCTAGGCATGCGTGGAGGGGGCGAGCACGCCTGCGCGCGCGGAACAACTCCCAATCCTAGCGTTCCGTACCAAAGTGTTCGCTCTCGAAGTACGGATTTCGGGCAAGTGGGGTTCGAACCAGAGCCGGGACCGACCGCGCTGAAACCGGCCTTTTACCTGGGTTTTCGAGTTCCGTACTAAATCGGCCAAGTCAGGAGGTCCGGAGAGAATTGGCCTCCGGAGAGCGATTTCCGGCCGTCTCCGCGTCCGGCCAGTCAACAGGTCTGCACCGGAAACCCCAGGAAACCTGCCACTCAGCGCGGCGGTCGGTCAGGCGGAGAGCACGGCTCGCATAGGAACTGGCGGAGAGGGTGGGATTCGAACCCACGGTAGGCTTGCACCCACTCCGGTTTTCGAGACCGGCGCGATCGACCACTCTGCCACCTCTCCGATGTGCCTTTATCAGGCCTCCCGCGTCAGCACGCGGGCGTGGCCGCGCCTATCTGCCCGGATGGGCGAAGGGATGCAAGGGTGCCCTCGCCGTGATCAGCCGCCCACGAAAGCGGCGGCCTCACGGAATGGGGCGGTTCCCAACCCGAGAGCCTCCGCCGGCAGCGAGGCGTTGGGCACGCCATGCAACGCCGGCTGGGTCCTGACGTTGGTCGGTCGCCGCAGCGGTGCCCCAACCGCCCGCCGCAAGGAGGTTCCAGGCCGTGCCACGCCTCACCGACACCCGCCGCTTCACGCACCCGGCCGGAGCCCGTGCCGCCGTTCGCTCCCTCGAGGCCGGCGGCTTTACGCCGCCCGAAATCCAGCTGACGCCCGCCCAAGCGCCGGCCGCGTTCAGTTGCGCCAGGAAACTGGGCGCCGCCATTGGCGTCTTGTCGGGCGTTGCAGGGGGCCTTCTGTTGGGCCTGGGGGTCGTTCAGCTTCCAACCATCGGTCTGCCGAGCGATGACAGCTGGCTGCTGGCGTCTTTGGCCGGCGCCGTCATGGGCGCTGTCGTTGGATGCTTCGCAGGCATGGCCGTGGTGCGGCTGGACCATGCCACCCATGCGGCGCGGCTGGACGGCGTCTTCGTCGTGGTCCGTTCCGATGCGGCCCGCAGCGCCCACGCCGCGGCCTTTCTCGGCGCCGCTGCCCCAGGCGCGCAATGAGACAGCCGGAGGTGACCCTCCCTGCGAGGTGGCCGGCCTGGGTCGCTTGGCTTGGGGCTGTCCTGCTCGGGCTTGCGGCCCTGCTCGGCCTTGCCGTGTTGGCCCTCCATCTCGGTTGGGCGATCCCCTGGGCCGAGCGCTACGCCTCGGCGCGCCTCGGGCGGACTGTCACCATCGAGGGGCTCTCGGTCCATCCGGGCCGGATCACGCGCCTCGCCCTCTCCGGCATCCGGATCGCCAACCCATCCGGCTTTCCGGAAGATCCCCCCTTCGCCCGGATCGCCTCGGTGGAGCTCGCGCTGGACAGCTGGACCAGCCTTCGGGACCGCGCGGCCCGCATCGCGTCTCTCGCCGTGGCCGGTGCGGAGGTGGAAGCGATCACGCGCGATGACGGCTCGAACAACCACGGCTTCAGCCTGGGCAGCGAAAGCGGCGGTGCCGGCCTGCCGGTCGGTGCGCTGGAATTGCGCGGCGCCCGCGCGCGCATCGTTCACGCCCCATTGGCCGCCGATTTCGCCATCACCGCCGAGACGCGCGCCACCGCCGAGGAAGCCGCCGGCCTGATCGCCGAGGCGCGCGGCAGCTATGCGGGCGCCCCCATCACGGGCCGCCTGGAGGGCGGCTCGCTGGTCGCCCTGGCCCATGTCACCGAGCCCTGGCCCGTCGTGCTGGAGTTGGTGAACGGCACAACCCGCGCGGAGCTGCGCGGCACGCTCGTCAACGGCCTGGGACTCGGCGGGGCCGATCTCCGCCTGGAATTCTCCGGCCCCGACATGCGCTTCCTGACGCCGCTGACCGGCGTGCCGATCCCCAGCACGCCCCCCTTCCAGGTGGCCGGCCGGCTGGGCTACGGCCCGGAGGGCATTCGCTTCACCGAGATGCAGGGCCGTGTCGGTGGCAGCGACCTCGGCGGCAGCGTGACCATCGCCCCCCGCCCCGCGGTGCCGCAGGTAACGGCGGATCTCACCGCCCGCCACGTGGACCTGGCTGACCTTGCGGGCTTCATCGGCGGCGAGCCGGGGCGTGGCGTGCCGATCCGCGCGGATACGGCGCGCACCGGCCGCGTGCTGCCCAACGCCCCAGTCAACCTGCCGCTGTTCCGCGCCGCCGACGTCAACGCTCGGTTTCGCGCGGCCCGCATCGTCGGCGCGGATTCGCCCTTGGATACGCTCGACGTGACGCTGGAGCTGAAGGACGGCGTGCTCACGCTCAAGCCGCTGCGCGGCGGCGTCGGCCGGGGTGCCGCCCTGGTCACCGGGACCGTGACGCCCACGGAGCAGGGCGCGGTGCATGCGGTGCTGGAGGTGACGCTGCAGCGGCTCGACATCGGCCGGGTGATGCGCGCCCTTGGCGGCAGCGGGGGCGGCGCGCTCGAGGGGCGCGGGCGGATTGATGCCACCGGCCGCTCGACGGCGGAGTTGCTGGCCCGCGGGCAGGGCGCGCTCGGGTTGCGGATGGCCGGCGGCGACCTGCGCGCCGTCACGGTGGACCTTGCAGGCCTCAGGCTCGGCAATGCCGTCCTCTCGGCCTTCGGCCTGCCGATGCGCACGGCCCTCGAATGCTTCGCCGCAGACTTCGCGCTGCGCGAGGGCGTGCTGACCACCCGGTTGATGCTGCTGGAGACGAGCGACGCGCTGATCCACGGCACCGGGACCATTCGCCTCGACCGCGAGGAGCTGGACCTACGGCTGCGCAGCGAGGCGAAGCAGTTCACCGTGGGCTCGCTTCCCACCAGCCTTGCTGTGACCGGCCGCCTCAGCGACCCCTCCGTCGCGCCCGTGATCGTGCAAAACAGGGGCGGGGATGGGCTCGGCCGCGTGCTGGACCTGGCGCTCGCTCCCTTCTCGCTGTTGCCGATCATCGAGTTCGGGATTGGCGATGATGCCCGATGCCGCGATGCGATCGCGCGCACCATGGCGCCGCGCGCGCGGCCTGATCGCCGCCCGCGATAGGAACCGGCACTGCACATGCAACGGCTGGGCGGGCCTGCCGTTCTACCGGCATGCTGCACCGCACAATTCCATGGTATCCTGCTTGTCGGTTCGGGGGCCTGCGCGCGTGACGCGCCGCTTGAGGCTCCTCAAGCCCCCGCGCTTCCACGCGGTGCGTTGGCGGCGCGCCGCCCAGCGCCTGGGCGCGGCCGCGACGCGATGGATGAGCGACGCCCTGACCCTGCCCGCGCCAGCCAGGACCTCGGCGCCCGCGCCCGCACCGCGCCCCGCGGCAATCCGGGGCGGCATCGCCGAGGTCACGGATTTCGGTTCCAATCCGGGTGAGTTGCGGATGCTGGTCTATCACCCGCCAGCGCGGCCGCAGCCGGGTGCGCCGCTGATCGTCGTGCTGCATGGCTGCCGGCAGGAGGCGGCGGCCTTTGCCTCCGAGAGCGGCTGGATCGCCATCGCCCGCCGCCTGTCCATCTCACTCGTGCTGCCCGAGCAGCGCGCGGGCAATCACCGCCACCAGTGCTTCCAGTGGTACCAGCCGCAGCACGTGGCCCGTGGGCGCGGCGAAGCGATGTCCATCCGGCAGATGGTGCGCCATGCCATTCAGGAATTCGGTTCCGATCGCCGGCGCGTCTTCATCGTGGGACTCTCCGCGGGGGGCGCCATGGCGGCTGCGATGCTGGCCGCCTATCCCGCCGCTTTTGCGGCAGGGGCCGTGGTGGCGGGCCTGCCGGTCGGCAGCGCCCATGGCCCGGCGACCGCGGTGTTGCGCATGCGCCGGGCCGCCCCCTCGATCGGCCGCGCCGCCCTCGCCGCCGCGGTGCGCGCGCAAGGCGGCCCGCGCCCGGGACGGCCCTGGCCACGGCTCTCCATCTGGCATGGCGGGCGCGACAAGGTGGTGGACCCCGGGAATGCCGAGCAACTGGCCATGCAATGGGCCGCGTTGCAGGGCTGCCCCGAAGCGCCCACGCAGGACATGTGCGTGACGCCCGAGACGCGCCACCGGGTCTGGCTCGGGCGCGGCGGGCCGGCGGTCGAGCTGTGGACGCTCGCTGACATGGGGCACGGCTTCCCGATCGCGCCCGGCTCCGGCAAGCCCGCACCTTGGGTGCTGGAGACAGGCATTCCCGCCGCCACGCACATCGCAAGCTTCTGGGGCCTGATCCAGGCCTGAAGCCGCCCGCATTCTGCCCTCAGCCGGTGGGTTCGAGGTCCGGCAGCATCGCGGTGAACCACCGCCCCGACTCCGAGCGATAGATCACCCACCACGGCTCGCCCACCTGCGTCGGCTCCACGGCAAAGCGTGCGAGAACACGCCCGCGGGCGGTCGGCACCGAGAACGGGATCGCGAAGACTCGCAACATGACGTTTCCCTCCTTGTGTCGGACGGCAAACGCGTGGAGCCTGCGCAAGTTGCGGCGCCGCCACACCAGCCGCGCGCAACGCCCGCGCGGCTGTGGCGTTCCATGCCGCGCCACGCCCCGGGGACCACCCTCCATGCCACGCCTGAAGATCATCCACAGCACCGAATATGCCTACCAGCGGCCGGTCGGCCTGTTGCGGCACCGCCTCCTCGTTCGCCCGCAGGACAGCCACGACCTGCGGCTGCACGGCACGACCCTGGTGGTGGACCCGCCGGCCAGCGCCACGGTCTGGGCACATGACGTCTTCGGCAATTCCCTCTGCCTGCTCGACTGGCCGGAGGATCTGCGCACCGAGCATCTGCGCATCGTCTCCGAGCTCGAGCTGACGCATTACCCCTCGGGCCTCGGCGTGCCGGCGGCGACGTTGGATCCGATGGCCGAAAGCTACCCCTTCTCCTACCCCGCGGCCGAGATCCCCGATGTGAGCCGCCTGGCCGAGCGGCAATACCCGGACCCGTCCGGCATGGTGGATCGCTGGGCGCGCCGCTTCGTCACCAGTGAGGGCGAGGCGCCCGCGAAAACGCTCGAGATGCTGGCGGCCATGACCCATGCGGTGAAGGCGGAGTTCACCTATGAAGCGCGGGAGGCGGAGGGCACGCAATTGCCCTCGGAGACGCTCAGCCTCGCGCGCGGCACCTGCCGCGACTTCGCCCTGCTGATGATGGAGGCGGCGCGCAGCCTGGGCTTCGCCGCGCGCTTCGTGACCGGCTACCTGTATGATGCCGAGGCGACCGGCCAGCAGGGCGGCGGCGCCACGCATGCCTGGTGCGCCATTTATCTTCCCGGCGCCGGCTGGGTCGAATATGATCCGACCAACGGCCTCCTGGCCGGCGCCAACCTGGTCCGCATCGGTGTGTGCCGCACGCCCGAGCAGGCCCTGCCAGTGAGCGGCGGCTTCGTGGGCGGTGCGACCGACTCGCTCGGCCTGCGGGTGAGCGTGGATGTCCGGCTCCTGGCGGAGGGGCCCCTGGCCGCAGCCGCCTGAATCGGGCGGGTGGGCCCAGTGAAGGGACGGGCAGGGGGAAACTCGGCGTGCAGTGGCTTCGACGCAAGGCAAGCGCGCTTCCGCTCGCGATATGGGCGGTCATCGGCCTGATCCTCGCCCTGGTGCCCGCCGCCTTCGTCCAGGTCCTGCTGGAGCGCGAGGCGCGCATCGAGCGCACCCAGCTCCTGGGCGAGCAGGCGATGCGCTTCGTCCGGCTGGTCGGCCAGCACCAGGCCAGCATCCTGGAGGGCGCCGGCCAGCTCCTCAGCAGCATGTCCGCCCATGACGCGGTCCGCGCGCTGCAGCCCGATGTGGAATGCGATGTGTTTTTGGCCCGCATCGTGGCCGCCAACCCGCGCTACCTGACCGCCTCCGTGTTCGACCGGCAAGGCCAGCCGGTCTGCGTGGCGCATGAGGCCGCGCGATCGGTCAACGTGGCGGACCGGCAGCATTTCCAGGATGTGTTGCGCACCAACAGCTTCCGGATCGGCACCTATTCCCTCGGCCGCTCCACGGGTCAGCCCAGCGTCCATCTCGCCGCGCCATTGCGGGATGATGGGGGGCAGGTGGTGGGTGTGCTCGCCCTCGCGCTTTCGGTGGACTGGCTCGTGCGGGAGCTGCGATCCATCCCGCTGCCGCCGGGCAGCGCCTCCACCATCGCGGGTGCCGATGGCGTCATCCTGGCGCGCTCGCTGGACCCGGAGCGCTTCGTCGGCCGCATGATGTCGCCGGTGGGCCTGGAGGTGCTGAACGCGCCGAGCCCCGGCCTCATTGACGCCCCGGCGCTGGACGGCGTGCGGCGCATCGCCGCCTATCTGCCGGCCACCGTGGAGCCGATGGGCCTTTTCGTCACCGTCGGACTGGAATCGACCTCGCTGCTGCGCGATGCGCTCTATGCGGACCGGCGCGCGGCGCTGATGATCATCGGCTCCCTGTTGCTCACTTTCGCGCTGGCCGTCCTCGTGTTTCACGGCGCGGTGGAGCGCCCGGTGCGGCGCCTGCTCGCCATCGTGCGCAACTGGGAGGCGGAGGATTGGTCGGCGCGCGTCGGCCCCATCGCGGGCGGGCGCGAATTCAGCAAGCTGGCCGAGGCCTTCGACACCATGGCCGAGAGCGTCGCCTCGCGCGAGGCGGCGCGCCTCAGGGCGCAGACGCGCATGCAGGCGGTGGTGGCCGTGGCGCCGCAGATCGTGCTCACCGCCGACCAGCATGGCCAGGTGGATTGGACCAACCGCTACTGGGAGGAGCTGACCGGCCTCAGCCTCGCCGAAAGCCGGGGCGAGGGCTGGCTCGCCGCCGTGCATCCCGAGGATCGCGACGGCGCCGCGGCCGCCTGGCGCGAGGCGCTGCAGCGCGTCGCCCAGGGCGAGACCGAGCACTTCTCACGCGAGATGCGGATCTGCCATGCCGCGGTGGGCCAGTGGCGCTGGTTCCTCTTCACCGGCGCGCCGATCCGCACCGCCGCCGGGCGGCCCAGCGCCTGGACGGCCGTCGGCCTCGACTACCATGAGCGCCGCCAGGCGGAGGCCGAGCGCGCCGAGACCGCGGCGCGACTGCGCGCGACCTATGAGAGCGCGCCGGTCGGCCTCTGCCTGCTCGACCGTGACCTGTGCTTCGTGGCCATCAACGAGACGCTGGCCGAGGCCTATGGCCACCCGGCCGCCGCGCATATCGGCCAACCGCTGGAGGTGATGGCGCCCAAGGTCGCCGCCGTGGTCGGCCCCATCCTGCGCCAGGTGCTGGAGACCGGGCAGCCCGTGCAGTCGGTGGAAATGAGCAGCCTGCTGCGCGGCGAGATGCGGTCCTGGCTGTGCAGCTATTTCCCCGTGCGTGACGAGGCGGGGACGGTCACCGGCGTCAGCGGCGCGATCGTGGACATCACGACGCGCAAGCGGATCGAGGCTTCGGAGCGGATGCTCTCGCGCGAGGTGGACCATCGTGCGCAGAACGTGCTGAGCGTGGTGCGCGGGCTGGTGCGGCTTTCCGCGGCCGAGGCCGATGACGACGTGCCGGCGCTGATCGAGGTGCTGGAAGGGCGGATCGCGGCGCTCAGCCGGGTGCACAACGTGCTGGCGGAGGAACGCTGGGTCAGCGCGGAACTGTCGGAGATCCTGCGCCAGGAACTGGCGCCGGTGCGCGGGCAGGTCTCGATGGAGGGGCCGGCGCTGCGCATCGCGGCGGATGCCGCGCAGCCCTTCGGCCTCGTGGTCCACGAGCTGGCGACGAACTCGCTGAAATACGGCGCGCTCTCGAGCCCGTCGGGATACCTCACGCTGCGCTGGCAGGTGCGCGGCCAGGAGGTGGTCCTGGAATGGATCGAGCAGGGCGGCCCGGAGGTGACGCAGCCGCCCACGCGCGTCGGCCTCGGCTCGCTGCTGATCGAGGCCAATGCCGGCGCGCAGCTGGCGGGCCGGTTCGAGCGGCGCTGGCTGCGGGAGGGGCTGCACGGCATCCTCACCATGGGCGCGGTGGCCTTCGCCGGGGAGCTGCGCCCCGACATGCCCGAGGGGGCGAGCCTGCTCTGGGGGCGCCGCGTGCTCCTCGCCGATGACCAGCCGGGCCGCGCGGCCCGGCTCGCGACCGCGCTCACCGAGGCGGGCTGTGAGGTGCTGGGCCCTGCGACCTCCATCGAGGAGGCGCTGGCCGCGCTGGAGCGCGCGGGCGCGGTGGACGCCGCCGTGCTGCCGGCGACGCTGAAGGGCATCTCGGTGCAGTTGCTGCGCCAGGCGCTCGACCGCCGCGCCGTGGCGACCCTGCACCTCACGGCCGAGGGGCGGCTGTTGAAGACCGGCGAGGCCGAGGCGGATCCGCTGGACAGCACCAGCTCGGCGGCGCTGCGGGAGACGCTGGCTGCGCTGCTCGGTGCAGAGCCCCGCCCGGAGCGCGCCGTGCCGGTGGCCTGAGGCACTCCCAGCCGGGGAACATCACATCGCGCTGCCGGCAGGCTGCTCGGCATCTTCCTCGATCCAGCGGTCCACCTGCGTGACGAGGGGGGCCAGGCCCACCACCCAGGGCAGCGATGCGCCGTCCTGTGCCAGGGCCTGCTCCGCCTCGTCACTCGCGGCGAAGGCCATGATATGGCCGGGCAGCCGGCGGGCCGCCCGCAGGCTGCGCGCCAGGCGCTGCCGGGGCGGCGGGGTGGCCGCCACCAGCAGCGTGACGACGGGGGAGGGTGCCTTCTCCGGCTGCAGGCTTGCCGCGTGGCCGGCCTCCAGCAGCGCCGCCACCACCAGGGTGGCCGCCGCGCGGTCCAGCGCGCCGGCCACGGGCAGCACCAGGATGTCCGCCTCGCCATCCGGTTCATCGGCGAAGGGCTCCAGCACGCGCACCAGCGCGCGGGAAGCGCGGATGGCGAGCGCCGCGCCGAAGGATTCGCTCGGGCGGTCGCTGCCGATCTGCGCGATGGCCGGCACGGCCAGCTGGTCCAGCGCCGTCTGCACGCCCTGGCGCGCCACCGCAGCACCCAGCAGGGTCGAGGCGCCGCGCACATCCTCGGCCAGCACGCGCTGGTAGAAGCGGGCGGGCAGGGGCAGGGGTTCGGCATCGCCCAGCAGCACGTCGAGAAAGCCGAAGGAGGGGACGTGGCGGCCGATGATGACGAGGCAAGCGGTCATCGCCGGCGCCAGGATCAGGCCGACCGGCCCCCAGAGCACCGCCCAGAAGGCGGAGGAGATCAGCAGCGCGAGCGGCGTCACCCCCGTGCTCGCGCCATAGAGCCAGGGCTCCAGCACATAGGTGATGGTGATGTCCACCACGGCGAACAGGGCCACGACGAGGAACACGGTGGTCCAGCCCTCGGTCGTCGCGAAGGCCAGCAGCAGCGGGAACAGCACCGAGAGCGGCGCACCCAGGAAGGGAATGAAGCGCAGCCCGAAGCCCAGCACGCCCCAGAGCGGCGCATTGGGAATGCCGAGGCCCCACAGGCCGAGCCCCATGCAGAAGCCGAACAGCCCGTTCACGGCCAGCTGCATCAGCAGGAAGCGCCCGATGCGCGTCGTGGCTTCGGCCATCGCGCCCGTGGTGCGGTGCAGCTCATGCACGCCCGCGAGGCGCAGCGCGCGGTTGCGCACATCCTCGCGCTGGACCAGGATGAAGGCCATGAGCAGCAGCGTGATGGCCAGCATCGCCACCGGCGCGATGATGACGAGGCCGAGCTCGGAGAGGGTGCGCAGCGCGCCCTGCTCGGCGTTCACGACGGCGACGGTCATGGCGGCCTCGGCCGCATCGGGCCGGTCCAGCGCGGAGCCGAGGCGGCGGAGCAGCCGCATCAGCCCATCCACCGGGCCCGAGCCCTGGCTGAGGCTCTCGAGCTTGCCGCGCAGCACGCTCTCATAGGCGGGCAGCTCGGCCGCGAGGGCCAACGCCTGCGTCAGCACCACGTAGACCAGGCCGCCGAAGATGCCCACGACCAGCATCAGCACGAGCAGCACGGCCAGGATGCGCGGCACGCGCCAGCGTTCCAGCCATTCGGCGGCGGGCAGGGCCGCAATCGTCAGCAGCAAGGCCAGCGCCAGCGGCGCGAGGACCTCGCGCCCCACATAGAGGGCCACGACGACGCCCGCGAGAATCAGAAATCTGGTGCTTCCGCCCTCCATCGTTCCGGGTTCGGGGGGGCGGAACGGCGCCATCGCGGTCTCCTTGCTGAATGGTGCTGCAACGCGGCGGGGCGTGCGGCGTTGCACGGGCACTGAGCACAGGATGCGTTGCGCGGACACCGAGCAGAGGAATGGATGACCCATGGACATGACCCGACCCGATGACGCCGTCGCGCGCACGCCGCGAAAGGTCGCCAACGACGCGAGCGCCTACACCGCCTCGACGCTCAAGGTATTTCTGGCCGATACTTCCGTCCTGCTGGCCAAGACCCAGGCTTGCCATTGTAACGCGCAGGGCCCGGGCTTCTACGCCCTGCATCAGCTGACCGAGGCGCAGTACGGAGAGCTCTTCGCGGCCCTCGACGTCCTGGCCGAGCGCGTGCGCGCGCTGGGCGTGCCGGCACCCGATGGCCTCGCGCAGATCCTGGAACTCGCCACCCTCAAACCCGCCTTGGGCGAGACCACCATCCCCGGCTCCATCGCGGCGCTGGCGGAGGATCACGCGGCCATGGCGATCCATGCCCATGACGCGGCCGAGGAGATGGAGCAATCCGGCGATGCCGGCTCGCACGACCTGCTCGTGGCGCGAATCCTCGCGCATGAGAAGGCGGCTTGGCTGCTCCGCAGCCACCTGCCGCCGGAATCCCCCCCGTCCAACATCGAGGCAGGAGCCGCATCATGACTCACGAAGCAGGTCCACGTGACACCGAGGGCCGGCCGGAAGCCCGCCCCATTCAGGCGCAGGTCGAGCAGGTGATGGACCAGCGCGTAACCCCCGCCGTGGGCGAGGTGGTGGGCCAGGCGGAGGTCCTCCTGCAGGAGGTGACCGAGGAGGTGCGGCAGCAGCTTCAGCGCCTGTCGCAATCGGTGCAGGCGCAGCCGCTGACCGCGATCGGGATCGCGGCCCTCGCGGGCTTCGTGCTGGCGCGGATGATGGACCGCTGAGGCGCGCCGGGCGCTTGCCAGCCAAGCGCCCGCCTTGCGCAACGTCCGGCGCCACGCGTCGTTCCACCACCCATGCGGCATCAGTGCTCCTGGCGCCGCATTGGAACCCAGAGGAGAGACCCAGATGCAACACCCCCGAACCCCTGCGCCGGCCATGATCCGCATGACGCTGGCCGCGGCCTTGCTGGCCGTGCCGGGTATCGCCGTGGCCCAGACCCAGGGCCAGTCCATGCCCGGCCAGTCCATGCCTGGCCAGTCCATGCCAGGCCAGTCGGGCACGCAGCCGAGCCCGACGCGCCCGATGAACCCCGCGACGGACCCGACCGCGCCGGCCGTGATCGCGCCCACGATGCCCGGTGCCGGCAGCATGTCGGGTGCGAGCCTCAATCCGCCGGCTGCCGCCGCCACTCCCGGCTCGGTGATGGCCTCGCGTCCGCGCATGAGCCAGATCATCGGCACGCGCATCTACAATGACCGCGACCAGAATGTGGGCGAGGTGGATGACGTGCTGCTGACGCCGAATGGCCCGATGGCGATCGTCCAGGTGGGCGGCTTCCTCGGCATTGGCGGGCGCCTCGTCCAGATGCCGTTGAACGACGTGCGCTGGAACGCCGAGCGTGAGCGCCTGGTGCTGCCGGGTGCAAGCAAGGAGGCGCTGGAGACGCGCCCGGCCTTCGAATACGACCCGGCGCATCGCCGTCGCTGAGGACGGGGCCCGGGCGGCGCGCATGCGCCACCCGGGCTGCGCCTCATCAGGCCCACGCGAAAAAGGCCCGCAGCCTCCTGGCTGCGGGCCTTCACGCATGCGCACCGCGCTACAGCACGCCAAACAGATAGAGCGCGATGATCACCGGAATGGGAATGCCGATCAGCCAGAGCAGGGGGCCACGCATGTTCTTCTCCTTCGGTTGAGCAGACCCGCAAACGCGGCCCGCGGCGCCCGGTTGCGGCCGCAACCGGGCGCCGCGGGCCGCGTTCAGCGTTGGATCCAAAGCAACCCAAGGAAGGATGAGATGATGACGCTGCTGCGAAACCTGGCGCTCTCGACGCTGTTGCTCGGCACGGTCGCCTGTGCCGACATGAGCGGCGGGAGCAGCAACCCGCCCGGCACCGCGGCCACCCGCTCGCTGGATCGCGCGGCGGGCACCAACACCTCCGGCGCCTTCCCGGCGCAGTCGGATGGCCGCCCGGGCAATCCGACCGGCACGGCGGCCAAGCGCACGCTGGACCGCGCGGCCGGCACCAACACCTCGGGCGCCTATCCGATGCAGTCGGACGGCATGCCGGGCAACCCGCCGGGCACCGCGGCCGGCCGCGCGATCAACCGCGCCACCACGCCGGCGACGCGCTGAGGGCATGCGGGCCGCGCTGATCGTCAACCCCCAGGCCGGCGCCTTGTCGGCCCTGGGGGAGCCCCGCGCGGCACTCACTTCCGCGTTGCGGGCCGCGGGCTTCCTCCTCGGCGATGATGTTGCGGAGGGCGCGCCCATCGAGGAGCAGTGGCGCGCCGTGGATGTCTGCGATCCGGAGGTGGTCTTCGTCGCGGGTGGTGACGGCACCCTGCGCAGTGCCGCCGCGCGTCTGCTGGACCGGCGCCGCGCGCTGGCACCGCTGCCGGGGGGCACCATGAACCGCGTCTGCGCCCGGCTCGGACTGCCCAATGATCCGCTGGCCGCCGCCGCCGTCTACCGCCCCGACTTCTTCACGAACCTCGACGTGGCGACCGCCAATGGTGAGGTCTTCCTCTACCAGAGCATCGTGGGCCAGCCCTCCCGTCTCATGCGCTTCCGCGAGATGCAGCGCGGCGAGGGCTGGCGCGGCTGGTGGCCGGTGCTGCGCGCCGCCGGGCGCGAGATGCTGCGCCCGCCTGGCCAGGGCCTGGCCTTGCGGACCGGCCCGAGGGGCCGCGCGCAGGGCCATGCGGCGGTGGTGACCCTGCCCGCCCCGGGCAATCCCGGCCTCCTCGTGCTCGACCTGGCGCGTCCGGTCGGGCCCACGGCGCAGCTTCGCCAGGCCATCCGCTGGCTGCGGGGCGGGCTCAGCCAGGATGCGCAGGTGCGCACCTTCCTCGGCAACCGCCTTGTCATCCACGGACCGACGCCCTGGCTGCGCCTCAGCCTGGATGGCGAGATGCACCTCGTCCCCGGGCCGCTGCGCTTTCGCCTGCACCCGGGCGCGCTGCGCCTGCTGCAGGCGCCGCGGCCCGGCTGATGCCGCGCATCGCCCATCTGTCGGACCTGCATTTCGGCGAGGAGACGCCGGATGCCGCGCAGGACCTGGCCGCCGACATCCGCGCCCAGGCGCCAGAGGCCGTGGTGGTCACCGGCGACCTGACGCGCCGCGCCCGGCCCGCGGAGTTCGACGCCGCCCTGGCCTTCCTCGAGACGCTGCAGGCGCCGCTGCTGGTGGTGCCCGGCAACCACGACATCCCCCGGGGCGACCTGATCGCACGCTTCCTGCATCCGCGCCGGCGCTGGCAGGCGTCGCGCGCCGAGGCCTGGCCCGACATGCTCGCCCTGCCCGGCCTCCGGCTGATCGGGCTCGACAGCGTGAGCCGCGCGCAATGGCACCTCGACTGGGCGGCCGGGGCGGTGCCCGCGCCGCGCCGTGCCTGGCTCGATGCCGCGCTCGCCCTGCCGGCGGAGGCCACCACAATCGTCGCGTGCCACCATCCCCTTCGCCACCCGGCCTGGGCCGCCGGTCGCCGCGCGCCGCGCCATGCGGAGACGACGATCGGCCTCTTGCGCGCGCATGGAGTGGCGGCGCTGCTCTGCGGACATCTGCACCGGGCCGAGGTCACGCGGCTCGGCCAGGCGGGGCCGCTTCAGGTGGTGGCGCCCAGCGCGCTCTCGCCCCGCGGGACGGGCTGGCCCAATGGCTGGAACCTCATCACCGCCGAGGCCGGTCGCTGCATCGTGATCCTGCGCGAGCGGCGCGACGGCGGATGGGCCGCACGACCGCTGGAAGCCGTCTGAGGCGCCGCTACCGCACGGTCCTGTTGCCGCCATTCTTCGGCCGGCGCCGCGTCCATTGCCGGCGCTTGCCCTCGCGCCGCGGGCGCGAGAAACGGGCGCCGCCCTCGGCCCGCACCAGGTTCAGCGTGCGGTTGTGGAAGGCGGCTAGCCCCGGGCGGTGGCCGATCGAGACCAGCGCCGCCTCGGGCAATTCATCGAGCACGAGCTGCATCATGGCGTCCTGGTTGGCTTCATCGAGTGCCGCCGTCGCCTCATCCATGAAGATCCAGCGCGGCCGGTGCAGCAGCAGCCGCGCGAAGGCCAGGCGCTGCTGTTCGCCCAGGCTCAGCTGGCGGTCCCAGCGCTCTTCCTCGTCGAGGCGATCCGTCAGGCGCTCCAGCCCGACGCGGGTCAGCGCCTCCCGCAGCGCCTCGGCTGGGAAGGCGTCGGGCGCCGCAGGGTAGGAGAGCGCGCCGCCCAGCGTGCCGAGCGGCAAGTAGGGGCGCTGCGGCATGAACATCATGGTCTCGCGCGGCGGGATCTCGATCTCCCCGGCGCCCCAGGGCCAGAGGCCGCCGATCGCGCGGAACAGGGTGGATTTCCCGGTGCCGGATTCGCCCTGGATCAGCACGCGCTCGCCCGCATGGATCTCGGCCGAGGCGTCGGCGATCACCGTCGTCCCATCCGAGAAAGCGACCTCGAGGTTGCGGAACACCAGCGCATCCTCCTGGCCCTCGGTGATGGAGATGGTCGGCTGCTCAGGGTCCTCGACGAGGGCGTCCAGCTCCTCGATCAGGTCCCGGAAGACGACGATGCGCGAGACGGCGCTGCGCCATTCGGCGATGCGGCCGAAATTGTCCACGAACCAGTTCAGCGCGCCCTGTACCTGTCCGAAGGCGGCGCCGATCTGCATCAGCCCGCCCAGCGTGATCGCGCCTGAGAAATAGGCCGGCGAGGCGACGATGGTGGGGAAGATCATGGCCAGCGTGCCATAGGCGCTGGTCAGCCACATCAGGTTGCGCTGGCTGCGCATCAGCCCGCGCACCGCATCGGCCACGCCGCCGAAGAGGCGCGTGAGGCTGCGCTGCTCATCCACCTCGCCGCGGATGAGCGCGATGCCCTCGCCGCTTTCGCGCGCGCGGTTCAGGCCGAAGCGGAAATCCGCCTCGGCGGTGGTCCGCGCCACGTTCAGCGGCACCAGCGGCCGGCCGACGATCCAGGTGAGGAAGGTGCCAAGCAGCGCATAGGCCAGCGCCGCCCAGACCATGTAGCCGGGTATTTCGAACTCGCGCCCCATGAGCGAGAGATGCAGCGCGCCCGAGAGCGTCCAGAGGATGCCGATGAAGGCTGTCAGCATCAGCAGGGAGTTCATCAGCCCCGTGGCGAAATCCACCGCGAGCTCGGTGGCGACCCGCACATCCTCGGCGATGCGCTGGTCCGGGTTGTCGGCGCCGGTCTGCGCCATCTCGAGCTGGTAGTGCCGGCCCTCGCGTAGCCAGGCCTGGAGCAGGTGCGTCGTCAGCCATTCGCGCCAGCGCAGCTGGATCAGCTGTTTCACGTAGAGCTGATAGACCGCCACGCTCATCGACAATGCGGCGAGGCCCAGGAAGAACAGGATCTGCGCGCGGAAGGCCGCGCCGTCGCGGTTTTCCAGCGCGTTGAAGAAGTCGCGATTCCAGATATTGAAGCGGATCTGGATCCCCACCTGGGCCAGCGTCAGCAGGATGAGGCCGGCGACGAGCCAGCGCGCGCGCCCGCGATGGGGGGATGTCATCCACAGGCGGAAAGTGCCGGCGAAGGCCAGCACCGGCGAGCCGGCCACGGGGTGTGGGGGAGACGCCGCCTCGCTCATCCGCGCGGGACGGGCTGCAGGCTGTCCAACGTCTTGCCGATGGCGGCGGCGTCCATCGCGGCAAGCCCGCGCCGCCGGGTGCCGAGGCCCTCGGCCGCGATCATCCCGCCGGGCTTCAGCAGGTCCCCCAGCGCGCGATGCGTCTCCACCTCGAGTCGGACGGCCCCCTCGGCCAGGATCACGCCCATGCCCTCGCCGCGCGGCGTGAGCAGGGGCGCCAGGATGCGCCCACTGAGCTGCAACGCATCCCGTCCCGGATCATGCGCGACGAACCAGGCCGGCCGTTCGACGAAGCTCGCCGGTTCGGAATCCGACCTGCCCCAGGCCAGCATGAGCACGACAGGCGCGTTACGGGCGCGAATGCCCCAGACGCTGATGGGTGAGCCGGGCTCGATGCTGGCCATCAGCGCCTCCGCCTCGGAGGGCGCGAAGACAAATTGCGTGCCTTCCCGGAACATGCCGCGATCCACCTCGCCGGAGGGGGTTGCGATCCATCGTTCCAGCCGGCCGCTATAGGAGGGCAGCTGCGTCGGGTCGAACCAGAAGGCGGGGCCCCGGGGGGCGGGGACGCGCTGCGCCGCTGCGCCGCCGGCGAGGAGCAGCGTGGGCGCGAGCAGCAGGGCGGCCCTTCGGGGCGGCATGGGTCTCTCCGGTTTCACATTTCCCACCCGGCGCCGGTGACAAATGCCAGGGCGAAGAGGGCGAGGAAGACAAAGAACATCAGGCGCGCCGCACCATTCGCGGCACCAACGTGGCCCACGAAGCCGAAGGCACCGGAAATCAGCGCAACCAGCATAAAGATCATGGCCCAGGCCAACATGGCCGGTCCTTTCAGGCGCGGCGCATGGCCAGCGCCTCGACGAGAAATCAGGGAGCCACGAGGTGCCCCGCCCCCGAGGGGGCGGGGTACGCTCCGCGCGACCCCAGTCAACGTCGCATCACATGGATTTGTGCCGGGTTTCCCAAGCCTTGACCTGTGTTTCGGCTTCTTCGCGGGCGATGCCGTATTTCTCCTGGATCTGGCCGACCAGCTGCTCGCGCCGGCCTTCGATCGCCGTCAGGTCGTCATCGGTCAGCTTGCCCCATTGCTCCTTCACGGAGCCGGTCATCTGCTTCCAATTGCCCTTGATGGTGTCCCAGTTCATTTGCGTTCTCCTTCACGGCCGGTAAAACTTCGGCACGTTTGGGAAACGCGGTTTCGGGAGCCGGGTTGCAGACGCTCAGGGAAGCGGGACGTAGCCCGGGCTGATCGCCTGATAGGTCAGCACCGCCAGCATGAAGCGATCGAAGGGCTTGCGCATCACGAAGGCAGGCTCGATCCCCTCGGCGGTCAGCAGGTCCTCGGGATAGGCGGTGACGAAGATCACCGGAACTTCGATGCGCGACAGGATTTCCTGCACGGCCCGGATGCCGTTGCCGCCACGGCCGAGGTTGATGTCGGCCAGGATGAGGCGCGCATCGCCCTCGGCGGCGAGCCGCACCGCATCCGCCTCGGTCGCCGCGACGCCGATGACGGTATGGCCGCAATCCTGCACCAGCATCCTGAGGTCCATCGCGATGATCGGCTCATCCTCGATGATGAGGACGCGCGTGACGACGGCCGAGCGGATGGCCTCGCGCGCGGCGGCGATGCGCCGCTCGGCCTCCGGCACGTCGAGGCCGGTGACGCGCGCGGCCTCGGCCGGCGTCAGTTCCTCGATGGTGGTGAGCAGGAGCAGGTGGCGGGCCAGGGGTGGCATGCCCGCGCCCTCCGGCTGGCCCGCGGTGAGGCTCGTGATGGCGGAGAAGAGGCCAAGCCGGGGCGGAAGGTCCTCCGGCACGAGGCCCACGGCCCGCGCCACCATGTCATCCCCCGTGGCCTGCGCACCCATCAGGGCCCGGGCGTAGCGGCGGGCATAAGGCAGCGCGGAAATCAGCTCAGAAGCGGTCGGCAAGATCAATGATTCCCATGTCAGGTCCGGAAGGAACGGGCGGCGCGAGCCGAAGCAGGCCATGCACGGCAGCAGGCGACGGCAGGCCATCCGGCGCCCAGCCGAATGGCGACCCGCCTCCAGGCGCGGCGTCACTGCCTCTCATTGTGTCATGCCGATTCCATCGAGCGCCGAACCAGCTAGAGCAGCAAGGGTTGCATGGCCATCGGAGGAAATCGAAAAGATGAACAAAATGACATGCAGCCATTGGTTCCCTCGCGGGTTTTGGGCCTGTCGGATTGCGAAGGGTCTTAATCCATGAGCCATGAAACACCACATGCCGACCATCACGGGGGCGTCCAAGGCAGCTCCCCGCGCCGGGAGGTTGTGGCCATAGACTTCCATGACCTGATGATGGCGGCACTGCCGTCCCTCCGCCAGCAGGCGCTGGCATTGACGCGCAACCGCGCCGACGCGGACGATCTCGTGCAGACCGCCGTGGCCAATGCGCTGGCCGCCCGGCATTCCTTTGAGCCGGGGACGAATTTTCGCGCCTGGATGGGCAGCATCCTGCGCAACCGCTTCCTGTCGGATTGCCGCCGCCGCCGGCCCACCGCCTCCATCGAGGACGCGCCGCCGGCTTCGCTGGCCCGCAGCGGCGGCCAGGAGGAGAGCCTGGCGATGAAGGAACTGCACCACCATCTGGCTCGGCTGCCGGCCGAGCAGCGCCTGCTGCTGATCATGATATCGGTGCAGGGCGTTTCCTATGAGGAGGCCTCGGCGCAGATGGGCGTTCCGGTCGGCACGCTGAAGGCGCGCGTCTCGCGCACCCGGGCACAGCTGCGGAGCTGGATCCTGGGGGAAGCGCCCGCGCGGCCTCTCGCGGCGGAGGATCGGGGCAGGCCCCGGCTTGACGGACCGGTTGCGCGCAAGGCAATGCGCCCCATGCGACCGGCGGAAGAGGCCCCCGGAACGTGGCTCACCTAGGAGTTGACTTGCCCAAGGACCACGACAATTCCGGCAAGGAGAAGCGGGTGATGTCTGCGGCCAGGCAGAAACCACGCCGCGCGCGGGACGCGGCGCCGGATGCCGCGTTCGACATGTGGCTGGACCGCGGGCTCAACAGCATGTTCGGCAAGGTCGCGGATGAACCCATCCCGCCTGAACTGATCGCGCTCATCGAAAAGAGCCGCAAAGGCGGCTCCTGATGCCGGGGATCCGGCGCCTGTTGCGTCTTGCAACGGCGCCGACCCTTTTTTGCATTTTGCATCGCGATTCCGTGTGGGGTGGCCCCCTCCTGTTGAGGGTGGTCAGAAAATAATCAATCAAATCAGAATGATGATGCCGTGGCCCGCGCCTTGCTCCTTGGGAAGCAGACTACCCCACCCGAAGGAGCATCCCATGTCCCAGATGACCCAAACCGCCCGCGGTGACATCGCCCTCTACATTCTCCGCTTCGTCGTGCTGGGCACTGCCAGCGCACTGGTTGGCGTCCTCGCCCACATCGCCTGGCGCAGCCTGGCGCAGTAACGCCGCCGTCGGTCGTCCCCCCCCTGCGACTGACGCATCAGCGCCCCAGCAATCCCCGCAGAAGATTGTTGATCGCGGGTGCCGCCTGACCCCCCGTTGGGGCTGGTGCCGGACTTGGCACCGGGCCCTCCCGCCCGCCCCGGGCCACCCGCAGCGCCCCCGCGCAATCGGGCATCGCCACCCCCCCGGCCGATGGCGCGCCCAGCAGACTGCCCACCGCCCCCTCGGTCAGGGCAGAGAGTTCGAGGCGCGGCGCCGCCAACGTTCCCCCGAGCGGGATCGGCGCCCGCACCCGGACCCCGGCCAGCCGCAGATCCCCCTGCATGCGGATGGCCAGCGTCTCGTCGCGCAAGCTCATTCCCCCCTCGCCGGCGAGACGCCCTGCTGCCCCGTCCAGATAGAAGGCGGTGAAGCGCACAAGGCCGCGATCGGCCTCCCCTCGCAGCGCCAGGCAGGAGACCGGCACGCCGCCCGCGAAGCCCGGGATCTGCGCCAATGCCTGCGCTGGCCCGCCACTCAGGCGCCCCTCCGTCACGGCCAGGCCCAGATGCCCCGTGGCGGTGGCTGCCACCGCGCGCCACGTCCCACCCTCGCCGCGCAGATCCATATCGAGGTCGCTGCGGCCGGTCAGCGGGCTCGCGAGCCCGAAGGCGCCGAGAAGGGCGGCGGGGTCCAGGCCCTGGCCACCACCGCGGATCTGCAGGGCTGGCACGGTGCCGGTGGCATCCGCCGCGAGCGCCAGCGCAAGCCGCCCGCCCGGCAGGGTGGCCGCGAAGGGTTCCAGCCGGGCCTGCCCGCCCGCATTCACCAGCCGGCCCTCCAAGGCGCGCAGCGTGAGCGCGCCCTCCGTCACTTCGGCCAGGGCGAAGGTCAGGTCCGCATCCAGGATGCGCAGCGCCGCGAGGTCGAGCGGCGTGTCGGGGATCACCCGGCTGGCGGGAGGGCGGGGCGGCGCCGCCGGTGCGGTGTCCGGTGCCGCAGGCACCGGGGCGGACGCCACCGCCGGCAGCCGCAGCGCGTTCAGATCCAACCGTGCCGAGGTGAGGCGGCCGGTCACCGCGAGGCGCGGCGCCCAGCGCCATTCCAGCACCCCCGCGAGATCGCCGGCCGAGGAGGCCAGCGCGAATTCACCGACGCGCGCGCCCTCGCTGAAGAGCGGCCCGAGCGCGGTGAAGGCGGCGTCGAGCGTCGCCTCCCGCAGCGGGGGCAGGGGCCGCCCGGCCAGCGCCGAAAGTCGCGCCAGCTCCGGCGCGGCGGCCGTCAGCCGGAGCGCGCCGGGCCATTCGCCAACGAGGCGCGCCGTGGCGCCGCCCGTCGCGAGACGGAGGGCCAGAGGGGCTGGGCTGCCGGTGGCAAGCGCCATGGGCATCACCTCGCCCGCCAGGGTGAGCGCCTCGCCCCGGAAGCTGCCGCTCGCTTCCATGGCCAGCGGCCCCTCCAGGCTCGGCTGGGTGAAGCGGGCGGTGGTGAGGGTGAAGCCGCCGAACGCGCCGCTCGCCACCTGCCCCTGCAGGCCGGAGAGCCGGGCGACGCCGGCGGTGACGCTGCCCTCGGCCCTGAGCGTGATGCCGGCCAGCGGCGGCAGGCCGCGCCCGGCCAGGGTGGCCAGCGCCTCCAGCCGCGGAATCTCGGCGCCGAGCAGGGCGGTCCAGTCGCCATGCGCCTGCTGGCCCTCGGCGGTGATGCGGGCGCCGGGCAGCGTCGCCGTGAGGTGGAAGGGCCAGGGCGTCGGGCCGGTCCAGAGCGCGGGCGCGCCCAGCCGCCCCTCGATCCGCGCCTCGGCGCCGCGCAGCACCAGGCTGGCCGCGAGGTCGAGCGGCTGGCCGGGCCCACGGCCCGTCAGCCGCAACTCGGGCAGGTGCAGCGTTTCGCCCTGGGCGGTCACCTGCCAATCCCGCAGGGTCACGGCGCGCAAATCCAGCGCCATGGGGCGCGCGGGTGCGGCTTGGGGCGCCGGCGTCGTGGGGGCGGACGCGGCGGCAGGGCGGGCGAAGCGCCAATTCTCCCGCTCCAGCAGCAGCCGGCCGCCCTCCAGGCGAAGATGCGCGAGTTCGATGCGGCCGGAGATCAGCGGCAGCAGGGCAAGGCGCAGCTCCGCCTCGGCGATGCGCAGCATCTCGGGCGCGCTGCCACCCGGCAGATTGGCCAGCACCAGCCCCTCGGCCTTGAGCGTGGGGGTAAGGGCCGGGGTCAGGTGCAGGCGACCCTCGATGCGGAACTCCCGCCCCGTGGCGCGCTGCACCGCCTCGGCCAGGCGCGGCCGGAAGGCGTCGGCATCGAAGAGCAGCATGAAGCCGGCGACGGCCAGCACGGGCAGCGCCAGCAGCAGGGCCAGGCCGGTCAGCAGCGCCCGCTTCATCGGGTGCGCCGGGGCGGCCGGGCGGCCGGGTTGTCGAAGTCGAAGAAGCGCATCGTTTCCTCGAAATGCGGCGGGGGCGGCGCGGTGACGTCGAGCCAGCCGCCCTCGGGATGCGGCAGGCGGAGCGCGCGCGCATGCAGGTGCAAACTGCCGGAGAGGCCCTCCAGATGCGCGGCCTCCTGCCCGTATTTCCCATCGCCCAGGATCGGCGTCTTCAGCGCCTCGGCGCAATGCACGCGCAGCTGGTGGGTGCGGCCGGTGAGCGGATGCAGCTCCAGGAAGGCGGCGCGGTGCTTCGCGACCTCCAGCGTCTTGTAGTCGGTGACGGCGCGCTGGCCGGCATCGCCCTTTTCGGCTGGCGCGGTGCGCTCGCCGCCCCTTCTTCCAGTATTGGGCCCACCCACGCGCATCAGCGGCATGGTGATGCGGCCCATGGCGAGCTGCGGCTCGCCCACCACCACGGCCCAGTAGGTCTTCTCCATGTCGCGTCCGCGAAAGGCCTTGGCCAGGTGCGCGGCGGCGGAGACGTTGCACGCCACGACCAGCACGCCGGAGGTGTCACGGTCCAGCCGATGGACGAGGCGCGGCTTTTCGCCATCCTCGGCGAAGGCGGCCAGCAGCCCGTCCACATGTTTGTTGATGCCCGGGCCGCCTTGCACGGCGAGGCCGGGCGGCTTGTTCAGCACGATCAGGCTGTCATCGCGGTAGAGCACCATGGCCTGCATCTCGGCCACCACGGAATCCGCGAGCGGCCGGGGCTCGGCCTTGGGCGCCTGCCTGGTCGGCATGGGCGGGATGCGGAGTTCCTGCCCCGAGAGCAGGCGCGTATTGGCCTCGGCCTTCTTGCCGTCCACGCGGATCTGCCCGGTGCGGAGCATCTTCTGCAGCGCCCCCTGGGTGAGGGCGGGGAAGCGGCGCTTCAGCCAACGGTCGAGGCGGGTGTCGTCCTCGGCGGGGGGGACGGTGAGGGTGGTGATGGACATGCGCGCCCTCTAGCAGGTTTCGTGCGGAAAGGGGCGCCCGCCGCGCCGGGGCCCCCGCCGCGCCGGGGCCCCCGCTTGCGGCGTGGCGGGGAGTGGTTCCATGCTCCACGTTCACGGAAGGCAAAAAGGAAAACCCACATGCAACGCCGCATTCTCATGGCTGCCCTGCCCGCCGCGCTCGCGCTGCCCTTGCTCGCCGGCTGCGTCTCCGAGCAGCGGTACAACCAGCTGCAGACGGCCTATAACCAGCTCCAGGCCCGCTACAATGCCGATGAGGCGACGATCCAGCTGCTGGAAGGCCGCCTCAAGATCACGATGACGGATCGCATCCTCTTCTCCTCGGGCGGCTACCACATTGACCGCCGCGCGCATGAGGCGTTGGGCAAGATGATCCCGACGCTGCAGGGCCTGCAGAACACGCGCATCATCGTGGAAGGCTACACCGACACGACGCCGGTCGGGCCGGAACTGCGCCGCCAGGGCATCACCACGAACCTCGACCTGTCCTCGCGCCGGGCCGACACGGTGGCGGACAGCCTGATCCGCCAGGGCGCGCCGCGGAACCTCGTCTCCGCCGATGGGCGGGGCGAAGCGAACCCGATCGCGGCCAACGACACGCCGGCCGGACGCGCGCAGAACCGCCGGATCGAGATCACGCTGGTCGGCCCTGGGACCTGAGCGAGGCCGATTGCGGGGCGGCCGCTTCCGGGAGGGAGGCGGCCGTTTGCGTTCGTGTGAACTGGAGGGCGCGAAATGGTGCCGACTCGGGGAATCGAACCCCGGACCTACTGATTACGAATCAGTTGCTCTACCCCTGAGCTAAGTCGGCGCCCTCGGTGGCGCGGTCCATAGCGCCACAGGCGCTGGCTGTCCACCGCCCGCGCGGCCACTCTTCGCAGGTGCCGCGCGGGACCCTATGTCAGGGCACCCAGGATGGATGCAGCACCCCATGGCCCTCGAGCCTGATCTTCTTCTCGATCGGCGTCGCCTCAAGCGGCAGCTCGGCTTCTGGCGCGCCGCCCTGATCCTGGGCGTGGTGCTTGGCGGCGCGACCCTCCTCTCCGATGGCCTGCCCGAGAACCCGGCCCTGGGCGGCGAGCACATCGCGCGCCTGCCCATCTCGGGCACCATCACCGACAACCGGGAGATGGTGCGGCTGATCGAGCGCGCGGGGCGGGATGCGCAGGTGCGTGCCCTCCTCGTCTCGATCGACAGCCCGGGCGGCACGGTGGCCGGCGGCGAGGCCTTCCACACCGCCATCCGCGGCGTGCGTGCCGCCGGCAAGCCCGTCGTGGCCGTGATGGGCGGCACCGCCGCCTCGGCCGGCTACATGGTGGCCCTGCCGGCCGAGCGGATCTTCGCGCGCGAAGCCACGCTGACCGGCTCCATCGGCGTGATCCTGCAATCCTTCGAGGTCTCGGAACTGATGGAGCGCCTGGGCCTGCGCGCCGAGGCGCTGACCTCCGGCCCCCTCAAGGACCAGCCGAGCCCCTTCCGCCCCCTGACCGAGCAGGGCCGCGCCTCGCTCAACGCCGTCGTGCAGGACATGCAGAGCCAGTTCGTGGGCATGGTCGTGGCCGGGCGCAACATGCCGGAGGAGCGCGTGCGCGAGCTCGCCGATGGCCGCGTCATGACCGGGCGCCAGGCGGTGGCGGTGGGCCTGGTGGACGCGATCGGCGGCGAGGCCGAGGCCCGGCGCTGGCTCGCCGAGACGCATGGCCTGCCGGCCGATCTCCGCCTGCGCGACCTCGACCCCCGTGGCACCGCCGAGCGCGTGCTCTCCATGGCCTCGCTGCGGCTCTGGGAGGGCGGGGTGGCCGTCCTGCGCACCCAGGGATGGTGGCCAGGGCATATTCTTCCGCGGTGAGACGCCACTCAACCCTTGCAAAAGCCCCCAACTCGGCATGCTATACGAGACAGGCCAATCCTCGAGGGTTCCATGACAAAGAGCGAATTGATCGCGCATCTCGCCATGCAGCACCCTCATCTGCGGCTGCCTGACGTGGAGGCGGTGGTCGGCACCATCTTCGAGGAAGTCAGCGCCGCCCTGGCCCGAGGCGATCGGGTGGAACTGCGTGGCTTCGGTGCCTTCACCACCCGCAAGCGCGACCCCCGCCAGGGCCGCAACCCCCGCACGGGCGAGGCGGTGGCCGTGGCCGGCAAGGGCATGCCGCATTTCCGGCCCGGCAAGGAATTGCGCGCGCGGGTGAATGGCGGCCAGGACCCCGGCCAGGATTAGGGGCGAGGGCGGGTGATCGCCTATCTGCTGCCGGCGCTGCTCGCCGCGGCGCTGGCGTTTTTCGCGCTCGCCAATCCGCAGCCTGTCTCCGTCATTCTCTGGCCCGAGGGTTGGGTCCTGGAATTGCCGCTCTGGCAGGCCATCCTGGTGCCCTGCCTTGTCACCTTCCTGGCGGGCGCCATTACCGTCTGGCTCGCGCATCTGCCGGCGCGGCGCGGTGCGGCCCAGCTCCGCCAGGCCGCCGCCCTGCTTGACGCGGAACTCGCCAGCCGCGATCCCAGGCCCGCCAAGCCGCGCTGAGGATCCTTTTCGAATCATGCTGCATCGCCCGACAGGCCCCATGGGCCGGCTGATCGTCGCCCTGGACACGCCGCGCCTGGAGCAGGCCGAGGCGCTGGCCGGGCAGGTTGCGCCCGCCGCCGGGCTGGTGAAGCTGGGTCTTGAGCTGTTCTGTGCCGCCGGGCCGCCGGCGCTGGCGCGCCTCGCCGCGCACGCGCCGGTGTTCCTGGACCTCAAGCTGCATGACATCCCGAACACGGTGGCGGGTGCGGTCGGCTCGCTGGCACCGCTGGGCGCGTCCATGCTGACGCTGCATGCGGGGGGCGGGCCGGCGATGATCACCGCCGCGCGCAAGGCGGCCGAGGCGGCGGGCCCCGCGCGCCCGATCCTGCTGGCCGTCACCGTGCTGACCAGCATGGATGCCGAGCAGCTGGGCGCCGTGGGTGTGGCCGGCGGCCCCGCGCAGCAGGTGCTGCGCCTGGCGCGCATGGCGATGGATGCTGGCGCGGATGGCCTCGTCTGCTCGCCGCGCGAGGTCTCGCTGATCCGCGACGCACTGGGCGAGGCGCCGATGCTGGTGGTGCCCGGCATCCGCCCCATCGGCAGCGCGGCGGGCGACCAGGCGCGCATCGCCACGCCGGAGGATGCGGTGGCGGCCGGCGCGGACTGGATCGTCGTGGGCCGTCCCATCACCGAAAGCGCAGACCCCGCTGCTGCTGCCGCCGCCATCAAGGCCAGCCTCAAGCGATGAGCGCCGTGGTCAAGATCTGCGGCGTGAACTCGCCCGATGCCTTGCGCTGGGCGGCCGAAGCCGGGGCGGATTTCGTGGGCTTCGTCTTTTTCCCCGCCTCACCCCGGGCAGTCACGCCCGCGCAGGCCGGCGCCATCTCGGCCAGCCTGGAGGGGGGACCCCGCCGGGTCGGTCTCTTCGTGGACCCGGAGGATGCGCTGCTGGAAGCGGCCCACACCGCGGCGCGGCTCGACGTGATCCAGCTGCATGGCGAAGAGTCGCCCGCGCGTGTGGCCGAGATCCGCGCCCGCTTCGGCCTGCCGGTGATGAAGGCGATCGGCATCGCGACCGAGGCCGATCTGGCCGAGATCGCGCGCTATGCGCCGGTCTCGGACCGCCTGCTGCTCGACGCCAAGCCGCCGGCGGATGCGGTGCTGCCGGGCGGCAATGCCGCGCCCTTCGAGTGGCGCCTGGCGCGCCTGGCCGCCATCCCCCGGCCCTGGCTGCTGGCCGGCGGCCTGACACCCGCCAATGTGGCCGAGGCCATCGCGGCCAGCGGGGCGCCGGGCGTGGATGTCTCCTCCGGCGTCGAGCGCGCGCGGGGTGTGAAGGATGCGGGGCTGATCCGCGCCTTCGTCAGGGCCGCACGCGGCGGCTGAGCAGGGGTTGGGAAAAGCGGCCGGCTTCTATATGACAGCCTGTCATCGCCAGCTCCCGGGAATGCCCAGTTGAACCAGCTCCTCAAGCCCAACACCTACAAGAGCGGCCCGGATTCCGCCGGCCGCTTCGGCGGCTTTGGCGGCCGCTACGTCGCCGAGACGCTGATGCCCCTCATCCTCGAGGTCGAGGCGGCCTATGCCAAGGCCAAGGCGGATCCGAGCTTCGACGCCGAATGGCGCCGCCTGCTCAAGGATTACGTGGGCCGCCCGAGCCCGCTCTGGTACGCCCAGCGCATCACCGAGCATTGCCGCGCGAGCACCGAGCCGGGGAAGGGTGCGAAGGTCTATTTCAAGCGCGATGAGCTGAACCACACCGGCGCGCACAAGATCAACGCGGTGCTCGGCCAGATCCTGCTGGCGAAGCGCATGGGCAAGAAGCGCATCATCGCCGAGACCGGCGCGGGCCAGCATGGTGTGGCGACGGCCACCGCCTGCGCGCTGTTCAACCTGCCCTGCACCGTCTTCATGGGTGCGACCGACGTCGAGCGGCAGCAGCCCAATGTCTTCCGCATGAAGCTGCTGGGCGCCGAGGTCATCGCGGTGACATCGGGTGCGGCCACGCTGAAGGATGCGATGAACGAGGCGCTGCGCCACTGGGTCGCGAATGTCGAGGACACCTACTACTGCATCGGCACCGTCGCCGGCCCGCACCCCTATCCGATGATGGTGCGCGACTTCCAGTCGGTGATCGGCGAGGAGACCCGCGTGCAGATGCAGGAAGCCGAGGGCCGCCTGCCGGATGTGCTGGTGGCGGCGATCGGCGGCGGCTCCAATGCGATGGGCCTGTTCTACCCCTTCCTGGACGACCCCTCCGTGCAGATGCTCGGCGTGGAAGCGGGCGGCCATGGCGTGGACACGCCCGAGCACGCCGCCAGCCTCACCGGCGGCCGCCCGGGCGTGCTGCACGGCAACCGCACCTATCTGCTGCAGGATGAGAACGGCCAGATCCTGGAAGGCCATTCCATCAGCGCGGGCCTGGATTACCCGGGCGTGGGCCCCGAGCATTCCTGGCTGCATGAACTCGGCCGCGTCGAATATGTGAACGCGACCGACAAGGAGGCGCTGGACGCCTTCCAGCTCTGCTCGAAGCTCGAAGGCATCATCCCCGCGCTGGAGCCCGCCCATGCGCTGGCCCATGTGCTGAAGGTGGCGCCCACCCTGCCCGCCGAAACGCTGATCGTGATGAACATGTGCGGCCGCGGCGACAAGGACATCTTCACCGTCGCGGGGCACCTCGGGGTGAAGCTGTGAGCCGGATTGCCGCAAGATTTGCCGCGCTGAAGGCTGAAGGCCGCGGCGCGCTCATCCCCTTCCTCGAAGCCTATGACCCCGACCCCGCCACCAGCATGGCCATCCTGCGTGGCATGCCCGGCGCGGGCGCGGACCTCATCGAGATCGGCGTTCCCTTCACCGACCCCATGGCCGATGGCCCGATCATCCAGCTCGCCGGCCAGCGCGGCCTCAAGGCCGGCGCGACGCTCGCCGGCACACTCGCCATGGTGCGGGATTTCCGCGCCGAGGATGACGCGACGCCCGTCATCCTCATGGGCTATCTCAACCCCATCCTCTCCTACGGCGCGGACCGCTTCGTGACCGATGCGGCAGCGAGCGGCGTGGATGGCCTCATCGTCGTGGACATGCCGCCCGAGGAGGCGGAGGCTCTGGCGCCCGCCGCGCTCGCCGCAGGGATGGACATCATCCGCCTCGTCGCCCCCACCACGGATGACGCGCGGCTGCCGCTGGTGCTGAACGCCTCCTCCGGCTTCATCTACTACGTGGCGATCACCGGCATCACCGGCACCGCCAGCGCCGACCCTGAGAAGCTGCGCGCCGCCATCCCGCGCATCCGCGCCCATACCAACCTGCCGATCTGCATCGGCTTCGGCGTGCGCACGCCGGAGCAGGCGGGCTTTGCGGCCAATGTTGCCGATGGCGCCGTGGTGGCGAGTGCGCTGATCGACACGCTGGCCAGGTCGCTGGACGAGCAGGGGCGTGCCAAGCCGGACAGCGTCCGCCGCGTGCTGGACCAGGTGCGCGAACTGGCCGCCGCGGTCCGGGGCTGAAGCCAGCCCCGGCGGCGAAGGGATGGCCGGGGATCTCACCGTCTGGAGCCTGATCCTGCTGCTGCTGGCGGGCGGAGCCATTGGCCTGGCGGGCGGGCTGCTCGGTATTGGCGGCGGCGTGATCGCGGTGCCCGCGCTGCTGGAAATCTTCGCCCATCTGCCGGTGTCGGAACGTCTGCCGCTGGCCATCGGCACGGCACAGGCGGTGATCCTGCTTTCCTCCATCACCGCCGTGCGGGCGCATTGGCGTGGCGGCGGCGTGGACCCCTCCCTGCTGCGCGCCTGGCTGCCGGCGATGATCCTCGGCGGGCTGCTCGGGCTGGCGTTGGCGCCTTTCGCGCCGGCCTCGTTCTGCCTCGTTGTCTTTGCGGCGATCGCAGCCGCGCTGGGCGGCACCTTGTTGCTGGGCGGGCGGGCAAGGCTGGCCGAGGCGCTGCCCACACCCCCCGCCGGCTGGCTGCCGCCCGGCCTGATCGGCCTCGCTTCGGCCGCGCTGGGCGTGGGGGCAGGGACGCTGAGCGGGCCGGTCTTCGGGCTCTTCGGGGTGGGGCTGCATCGGGCCGTGGGGGCGGGGGCGGTGTTCAACCTCACCGTCGCCACGCCCGCTGCCCTCGCGGCCTTCGTATTGGGGCAGGTGAGCCTGCCGGGCCTGCTGCTGCTGGCGGGGCCGGCCATGCTGGTTGCGCCCTGGGCGGCGCGGCTCAGCCGGCGGCTGCCGCAGCGGGTCCTGGCCTGGGGGTTTGGGCTGTGCCTATTCGCGATTGCGGGGCGGCTGGTGTGGCGGGCTGTTCAGGGAGGGTAGAAAAAGGGCCTCTGGCGGCTGGACCCCGTGGCCCCAGCCGCCGAAGGCTTGTTTTCGCCTATGCCGCGCGAAACTCGCTGGCCGCATAACCCTGCGCGAACAACAGCCCCCGCAAATCCCCATGCTGGATCCGATGCCGCGCTGCCGCGGCCACGCTCGGCTTGGCGCGATAGGCCACACCGAGCCCTGCGGCCTGGATCATCGCCAGGTCATTCGCGCCATCGCCGATGGTCGCGGCCTCGGTCAGCGCCAGCCCATGCGCGGCGGCCAGGCGCTTCAGCGTGGCGAGCTTGGCGTCGCGGTCCAGGATGGGCTGCCCCACCTGGCCGGTGAGCTTGCCGCCTTCGAGCAAAAGCGTATTGGCGTGGTGCTCATGGAACCCCACCAGCTCCGCCACGCGTCCCGTGAAGAAGGTGAAGCCACCCGAAACGAGGGCAGTGCGCGCGCCGTGGTGGCGCATGGTCGCCACCAGCTCGCGCGCGCCGGGCATGAGTTCGGTGGTCTTCCAGGTCTCCTCCAGGGCCGAGGCGTCGAGGCCTTTCAGCATCCCCACGCGTTCGGTGAGCGCCTGCTTGAAATCCAGCTCGCCATTCATCGAGCGCGCGGTGATCTCGGCGATTTTCTCCTTCAGCCCGGCGAAGGCAGCGATTTCGTCCAGGGTTTCCGTGGTGACGATGGTGCTGTCCATGTCGGCCAGCAGCAGCTTCTTGCGGCGCCCGGCGATGGGCTGGGCGATGAGGTCCAGCGCCGCATCGCCCAGCGCGCCGCGCACGGCGGCGATGGCCTGTTCGGCGGCGAGGGCGGTGAAGGGCAGGTCCGCGGCCTCGCCCTCGGCGAGCCAGTCCTGCGCGTCGCAATCGGCGCCGAGCGCTGTGAGCGCCGCACGGGCGGCATGGAGATGGGCGGGTGCCAGGGCACCAGGGGCGGCGATCAGGGTCAGGACATGTGGCATGGCGGCCGGACCATGCCGGGGCAGGGCGCATGACGCAACCGCACCGCGAAGCCCGACGCAAGGCCCTCATCATCGCGGGCCCCACCGCCTCCGGGAAATCCGCGTTGGCGTTGGAACTGGCCGAGCGCTTCGGCGGCACGGTCATCAACGCCGACGCCATGCAATGTTATCGCGAGCTGCGCGTGGTGACGGCCCGCCCCCCGCCGGAGGATGAGGCGCGCGCGCCACACGCGCTCTATGGCGTGCTGCCGGCGGCGGTGGCCGGCTCCGTGGCCTGGTGGCGGGAGGCGGCGCTGGCCGAGATGGCGAAGGCGCGCCTGCCCATCCTGTGCGGCGGCACGGGCATGTATCTGCGCGCCCTGACCCAAGGCCTGTCCGTTCTCCCCGAGGTCCCGGCCGCCGCCCGTGAGGAGGCGCGCGCGCGCCTTGCCGCGCTGGGGTCGGAAAGGCTGCACGCGGAACTCCATCCCGAGGATGCGGCCAAGCTGCGCCCGTCCGACAGCCAGCGCATCGCCCGCGCGCTGGAGATCTCCCTCGCCACCGGGCAGAGCCTCGCCGCCTGGCACCGCGCCGCCCCCCGCCTGCCGCCGGCGGATTTCGACCTCCGCGCCATCCTGCTGACGCCCCCGCGCGAGCAACTGCACCCCGCCATCACCGCGCGCTGGGCCATCATGCGGGCGCAGGGTGCGTTGGAGGAGGTGGGCGCCCTGGTGGATGAGGGCCTCGATGCCAGCCTGCCGGCCATGCGCGCCCATGGCGTGCCGGAACTCGCAGCGGAGTGGCGCGGCGAGATCAGCCGCGAGGAGGCGGACCGCCGCGCGATCGCCGGCACCTGGACCTATACGCGGCGGCAGGCGACCTGGTTTCGGCACCAGGCGCTGGTCGTCCCCACGGCGACGCATAGGATCAATGCGCGGATCGCGGGTCTGGCGCAATTTTCAGAAAGAAATGCGCCTGAAATCTTCGCATTTCTTCATTCGGCTGGTTGACGCGCCGCAATGCGGCCCGTAAGCCTGCCCTGCCAGAACACGAGGTATCGCCATGTCCATCACCACAGCCCCCGCCGCCGACACCGCCGCCATGACCGGCGCCGAGGTCGTTCTCCGCGCGCTGAAGGACCAGGGCGTGGATGTCATCTTCGGCTATCCCGGTGGCGCCGTCCTGCCGATCTATGACGCGCTGTTCCAGCAGAATTTCATCCGCCACATCCTGGTGCGCCACGAGCAGGCGGCGGTGCACGCGGCCGAGGGCTATGCGCGCTCCACCGGCAAGGTGGGCGTGGTGCTCGTCACCTCCGGCCCCGGCGCCACCAATGCGGTGACGGGCCTGGTGGATGCGCTGATGGACAGCATTCCCGTGGTCTGCCTCACCGGCCAGGTGCCGACGCACCTGATCGGCAATGACGCCTTCCAGGAAGCCGACACCACCGGCATCACCCGCCCCGCCACCAAGCACAATTACCTGGTGAAGCGCAGCGAGGACCTGGCGCGTGTGATGCACGACGCCTTCTATGTGGCGCGCAGCGGCCGCCCCGGCCCGGTGGTGGTGGACCTGCCCAAGGACATCCTGATCAAGCCCGCGCCCTATGTGGACGCGCCCGCCGCCACCACGCCGCATCGCAGCTACCGCCCGGTCACCGCGCCCGATCCGAAGCGCATCCTGGAAGCCGTGCAGGCTCTGAAGCGTAGCGCGCGCCCGGTGATCTATGCCGGCGGCGGCGTGATCAATTCCGGCCCCGAGGCCTCGCGCCTGCTGCGCGAATTCGTGCACCTCACGGGCATGCCCTGCACCAACACGCTGATGGGCCTGGGCGCCTTCCCGGCCACCGATCCGCTCTTCATCGGCATGCTGGGGATGCATGGCACTTATGAAGCCAACCTCACGATGCATGGTTGCGACGTGATGTTCAACGTGGGCGCCCGCTTCGACGATCGCATCACCGGCCGCCTCGATGCCTTCAGCCCCGGCTCGAAAAAGATCCACGCCGATATTGACCCTTCCTCGATCAACAAGAATGTGAAGGTGGATGTGCCGATCGTGGGCGATGCGGGCCAGGTGCTCGCCGCCATGATCGAGTGCTGGAAGAGCGACACCACACCCATCGCCAAGGACGCGCAGCTTGGCTGGTGGCGCCAGATTGACGTATGGCGCAAGCAAGACTGCCTCGCCTATGTCCAGCAGGGGCCGATCATCAAGCCGCAGCACGCGGTGAAGCGCCTCTATGAAATCACGAAGGAACTGGGCCGCGAGACCTTCATCTCGACGGAAGTGGGCCAGCACCAGATGTGGGCCGCGCAGTATTTCGGCTTCGACAAGCCGAACCGCTGGATGACCTCGGGCGGCCTCGGCACCATGGGCTACGGGCTGCCGGCGGCGATGGGCGTGCAGATCGCCCATCCGGATGCGCTGTGCATTGACATCGCGGGCGAGGCCTCGATCCTGATGAACATTCAGGAGATGGGCACCCTCGCGCAGTATCGCCTGCCGGTGAAGGTCTTCATCCTGAACAACGAGTACATGGGCATGGTGCGCCAGTGGCAGGAGCTGCTGCATGGCGGCCGCTACTCGGAATCTTACAGCGACGCACTGCCCGATTTCGTGAAGCTGGCCGAGGCGTTTCACGCCCGTGGCCTGCGCGCCGAGACCTCCGACCAGCTGGATGACGTGATCCGCGAGATGATCGCCCATCCCGGCCCGGTCATCGCCGATATCTGCGTGGCGAAGGACGAGAACTGCTTCCCGATGATCCCCTCGGGGGCCGCGCATAACGACATGATCCTCGGCCCGGGCCAGGAGAAGAACGCCGCCGCCGTCACCGATGCGGGCAAGGTGCTTGTCTGACGCCCTCAAACGCCGGGCGCGCGCTCCGCGCGCTTGGCTTCGCGCCGCGGCGGTTGCGCGGGTTGTGATTTCAGTCTGGGCGCGGCGGCCGGTTTCCGGCCGCATCCTCTGAGAGAGGCGCCCGCTTTTTTGTGGATGGTTCGATGTCTGGAACGAATACGCGCACGGCGACGATCGCCGTGCTGGTGGAAAACGAGGCCGGCGTGCTGGCCCGCGTCATCGGCCTGTTTTCCGGCCGCGGCTACAACATTGATAGCCTGACCGTGGCCCCCGTCGAGGAGGAAGGCCGCCTCTCGCGCATCACCATCGTCACCTCGGGCACCGAGATGGTGATCGAGCAGATCAAGGCGCAGCTCGACCGCCTTGTTCCCGTGCACCGTGTGCAGGACCTGACCATGGAAGGCCCGCACCTCACGCGCGAGCTGGCGCTCATCAAGGTGGTGGGCCGCGGCGAGAACCGCGTCGAGGCGCTGCGCCTGGCCGATGCCTTCCGCGCCCGCGTCGTGGACGCGACGACGGAGAGCTTCGTCTTCGAGATGACCGGCAATGCCGACAAGATTGACGCCTTCTGCGCCCTGATGCGCCCCTTGGGCCTCAAGGAAGTTTGCCGCACGGGAGCAGTTGCCATCGCGCGCGGCACTGCGCACATGGCGGCGTGAGCGGCGAGGCCGACATTCCGCCAGCGGCGAGGCTGGACGCGTTGCTCCGCCTCCAGTTGGAGGAGCAGAACCAGTCGCGCCATCACGAGATTCTGCGTGACCGCGCGATCGGCAACATGATCCTCGTGAATGCAGCTATGCTGGCCATCTTGGGCGCGATGTTTCAGGCTAAGCTGGACGATGCGCCGGCGATCCTCTCGGTGAGCAAGTATCTCATCCCGCTCGTCGTGATGGCCTTCGGCCGCTATGCCTATCTGGCCTCGCGCCGGCATTCTCTCCAGGCCGCGCGGCACTGGGAGCTGGCTCGCCTCTATCGGGAGCAAGCCCTGCTGCTGCTGGATGGCAAGCCCGGCGGGGAGATTGCGGCGAAGCGGGATCTGGCCGCCAAGTTGTTTGATAGCCGCAACGGCTTCATCGACAGCCGGGACGGGAAGGACGCCGATGAGACCCGCCGCATCTGGCTGCGCCTGCCGGTCGCCGTCATCGTCGCCGGGCTAATCATGGCCTTGGCCGCCGCCTATAGCGATTTCATCGCCGCCCCGCCCACCCGCCCCGAAACCAATGTGCGGATCATGCTCGACGCCGATGGAGAGGTGCGGATTTCCCCCACCATCGTGGAGCGCTGGTTCGACCTTCATCGACGCCTGTCCACCCCACCCGATCCGGCGCCGCAACGCACGGATTGACATCGAGGCGCGTCCGTCCGAAGGGGCGCCATTATCGGAGAATGAAGAATATGCGCGTCTATTACGATCGTGATGCCGATGTGAACCTGATCAAGGCGAAGAAGGTCGCCGTGATCGGCTTCGGCTCCCAGGGCCATGCCCATGCCATGAACATGCGCGACAGCGGCGTGAAGGATGTGGTCATCGGCCTGCGTCCCGGCGGTTCCTGGAAGAAGGCCGAAGCCGCTGGCTTCAAGGTGATGTCGCCCGCCGATGCGGCCAAGTGGGCCGATGTCGTGATGGTGCTGACGCCCGACGAACTCCAGGGCGACCTGTATCGCGAGCACCTGCACGAGAACCTTCGCCCCGGCGCGGCGCTGGCCTTCGCGCATGGCCTGAACGTGCATTTCAACCTGCTCGACCCGCGCGCCGATATTGACGTGTTCATGATCGCGCCGAAGGGCCCCGGCCACACGGTGCGCGGCGAATACCAGAAGGGCGGCGGCGTGCCCTGCCTTGTGGCGGTCGCGCAGAACCCCTCGGGCAATGCGCTCGAGATCGCGCTCTCCTATGCCTCAGCCGTGGGCGGCGGGCGTTCGGGCATCATCGAGACGACCTTCAAGGAGGAGTGCGAGACCGACCTCTTCGGTGAGCAGGTGGTGCTTTGCGGCGGCCTCGTGGAGCTCATCAAGGCGGGCTACGAGACGCTGGTCGAGGCCGGCTACGCCCCCGAGATGGCCTATTTCGAATGCCTGCACGAGGTGAAGCTGATCGTGGACCTGATCTACGAGGGCGGCATCGCCAACATGAACTACTCCATCTCCAACACGGCCGAGTATGGCGAATACGTGACGGGGCCCCGCATCATCACCGCCGAGACCAAGGCCGAGATGAAGCGCGTGCTGGAGGACATCCAGTCGGGCAAGTTCGCCCGCGACTGGATGCTGGAGAACAAGGTCAACCAGGCCAGCTTCAAGGCCACCCGCCGCCGCCTGGCCGAGCACCCGATCGAGGAAGTGGGCGCCAAGCTGCGCGGCATGATGCCCTGGATCACCAAGGGCGCGCTGGTGGACAAGGCGCGGAACTGAGCCTTCCGACCTGACCGAAGCGAGGGGCCGGCGGAGCGATCCGCCGGCCCTTTTCCGTTCAGCGCCTCAACTGGCCAGCGCTTCCGCGATCTCACGCGTCTGCCCGATCGCGCTGGAAACCTGCCCGACGGCCGCCTCGATCTGGCCGATGCTGCCATTGGCCTCCTCGATCGCCGCCAGGGCACTCCCCATGGAGGTGGCCATGCCCATGGAGACGGCCTTCTGCTCCTCCACGGCCGCGGCCGTCACGCTCACGCTCTCGGTGATCGTCGTCATTGAGGAGCGGATGCCCGAGACCGCGCCAGCCACGCTTTGCGATGTCTGCTGCAGCCCGTCGATCTCGCTGCGGATCTGTTCCGTCGCGCGGGCGGCCTGCAAGGCCAGGTTCTTCACCTCGGAGGCGACGACGGCGAAGCCCTTGCCCGCCTCTCCCGCGCGGGCCGCCTCGATCGTCGCGTTCAGGGCGAGCAGGTTGATCTGGCTTGCGATGTTGCCGATCATGTCCACGATCCCCGTCATCGCCTGCGCCGCCGCCGCCAGCCCATCCGCGCTCTTGGCGACCTGCACGGCCTGTTCCAGGCCCGAGCTGGCAGCCTCGCGCGTGCGGGCCATGGTCTGGGCGATCTCACCGGTGGAGTGCGCCAGCTCCCCGCTGCTGGCCTCCACCTCCCGCACATTGACCACGGTGGAGGCCGTCGCGCCGGAAGCACCGGCGGCGGCATGGGTGGACTGGCCGACCGCCGCTTCGATCTCGGCGATCTGCTCGCGCAGCTTCCGCTGCATTTCCACCTTGCGCGAGGCGTCCGCGGCAAATTTCACGACCTTGGTGACCTGCCCCTTGTCATCCATGATCGGGTTGTAGGCGCCCTCAATCCAGACCACGCGACCACCCTTGGCGATGCGGCGGAAGCGGGCGACGCGGAATTCACCCGCCCGCAGACGCTCCCACATGTCGCGGTATTCCGCGCTGTCGGCATCCCCGGGCAGGAGGAACATGCGATGATTCTGGCCCACCACCTCCGCCTCGTTGTAGCCCATCGTGTCGAGGAAGATCGGATTGGCCCGCAGGATCGTGCCGTCGGTCGCGAATTCGATCACGGCCTGGCTGCGGTTGATGGCGGCCAGCTGCGCTGCGTAGTCAAGGTTGAGCAAGCGGTGCCGCGCATCCGCCCATTCCACGACGAAGCCGAGCTTCGCCCCCTTTTCCGTCAGCGGGGAGACGAGCAGATCGAACCGGCGGCTGCCCACGGAGATGGTCGCGGCATGCGGCTTCTCCATCGCGGCCAGCATCCGGCGTTGATGCGTGGGCGTCTTGTGGAAGATGTCGATGTTGCTGCCGATCAGCTTGTCGAGGTCGAAGCGGGGCAATTCCCGCTTCAGCTCGGCCGCCGCCTCCCGCATCAGCGCCATGGCGGTGGCGTTCACGTAAGTGATGTTCAGTCCCGGATCGGCGAGCATCACGCGCGCGCCCAGGGCTTCGAGTGCTGCGATCCTGGGAGCGACGTGATCCAGGGCCGGGCTTCGCAGGAACATCTCCGTTTCTCCTCCGTGTCGGTGCCGGTGACGGTGCCGGGTTTGCGGCAGCACTGGCGGGGGAGATGGGCTGGTTCGCATAAAAAAGGTGTAAACATCGCCCCGGGGGCCTGCCGGGGCGATGCGGCCTTGGGCGAGTCAGCGCAACTGCACCGGAACCACGTCGGAATCGGCATTGGCCAACATGCCGGCATTCACCACACGAATGCGGCGGGCTGCCACGCCCTGCTCGGTCAGCACATCTCGCATAGCGGCGGCACGGGGCCCGGCGGTGGCGAGGTCGGTCCGCTCGGAATAGCTGGTGATGGTGACCATCGCGCGCGGATTGGCGAAGAGCCGGTCCAGCACGGGGCCGAGGCTGGCGCGCGCCATGGGGGTGAGGGTTTGCGTGCCGGGGTCGCAGCGGATCGCGGCGACACGGCCATCGCCGGTCGCTGGTGCGGGGGAGGGGGGGCTGCGGGCAGGCAGCGAGCAGGGTGGCGGCGAACGCGCCGCAAACCATCTTGAATGACATGGGCTGGTCCTTCGGGCATGCGGCCCGCTGAAGACCATCGCCCGAAGACGGGGGCGGGTTTCCCGCCCCCGGCGATTAACCCCGGCCGACTACCGCTGGCCGCGATCCACCCGGACCTCGACGCGGCGGCTCTCCAGGCTCTCGAAGCCCGGGGTGGCGCCACGGTAGAGGATGCGGATGCGGTTCCGCGGCACGCCGTTCTCGATCAGCGCATCGGCCACCACACGCGCCCGCAGGCGCGAGAGGGTCATGTTCGCCTCGGCCGAGCCGCGCGGGTCGGCATAGCCCACCACCAGCACGGGGACGCGGGGATTGGCCTTGATGTAAGTGGCGACCTCGCCGAGGGCAGCCCGGGCGGGCTCCTCCAGGAAGGCGGACCAGGCCTCGAAGAAGATCGGCAGCGCGCGGTTGGGGTCCACCTGCGGGGCCGGCGCGGCAGGCGCGGGGGCGGGCGCCGGCGGGGCGGCCGTCACGGCCGGGGCCGGCGTTTCGGCGCAGGCGGCCAGCGCCAAGAGGGCGGCGCCGAAGGCGGCTTGGGTGAGGCGGCGGGACATGGGTCTCTTCTCCTGGAACGACCGGCGAATCGGCGTCGTTTCGAGTCTTGTGCTACAGCGCCGCGCCGCTGTCACCGCTTGACCCGGCTTCCATGGCGTTGAAGCCTGTGCCGAATGACGCAAACGCCCCCTGCCCACGCCACCTCCCCCCATGTCATGGCCCCCGGAACCACCTATCCGCGTGACCTGCGCGGCTATGGCGCGACGCCGCCCGACCCCCGCTGGCCCAACGGCGCGAAGCTCGCCCTCTCCTTCGTGCTGAATTACGAGGAGGGCGGCGAAAACACCGTGCTGAACGGCGATGCCGCCTCCGAGATCTACCTGCATGAGGTGCCCGGCGGCAGCCCGACCCTGGGCGAGCGGAACCGCACGGTGGAGACGCAATTCGACTATGGCGCCCGCGCCGGCGTCTGGCGCGTGCTGCGCCTCTTCGCCGCGCGGGGGCTGAAGCTCACGGTCTACGGCGTGGGCCGCGCGCTCGAGCTGAACCCGGATGTGACGCGCGCCTTCGCCGAGCAGGGGCATGAGGTGGCAAGCCATGGCTGGCGCTGGATCGACTATCATTCCATGCCCGAGGCCGATGAACGCGCCTCGATTGCACAATGCGTCGAGACGATCGAGCGGCTGACCGGCAAGCGCCCGGTCGGCTGGTATACCGGCCGCATCAGCCCCAACACGCGCCGCCTGGTCGCCGAGCATGGCGGCTTCCTCTACGACAGCGATTCCTATGATGACGACCTGCCGCACTACGTCGAGGTGGCGGGCAAGCCGCAGCTCATCATCCCCTACACGCTCGACAACAACGACATGAAGTTCGCGGTGCCGCCTGGCTTCGGCGACCCGGACGGGTTCGAGCGCTACCTGCGGGACGCGGTGGAGATGCTGCGAGCGGAGGGGGCGGCGGGTGCGCCCAAGATGATGAGCGTGGGGCTGCATTGCCGGCTGGTCGGCCGGCCCGGGCGCGCCGCGGCGCTGGCGCGCTTCCTCGACCACGTCGTGGCCTGCGGCGATGTCTGGGTGGCGACGCGCGAAGAGATCGCGCGGCACTGGTGGGCGACCCATCCGCCGAAATGAGGACAGGGGGCGGCGCGCCGCCCCCTGCGCTTGTCTCAGTCTTCGTCGCTGAAGCGATGCGCGAGGCCGGCCAGCGCGGCGCCGATCATCGGCGCCGCCCAGAACAGCCAAAGCTGGTGCAGCGCCGTGCCGCCCATGATGACCGCCGGGCCTGTGCTGCGGGCCGGGTTCACGGAGGTGTTGGTGACGGGGATGCTGATCAGGTGGATCAGCGTCAGCCCGAGGCCGATGGCGATGGGCGCGAAGCCCGCCGGCGCCCGCTTGGAGGTCGAACCCAGGATGATCATCAGGAACATGAAGGTCATCACCAGCTCGGTCACGAAGCCGATCGCCATGCTGTATTTGCCGGGCGAGGCGTCGCCATAGCCATTGGCGGCCAGGCCCTTGCTGATGTCCCAGCCCGGCGCGCCCGAGGCGATCGCATAGAGCAGCATGGCGGCCAGGATGGCGCCGCCCACCTGGGCCACCATGTAGGGGATCGCTTCATCAGCGTCGAAGCGGCCGGCGCAGACCAGGCCCAGCGTCACCGCCGGGTTGAGGTGGCAGCCCGAGACATGGCCGATGGCATAGGCCATGGTCAGCACGGTCAGGCCGAAGGCGAGCGAGACGCCGACCAGGCCGATCCCCACCTCGGGGAAGGCCGCGGCGAGCACGGCGCTGCCGCAGCCGCCGAGCACCAGCCAAAACGTCCCTAAAAATTCGAAACCGAGCCTTTGCGGCATACCATGCCTCCTCGTTAATTTTTCTTCCCAGCTGGGATGACGCTACACGTTATTGCCGCTCCGCGAGAAGAGGGCATGTAAATGACCGATCCGCCTACTCGGTGATGCGCTCGATCCGGTTCACACGCACCACCTCGCGCCAGCGGGCCACTTCGCTCTGCACATGCCGGGCGAAGCGCTCGGGCGGCCCGCCCTCGGGCCGGGCGCCGAGGTCTCGCAGCCGCGCCTGCACCGCCTCATCGGCCATCGCCGCGTTGAGGAGTTGATTGAGCCGCGCGACGACCGCAGGCGGCGTGCCCCGCGGCGCCATGTAGCCGAACCAGGGCTCGATCACCGCGTCCGGCAGGCCGGCTTCTTCCAGCGTCGGCACATCGGGCAGGGCCGCGTCCCGGGTGCGGCCGCTGACGACGAGCGCGCGCAGCTGCCCGCCGCGGATCGCGCCGATCAGCGTGGGCGTGTTCTCGAAGAACAGCTGCGTGTCGCCGGCGATGACGGCCTGCATGCCGGGCGCGCCGCCGCGGAAGGGCACATGCGTCATCTGCAGCCCAAGCCGGCCGTTGAGAAACTCGCCCAGCAGGTGATTGGAGGCGCCGAAGCCCGAGGAGGAGAAGTTGACGCGGTTCCCCTCGCGCTTGGCCCAGGCGACGAATTGCTGAAAATCCCGTGCCGGATGGTCGGGGCGGACCGCCAGCGCATTCATCACGCTGGCACTCCAGAAGACCGGCACCAGGTCGCGCTCGATGTCGAAGGGCATGCGAGCGTAGATCGCGGCATTGATCGCACAATTGCCGATGGTGCAGGCGCCGAGCGTATAGCCGTCGGGTGCCGACTGTGCGGCGGCCGCCATGCCGATATTGCCATTGGCGCCCGAGCGGTTTTCCACCACCCAGCGCTGCGGCAGATCGCGCGAGGCGCGCTCGGCCAGGATGCGGGCTATGAGGTCGGTGGCGCCGCCGGGCGGGAAGGGCAGGATGATGCGGACGGGCCGGTCGGGCGTCCATTCCTGCGCTGCGGCTGGGAACGCGATGAAAAGGGCGCAGATGGCCATCAGGCTGCGGCGCATGGAATATCCTCCGGAGATTTCTTGCGGCGGAGCTTGGCCGGGCCGGGGCGTGCCGTCCACCGGCAAATGGCCGGCTTGATCCGGCCCCGCGGCAGCCCTATGGTCCATCCTATGGCGATGATGACCGCATGCTTGATGCTGTCCGCCGGGCTCCTGGCGCTCCAGGCCCGGACGCTTCCGCTCGCCCTCCTTCCGCTTCGACTTTCCCGCCCCTGGGTGTGACACGCGGCCGCGCGCGGCCCGCACCACTCAGGGGACCCTGAACCATCAGGGGCAAGCACCGGAAACGTCGAACCTCACGAGATCGCCATGAGCATCAACCATCCCTCCTTCGGCAAGCTCGACGCTGGCCGCATCATCATCTTCGACACGACGCTGCGCGATGGCGAGCAATCGCCCGGCTTCTCGATGAACCTCGACGAGAAGCTGCGCATGGCGGAAGCCCTGCACGAGCTCGGCGCCGATGTGCTGGAGGCGGGCTTCGCCATCGCGAGCCCCGGCGATTTCGAGAGCGTGCAATCCATCGCCAGGCGCTTCTCCAAGGACGGCCCGGTCATCGCGAGCCTCAGCCGCGCCAACGCCGCCGACATCCTGGCCTCGGCCGAGGCGACCAAGCCGGCTGCCCGCCCGCGCATCCATATCGTGCTCGCGACCTCCGACCTGCACATGCGCGTCAAGCTGCGCATGACGCGCGAGGAGGTGCTGGAGCGCATCACCGAGAGCGTGAGCCTCGCCCGCAACCACGCGGCCGATGTCGAATGGTCGGCCGAGGATGGCTCGCGATCCGACCTCGACTTCCTGTGCCGCTGCGTGGACACGGCCATCAAGGCCGGTGCGACCACGATCAACATCCCCGACACGGTGGGCTATTCGCTGCCGGCGGATATGGGCCTGATCTTCTCGACGCTGATGAACAAGGTGCCGGACGCGGACAAGGTCATCTTCTCCGCGCATAACCACAATGATCTGGGCTTGGCCGTCGCCAATACGCTGGCCGCCATCCAGGCCGGCGCCCGGCAAATCGAGTGCACCATCAACGGCATCGGCGAGCGCGCGGGCAATGCGAGCCTGGAAGAGGTCGCGATGGCGCTGCGCACGCGGCATGACGCGCTGGGCCTGCGCACGGGCATCGAGAGCAAGCGGATCCTGCGGACCTCCAAGCTGCTGGCCACCATCACGGGCTTCGACGTGCAGCCCAACAAGGCCATCGTCGGCCGCAACGCCTTCGCGCATGAGTCCGGTATTCACCAGGATGGCGTGCTGAAGGATGCCTCGACCTACGAGATCATGACGCCGGAATCCGTGGGCTGGACCACCAACTCGATCGTCCTCGGCAAGCATTCCGGCCGCGCCGCCTTCCGCGACCGGCTGAAGACCCTGGGCTATGAGGTGGGCGACAACCAACTGAATGACGCCTTCAAGCGCTTCAAGGATTTGGCCGACCGCAAGAAGGTCGTCTACGACGAAGACATCGCGGCCCTGGTGGATGACGAGGTCGGCCGCGGCAATGACCGCATCAAGCTGACCGGCCTCAACGTCTCGACCGGCATGGGCACCAAGCCCATGGCGACCATCGCCCTCGATGTGGATGGCGCGCGGCGGGATGGCATGGCGATGGGCGATGGCGGCGTGGACGCCACTTTCAACGCCCTGCGCGCCGCCTTCCCGCATGACGTGAACCTCAAGCTCTTCGCGGTCCAGAGCGTCACGGGCGGGACCGATGCCCAGGCGCGCGTGACCATCCGGCTGGAGGAAAACGGCAAGCTGGTGGACGGGCAGGGGGCGGACACCGACACCATCGTGGCGGCCGCCCGGGCCTATGTGCATGCGCTGAACAAGCTGCTGGTGAAGCGCGAGCGGACCGAGCCGCCGCCGGTGCAGGGCGACTGAGGCGGGCGGACCGCGGGGGCCCCCGCACGGCTTGCCCCGGGGCCCCCGCCCCGGGCCGGCTTGCCCCGGGGGGCGCTTGGCGCTACGCCACCCCCTCACACCCGCCCACCGCTGGAAGACCCCCCGCATGTTCTCACGCCTGTTCGGCTTCCTCTCCGCCGACATGGCCATTGACCTCGGCACCGCGAACACGCTGGTTTACGTGAAGGGCCGGGGCATTGTGCTGAACGAGCCCTCCGTCGTCGCGATCTCGGACAATCGCGGCCGCAAGCAGGTTTTGGCCGTGGGCGAGGAGGCGAAGCAGATGCTGGGCCGCACGCCTGGCAATATCGCGGCCATCCGCCCGCTCAGGGACGGCGTCATCGCCGATTTCGAGGTGGCGGAGGAAATGATCAAGCATTTCATCCGCAAGGTGCACAACCGCCGCAGCTTCACCTCGCCGCTCATCATCGTCTGCGTGCCCTCGGGCTCCACGGCGGTCGAGCGCCGCGCCATCCAGGAGAGCGCCGAGAGTGCCGGCGCCCGCAAGGTCCTGCTGATCGAGGAGCCCATGGCGGCCGCCATCGGCGCCGGCCTGCCGGTGACCGAGCCCTCGGGCTCGATGGTCGTGGATATCGGCGGCGGCACCACGGAAGTGGCGGTGATCTCGCTCGGCGGCATCGTCTATGCGCGCTCGGTCCGCGTCGGTGGGGACAAGATGGATGAGGCGGTGATTTCCTACATTCGGCGCACCCATAACCTGCTGATCGGCGAAAGCTCGGCCGAGCGGATCAAGATGGAGATCGGCGCCGCCGCGCCCCCGCTGGATGCCGAGGAAGGCCCGATGACCGAGGTCAAGGGCCGGGACCTGATGAACGGCGTCCCGCGCGAGGTCGTGGTAAGCCAGCGCGAGATCGCCTACGCGCTGATGGAGCCGGTCACGCAGATCGTGGATGCGGTGAAGGTGGCGCTCGAAAACACGCCGCCGGAGCTCGCAGCCGACATCGTGGACAAGGGCATCGTGCTCACCGGCGGCGGCGCGCTGCTCTACCGGCTGGACGAAGTGCTGCGCGATGCGACAGGCCTGCCTGTTGTCGTGGCAGAAGAGCCGCTGAACTGCGTGGCGCTGGGCACCGGCCGCGCCCTGGAGGAGCTGAAGCGGCTTCGCCAGGTGCTGACTTCGATGTATTGAGGATAACGGACTCGCCTTCAGGGTCCTGTTGACTGGTTCTGAGCCGTTTTCCCTGCCACGGGGCGCCCTGCGCCCGTGCGCCACGTCTCCATCCTCCTGGGCCGGAGCTGCCGTGATCCGTCTGAGTATCCCGCTGCGACAGGCTTTGGCCCGGCTGTCCCTGCCGGTGCTGATCGCGGCTGCCTTCGGCATCATGCTGCTGGGCAAGGCGGATGCCGTCCTGATCGAGCGCGCGCGGATGGCCCTGGCCGATGCGCTTTCGCCCATCTGGGGTGCCGTGCAGCAGCCGGTGGCCGCCGTGCGCGGCGTGGTGCGGGAGGGTGAGGCGCTGTGGAACATGCGCGCCGAGAATGCCCGCCTGAGCGAAGAGAATGAGCGCCTGCGCCGCTGGCAGGCCACGGCCCTGGCCCTGGAGGCCGAGAATGCGCTGCTGCGCCGCCAGCTGGCCTGGGTGCCGGACCCCGCCCCGCAATTCCGTACCGCCCGCGTGGTGGCGGATGCCGGCGGCACCTATGCCCGCGCCGTGCTGCTGGCGACAGGGCCCCAGCACAATGTCCGCAAGGGGCAGATCGCGCTCGATGAGCGCGGCTTCGCCGGCCGCGTGACCGAGGTGGGCAGCCGCTCGGCCCGCGTCCTGCTGGCGACCGACATCAACAGCCGCGTGCCCGTGACGCTGGAGGGCAGCCGCGCGCGCGCCATCATGGTCGGCAACAATGCCTCCCGGCCGCGCCTGCAGCATTGGCCCGAGGGCATGCTCCCGCGCGAGGGCGACCGGGTGGTGACCAGCGCCCAGGCCGGCGCCTTCCCGGCCGGCCTGCCGGTTGGCGTCGTGCGCTGGACCGAGAGCGGCGCCGCCGAGGTCGAGCTTTTCGCGCATCTGGAGCGGCTGGACGTGCTGCGGCTGTTCGATTTCGGGCTTTCCGGCATCCTCCCGCCGGAATCGGTCGCCCGGCCTGAGCCGCGCGGACGGCGCTGACACCATGGTCTCCAAGGGCCGGCCCGAGCCGCCCATGGGCCTGCTCCGCCGCCTCGACGCGGCGGCGCGGGCGGGGTTTCCGGGATTGTTCACCGCCTTCCTGATCATCCTGGCGGCGGTACCGGTGGGTGTTCCCGGAATCATCGGCGCTGTCTCGCTGCCCTGCATTTTCTTCTGGACGATCTTCCGCCCGGCTGCCATGCCCGCGCCCGTGGTGTTCTCCCTGGGCCTTCTGCAGGATCTGTTGTCCTTTGCCGCGCTGGGCACGGGCGTGCTCACGCTGCTGATCCTGCACGGCGTCACGCTGCGCCTGCGCGATGTGCTGGCGCGGCAATCCTTCCTGGCCAATTGGCTGGTGTTCAGCGGCCTCGCCGCCGGCGCCGCGGCGCTGGGCTGGGCGCTGCAGGCGGTGCTCGGCTGGATGCTGCCGCCTGCCGCGCCCGGGCTGCACCAGCTGGGCCTGGCTGTCGGGCTTTACCCGGCCCTCGCCTGGGTGCTGGCCCGCCTGCACACGGCGATGCGCCGGGCGGAGACGGCGCTGTGAGTGCCAGGGGCAGCAGGGGGCAAGCAGAACCCGGTCGCACGGCGGCCGGCGCCGCCCATGGGCGCTCCGGGCCGGGAGCGCCCGCGGCGCGGCGAAGGCACGCCTTCGGCGAGACGCGCTTGAGGGCACGATGAGACTCCCCCGCTTTTTCCGCCGCACCAAGGGCGGCATCGAGAACTTCTCCATGCGCGGCGTGAAGCGCGAGGAAGAGGAGCGCCGCGGTGTCTTCACCCGCCGTGCGCTGCTGCTGGGCAGCGTCCAGCTCGGCGCCTTCGGCTTCCTCGGATACCGGCTTCACAAGCTGCAGGTGGAGCAGGGCGAACGCTACGCGACGCTCGCCGAGGAAAACCGCCTCTCAGCGCGGCTCATCTCGCCGCCGCGTGGCCGTGTGCTGGACCGCAACGAGCGCGTGGTGGCCGGCAATCGCCTGAACTGGCGCGTCCTGCTGGTGGCCGAGCACACCTCCGATGTCGGTGCCACGCTGGAAACCTTCAGCCGCATCGTGCCGCTGGCCGATCACGAGCGCGTGCGGGTCGAGCGCGATGTGCGCCGCCGCCGCCGCTTCGTGCCCGTCATCGTGCGTGAATTCCTGACCTGGGAGGAGATGGCCCGCATCGAGGTGAACGCGCCCGACCTGCCCGGCATCCTGATCGATGTCGGCACCACGCGCATCTATCCGGAGGCCGAGCACCTGGCCCACATCGTGGGCTATGTGGCGCCACCCGCCGAGCGGGACATGGATGGCGACCCGCTGCTGCAATTGCCCGGCATCCGCGTGGGCCGCGCGGGCATCGAGCGGCACCATGACCAGGTTCTGCGCGGCCGCGCCGGCGCGGTGCAGCTCGAGGTCAACGCCGTCGGCCGCGTGATCCGGGAGCTGGACCGGCGCGAGGGCATGCCCGGCCAGGACATCGAGATCAGCGTGGACACCGAGCTGCAGAAGGCGCTGCGCGGCCGGATCGAGGAGGGGACCTCGATCGTCGTGATGAACGCCCGCAACGGCGAGGTGCTGGCCATGGCCAGCCAGCCAAGCTTCGACCCCAACGTCTTCAACTCGGGCGTCAGCAGCGCGCAATGGCGGCAATGGACGGCGAACCGCGCCACACCCCTCATCAACAAGGCGACCAACGGCCTCTACGCGCCCGGCTCCACCTTCAAGATGGTGGTCGCGCTGGCGGGCCTTGAGGCGCGCGTGATCACGACCGGCGAGCGCATCAGCTGCCCCGGCCATTTCGACCTGGGCGACAGCCGTTTCCATTGCTGGAACCGCAATGGACATGGCGCGGTGGACATGCGCGCCGCGCTGAAGGTCAGCTGCGACGTGTATTTCTATGAACTCGCGAAACGGCTGGGCATCAACCGCATCGCCGCCATGTCGCGCCGCTTCGGCCTCGGCGTCGAGCTCGACATCGAATTGCCCGGCACGCGGCGCGGCCTGGTGCCGACCCGTGAATGGCGCGAGGCGCAGGGGCGCGGCTGGGCGCTGGGCGATACGGTCGTGCATGGCATCGGCCAGGGTTTTTACCAGCTGACACCGCTCAGCCTCTGCACCATGACGGCGCGGCTGGCGACCGGGCGTGCGGTGCAGCCGCATCTGACGCGCAGCATCGGCGGCCGCCCGGTGCGCGGCAGCCGGCCCGAGGATTGGCCCAGCATGGGCATCCCCGACCGCGACATGCGGCTGGTGCGCGATGCCATGTGGGCCGTGGTGAACGAGCAGGGAGGCACTGCCCTGACCTCCCGCCTGCCGGGCGGCTACGGCATGATGTCCGGCAAGACCGGCACGACCCAGGTGCGCCGTGTCACGCGCGAGCAGCGGGAGCGCGGCTTCAACGTCAGCCAGGTGCCGCGCGAATGGCGGCCGCATGCCCTGTTCGTCGGCTACGCCCCGCATGACAACCCGCTCTACGCGGTGAGCGTGATCGTCGAGCACGGCACCTCGGGCTCCGGCACGGCCGCGCCGCTGGCGCGCGACGCGCTGGTCGAGACCTTCAACCGCTTCCGCCAGGCGCCGCCCGGTCCGCGCGTCGCCGATGTGAGGCGCGGAACGTGAGGCGCACCCATCCCGCCGGCGCCGCCGCCGGCCGCCTGAGGGCAAGCGCCGCCGAACAAGCATTTCCCTGCGCCCCAAGAATCCGGCCGCAAAGCGCTCGGCGCGCCCATCCCGCCCTCCCCCTCGGCGCCGCCTGCACGCGGCGCGCAAGGCAAGGCGGCGGAGCCGCCGCCCGCCGCCTGAGGGCAAGCGCCGCCGAACAAGCATTTCCCTGCGCCCCGAGAATCCGGCCGCAAAGCGGCCGGCGCGCCCATCCCGCCTTCACCGCCGGCGCCGCCAGTCCGCGGCGCGCAAGGCAAGGCGGCGGAGCGGCCGCCCGCCGCCTGAGGGCAAGCGCCGCCGAACAAGCATTTCCCTGCGCCCCGAGAATCCGGCCGCAAAGCGGCCGGCGCGCCCCTCCCGCCTTCACCGCCGGTGCCGCCAGTCCGCGGCGCGCAAGGCAAGGCGGCGGAGCCGCCGCCCGCCGCCTGAGGGCAGCATAATGTCCACGGTTTTCGAGAAGCGGCTTCTGACGGGCGACCGCGGCGCCAATATCCTCCAGAAGCTCTGGCAGATTCCCTGGCTCTTCGTGCTGCTGCTCTGCGCCGTCGGCACCATTGGCTATGTGGCGCTGTATTCGGCGGGCAGCGGCAATCCGGACCTCTACGCCACCAAGCATGCGCTGCGCTTCGGCTTCTGCCTGGTGCTGATGCTCTGCATCGGCTTCGTGGACATCCGACTGATCGCGAAGCTGGCACCGGTCGGTTATCTCGTGGGCGTCGGGCTGCTGGTCCTGGTCGCGCTGCATGGCGAGGTCGGCAAGGGCGCGCAGCGCTGGGTGGATCTGGGCCCGCTGCAATTGCAGCCCTCGGAGCTGATGAAGATCATGCTGGTCCTCGCCCTGGCCGCATGGTTCCACCGGGCGAGCTGGGACCGTGTGGGAAATCCCTTCTTCCTGGTGATCCCGGCCATCCTCGTGCTCGTCCCCGTGGGCCTGATCTTCAAGCAGCCGAACCTCGGCACGTCGCTCATCACCGCGGCGCTGGGTGGCGCCATGTTCTGGGCGGCGGGGGTGAGGTGGTGGAAATTCGCCGCCATCCTTGGCGCGGTAGTGGCCGCGGCGCCCATCGTCTACGACAATTTGCGGGATTATCAGCGGGCGCGCATCACGACCTTCCTCGACCCCGAATCCGATCCGCTGGGGGCGGGCTACAACATCATCCAGTCGAAGATCGCGTTAGGCTCCGGCGGGCTTTGGGGGAAGGGGTTCCTGCAGGGCACACAGGGGCACCTCAACTTCCTGCCCGAAAAGCAGACCGACTTCATCTTCACCATGATCGCCGAGGAGTTCGGCCTGGTGGGGGCGATGGGCACGCTCGCCCTGCTGATGGGGATCGTCGCCTTCTGCTTCCTGGTCGCGCTGCGCTGCAAGCACCAGTTCGGCCGCCTGCTCGCGATCGGCCTCGGGACGAACTACTTTCTCTACATTTTCGTGAACGTCGCCATGGTCACCGGCAGCATTCCGGTGGGCGGCGTGCCGCTGCCCCTGATCAGCCATGGCGGCAGCGCCATGCTGACCACCATGATCGGCTTCGGCTTGCTCATCAGCGCCTGGATCCACCGTGACGCCGAATTCGGGCCGGCGCAGGACTGACATTGCGAGGCTGATTCACGCCTTTGGCGATGCCGCCAAAGGCGCTCAGGCTCGGCGCCCGCGCCGGCGCCCTGGCTTTACTGCGCCGTGCTGGCCCGCTGGAGATAGGCCAGCAGGTCGTTCAGCTGCTGCTCGTTGCGGATGCCCGCGAAGGACATCGAGCCACCCGGCACCACCGCCTTCGGGTCGGTCAGGTAGGCGCGGAGATTAGCTTCGGTCCAGGCCAGGCCCTCGCCCGCCTTGGCGCGCATCGGCGCCGAGTAGCGGAAGGCCTCGATCGAGCCGGCCGCGCGGCCCCAGACGCCGTAAAGGTTCGGGCCCACGCCGTTGCGGCCGCCCTGGTTGATCGTGTGGCAGGCCCGGCACTGGTTGAACACCCGCGCCCCGGCATCCGCATCCTGCGCCATGGCGCCGCTCATCGGCGCCAGCGCCAGGGCCGCCGCCGCCATCATCCAAACCCGCATCAGGCCATCCTCCATGCTCGTGTGCTGTTGTGTTTAATGGGTATTCCTGACCGTGGTGCAATACCCCGGACATGCTGACAAGGGGCTGGACGCTCGGGGGCCTGCCGGGCGATCACGGGCCGCCGGATGGAGGATGCGATGCGACAAGGGTCGAAAAGCCGGTGGTGGGCCGGGCCGTGATGGCGGAATTCTTCGCCTCGGGCCGCGTGGCGGACCTGATCCTGCTGATGCTGGTGCTGGAGGGGGCGGCGCTGGGGCTCTACCACCGCCGGAGGGGCCGGGGGGTCGCGCTCGGGGCCATCCTGCCGTTCCTGCTGGCCGGGGCGGCCTTCGCCCTCAGCCTGCGCGCGGCGCTGACCGGGGCCGGCTGGCCCCTGGTCGCCTTGCCGCTGGTGGGCGCTTTCGGCGCCCACCTCTGGGACATCGCCGCGCGGTGGCGGCGATAGCCGGGCTTACTGCCCGCCGACCTGGCGCAGATAGGCGATCACGTCGCTGATGTTCTGCTCATTGGCCTTGAAGCCCGCGAAGGACATCGTACCCGCCGGGACCACCGCCTTCGGGTCGGCCAGGTAGGCGCGCAGATTGGCCTCGTTCCAGACCAGGCCCTCGCCGGCCTTGGCGCGCATCGGCGCGGAATAGCGGAAGGCCTCGATGGAGGCGGCCGGGCGGCCATAGACGCGATAGAGGTTCGGGCCCACGCCGTTGCGACCACCCTCATTGGCCGTGTGGCAGGCGCGGCACTGGTTGAACAGGCGCTGCCCGGTCTCGGCATTGCCGGCAGGGGCGTCCTGGGCCAGGGCTGCCAGGGGCGAGAACGCCACGAGAGCGGCGGCGAGAATCATGGAGCGCATGGGCGGGAGTCTCCTCGGGATGGGGCGCGGCGAAAGCCGAGCCGGCGCGTTGGAATAACGCTCCGAAATCCCCGGAGACAACTTTCTGCCGGATGACGTTTGCGCAACGGTTCTGGCGCGCTGCCGCGCACCGGTTCCGCCGCGCCTAGCGCCAGGCGCGTCGCAGCCGCAGGAACCCGCGATAGCCAAGCTCCAGTATGGGTGCGACCACCGGCAGCGCCGCGATGCGGCCGAGCCAGGCCCAGCGGGGGAGGGCGCTCCAGAGGGCGGCGAAGGCGGCCGCGCCACTCGCCATGCTGCCATCGGCGCGCTGCACATGCATCCGCGCCAGCGCCGCCTCGCGCGTCAGGCCCGGTGCGAGCGGCGCGTCGGGGCGCGAGACATCCACGAAGCAGAGCGCGTCCGCCCCTTCGGCGCGCCGATAGGTCGCGATCTCGCGCGAGCAGACCGGGCAGGCGCCGTCATAATAGACCTGGGTGCGGGCAACTTCTTCCATGACGCGGACATGGTGGGCTTGCCGCTGGCGGCAACCGGGCGATATGGCGCGGCATGCAAAGCTTCCCTGACTGGCTTGTCGCCGAACTCCGCTCCGACCACGCCGGCGAGACCGGCGCCGTGATGATCTATCGCGGCATCCTGGCCTTCTGCCGGGACGCCACCCTGCGCGACTTCGCCGAACGCCACATGGCGACCGAGCAGGGGCATCTGCGCCTGATCGAGGAGGTGCTGCCCCCGCACCAGCATTCGCGCCTGCTGCCGATCTGGCGGGTGGCCGGCTGGATCACCGGCGCGCTGCCGGCGCTGTTCGGCTCGCGCGCCGTCTATGCCACGATCGACGCGGTCGAGACCTTCGTGGACCATCACTACCAGCAGCAGCTCGACCGCCTGGACGCCGAGAATATCTACCCCGAACTCCGCGCCATGCTCGCCCGCTGCCAGGAGGAAGAGGTGCATCACCGCGACGAGGCACGGGAAATGCACGCCGGCATGGTGGGTGCTGCGCTGCGCGGCTGGGGCCGGCTGGTCGGCTTCGGCAGCGAGGCGGCGGTGATGGCCGCGAAGCGCGTCTGAGGCGTGATCGCCTACCTGACCCTCGCCGCCTCGGCCTTCGTCGCGGCGACGGTCTTTCCCCTGCAATCCGAAGCGGTGCTGGTCGGGCTGATGCTGGCCGGCGACCAGCCCGTCTGGGCCCTGGTCCTGGTTGCCAGCGTCGCGAACACCGCGGGTTCGGTGGTGAACTGGTGGCTGGGTGGCGTGATCCACCGCTACCGGGACCGGCGCTGGTTTCCGGCCTCGCCCGAGGCGCTGGCCCGGGCCGAGGGGTGGTATCGCCGCTGGGGCCACTGGTCCCTGATGCTGAGCTGGGCGCCCATCATCGGTGACCCGCTCACGGTGATCGCCGGCGTCCTGCGCGAGCCGCTCTGGCGGTTCCTGATCCTGGTGGCCTTGGCCAAGACCGGGCGCTACGTGACGCTGGCGCTGATCACATTGGGGCTCACCTGAGACGGTTGCGTTTCGCGGGGGCGGTGTCACATGATGTGGACATGCTCGAACGCTCGCCCGATTTACGCCCCCACGCCATCATCATCGGCTCCGGCTTTGGTGGATTGGCTGCCGCTGTGCGCCTGGGTGCGCGCGGCTATCGCGTCACTGTGCTGGAGAAGCTCGATGGACCGGGCGGCCGCGCCTATGTCTATCGGCAGGACGGCTACACCTTCGATGCCGGCCCCACCATCATCACCGCGCCCTATATCCTGGAAGAGCTCTGGACGTTGTGCGGGCGGACCATGTCCGACGACATTGACCTGCGCGCCATCGACCCCTTCTACAAGATCCGTTTCGATGATGGCGAGACCTTCGCCTGCACCGCCGATCTCGATGCGATGCGCGCCGAGGTGGGGCGCATCTCGCCCGGCGATGTCGAGGGGTTCGACCGCTTCATCCGCGACAGCGAGGCGATCTACAAGGTCGCCTTCGAGGAGCTGGCGGACCAGCCCTTCCATCGCTTCACCACCATGCTGCGCGCCATCCCGAACATGCTGCGGCTGGGCGGCTACCTCACGGTGCACCAGAAAGTCGCCACCTATTTCAAGAACGAGAAGCTGCGCGTCGCCTTCAGCTTCCACCCGCTGCTGATCGGCGGGAACCCCTTCACGACGACCGCCTATTACTGCCTGATCGCCCATCTGGAGCGGCTGCACCGCGTGCATTACGCGATGGGCGGCACGGGCGCGATCGTGCGCGGCCTGGTCGGCCTGGTCGAGCATGTCGGCGGCTCGATGCGCTACGAGGCGAATGTCGCGCAGATCACGGTGGAACAGGGGCGCGCGACCGGCGTGCGCCTGGCCGATGGCGAGCATATCGCGGCCGATGTCGTCGTCTCCAACGCCGATGTGGCCTGGACCTACAGCAAGCTGCTCTCCGAGACGTCGCGCAAGCGCTGGACCGACCGCAAGCTGGGGCGCGCACGCTACTCCATGTCGCTCTTCGTCTGGTATTTCGGGACCACGAAGCGCTTCGAGGATGTCTATCACCACACCATGGTGCTGGGGCCGCGCTACCGCGACCTGCTGAAGGACATCTTCACCACCAAGCGCCTCGCCAAGGATTTCAGCCTCTACCTGCATCGGCCGACGGCGAGCGACCCCTCGCTCGCGCCGCCGGGCTGCGACGCTTTCTATGTGCTGGCCCCCGTGCCGCATCTGGGCAGCGGAACCGACTGGCGCGCGCAGGCCGAGCCCTATCGCGCCGCCATCCAGAAGCGCCTGGAGGAGACAGTGATGCCGGGCCTGGGCGACGTCATCGCCACCTCGCACATCCTCACGCCGCAGGATTTCCAGGACCGGTTGTCCTCGGTGAATGGCGCGGCCTTCTCGCTCGAGCCGCAATTGTTCCAGAGCGCCTGGTTCCGCCCGCACAACAAGAGTGAGGAGGTGGAAGGGCTCTATCTCGTGGGGGCCGGCACGCATCCGGGGGCGGGCGTGCCGGGCGTCATCTCCTCGGCGCGGGTGCTGGACGAGATCGTGCCGGACCCCGTGCCGATCCGTCAGCCGGCGTAGCTCGCCGCCGCGCGCCGCTGGCGGAACTGCACCGCCACGCGGCGTTGGTGGAAGATGATCAGGGAAATCCCGGTGACGAGCGGGATGGACCAGAGGCCCGGGTGTAGCGCCAGTTCAGGCAGGATGCGCACCGAGCCGAAGGCGAAGAAGGCCGTGTAGACCGAGATCCCGGCGCCTACGAGCGCCTTGATGTGCTCGTCCAGCCAATCCTTCTCGCCGCGCACCGGCTTGTAGAGGAAGCGCAGATTGGTCCCTGCCGTGGCGAGGCCCACCACCGTCAGCCCGATCATCAGGAACTGTCCGATCAGCCAGCCCTGGATGGCGGAGTTCACCGCGGCCACGATCAGGATGAATTGGAGTGCCACGTTCAGCGGCGTGAGGTTCTTCGCGTGGTCGCGCCGGTTCTGCACGCAGAGCCAGCCATACCAGGCGAGGTTGATGGTGAGGATGCCCATGTGCAGCATCAGCCAGCCAAAGATGCCGCGGATGAAGGGCGCTTCGAACATGCCTTCCAGATGGGGGTGCGTGCCCATCGGGTCAAAGATGGTGAGCAGGCTCATGCAGATGGCGAAGCTGCCGGTGGCCAGCATGCAGATGGTGAAGACCTTGCCCCAGCGCTTGTGGTTCACGCCGCCCTTGCGCCCGATGACCGGCACCCAGAAGGCGATGGCGCCGGTGCTGCCGGTGATGATGTGCAGCGCGACCAGCGTGTGAAAGAGATGCAATTCCATGGGTGGGCGATCCTGACCTCTGACATGACAATGCGACTTGACACATGGGCTTGTAAAGCGGGAACGTCGTGCAGCTCGCGCGCGCTGGGGATGGCTTTGAATGGTTTTGGAATCAATACTTTACGAGCCGCCCAGGCCCCGCCCGCTCTCGCCCGTCCTGGCCCTGATCCGCGCGGCCGCGCGCGGTGATGGAGACCTGTTGAGCCTGCTTCCGGCCGAGGCCTATCGGATGGCGATCGGCCCGCTCGGCTATTCGCGGCGCTCCATCGTCATCGTGAACGCGCCCGAGCTGGTCCGCACGATCCTCTACGACACCAAAGACATCTTCCCGAAGAATGACCTGATGGTGGATGCGCTGGAGCCGCTGGTGGGCAATTCCATCTTCGTCTCCAGCGGCCCCGAATGGCGCCGCCAGCGCGCGATGATTGACCCGGCCTTCTCCATGATGCGCGTGAACCGCGCCTTCGCGCCGATGCGCGCCGCCGTGGATGATTGCGAAGCGAAGCTGGACGGCGAGGGCGGCCGCTTCTCGCTCGACCTGCTGATGAGCCACCTGACGGCCGACGTCATCTGCCGCACCGTGTTCTCCACATCCCTCGCGACGCAAACCGCGCATGACGTCTTCGAGGCCTTCACGGTGTTCGAGCGCAGTGTGGCGCAGGTGGAATACCGCCGGCTCATCATGGACCCCGCCTTCAAGCCGGTGGCGCAGAAGCCCGAGGTGCTGGAGGCCTGCGCCAAGATCCGCGGCCATCTGGGCGACCTCGTGGACACCCACCTGGCCGAGGGCCACAGCTTCGATGACATCGCGACCGCGGTGATCGCCGCGCGCGACAATTTCGACCAGAAGGCCTTCACCCGGAAGGAGCTGCTGGACCAGTTGGGCGTGCTGTTCCTGGCCGGGCACGAGACCTCGGCCAGCGCGCTGACCTGGGTGTTCTTCCTCATCGCGACGCAGCCCGAGGTGGTGCGCCGCATCCGTGCCGAGGTGGATGAGGTGGTGGGCGAAGGCGAGGTGGAGTTCGAGCACACCCGCCGCATGCCCTACATCATGAACGTCTTTCGCGAGACGCTGCGGCTCTACCCGCCCATCACCTTCCTGCCGCGCGTGGCGCTGGAGGACACGATGCTGGGCGAGCGGCGGATCAAGCGCGGCGCCATGCTGATGGTGGCGCCCTGGATCCTGCACCGGCATGACCTCTACTGGCGCAACCCGCATGTCTTCGACCCCGACCGCTTCCTGCCCGAGCGCAAGGAGGAGCTGACGCCTGGCGCCTATCTCCCCTTCGGCATCGGGCCGCGCGTCTGCGTGGGCGCGGCCTTCGCGCAGACGGAAGCCGCGCTGATCGTGGCCCGGCTGATCCGCCGCTACGACTTCCATCTGGAGGAGGCGGAGAAGGTGCGCCCGGCCGCGCGCCTCACCACGCGGCCCACGAAGCAGATCATGTGTCGTGTGACACGCGCGGGGAAAACCTCGTGACGCGGGCCAGATGACGCGGACGGTCCTGCTGACGCTGGGCCGGCTGCCCAAGGCGCTGGATATCGCGCGCAGCTTCGCCGCGAATGGCTGGCGGGTGGTGATTGCAGAGCCCTTCAAGCGGCATCTCGCGGGCGCTTCCAACAGCGTGGCGAAGAGCGTGCAGGTCACGGCGCCGGTGGTCAGCAAGCAGCGCTATCTGGAGGAACTCGCCGCCATCATCGCGGCGGAGGATGTGGAGCTGGTCGTGCCCGTCTCGGAGGAGACGATGCATGTCACCTTCCTGCGCGACCTGGTGCCGGAGCACGTCCGCATCTTCACCATGCCGCCCGAGGCGCTGCTGCCCGCCTATGACAAGCACGGCTTCATCCATCTGGCCGAGGCTGCCGGCGTCAGTGTCCCGGAGACGCACGCCATCGGCACGGCCAGGGCCGAAGCGCTGGCAGCGAGCGGCCCGGTGGTCGTGAAGCCCGTGCATTCCTGCTCCGGTCGCGGCGTGCGCATCCTGCCCCAGGGCACCGCCTTGCCCGATGAGACCGGCAGCGTCGTCCAGCGCTTCATCCCGGGCGAGGTGCATTCCTCCTGCTCCGTGGCGCATGAGGGACGCGTGCTCTCCACCGTGATCTATCGCGGCTCGCTCTTCTCCGGCTCCGTCGCCATCGCCTTTGAGCGTGTGGTGAACCCGGTGCTGTTCGAGCAATGGATCGAACGCTTCGTCCGCCACTTGAACTGGTCGGGCTTCATCTCCTTCGACTTCGTGCTGGACGCAGATGGCGTGCCGCATGGCATCGAGTGCAATCCGCGCACGACCAGCGGCCTGCATTTCTTCGAAACGGCGGATATCGCGCCCGCCATCCTGGAAGCGCGTCCGCCGCGCCACCGCGAAACCCTGCACCTCCAGCAATTCTACTCCTGCCTGACCGAGACGCAGAAATCCGTCCTCACGCCGCGCCGGTTTCCCCGCAACCTGAAGGCGCTGCTGACCACGCCCGACGTCACCTGGGATGCGGAGGACAAGCGCCCCTTCCTGACGATGACCTGGACCTCGTGGGAGATCATCCAGCGTGCCATGAAGGCGGGCACGACCTTCGGCGAAGTCGCGACACTCGACGTCGGCTGGTACGAAGGCTAGCCCAGTGCGGCGATGACGCGGCGCGCCACTTCGGCGGTGCCATGCTGGCCGCCGATATCGGGCGTGCGCAGCCCTTCCGCGAAGGCCTGGTCCACCGCCGCGCGGATCTCACCCGCCGCTTCCCGCAGCGCATCCCCGCCGCCGCGCAGCGCCAGCCATTCCAGCATCATGGCGCCCGAGAGGATCATCGCCGTCGGGTTGGCCAGCCCCTTGCCCGCGATATCCGGGGCGGTGCCATGGCTCGGCTGGAACACCGCGTGCTCGGCGCCGAGATCGGCTGAGGGCGCGAAGCCCATGCCGCCGATCAGGCCGGCCGCGAGGTCGGAGAGGATGTCGCCGAACATGTTCTCGGTCGGCAGCACGTCGAAATCCCAGGGGCGGCGGATGAGGTCCAGCGCCATCGCATCCACGTAATGCGCGTTGAAGGCGATCTCCGGGTGCTCGGCCGCCACCTCGCCGAAGACCTCGCGCAGCCAGGCGAAGGCGCGGAAGACATTGGCCTTGTCCACCAGCGTCACGCGGCCGGGCCGGCCGAGCCGTGCGGCGCGCTCGCCCGCCAGTTCGAAGGACATCCGCGCCAGCGCCAGCGAGGTCGGCCGTGTCAGGCGCAGCGTCTCCTCGGCCATGTCGTGCGTGACGAGGCCCTTATCCTTGGAAAAGAACAGCCCCTCCGTGCTCTCGCGCAGGATCACGAAATCCATCTTCGCGGCGCGGGGGTCGCTGAGCGGCAGCGGCACGCCCGGAATGGCGCGGATCGGCCGCACGCCACCGAACAGGCCGAGGCGAATCCGCAGGGTAATCTGCGGCGCCAGTTCCGTGCCGTCATCGCGGCGGATGCCCGGCCAGCCCATGGCGCCGAGCAGAATGGCATCGGCCGCGCGGCAGCGTTCGAACACCGCCTCGGAGAGGTCATCGCCCGTGTCGCGATAGGCCATGGCGCCGGCCTGGTGCGCGGTGAAGCGCAGGCCGAGCCTGTGGCGCGCCTCCACCGCCTCCAGCACGGCGATGCCGGCCTGCATCACCTCCGGGCCGATGCCGTCGCCGCCCAGCACGGCAATGTCGAAACTGTTCATCGGCTTGCGCTTCCCCTGATTTGCCCCCCAGGCTAGCGCGCAGAACCAAGGCGGCAAGCCTGACCCGGAGGAAGACCACCATGATCGCATCCCGCCGCGCGCTATTGGCCGCGCCTGCCCTCCTGCCCGCGATGGCGCATGCCCAAGGCACCTGGCCTGACCGGCCCGTCCGCATCATCGTACCCTTCCCGCCGGGCCAGGCGGCGGACCTCTTCACGCGCCTGGTGGCGGACCAGCTCTCGCAGCGCTGGCCGCAGCGCGTCGTGGTCGAGAATCGCGGCGGTGGCGCCGGCGCGCCCGCGCTGGAAGCCGGCGCCCGCGCGGCACCTGACGGCTACACGCTGATCGCCGGGACCTCTGGCACGCTGGGCGTGAATCCCTCGGTGCTCGCGCGCATCCCCTATGACGCCGAGCGCGATTTCGCGGCCATCAGCAACATCGCCATGGTGCCGCTGCTGCTGGTGGCGCATCCGAGCTTCCCCGGCCGCACCGTCCAGGAAATGGCGGCCGCCGTGCGCGCCCGCCCGGGCGAGGTGAACATCGCCTCCGCCGGGCCGGCCACCAGCCAGCACATGGCAACCGAGTTGCTGCAACTTCGCACCGGGCTGCGCTTCAACATCGTGCATTACCGCGGCTCCGGCCCCGGCATGGCGGATCTGCTCGCCGGCAACGTGCCCTTGATGATGGACAGCGTGGCCAGCGCCCTGCCGCAGATCCAGGGCGGGCGGGTGCGCGCGCTGGCGGTGGCCCAGCCCCGCCGCGTGCCGCAATTGCCGGACGTGCCGACGATCGGCGAGACACTGGCCCCGGGCTACGAGGCCGCAGGCTGGAGCGGCCTGGTGGCGCCCGCGGCCACGCCGCCCGAGATCATCCGTCGCATCTCCACCGATATCGGCGCCATCCTGCGCGAGCCGGCGATGCAGGAGCGCTTCCTCGCCATGGGCGCCATCGCCGACCCCGGCACGCCCGAGCAATTCGCGGCCTTCATCCGCGCCGAGATCGTGAAGTGGCGCGAGGTGGCGCGCGCCGCCAATGTCCGGCTGGACGGCTGAGCGGCGCGTCACATCTCCGGCAGCAGCAGCCTGTCAATGTCGAGGGTGGAGCGCTTGCCGAGATCGGCGCCGCGCTCGGCCAGGAAGGCCTCCATCGCGCGGCGGCCTTCGTCGCGCAGCATGGTCAGGAAGGGCCATTCGGCGTTGAGCTTGGAGGAGGCACCCAACTCCGCCACGCGGTCCGAGCGCACAAGGTGCAGGCGCATGCTGGCCCAGTGCCGCGCCTCGGCATCCTCGATGCGGGCGGCGCCGCGCCGCAGCAGGGCGATCATCTCCAGCTCCTTCAGCAGCACCGCGTTGAAGGAGACCTCGTTCAGCCGGTTCAGGATGTCGCGCGCGGACCTCGGAATGCCCGGGCGCTGCACCGGGTTGATGCCGACCAGGATGGTGTCGTCCGAGACGCATTCCTGGATCAGCGGCGTCATGGTCGGGTTGCCGGCGAAGCCGCCATCCCAATAGCCATCGCCGTCAATCTCCACCGCCTGGAACATCTGCGGCAGGCAGGCCGAGGCCATCAGCACCTGGGGCGAGATCTCCTCATTGCGGAAGACGCGGCCACGCCCGGTGCGGACATTGGTGGCGGTGATGAAGAGCTTGATCGGTGCTTCCGCCAGCCGGCCGAAATCGAGGTTCTGCGCCAGGATTTCATCCAGCGGATTGGCCGCCGCGAAGGGCGTATCATACGGCGAGAAAAGGCGCGACATCATGTCCATCGCCACATAGGCGGGTGAGGAATCGAGCGTCCAGCGGTCCAGCATCATGTCCACCGGGCCGCGCTTCAGCGGGCTGAAGGCCGCGGCACGGGAGACACTGCGCCAGAACGCCTCCAGCGCCTCGCGCGCGCCCAGGGCGCCCCCCTTGGCATGGCCGTGTGCGAGCACGGCCGCGTTCATGGCGCCGGCCGAAGTGCCGGAGATCGCCTCGATCTTCAGCCAATCCTCCTCCAGCAGGCGGTCCAGCACGCCCCAGGTGAAGGCGCCATGGCTCCCGCCGCCCTGGAGGCCGAGGTCAATGAGCAAGGGCTCGCGCCTGGCGGGCTCCGGCTTGATGGGTTCGCGCTTGGGGGTTCTGGCCATCAGGTCCTCGTCAAGGGTTCAGGCGCGGGGCCGGGATCGCGGCCGGACAGCAGGTCCGCCACCCAGCGGGATCGTTCGAATTGCTGGCAGATGGTCAGCGTGGCGATCAGGACCGGCACGCCGATGAAGGCGCCCGGAATGCCCCAGAGAAAGGAGCCGAGGAAGACCGCCAGCAGCACCATGAAGGAGGAGACGGCCAGCGTCTTCCCCGCCAGCAGCGGCTCGATATAGCTGCCCGAGATCGTCTGGATCAGGTTCAGGCTGACGAAGACCACCAGCGCCACCTCCCAGGAGGCGAATTGCAGGATGGCGAAGATCGTGGGGAAGAGTGTGGCCACCAGCGGGCCGATGAAGGGGATGTAGTTCAGCACGAAGGCGATGACGCCCCACTCGGCCGCGAGGTCGAGGCCCATGAAGCTCGCGAAGCCCCAGACGCAGAGGCCGGTCACCACGCTCATGATGGTGCGGACCAGCATGTAGACGCGGAATTTCTGCGCGGTCGCGGCGGCAGCGCGCATGAGGGCGGCCGGCGTCTCGCCGGGCATCCGCGCCATCTGCCGGCGCACCACATCCACCTCCAGCAGCCCGAGCACGAGGAAGACCACGGTGACGATGGTGAAGCTCATGATGCCCTGCAGCCGGCCCGTGACCTCCTGCGCGATCCGTACCAGCCAGCGCGTGTTGAAATTCTCGGCGAAGACGCTGGCCACCGCGATGCCCTGCGCCTCCAGGAAGGCGAGCTTCTGCGCGTAGAGCATTTGCAGCTGCGCGGCATTGGCCACCACCCATTGCCCCACGCCACCGAAGGCCCAGGCGATCAGCAGCGCCATCCCCACCAGCGTAACCAGCGCGCCCGCGAGGGTGACGAGCATGGCGACCGGCCCGGTCATGACGCCCGCCAGCCGCCGTTGCAGCGGCCAGACCAGCGCGATGGCGAAGACAGCGAAGAGGATCGGCACGACGAGGGACTGCGCGAGGACCATGGCGCCCGCCACCAGGATCGCCGCGCAAAGGCCGAGCAGCATGTGAGGGCTCCTTCCGGCCGCGTGATGACGTCGGCCAAACCGAATTTCTTCTATCGCATGGCCGTTTCGCGCTGCACAACCGGCACGGCCGCGGCTGGGATGCTGGGATCAGCGCCGGGACGAACTTCCCTGGCGCGACCTCATCCGCATGTGCATGATGGTGGAGGAAAATTCACAACCGAGGAGACGCATCATGGGCGTTGAATTCGCCGCCGAACGCCGCCTGCTGAGCGAGGAGGAATTCGCCCCCATCGTCAGCAGCCATTACCCGGAACTCGCCGCGCTGTCGCACGAGGATCTGGTCGGCCTGGCGCGCTGGCTGCGCGGCCAGCATGCCCGCGCGCGGGACATCATCCGCGGCCGCCGCCGGGTGCATCGCGGCAAGGCCGAGGCGCGCGGCACGGCGGCCGAGACGGCGAGCGACCGGGGCCTCGCCGAAAAGAAGCAGGTCTATGCCCGTGGGCTGAAGCGCGTGAATGCCCGGCTGGCCGCGCTGCGCGCCGAGACCAAGCGCACGCAAGCGACGGCGGCCCTGCGCGAGGCGCTGGCCCGCCGCCAGGCGGCGGCGCAGCATCATCCGGATGCGGGCGCCACGGCCGCGGCAGGTGCCGCCGCCCTGCCCAACACGAAGCGGCGCGGCATCATCACCGGCGGGCGTGTGGGCAGCGTCTCCCAGGCGGGGCGCAATGCCCAGGCGGCACGGGACGCGCGCGGCTGAGCATGCGCGATGCGGCGCGGCGCCAGGGGGCGCCCGCCGCTACTGCATGAACCATCCATGGCTCACCACCAGCGACTGGCCGGTGAGCGCGTTGGAGCCGAAGCTGGCGAAGAACAGTGCCGTCTCGGCCACATCCTCGACCGTGGTGAATTCGCCATCCACGGTCTCCTTCAGCATGACGTTCTTGACCACCTCCGCCTCGGAGATGCCGAGCTCCTTGGCCTGCTCGGGGATCTGCTTCTCGACCAGCGGCGTGCGCACGAAGCCCGGGCAGATCACATTGGCGCGCACGCCATGCTTCGCACCTTCCTTCGCCACGACCTTGGCGAGGCCGATCAGCCCGTGCTTCGCGGTCACGTAGGGCGCCTTGAGCTGCGACGCCTCCTTCGAATGCACCGAGCCCATGTAGATGATGCTGCCGCCGCCCGGCCGCGTGTACATGTGCCGCAGCACCGCGCGCGTGGTGAGAAACGCGCCGTCCAGATGGATGGCCAGAAGCTGCTTCCACTTGTCGAAGGGAAACTCCTCCAGCGGCGAGACGACCTGGATGCCGGCATTGCTCACCAGCACGTCAATGCGCCCGAACCTCGCCAGCGCCTCGGCGACGCCCGCTTCCACCTGCGCCTCGTTCGTCACATCCATCGCGACACCCATGGCGCGGTCCGGCCCGCCCATCTCCAGCGCCGTCGCGTCGGCGGCGGCCTTGTTGAGATCGGCGATGACGACCTTGGCACCCTCGCGCGCGAAGGTGGCGGCGATTTCCTTGCCGATGCCGCTCGCGGCCCCGGTGACGATGGCAACCTTGTCCTGCATCCGCATGGTCAGCTTCCCTTTCCGGGGGTGAGGTAGTCATGCACGACCCGGCCGAGGCCGAGCGTCAGATCGGCGAGAATGTGCGTGGCCGAGACGATCTCCAGCACCGGCAATTCCGCCACCGGCGCCAGCGCATGCGGCATGAGCGAGAGCGCGCCGGGCCCGGTCCAGGCGCCCTTCAGCGTCACATCTTCCAGCGCGTATTCCACCAGCTCGCAGATGCGCGGGGTGCCATCCACATGCGGGATGATCTTCAGCAGGAAATTCGGCGTGAGCATGGAGGCCAGCACCGCCGCGTGATCCGCCGGCCGGTGCTTGAAGCCCATCGTGCCGGTGGCGATCCGCACCGGCCCGTAGTCGAGCGTGCCGATCAGCGTGTCCACCTCGGCCTTGAGGCGCGGCTCGGCCAGCTTCTTGGGGAAGCCCCAGAGCTCGCGCCCGCCGGCGATCGGCCCCTCATCATTGAGGAACATGCAATGCGTGTAGCCGCCATGCCGCCCCTGGAAGGAGACGGGGATCACCTGGCCGCTTTCGGTGTAGTCGCCGAAGCCGGTGGAATTGGGCATGCGGATGAATTCGTACTTCACCAGCGGCGCGTCGATCACCAGAGGCTCCGGCACCAGGGCGCGCAGCTTCTCGGGGTCGGTGCGGTAGGTGATGATGAGGTATTCGCGGTCCACGAAGCGATAGGGCCCGGGCGGATAGGCGGGGCTGGTCAGCGGCATGGCGAAGGCATTCGCCCGCACGTCATCCTCGTTCATCGTCATACTTCTCCCTGGTCGGTTTGGACGCGGGGCGGGATGTCCTGCGTGTGGCGGAAGTCGAAGGCCTGGAAATGCACATCGCCCAGCGGTCGCTGGAAGATCGCGGGATGGCTGAGCGCCAGTTCGGCATCGGCCTGGCCCGCCTGCCAATGCTCCACCATGCTGCGGCGGGAGAAGTTGTAGTCCTTCGAATCCGCCTCGTAGGATTGCGAGCGGTAGATCAGCTGCACCACGTTGTAGACCTTGCGATCGGCGAATTCGCGCAGCATCTGCGCCTCTTCCGTCTGGCAGGCCTCGGGCGGCACGTCGCGCAGCAGCACGCTCAGCGCGCCGCGGATGTTCTGCAAGTGCTTGAGGTGATCCGTGCTGGCGCGGGTGCGGCTGGAGAACTGGATCTCCTTCTGCCGGATGGCGACTTCCGTGAGGTCCCGCGGCAGCTCGCCACGGGCACTCCAGAGATCCACCTGGAAGGCCAGCGTGTCCCGCCGCTTGCGCGCCTCCACGAGCCATTGCAGCGGCGTGTTGGAAACGAGGCCGCCATCCCAATAGAATTCCCCATCAATCTCGACGGCGGGGAAGCCCGGCGGCAGCGCGCCGCTGGCGAGAATGTGCTCGACGCGGATCTTGTCGGTCTCGGTGTCGAAATAGGTGAAATTGCCGGTGCGGACATTCACCGCACCCACGCTGAAGCGCGTCTCGCCCGAATTGATGCGGTCGAAATCCACGAGCGATTCGAGCGTCGCCTTCAGCTTGCTCGTGTCATAGAAGCTGGTGGCGCCCGGGCTGCCGGGGATCTGCGCGAAGGGCGGCGGGAAGCGCGGCTCGAAGAAGCCGGGCGCGCCCGTCACCAGCGCCTGCGCGGCCCCCCAGCGGTCCATCGCCTGGTGCAGGATGTTGCCGGCCTTGGGCGGCGTGTCACCGAACAAGGCGCGCGTGAGGTTGGAGATGGGCCGCTCGGTCACCGTCTCCCAGAAGGCGTGCAGCTGTGCCACGCGCGTCTCGGGCGGATTGCCGGCGATGAGGGCCGCGTTGATCGCGCCGATGGAAATGCCGACCAGCCAGTTGGGCATGACCCCCGCCGCCGCCAGCGCCTCATACACGCCGCCCTGATAGGCGCCGAGCGCGCCGCCGCCTTGCAGCAGCAAGGCCACGCAGGGAAAGCCCTGCGGCGTGACCACGGCGGGCGTCGCCACGGCCGGCGGAGCCACCCTCGGGACCACCTTCGGGGCCGGCCTCGCGGGCGCTTTGCTCTTGCGGCTGGGCGGTGCGGCCATGAAGTCATCCTTACCTGCGTGGGAACGAATTGAGCCATGCCAGCCTGGAAAAGTCACGGCGCGATCCCGTGTCAGGACCGTGAAAGCCGTTCCGGTTTGTGCGCGGCATAGACATCGCCGCTATTGGCCTCGGCCGGCAGGCTGCGGAGCCATTCAGCCATGGCCGTGGCGTCCACCGCCTCAGGGAATTCCCATTGCATGCTCTCGCCCAGGCAGGCGTTGAAATGCACGAGGCCGAGCGCCGCGAGCCGCTCCAGGCAGAGATACGCCACGCCGCGCTGGATGGTGGTGAACTCGAAGGAAAGCGCGCGCGGCGGCCGCGAGAGGCCGGCCAGCACCTCCGCCTCCCAGCCTTCCACATCAATCTTCACGAAGTCGGGCATGCCATGCGCCGCGATGAGCGCATCGAGCGTGGTGCGCGGCAGCGGGATCTCGGCGTCCCAGACCTGGCCCTCCCAGCCGGGCGCGCCCTCCGCGGCCGCGATGAAATCGGCGCTGGCTGTCGCCACTGTCGGGTTCGCGCTATTCAGCCGCAGCACCGCCTCCCCCTCGGTCGCACCGATCAGCGCGGGGATCAGCGTGAAGCCGGGTGCATCGCGGAACAGCAGGCGCAAGGCGCGGCCCAGGCGGGGTTGGGGTTCGACGGCGACCACGCGCGCGCCAATCCGGCAAAAACTCGCCGCGCGGTCGCCCACATGGCAGCCGACATCGAAGGCGAGGTCGCCCGGGCCGAGGAAGCGGCGATAGAACGCGTCCAGCACCGGCTGCCGCTCGGGCGCGTGATACAGCCGCAAGGACCGGCCGATCGCCGTGGCGTGGCTCACGGGTGAAAGACCAGGGCAGCACCCGCGGCATGGGCGGGCGGCACCATGAGCGCGCCGCCTGGCAGCTCCACCAGCGGCAGATGCCCCAGGAGCCGGCGCACCGCCGCATTGCCGTCACTGGTCTGCACCCAGAAGCCCGCCATGAAGGGCAGGTCGGGGATGGCCACGCCCGGCAGCGTCACGGGCAGGTCCTCCGGCGCGCAGATGGAGACGCGTGTCTCCATGGCGGGCGCCTGCGGCCCCGCCACGCCGGCGCCACCGGGGAAGCGCAGCAGGAAGCCCCCCGCGCCACGCGGCTCGATGACGAGGCCGGTGAGCTTGGACAGCCGCGCCGCCGTCACCGCGGGCTCCGCGCTCACCAGCAGCAGCTCGGTCAGGGCCACGGCCTGGTTGGCGTGGTCCATCCAGCGTTCCTGCCAGATCAGCTCGGGCGTGTGGTGGGTGATGAGCTGCAGCCGCCCCTCCGGCGCGTCCGGATAGGGCAGGCGGGAGAATTTCGCGCGCGGCCCATCGGGCTTGTCCACGGGGCGTTCGAGGTGCGCGACACCGGGGATGGGAATGCCGGCGCGGCGCATGCGCGCGAGATTGGCCTCCGCGTCATCCATCCCCATGGCGAGGATGTGCAGCCCCTCGTAGCGGGCGATGAACTTGCCAAGGCCATTGTCAAATCGGCCCGGCTCCAGGATGGCCAGCAGCTCGATATAGCCGTGCTTCAGGAAGGCGCAGCGATTGCCGGTGGCGTAGAGCTCCACCGGCGCGTCCGGCGTGGGCCGGCCCGATTGCTGCGCGATGGGCGAGAGCGAGAAGCCCAGCGCCTCGAACCGCGCCGTCATCGGCCCCAGATGCTGCGCGCAGATGCCCACGTGATCGAGGGCGAGGGCGGTGCTGGTCATGCCGGGTTCTCGTATTTGGGCAGAAGCCATTCGGTGGGTTCGGCCATGGCGCCGCGATACCATTCCTCCACCAGCGGATGTGCGCGGACTGCCGCCACATAGGCTTGGCTGGTGGCGGAAAGCTCCGGCTGCCAGGTCAGGAAGCGGGCCACGACCGGCGCATACATCACGTCGGGGATGGTGAAGGCGCTGCCCATCAGGAAGGGCCCGCCATGGGCGGCGATCGCCTCGGCCCAGATCGCCTCGACGCGGGCGATATCCGCCAGCGCGCCGGGGGTGCGGCCGCGCCCCGGGAATTCGCGGCCCAGGTTCATCGGCATGGCCATGCGCAATTCGCGGAAGCCCGCATGCATCTCGCTTGCGATGCTGCGGGCATGGGCGCGCGCCTGGCGCTCGGCCGGCCAGAGGGCAGGGGCGAATTCCGCGCAGTATTCGGCGATGGCGAGGCTTTCCCAGACCCGCGCGCCCTGGTGCTCCAGATAGGGGACGAGGCCGCTCGGCGAGTTGTCCTGCACGGCCGGGCTGCCCTTGCCGCCGACGCCGGCGAGCGGCAGCACCACCTCCTCCACGTCGAGCCCGGCCAGCTTCACGGCCAGCCAGCCCCGCAGCGACCAGGAGGAGTAGCGGCGATTGCCGATGAAAAGGCGACCTTCGGCCATGGTGATGTCCCTGATTCCGTGGGGGTGTTTTCGCATGCGCGCGAAAGGCTGGCGACACCCCTTCGCCTGCCGTTACCAAGGCGCGTGATCCGCCCGCTCGCCCTCTTGTTGCTGCTGATGGGCCCCGCCCTGGCGCAGGATGTCCCGGCCGCCCGCCGCGCGGCCGAGGCGGAGCGCGCCGCCGCCGCCCAGGCGGCCGAACGCGCGCGGGAGGCCGCGGCCCAGGCGCAGCAATTGGCGGCCGAGCGCATCGCCGGCGCCGCCCGGGTCCAGGCGGCCGAGCGCGCGGCGCAGGCCGCCGGCCTCCGGGCCGAGGCCGCCCGCCGGGCCGAGGCGGAGGCGCGGGCGGAGCAGGAGCGGATCGCGGCCGAACTCGCCCCCCTGATGCCGCTTCTGATGCGCCTCGCCGCCCAGCCGGCGCCCATCCTGCTCGCGGCCCCCTTGCCGCCGGCCGAGGTGGCGATGGGCCTCGCCGCCCTCCGCGCCATGCTGCGCGAGGCGCAATCCATGGCCGAGGCGCTGCGGGCCGCCGAAGCCCGGGCCGCCGCCGAGGCGCGCCGCTTCGCCGAGGAGGGCCGCCAGCGCGGCGTGGCCGAGGCCGAGGCTCGCCAGGCCTCCATCCAGCTCGACCGCCAGCTCGAGGCGGCGCGGCAGCAACTGGCCGAGCGCAGCGCCGCCGAGCGCGCCGCCGCCGCCCGCGCGGAGGAGGCGGTGGCCCGCGCCCAAAGCCTGGAGGAAGCGCTGGCCCGGCTGGAGCGCGCGCAGACCCGCCGCGCCGAGGCCGAACGCCGGCGGGAGGAGCGGCGCGCCGAAGCCCGGCGCGCGCCGCCGCCGCCCGAGCCTGCACCGCCACCCGCGGCGGCCGCGGCCGGCCAGCCCGTCGCCGGCCGCTTGCTGCGCGGCTTCAACAGCCCGGGCGAGGGCGGGCCGGCGCGCGGCCTCACCTTCGCGGCCTCCCCCGGCGCGCGGGTGACGGCACCCTGCGGCGGCAGCGTGGCCTTCGCGGCACCCTTCCGCAGCTATGGCCGCATGGTGATCCTGGATTGCGGCCAGGGGCAACATCTGGTCCTGGCCGGCATGGAGCGCCTGGACGTGGCCGCCGGCCAGCGCATCCAGCCGGGCGAGCCGGTGGGCGTGCTGCCGGGCGCAGGACAGCCCACCCTCTATGTCGAGCTGCGCCGGCGCGGCGAGGCGGTGGACCCCCGCCCGCTGGTCCGCTCGGGCGCTTGACGCTGCCGGGGGAAGGGGCCATCCGCGCCGCATAACGCATTGAAGGATCGCGCCATGCCGCAGCCCGCCCACCCCGCCGCCGTGAACGGCCTCACCCTCGCCCAGGCCGAGGCCATCGCCGATGCCGCCCTCGCGAAGGGGCGCGAGATCGGGCTGCTGCCGCTCTGTGTGGTCGTGCTGGATGCGGGCGGCCATGTGAAGGTGACCAAGCGCGAGGATGGCGCGAGCCTGATGCGGCCCGAGATCGCGATGGGCAAGGCCTATGGCGCGCTTGCCATGGGCTTCGGCACGCGCGAATTGGCGCGCCGCGCCCAGGCCATGCCGGGCTTCACCAATGCGCTGTCGGACCTCACGGGCGGCCGCGCCGTGCCGGTGCCGGGCGGCGTGCTGGTGCGCGATGCGTCGCATGTGTTGCTGGGCGCCGTCGGCATTTCGGGCGACGCCTCGGCGCAGGACGAGGTCTGCTGCATGGCCGGCATCGAAGCCGCCGGGCTGGTCCCGGACAATGGCGACCCGGCCTGAGGCTATCTGTCCGGCTGGCCGGGGGCAAAGCCACCCCCGTCGGTCGGGCGCAGCGCCTCGAACATGTCGGTGACGGCGGCGTAGTCGCGGTAGCCGCAGCGCGCGAGTGGCACCGCCGCCAGCGTGTCGAAGCGGCCGTCGCGCAGATAGGCGTCGGCAATGTGCACGCCCACCACCTCGCCGATGATCATCCAGCCTTCCAGGGCGGCGCCTGCCGCGTCCTTCAACTGGAAGGACTGCGCGACGCGGCATTCGAGCGAGGCCGGCGAGGCCGCGACGCGCGGCGCCTTCACGATGCGGCAGGGCGCCGTCTCCAGCCCCGCCGCCTCGAACTCGCTCTCGCCGGCGGAGAGCGCGCCGGAGGAGATGTTCATCGCGTCAAAGAGCGGCTTGGTGCAGAGGTTGAACACGAATTCGCCCGTCGCGATCGCATTGGCCGCGCTGTGCTTCATCGTCTCGCTGGTGAAGCAGAGCATGGCCGGGCGGGAATGCACCGCATTGAAGAAGCTGTAGGGCGCCAGGTTGGGCCGGCCCTCCGTGTCCAGCGTGGAGATCCAGCCGATGGGGCGCGGTGCCACGATGGCCTTGAAGGGATCATGCGGCAGGCCGTGGCCCTGGCGCGGTTCATAGAACATCGAAACTCTCCAAAACTGGCAGTCCCTTCGCAATCTGGCCCCCGGCGCGCCGCCTGGGAAGCCGCTTGCGCGCAGCGGGATTCGGCCCCATTTCGTGGCCGCGCCAACCCGTGGCGCGAATCCGCGTTAGGACGGGGCGGCTCCTCCTGGACGAGCCGACCTTCTGGAGGATGATCCGTGTTCAAGGTGCTGTATCGCTTTTCCGGCCACAACTACGCATCGCGCATGGAAGGTGGCGGGAAATTCTCCGAGGGACAGCTGCAATTCCTGACGATCCCGCGCGTCGGCGAGCATGTGGAGATTCTTGACCACAAGAGCATGTCGGTCGCCAATTCGCGGACCATCGATTCGCAGCACAATGGCACCTATATCGTCGAGCGCGTGACGCACAGCCTGGTCGAGAACACCAACGAGATCGTGCTCAACCTGCGCCGCGACTGGTGAGCAGACCGGCCTCGCGCGCCTTGATCTGCATGGCCAGGAATTTCGAGTAGATCCGGCACTGCGCCAGGCTGCCGGCGGTGAACCACACGCCCTCCTGCGCGGTCGGCCGCCACATGTTGCGCAGCTCGCCACCCGCGTCGAAGCCCCAGACGGGGCCGATGCGCTCGGCCACCGCAGCGCCCAGGCAGGCGCGCGCCGTCTCCTGCTGGTTTTTGTAGCCGGTGGCCAGCACCAGCAATTCGGCCGGCAGCACGCGCCCGTCCTTGAGGCGCACGCCATCGGCCACGAAACGCTCCACATCGGCATATTGCAGCAGGCCGATCTCGCGCCGCGCGATGAGGTCGGAGCAGCCGACATTGAAGTAGTAGCCGCCGCCGCGCTCCAGATACTTCATCTGGAAGCCCATCGAGCCTTCCTCATTGTCGAGCCGGAACCCCGCCTCGGCGAGTGAATCCAGCAGCGGCTGGTCGAGCTTGCGCGAATGCGTGGTGGCGCGGCGATAGGCGTCGCACAGCACGGGATAGGGCATGGAGGTGGCGAGCAGGTCGCAATCCTCGAAGGGCAGGCCCTCGGTGTAGATGGAATAGACGCGCTGCGCCTCGCTGAGGCTCACGATGTAGGTCGGGCTGCGCTGGATCATCGTGACGTGAGCGCCGGAGGCGTGCAGGTCCTGCGCCACGTCATGGCCGGAATTGCCGGTGCCCAGCACCAGCGCGGGACGGCCCTTCCAGGCATGGCCCTCCGCGTATTTGCCGGAATGCAGCACCTGGCCCGCGAAATCCTCGAGGCCCGGCAGCCTGGGCCGGACGGGTATGCTGCTGACGCCGGTGGCGAAGACGATGTGGCGCGGCCGCATGACGCGCGTGGTGCCATCGGTGCGCTTCAGCGTCACCTCCCAGGCATCGCCGTCCCGATGGCCCGCGGCGAGTTCCGTGCCGGTCCAGACATTCAGCTCCATCGCCTCGACATAGATTTCGAACCAGTTGGCGAGCTTGTCCTTCGGGATGAAGACCGGCCAGGTCTTGGGGAAGGGCAGGTAGGGCAGGTGGTTGACCGAGGTTTCGTTGTGCAGCGTCAGCGCGTGGTAGCGCTTGCGCCAATTGTCGCCGACGCGCGCCGCGCGATCCACGATCAGCGTATCCACCCCCATCTGGCCGAGGCGCGCGGCGATGGAGAGGCCGGCCTGGCCGGCACCCACCACCAGGACGGCGGGGTCGTGATCGGCATAGGCGCGGGCGCGGTTGCGCTTGTCGAGCCAGTTTTCGCCGCCGAATTCGCGGCTGTAGTCGGGCAGTTCGACCGCGCCCTGACCAGCCATCTCCTCCAGCGCGGTCAGTACCGTCCAGGCGCGGCCCTCCACCAGGCGCGCCACGCCCGCGCCCGCGCCTTGCGCGGCATCGAAGGCGAAGATCACCTCCAGGCAGTCCACGCCCGCACGCTGCACGCGGCGCGGGGGCGAGCGGGCGGGGTCGAGGCGAAAATTCTTCGCCCGCGCGCCTTGCAGGGCCACCGAGATCGCCGAGGCGCCGGAGATGGTGCGGATCTCCCACCCGAACGCCAGGAGGTCGCGCCAATGGCCTTCCGGCTGGAAGCAGGCGCCGGCCTCACCGGCCGCCAGCGCCGCCTCGAAGGCGCCAAGCCAGGCCGTGGCGCTGGCGGTGTGGTCCATGGCGTTCATGGCGTTCTCTCCCTCATCGGGATGGAAGCCGACAGGTTGCCGGGCGGCGCGTCAAGCCGCATGGGCGAGGATCAGCCACCCGGTAAGCACCGCGGGCTGTTGCAGCCCGCGGCGCATGGGTGGGCTCAGCCGACTTCGAGCAGCTCCACGTCAAACACCAGCGTGGCGTTCGGCGGGATCACGCCGCCCGCGCCGCGCGCGCCGTAGCCAAGCTCGGGCGGCAGCACGAGGCGGCGATGGCCGCCCACCTTCATGCCGACCACGCCCTGGTCCCAGCCCTGGATCACATGGCCCGCGCCCAGCGGGAAGCGGAAGGCATCGCCGCGATCGCGCGAGCTGTCGAACTTGCGGCCTTTGTTCTCGGGTGCGGCCGCGTCGTACAGCCAACCCGTGTAGTGCACCGCAACGGGACGCCCGGCGGTTGCGACATCGCCCGTGCCCAGCGTCACGTCGGTGAAGAAGTCGGTCATGAAAAATCTCCAGGTGATGCGAGGGGCCGCGCCCCTCGCATCAGCGCTTTATCAGCGGGGGGCGATTTCGGAAATCACCAGCTGCGCCGGGATGCCCGCACCACGCCCGTAATGGCCGATCCAGATGTCGTACTGGCCCGATTGCGGGCTGGTGAAGACGATGCCGGGATCGGTCCCGCGGAAATCGTCATTGCAGATCCAGCGGCCATTCGGGAGGTTGACGACCAGCGTCACATCGGTGCGCGCCCTGGCCGAGATGTAGAGCGGCAAGCCGCCGCCCGCGCGATAATTCAGGCGCACATCCGGCGGCGTCGCGATGGAGCCGACGCAGCCGGGGCCGCCAATGCGCTCGGCCGGGATGGTGCCGCCGGCGGTGATGTTCACGATGGTCGGGTCAGGCGCGAAATTGTAGTTCAGGTTGAGCGTACCGAAGGACGGGCGGCGGTTGACGTCCTGCGCGACGACGCTGCCTGCCGTCATGGCCAAGGCGGCGGCCGCGATGGCCAAGGCGCGTGGAAACATGGAATACCTCCCTGAGGGGTTTCTGTCGGTTTGGCGGCGCAGGGAATCTGCTCGCGGCGTGAGCGTCCTTCGCCACGCGCAATCTTGCAACCCGAAGCTTACCAGGGCCGAAAGACGAAGCGCGTCAGCGCGCCTCGCGCCGCCAGGCGAGGATGGCCACGCCGAGCAGCAGGGGCAGCATCAGCCACGGCGGCAGCAGGGGAAGGGCCGCGATGCCGGTCACGGTGTGATCCTCGCGCTTGCGCAGCCCGATCCAGCCGCTCCCTTGGGCATCCCGCCCCGCCGCGACGGCGCGGATTTCCGGCAGGGCCGCGCCCTCGCCCACCCAGCGGGCCGCACCGCCGGTGGCATTCACGAGCGCCTGGAGGCGCATGGGATCGGAGCGGAGGTCACTGAATTCTGGCGGATTGGCCGGCATGGCGGCGGCGAAGGCCTGGCGGCGGCCATCGCCCACCTGCCAGAGCCCGGGCGCTTCGGCAGGCGCCTCGGCCGAAGCGCGGCCACCCGTTCCGGCGCTGAGCGGCACGCGCGAGGTGGTGCCGTCGGGCGCGGTGATCGTGACCTCGGGCGGGGCCGATGCGTCGAGGCTGCGGCGCGCGATGAAGAGGCGCCCGGCTTCGATGCGCGCCGTCAGGTCCTCCTCTTCGAGCTCGGGCTCGCGCATCAGCCAATGCGCGGTGCGGCGCAGCAATTCCTGTTGCGGCCCGCCGCCATCATGCCCGCGCGACCAGAGCCAGATATGGTCCGAGAGCATCAGCGCCACGCGCCCCTGGCCCACGCGATCGAGGATCAGCAGCGGCGCACCGCTTGCACCTTCCATCAAGGTGGCGCCCGCACGCGGCTCGGCGCGGATGGTGCGGTACCAGCGGCCCCAGCTGGGCTCGGCGGTCTCGGTGTTGCCGCCGGGCATGCCCTCGGTGACGGGGTGGCGGGCGCCCGCGCCACTGATGCGCGGGCGATAGGCCTGCTCGATGATCGCTTGTTGCGGGTTGAGCGGGCGCGCGGGCAGCACGGCGCCGAGCGGTGTGGCGGCGAGGCTCGTCGGCCCCACGAATTCCGGCCCGACCGAGAGCAGCAGCGCGCCGCCCGCCCGCACATATTCAGCGATGTTGCGCATGTAGGTGGGCGGCAGGATGCCGCGATTGGCGAAGCGGTCGAACACCACGAGGTCGAATTCGCGCAGCTTCACCTGGAACAGCTCGCGCACCGGGAAGGCGATCAGCGCCAATTCGTTCAGCGGCGTCAGGTCATCCTTCTCCGGCGGTCGGAGGATGGTGAAATGGACGAGGTCCACGCCGGGATCGGCCTTGAGCAGGCGGCGCCAGGTGCGCTCCCCCGCATGCGGCTCGCCCGAGACCAGCAGCACGCGCAGCCGGTCCCGCACGCCGTTCAGCGTGACCACGACGCGGTTGTTCACGTCACTCACCTCGCCCGGCCGGGTTTCAGCGACGAGGTCAATGACGGAGGGCCCGGCGCGCTCGATGGGGAGCGTGATGCGGTGTTCGCGGCCGATGGGCACGGCCTCGGTGATGGGTGCTGCGCCGTCGCGGCGGAGGGTCAGTTGTGCGGTGCCTTCCGCGCGGGCCACGCCCAGATCCTCGATGATCAGGCGCAGCTCCACGCTGCGGCCGACGATGCCGAAGCCCGGCGCCTCGATCAGCCGGATGCGGCGATCCGTCTCGCCCGCGCGGCCGGGCATCAACAGGTGCAGCGGCACGCCCTCGCCCGGCGCCCAACTGCCATCGGTGGGCACGTCATGCACCTGGCCGTCCGAGAGCAGCAGCACGCCGGCGAGCCGCGCGGCGGGGATATCGGCCAGGGCGCGTTCCAGGGCCGCGAAGGCGCGGGTGCCCTGGTTGCCGCCCTCGGGGATGTCCACCACCCGCAGTTCGACGTCCCGCATGCGGCCGAGGCGTGCCTCGATGGCGCGGCGCGCGGTCTCGATGCTGGCGGCGTGGTTGATGGCCGCGCGCGTGCTGTCGCTGCGATCCACGAGCAAGAGTGCGATGTCGGGCCGGGTTTCGCGGGTCTGCTCGACGAGGCGCGGCTGCGCCAGCGCGCCCAGGATCAGCGCGAAGGCGGCCGCGCGCCACCAGACGCCGCGCGCCCGCCGCAAGGCGGCCGGCAGGAGGGCCAGGAGGCAGAGCGCGGCCAGCCCGCCCAGCAGCCAGAGCGGCAGGATCGGCGCGAAGTCGAAGGCGAGCGAGGTGTTCAACCGTCAACCCTCACGATGCGCGAGGGCCGGGCCGATTTGCCGTGCCCTCCCAAGGTTCCGCCCCCCGCCAAGGCGCGCGGCTCCGCCGCAAGCCCCGCGAAGGCCGCCCAGGACAAGGCACCAAACCGGGGTCCCCGCAAAAGCGCGCAGCGATTTTGTGGGGAAACCATCAGTTTCCGAGCCTTTCCAGGATGGCCGGCACATGCACCTGGTCGCCCTTGTAGTTGCCGGTCAGCGCGTACATCACGAGGTTGGCCCCGAAGCGATAGGCGAGGATGCGCTGCCGCGCCCCGCCCGGCACGGCGGCGTGCAGGTTCTGCCCCCGCGCATCCACCGCCCAGGCGCCCGCCCAGTCATGCCCGCCGATGACGACGGGCGAGACGCTGTCATTCGCGCGGTCCTGCTCGCGGCTCACCCAGACGGTGCCGCCGGCGAAGCGGCCGGGTAGCTCGGCGAGGAGATAGAAGGCGCGGCGCAGCACATGCTCCTCGGGCACCGGCATCAGGGGCGGGATGGCGAGGCCCTGGGTCACGCGGCGCAGTGCGGTGCGGGCACCCGGCGCGAAGCCCTCGCCCGAGCCCTCGTCCCGCGTGTCGAAGAGAATGATGCCGCCATTGCGCATGAAGCCGTTGAGCGCCGCCGTGGCGGCGGGGTCGAGCGCCGGTGCGTCAGGGCGGATGGCGAAGTAGAGGAGGGGATAGAGGCTGAGATCATCGCGCCCCGGGGTGACGCCCGCGGGCTCCGCCAGGGTGGCGGCGGTGCGGCGGTTCACGAAGTCGGAGAGGCCCGCGAGGCCCTGGCGCGTCGTCTCGTCCAGCGCCGCATCGCCGGTCAGCACATAGCCGAGGCGCGTGACCAGGGCCGACTGCCCTTCACGCTCCTGCGCGACGGCGGGTGCCGCGACGAGCAGCAGGGCAAGTGCGGCCGCCCGCGCCGGCAGCAGCAGGCCGCGCAGCCGCAGTGAGACCAGCAGGTCCGCCGCCAGGATCAGCAAGGCCAGCGCCAGGAGCCAGGGCCCGAGGTCGCGCTCGGGCGGGATGCTGGCGATGCCGCGCAGCGTGGTGCCGGCGGGCGGGGCGGCGTGCAGGGCGGGGGCGGGCAGGGTCTCGCCGAGGTTGATGGCGCGGCGATACCCCTCGCCGCCCGCCGTGCCGTACCAGCCGGGCGGATGGCGGGCGGAGATCACGACCTCGCCCGCGGCCGGCAGGGGCTGCGCGCCGGGCGGCGGGGGCACGGCGCGGCCGAATCCGTCCAGCGCCTCCAGCGGCGCCAGCATCGCCTCGCCCTCGGTCCCCGCCACGCCGCCGGAGAGCGCCACGAGGCGCCGCAGCATCTGCACAAACAGGCCCGAGAGCGGCAGGTCCGACCATTCGGCGGTAGCGGTCACGTGGAACAGTACGATGCGGCCGGCGCCGCGCGTCTCCGCCGTGACCAGCGGCGTGCCATCGGCCAGCCGCGCCCAGACGCGCTCGGCCAGGCGCGGCGAGGGTTCCGCCAGGACCTGGCGCTCGATCGTCACCTCGGCCGGGACGGCGAGGCCGGCAAAGGGCGAGCCCTCGGGGAAGGGGGCGAGGCGCTGCGGCTGCTCCCAGGAGAGGGAGCCACCCAATTGCCGCTCGGCACGGAGCTGCACCGGCAGCAGCGGGTCCGGCCGCTCGGCCAGGCGCGCGCCGGCGAAGCGGATCAGCATGCCGCCCTGTTGCACGAAGCGGGTGAGGGCGGCGAGTTCCGGCCCTTCCGCCACCGGCCGGTCGGCCAGGATGAGGACGGAGATGGGCCGCGCCAGAAGCCGCTCGACATCGCCGCGGCGCAGTTCGGCGAAGGGGTTGAGCGCACGCTCCAGGTAGAAGAGGTCGCCGATCAGGGGCGCGTCGGCCCCTTCCTCGGCGCCGGGGAGCAGGCCCACGGGGCGGCGGCGGAAGCGTTCATCCAGCAGGACCACGGCGCCCGCGCCGTTTTCTTCCGCGAGGTCGAGGCGATGGACGCGGTTGCGGATCTCGGTCGGCAATTCCAGCACCGCCTGCGCCTCGGTGGCACCGGCGCCGAGCGCGAAAGTGGCGCGGGCCAAAGCGCGGCCATCCTGGGCGCGGGCGATGAGGCTGGCCTCGCCCGGCATCAGCACGGGGGATTGGCGCAGCGTGGCGATGAGGCGGTCGCCCTCGGCGCGCGGCGGCGCGAGGAGGCGGACGGGCCGTTCCTCGGCCCGCGCCAGGGTGAGCGCGGGCCCAAGGCGCGCCATCAGCACCTCGGCCGCCGCGCCGTCATGATGGGCGAGGCCATCGGAGAGATAGAGGGCGGAGAAGCGCCCTGGCTCGCCACGTCCCCAGGCTTCGAGCGCGGCGACTGCCGCCGCGCGGTCGGGCGGCCAGGCGCGAGGGCGCAGCGCGGCGAGGCGGGGCGCCAGGTCGCCCGCCGGCATCGGGCCGATCACGCGGGGTGGCGCAGCACCTTCGCCCGGCGCGGTGGTGAGCAGGGCGGCGGGCCTTCCCTCGCGCCCGGCGCGGTCCAGCTCGGCCTGGGCGATGGCGATGCGCAGCGGCCAGTCGGGGCCCGAGGCCCAGCCATCATCCAGCACCAGCAGCAGCGTGCCCGAGCCCGCGGCATCGCCGCCTGGCCCCAGCACGGGGCGGGCGAGGCCAAGGATGAGCAGGGCGGCTGCCGCGATGCGCATCAGCAGCACCCACCAGGGCGTGCGAGCGGGGGTCTCCTCCGCAAGGGGAAGGTCGCGCAGCAGCATGGCGGCCGGGAAATCCATCCGGCGCGGCTGTGGCGGCGTCACGCGCAGCAGCCACCAGAGCAAAGGCAGGGCCGGCAGCGCGAGGAGCAGCCAGGGGGCGGCAAACGAGATCATGTGGGTGCGAGCGCCTGCCACAGTGCCAAAAGCGCGGCATGCGGCGGGTGGTCCGTGCGGTGCGTCGAAAAGCCCCAGCCGGCGGCGCGCGCCATGGTGGAGATGCCGGCCCGGTGCGCCGCCAGCCGCTCGGCGTAGAGCGGCCGGATGGTCTCCACGCGCGGCACCAGCAGCGGCGCTTCACCCTCCAGCCCGTCGAAGCGGATGCGCCCGGCATAGGGCAGGGTTTCCTCGGCGGGGTCCATCACCTGGAGCATCTGGCCGCGCACCGGGCGGGCCGCAAAGCTGGAGAGTGCGGCCTGGATGTCCGGGATGGGCTGCAGGAAATCGCCGATCATGACCAGGCGCGCATGCCGCGGCACCGAAAGGTCCAGCGCGGGCGAGCCCTCGGGCACCGGCCGCATCAGGGCGGCGGCGAGCGCCGGCAGGGCGGCGCGGCCCATGAAGGCGCGGCGGTCCCCGGGGAGGAGCCGCACCCTCTCGCCGCCGCGCAGCAGCAGCGAGGCCAGCGCCAGCAGCAGCAGGTCCGCCCGCTCCGCCTTGGTTTCCAGCTCGCGGCCGGAGCGCCAATTCATGGAGGGCGAGGGGTCGCGCCAGAGCAGCACGGTCTGCGCCGCTTCCCACTCCGTCTCGCGGACAAAGAGCCGGTCGGCCTTGGCGCTTTGCCGCCAGTCCACGTTGGCCGCGGCATCGCCGGCGGTGTAGGGGCGGAATTGCCAGAAGGCGTCGCCATGGCCGGAGCGGCGGCGGCCATGCACGCCCTGCATTACAGTGGCGGCGATCCGTTCGGCCGCGACCACGAGGGGCGGCAGGCGGGCGGCCGCAGCCTCGGCGCGGGCGGGTGTGGGCCCGGCCGGAATGGAGGGGCGGGGGGCCGCCTCAGCCAAGGCTGGCCTTCAGCTCGGCAATGACGTCGCTGAGATTCACGCCATCCGCGCGCGCCGCGAAGGAGAGCGCCATGCGGTGCCGCAGCACCGGCTCGGCGAGCGCCAGCACGTCATCCAGGCTGGGTGAGAGGCGGCCATCCAGCACGGCCCGCGCCCGGGTGGCCAGCATCAGCGCCTGGGCGGCGCGCGGGCCGGGCCCCCAGGCCAGGTTGTTGCGCACACTGGGCAGGCCATCGGCGCTGGGGCGCGCGCCGCGCACCAGCTTCATGATGGCGTCCACCACCTGCTCGCCCACCGGGATCCGGCGGATCAGATGCTGCGCCGCGATCAGCTCCTGCGCGGTCATGGCCGGCGTGGCGCGCGCCTCGCTGGCGCCGGTGGTGGCGAGCAGCATGGCGCGCTCGGCTTCCTCGCTCGGGTAGTCCACCTCGACTTCCAGCAGGAAGCGGTCGAGCTGCGCCTCGGGCAGGGGGTAGGTGCCTTCCTGCTCGATCGGGTTCTGGGTCGCCAGCACGTGGAAGGGCTCGGGCAGGGGCATGACCTGGCCACCGATCGCCACCTTATGCTCCTGCATCGCCTGCAGCAGGGCCGATTGGGTGCGGGGCGAGGCGCGGTTGATCTCGTCGGCCATCAGCAGCTGGCAGAAGACCGGGCCGGGCAGGAAGCGGAAGGCGCGCTTGCCGTCGGCCCCTTCCTCCAGCACTTCGCTGCCCAGGATGTCGGCCGGCATCAGGTCGGGGGTGAACTGCACGCGGCGTTCGTCGAGCCCCATGACCGTGCCGAGCGTCTGCACCAGCTTCGTCTTGCCGAGACCGGGGACGCCCACCAGCAGGACATGGCCGCCGGAGAGCAGGGTGATCAGGACCTGGTCCACCACCTCCTCCTGGCCGAAGATCACCCGCCCGATGGAGGCGCGGGCCTTTTGCAGCCGGGCGCCCAGGGCTTCGATCTCGGTCATCAACGAATTGCTGTCTGCCACTTCACCCATGTGGTTGCTGTTCCCATATTGACGAGGTGTGGGGGGCGATGCTGCGCTGGGTGTCATCGCCGAACCACACGGTGGATTGCCAGGGAAGAGTATGCCGCCCCAACGCCGGATCAAAGCATCGAAAATGACACCCGCCCCCGAATGGGCGCGCCGGAGTGATGATTCCTTGAGCAACCCGCCAAACGCAGCCCCGCCGGCTGATGCGGCCCGCCGTGCGCCACCGGGCGCCAAGCGCGACTGCGGCGACCTCGACATGCGGATCGCCCGCGACGGCACCTGGTACTACAAGGGCAGCCCGATCGGCCGGAAGGAGTTGGTCTGCCTCTTCGCGAGCGTCCTCAAGCGCGAGGCCGATGGCAGCTATCTGCTGGAAACGCCGGTCGAGCGTGGCCGCATCGAGGTGGAGGACGCCCCCTTCATCGCGGTCGAAATGGTCTGGCGCGATTGCGAATGCGGCGGCGCCGTCCGCCAATGTCTCAGTTTCCGCACCAATTGCGACGAGGTGGTGCCGGCCAATGCCGAACACCCCATCCGCGTCCAGCTGGACCCGCGCACGCGCGAGCCGCGGCCCTACATCATGATCCGCCCGGGACTCGAGGCGAAGATCAACCGCGCCGTCTTCTACGAGATGGTGGCGCTGGCCGTCACCGAGACCGTGGACGGGCGGGACCTGATGGGCGTCTGGAGCGAGGGGGTCTTCTTCCCGATCGACGAGGCGGTGGCGGACCCCGTGCTGGCGGCGGAGTGAACGCCGCATCCTTGCGCGCGCGGCTGAGCCACCCCGGTTTCCTCCTTTCCCTGCCGCCCACCACCAGCGATGACGGCGTGCTGCCCCATGAGGGGGCCATCAAGCCCGCGGCCGTGCTCGTCCCCATCATCCTGTACCAGGACGCGCCCACGATCCTGCTGACGCGCCGCGCCGCACACCTCACCAACCATGCGGGCCAGGTGAGCTTCCCCGGCGGCCGCATCGAGGCGGGCGAGACGCCCGAGGCGGCGGCGCTGCGCGAAAGTGCCGAGGAAATCGGGCTTGACCCGCGCCTGCCGGAGCTGGCCGGCCGCATGCCCTGCCACCGCACCGGCACGGGCTACGAGATCACGCCCATCATCGGCATGCTGGAGCCGGGCTTCAGCCTGACGCCCGACCCGGCCGAGGTGGCGCTCGCCTTCGAGTTTCCGTTGGCCACCCTGCTCGACCCCGAAGCCCCCCGCCGCGAGCGCAAGGAGTGGAAGGGCCGGATGCGCGAATACTGGGTCTGGCCGCATGGCGAGCACTTCATCTGGGGGGCGACCGCCACCATCCTGGTCAATCTCGCGCGCGGCCTGCGGGAGGGCTGAATGGCCGCGTTGCTGGAATTCTCCCTGTTTGCGCTGCCCTTCCTGGCCTACCTGCTGTGGTGGCGGGTTTCGGGCCGCAAGCCGGGGCATGAACCCTCGCGCCGGATCCTGGTGCTGGCGGCCATCGGCATCGCCTGCAGCCTGGCGGGCGCGCTCTATTACGGTCTCTCCCGCAGCTTCGAGCGCGGCGAGAAATACGTCCCTGCCCGCATCGAAGGGGGCGTCATCACGCCGGGTGAAGGCGTCTCGCGGTGAGCCTGCCGGCCTATTTGCGCGCGGAGGGGCCGCAGCGGGTCTTTTCCGCCCTTCCCGGCGCGCGCGCGGTGGGGGGGTGCGTGCGCGATGAGTTGGCGGGGCTGCCCGTTCATGACCTTGACATGGCGGCCCCCTTCGCGCCCGAGATGATCGCGGAACGCCTGCTCGGGGCCGGATTCCGCGTCTTCGAGACGGGGCTGAAGCACGGCACGGTGACGGCGCTGCTGGCCGGCCAGCCGATCGAGGTCACGTCACTCCGGCGCGACATCACCACCGATGGCCGCCACGCGGAGGTCGAATGGACCACCGACTGGAACGAGGACGCGGCACGGCGCGACTTCACCATCAACGCCATGTCCATGGGCGGTGATGGCGTGCTGCATGACCCCTTTGGCGGTCAGGCGGATCTTGCGGCCCGGCGCGTGCGCTTCGTGGGCGAGGCCGACCAGCGCCTGCGTGAGGATTATCTCCGCGCCCTGCGCTTCTTCCGCTTCCAGGCGCGCTATGGCGCCGAGGTGCCCGATACCGAGGCCGTGCGCGCCATTCGCGCCGCCGTCCCCGGCCTCGCGCGGCTTTCGGCCGAGCGGGTCTGGAGCGAGATCAAGCGGCTGATGGCCGCGCCCGACCCGCGCGCCGCACTCCGCCTGATGGCGGAGACCGGCGTGCTGCCGGCGGTGCTGCCGGAGGCGGGCGATGCCGCGCGGCTTGATTTCGCACTCTCGCGCGGTGTGGCGGATGTGCTGCTGCGCCTCGCCATCCTGCTGCCGGTCGGCACGGACATCACGGCGCTGGCCGGCCGGCTGCGCCTTTCGGGCGAGGAGGCGGCACGGTTGCGCGCGCTGCACGCCATCGCCGAGGCGCCGGCGCCGGAGGAGCGCGATGCGGACGCGCTGCGCCGCTTCGCCGCCCGGGCGCGCATCCGCAGCGAGGCGGCGCTGCCGGCCGAGATCCTGCTGGTGGCCGCCGCCGAGCGGCCGGGCGCGGATTACGCTGACCTGCTGGCGGCCATGCCGCCCGGCCTCGGCCCGGCCTTTCCTTTGCAGGGGCGGGATGCGCTGGCGCTCGGCCTGCCGCACGGGCCGCGGATCGGCGCCTTGCTCGCCGCCACGCGGGATTGGTGGGTGGCGGATGGGGCACTGGCCGACCACGCCGCCTGCCTCGAAAAGCTGCGCCAACTGGCCGAAGCGGAGACTTCCTGATAGCGGGTCGCCGCATGAGCAAGCCCGCCGCCTCGATCCCCCTGATCCGCCGCTTCTGGCGCGAGCATCTGTTCGAGCAGAAGAAGCGCCTCGGGCTGGCCGTGCTCTTCACCATCGGGCTCGCCGGCATCACGGCGCTTTATCCGATCATCATCCAGCAGAGCTTTGACAAGTTCGGCCAGGGCGACACCAGCGTGCTGTGGATGCTGCCGCCGCTCATCATCCTCGTCACATCGCTGCGCGGCGGCTTCATGTATCTCCAGCAGATCACCATGCAGGGCGCGGTGCTGCGCAGCATCGAGCATCTGCAGAACAGCCTCTTCACGGCCCTGACCCGGGCCGACTACGCGACGGTGGCGGCTGAGGCGCCGGCGCGGCACGCCAGCCGCTTCACCACCGACGCGACCCAAATCCGCGAGGCGCTGACGCGCAGCGTGAACGGCATGGGCGATGTGCTGACCATCATCGGCCTGGTCGCCTCCATGATCTGGCTGGACTGGGAATTGGCGCTGATGGCCGCACTCCTCTATCCCATCGCCGCCTGGCCGATCATCACGCTGGGCAAGCGCATCCGCCGCGCGTCCTCGGGCATGCAGGACCGCGTGGGTGAGACCAATGCGCTGCTGAATGAGAGCTTCGCGGCCGCCCGCGTCGTCCGCACCTACCGGCTGGAAGCGCAGGAGGAGACGCGCGCGCGAAAGGCCTTCGCCGAGCTGCGCGCGAGCCTCTATCGCATCACCTCCACCCGCGCCCGCGTGGACCCCATCCTCGAAGTGTTGGGCGGGATGACGGTGGCGCTGGTGCTGGGCTTCGTCGGCTGGCGCGTCTCGAGCGGCATGGGAACCATCGGCGAATTCACCGGCTTCGTGGCCGCCGTGCTGATCGCGGCGCGGCCGGTGCGATCGCTTGGCTCGTTGAACGCCGCGCTGCAGGAAGGCCTCGCCGGCCTCTCGCGCGTCTTCGCCATCATGGATGAGAAGCGCCACATCAACGAGGCGGCGGACGCCAAGCCCCTGCCGGCCGGCAAGGGCGAGGTGGTGTTCGACCGCGTGGCCTTCCGCTACGCCGGCAGTGATGTGAGCGCCATCGAGGAGTTGAGCTTCACGGCCAGGCCCGGCGAGACGGTGGCCCTGGTCGGGCCTTCAGGCGCGGGCAAATCCACCGCCATCACGCTGCTGCCGCGCCTGTTCGACGCGACGGGCGGGCGCATCACGCTGGATGGCACGGATCTGCGCGCGCTGAAGATCGCGTCCCTGCGCGATGCCATCGCCTATGTGGGGCAGGAGGCGGTGCTGTTCGACGACACCGCCTTCGCCAACATCGCCTGCGGCCGCCCCGATGCGACGCGCGAGGAGGTGGAAGAGGCCGCCCGCGCCGCCCAGGCGCATGGCTTCATCGCGGCCCTGCCGCAGGGCTACGACACATCGCTAGGCCCCTCGGGCGGGCGGCTTTCCGGCGGGCAGCGCCAGCGCGTGAGCCTGGCGCGCGCCCTGCTGCGCAACCCGCGCGTGCTGCTGCTGGACGAAGCCACCAGCGCGCTGGACGCCGAGAACGAGGCCGCCGTGCAGGCCGCGCTGGAAACACTGCGCGCCGGCCGCACCACGCTGGTCATCGCGCACCGCCTTGCCACGGTGCAGAAGGCCGACCGCATCGTGGTGATGGAGGAGGGGCGCGCCATCGAGCAGGGCACGCATGCCGAGCTGATGGCGCTGGATGGGCTCTACGCCCGCCTTGTGCGGACGCAGGCCTTCACCGCGGCGTGATCAGCTGACCACGATGCCCTCGGCGCGCGCCATCGCCACCCAATGGTCGCGGAACGCGGCCACGAAGCGCGTGAAATCCGCCCCGTAGAGCGCGGGGCTGCGCGGCGCCGAGGCGAATTCCGCAAGCCGCGCCTGGATCGCGGGCGTGGCCGCGATGGGCGGCACGGCGGCGATGATGCGCTCGGCGATGGCGGGCGGCAGGCCGCGCGGTGCGCTGATGCCGATCCATTGCGTGTGCGTCGCCTGTCCGTAGCCGAGCTCGGCCAGCGTCGGCACGTTCGGGAAGGCCGCGACCCGCTGCTCGGAGGAGGTGGCGAGCATGCGCAGAGAGCCGTCGCGCAACTGGCCCACCAGCGTGGTGATGGGCGCGTTCAGTGCGTCGATCTGCCCGCCCATCAGGTCCTGCAGCGCCGGCGCCGTGCCGCGATAGGGGATGTGATCCAGCTGCGTGGCGCGCGCCGCCCGCGCCACCACGGCGCCCGTGATATGCTCGGCCGAACCCACGCCGGAGGAGCCGTAGCGCACGGGCCGCGTCCGCGCCGCCTCCAGCAGCTGCGTCATGCTCGTGAAGGGCGAGCGGCCGAGCACCACGGTGATGGTCGGCGCTTCGGCCAGCATCGCCAAGTGGGTGAAATCCGCCACGGGGTCATAGGGCATGCTGGGGAGCACGCCGGGCGCGAAGCCGAAGGGAATGGCGTGGGAGACGGCCAGCGTCAGCCCATCCGGCGCCGCCTTGGCCACGACATCGGCGCCGAGCGTGCCCGAGGCGCCGGTGCGGTTTTCGACCACGACGGAGGTGCCCAGCGCCTCGCCGAGCGGCGCGGCATAGAGGCGGCCGATGGCGTCGGCCAGGCCGCCCGCCGGGAAGCCTGCCACGAAGCGGATCGTCTGCCGGTTGGGCCAAGGCGCTTGGGCGCGGGCGGCGGTCGCGGCGAGAAGGGCGGGGGTGGCAAGGAGAAGGCGGCGTTGCATCAAGTTCAGGCTCCTGGAAGCGGCTTTGCCCCTCCGCGCGCCATCCCGCATGGTTGAACGGCGCGCTGGGGCATTCTGCGCCCGGGGAGAGCAAGCCGCGTGCCGCCCTGCTACACTCGCGCCATGCGCCCCCCGCCCGAATCCCTCATGGCCCGCCTGCTCGACGCGCCGATGGCCCCTGGCCGCCTCGCCTGGATCGGCTTGCGCCCGGCGCGGCGCGCGCCCGTCCTCGCCGTGGCGGAGGCCAGGGTGGTGCCGGGGCTGGGGCTGGAGGGGGATCGGTGGCGCGGCGCCGCCACGGGCGGGCGACAGGTCACGCTGATCGCGGCCGAGCATCTCGCCGCCATCGGCGGCTTCCTGGGGCGCGAGGTCATGCCGCCGGAGCTGCTCCGGCGCAACCTCGTGATCGAGGGCGTGAACCTGCTGGCGCTCAAGGGCCGCCGCTTTCGGATCGGCGTGGCCCTGCTGGAATACAGCGGCGAATGCCACCCCTGCTCCCGCATGGAGGAGGTGCTGGGCCCCGGCGGCTACAACGCCGTGCGCGGCCATGGCGGCATCACCGCCCGTGTCATCGAGGGCGGCGCGATCCGCATCGGCGATGCGCTGACGCGCGAGGACTGAGCTACTTCGCCACCTGGCCTTTTGCGATGGGCGGGATGAACTGAACCTCCGTGTCCCAGGGGAAGAGGATCCACGTGTCCTGGCTCACCTCGGTCACGAAGGTGTCCACCAGCGGCTTGCCGGCGGGCTTGGCGTAGATCGTGGCGAAATGCGCGTGCGGCAGCATGGCGCGCACCACCTTGGCCGTGGTGCCGGTATCCACGAGGTCATCAATGATGAGCCAGCCCGTGCCGTCACCGGCCGCCGCCGGCGGCTTCTTCACCTGCGGCTCGCCCTTCGTCTCCTCGTCATAGGTGACGACGCTGACGGTCTCGATGATCCGGCATTCCAGCTCGCGCGCGATGATCGCAGCCGGGATCAACCCGCCACGGGTGATGGCGACGACGCCCTTCCAGGGGCCGAGCTCCAGCAGGCGCCAGGCCAGCGCCTTGCTGTCGCGGTGCAGCTGGTCCCAGGTGACGATGAAATAGCGCTGCGCCATCAGAACATCCTTCCGCCATCGGGCACGTGAAGATCAGGCTTGAGGAGCACGATGGCGCCGTTCTCATCGGGCAGGCCCAGCACCAGCACCTCGCTCATGAAGGGGCCGATCTGCCGCGGCGGGAAATTCACCACGGCCAGCACCTGGCGGCCGATCAGCCGGTCCGGCGAGTAATGCGCCGTGATCTGCGCCGAGCTCTTCTTCATGCCGAGCGGCGCGCCGAAATCCACCCAAAGCTGGATGGCGGGCTTGCGCGCCTCCGGGAAGGGCTTTGCATCCACGACGGTGCCGACGCGAATGTCGACCTTCTCGAAATCCGGATAGGTGATCGTGTCCATGCGGGCGCCGCTATCCCATTTCCGGGGCGGAGGCGAGAGGGGGGCCGGGTTCCCTGCCGGCGCGGCTTCGTCCAGAATGAAGGGGAAACGATTGCCCTTTGAGGAAACTTCCCTGATGCGCGACTTACACGCCCCCGGCCGTAGCCCCGTCATCGCGGCGCGCGGGATGGCCGCCACCTCCATGCCGGCGGCGACGCTCACCGCCATCGAGGTGCTGAAGTCCGGCGGCAATGCCATGGACGCCGCCATCGCGGCGGTCGCGGTGCTGGGTGTGATCGAGCCGCAGAGCACGGGCATCGGCGGCGATTGCTTCTGCCTCTACAGCCCGGCGGGCTCGGGCAAGGTCTATGCCATGAACGGCTCGGGCCGGGCGGGCATGAACTACTCGATGGAGAAGCTGCACGCGGCGGGCGTCACCTCGCTCTCGGACACCAGCCCGCATGTGGTGACCATCCCCGGCGCCGTCTCCGCCTGGGAGGCGCTGAATGCCGCGCATGGCCGCAAGGGCCTGGACGTGCTGCTGCAGCCGGCGATCCGCTTCGCCGAGGACGGCTTCCCCGTGCTGGAGCGCGTCGCGGCCGACTGGGCCGATGCGAAGGGCAAGCTCGTCGCCAATGCGGCCTCCGCGCGGCATTACCTGAAGGACGGCGCGGCGCCCGTGGAGGGCGACACCATGCGCTTCCCGGCGCTGGCCCGCACGCTGCGCAGCATCGCCGCGAAGGGTGCCCGCGGCTTCTATGAGGGCGAGGTCGCGGCCGACATCGTGAAGAGCCTGCGCGCGCTGGGCGGCATGCAGACCGAGGAGGATTTCGCGAACGCGCTGCGCGGTGCCGAATTCGTCGAGCCGATCAAGCGCGCCTGGAAGGACATGGAAATCTTCGAATGCCCGCCGAACGGCTCGGGCATCGTGACGCTCATGATCCTCGGCATGCTCGAGACCTTCCAGGCCCCGGCTGAAGGCCCGATGTCGGCCGAGCGGCTGCACCGCCATATCGAGGCCGCGCGCCTCGGCTATCGCGACCGCGACACCTGGATCGCTGATCCGAACAAGGTGGAAGTGCCGACGGAGACGCTGCTCTCCGACGCCTATCTGCACGGCATGGCGAAGAACATCAGCGATGCGAAGGCGATGGGCGAACTCCCCTGGTCGGACACGCTGATGCCCAAGCACAAGGACACCGTCTATCTCTGCGTGGTGGATGAGGAGGGCAATGCCTGCTCCTTCATCAACTCGCTGTTCAAGAGCTTCGGCTCGGGCATCCTGGCCGAGGGCTCGGGCGTCATGCTGCAGAATCGTGGCTTCGGCTTCCGCATGCAGGAGGGCCACCCGAACTGCATCGCGCCGGGCAAGCGGCCGATGCACACCATCATCCCCGGCATGGCGCTGAAGAACGGTCGCGCGGTGATGCCCTTCGGCGTGATGGGCGGGCATTTCCAGCCGATGGGGCAGACGCTGCTGCTCTCCAACATGTTCGACTACGGGATGAACCCGCAGGCCGCGCTCGACGCGCCGCGCCTCTTCCCCGAGGGCGGCAAGATCCAGGTGGAGAAGCACATCCCGGCGGCCACCATCGCGAAGCTCAATGCGCTGGGCCATGTCTGCGAGCCGATCGCGAAGCCGCATGGTGGCGGCCAGGCCATCTACATGGACCATGGCCGCGGCGTGCTGATCGGCGGCAGCGACCCCCGCAAGGATGGCTGCGTCCTGGGGTATTGAGGTGGCCGCGCCGACGCCGGAGCAGCGCCTCGCCGCCTTGGGCTGGGTCTTGCCGCCACCGGCGCAGCCCGCGGGCAACTACGTTCCGGGTGTCTGGGTGGGCAGGCTCGCCTTCATGTCAGGCTGCGTCGCGCGCCATACGGATGGGACCGGGGTTCGCGGCAAGCTCGGCGCAGATCTGACGGTCGAGGATGGCTATGAGGCGGCACGGTTGGCCGGCTTCGTCATGCTTGCCAATATCAGGCAATTGCTGGGCAGCCTCGATCGCGTGAAACGCGTCGTGAAGGTCCTGGGGATGATCAACGCGTCGCCTGACTTCGAGGCGAATCCCAAGGTGATTGACGGTTTTTCCGATGTCATGGTCGCGGTGTTCGGCGAAGCGGCCGGGCGGGGCGCTCGGGCAGCGGTGGGCATGGTGACGCTCTCCCGGCAGCATGCGGTGGAAGTTGAAATGATCCTTGAAGTGGATGGCGAAGCCCCATGACCGAACCCTGTGACCTGACCGCTCTTGAGGCCCGCCGCATGATCGGCGCGAAGAAGCTCTCTGCGACGGAGCTGCTCGAATCCTGCGTGGCGCGCATCGCCGCCGTGAACCCGGCGGTCAACGCCATGACGGCGATGGACGTGGACGCCGCGCGCGCCACCGCCAAGGCCGCCGATGCCGCCACCATGAAGGGCGACAAGCTCGGCCCGCTGCATGGCCTGCCGCTCGGCATCAAGGATCTGGAGGCGACCAAGGGCCTGCGCACCACCTGGGGCAGCCCGCTCTTCGCCGACCATGTGCCCGATCATGACGAGGGCATGGTCCGCCGCCTGCGCGAGGCGGGCGGCATTGTGCTCGGCAAGACCAACGTCCCGGAATTCGGCCTGGGCGCCAACAGCCGCAACGTGGTCTGGGGCGCCACGGGCAATGCCTTCAACCCCGCCTACAATGCCGCCGGCTCCTCCGGTGGCTCGGCCGTGGCGCTGGCCACCAACATGATCCCGCTGGCCTCCGGCAGCGACACGGGCGGCTCGCTCCGCAACCCCGCCGCCTTCAACGGCATCGTGGGCTACCGCCCCTCCTCCGGCCTGGTGCCGAGCGAGCGGCGCGGCCATGGCTGGTCGCCCTTGCCGATGCTGGGCCCGATGGCGCGCAACGTCCCCGACCTCGCCTTCATGCTCGCCGCCATGGCGAGCGATGACGTGGCCGACCCCCTGGCCTACAGCTTCCCGGGTGTGGCGATGCGCGAGCGGCCGGAACTGTTCCACCCGGTCCAGCCGGCCGATCTCGCTTCGATGAAGCTCGCCTTCACCGAGGATTTCGGGATCGCACCCACGGAATCCATCGTCCGCCGGGCCTTCCAGAAGGTGGTGGCCGCCGTGGCACCCATGTTCGCGCGCGCGGTCGAAGCCACGCCCGATGTGACGGGCGGCGACGAGGCCTTCGAGGTGCTGCGCTCGGTCAACGTGCTCTCCGCCCATGGCGAGAAGGTGGACAAGACGCCGCATCTCTGTGGCCCCAACATGCACGCCAATGTGGAGGAAGCGCGGCGCTACAGCTTTGCCGACAACTCGGCCGCGCTGACGCGCCAGACGCAGATCTACCGCAACTTCCAGACCTTCTTCGCCGAGCATTCGGTGCTGATCAGCCCGGCCATCTGCTGCTCACCCCGCCCCTGGCGCGAGCTCTATCCGGCGCTGATCGACGGCAAGCCCGTGCGGACCTATTTCCACTGGCTCAGCCTCGCCTACTACGTGACGCTGACGGGCCACCCGGCGATGAGCCTGCCCGTGGGCCTGGACGAGAAGGGCTTCCCCTTCGGTCTGCAGATCGTGGGCCCACGCGGCGGCGATGCCGTGGTGCTTCAGGTGGCGGCCGCCATCGAGGCGGCCTTCGCGGGCGATGCCACCTTTGGCCGACCCATCCCCGATGTCGCCGCCCTGGCCAAGGCGCGGCCCATCTCGGAGATGGAAGCCTTCAAGACCTGGGACTGAGCGCTACCAATAGGCGCGGCGCGGCGGCCCGTAGCTGCTGTAGCGATAGACCGGCCGCCCGTAATGGGGGCGCCCATATTGCGGTCGGCCGTAATAGACCGGCCGGCTCGGCTGGCTGGCGGCGACACCGATGGCAACGGCCGCGACGGCGGCACCCGCCGCGAGGAAGCCGGTCGCGACCGGATCATAGCGGCCATAGGCATCGGTGCAGCCGGTAAAGCCGAGCAGGCCGGTGAGGGCGAGGGCAGGGAGGAGCTTGCGCATCGTCTGGGTTCTTCGGGAGCAGCAGCCCGGCGTTTTCGGGCGCCGAACCGGGAGGGGGGTCTGTTCCTCTGCGCCGGATCTAGCCATCGCCCTGTGGCGGCAGCGCGGAGGGATCAAGGCATTTTCGCCACAAACATGGCATCACCGCCGCAAAACGCGCCCCGCGAGAGGACTACCCGCGCGCGCCGGAAAAGGCGTTGAAGGTCTGCAGCGTGTAGGTGTCTTTGACGCCCTTCACGCTCTGCACCCGCTCCACCACGAAGAGCCCGATATCCTGGTCGGGCTCCAGGTAGAACTTTCCGAGCAGGTCATATTGGCCGGAGACGGAGTGCATCTCGGACAATTCGGGAATGTTGTCCGCCATTTCGCGCGCCACGCGATAGGCTTGGCCCATCTCGCACTTCACCATCACAAAAATCGCGCGCATCCAAGAACCTCCGGTTTCGGCCCGGCAGATATGCCGTGATGCAAGGCGTCCGTCCATCATGTTGCACCCGAGGCGGGCAAAGCCTGGCCAGGACTCCCCCCCAGCCGGAAGGCCACGCTTGTGCGCGGGGGGCGCAGGGCTGCAAATAGAGGGATGGACGCTCTCGATCCCACGCCCGACCGCGGTGGCCCCGCGCAGCCTCTCCTCGCCGTGAAGGGGCTGGTCAAGCATTTCCCGCTGAAGGGCGGCCTGCTCGGCCGCACCCAGGCGGTGGTCCGCGCGGTGGACGACGTCGAGTTCGACGTCGTGAAGGGCGAGACGCTCGGCATCGTGGGCGAATCCGGCTGTGGCAAATCCACCACGGCGCGGCTGCTGATGCGCCTGCTGGAGCCCAATGCCGGGACCATGATCTTCGATGGCGAGGCGGTGGGCGAGAATGTCCAGGCCGGCGGCCTCACGCTGCGCGAATATCGCCGCCAGGTGCAGATGGTCTTCCAGGACAGCTACGCCTCGCTCAACCCGCGCCTGCCGATCGAGGAGACGATTGCGTTTGCCCCGCGCATCCATGGCCTCTCGGCCGAGGATTCCGTGGTGCGCGCGCGCGAATTGCTGGCAGCCGTAGGCCTTGCGCCCGAGAGCTTCGCGCGGCGCTACCCGCATGAGCTCTCGGGCGGGCAGCGCCAGCGTATCAACATCGCCCGCGCGCTGGCCCTGCGGCCCAAGCTGGTGATCCTGGACGAGCCGGTCTCGGCCCTCGACAAGTCGGTCGAGGCGCAGGTCCTGAACCTGCTGGTGGACCTCAAGGCCGAGTTCGGCCTGACCTATGTCTTCATCAGCCACGACCTGAACGTGGTGCAGTATATCAGCGACCGCGTGCTGGTGATGTATCTGGGCGAGGTGGCGGAGATGGGCCCGGTCGGCGCCATCTATGACCGCCCGGCGCATCCCTATACCCGCGCGCTGCTGGACAGCCGCCCCTCGATGGACCCGGCCAAGCGCCGCACCAAGCCGCCCCTGACGGGCGATCCGCCCAACCCCGTGAACCCGCCCTCCGGCTGCCGCTTCCGCACGCGCTGCGGCCATGCCGAGGATGTCTGCGCCGCCCGCAAGCCACTGATGGCCGATCTCGGCGGCGGGCACATCGTCTCCTGCCACATGGCCACACCCGGCAGCGGGCACAGCCAGGCCGGGAGCCTCGCGGCATGAGTGCCGCTCTCAAGACCAATGCGCCGCCGCTGGTGAAGCTGCGCGACCTGCATGTGACGTTCAAGACGCGCGACCGCACCGTGCATGCGGTGAACGGCGTGGACCTCGACCTCGCGGCCGGCGAGGTGCTGTGCATCCTGGGCGAGTCGGGCTCGGGCAAGTCGGTCACTTTGCGCGCGCTGATGAAGCTCCTGCCGAAATTCGCCCAGATCAAGGGCGGCATCGAGGTCGGCGGGCGTGACGTGAACGCCATGAGCAACAGCCAGCTCGCGGATTTCCGTGGCGGCGAGGTGGCGATGATCTTCCAGGAGCCGATGACGGCGCTGGACCCGGTCTTCACCGTGGGGCGCCAGATCGCCGAGACGGTGCAGCGGCATGAGGGCGTCTCCCGCGCCACGGCCGATGCGCGGGCGCTGGAACTGCTCGAACTTGTGCAGATCCCCTCCGCCAAGCGGCGCCTCGCAGCTTATCCGCATGAGTTGTCCGGTGGTCTGCGGCAGCGCGCGATGATCGCGGTGGCGCTGGCCTGCCGCCCCAAGCTGCTGCTGGCCGATGAGCCGACCACGGCGCTGGATGCCACGGTGCAGATTCAGGTGCTGCTGCTGCTGCGCGAATTGCAGGAAAGGCTCGGCATGGGCGTCATCTTCGTCACGCATGACCTGGGCGTGGCCGGTGAAATCGCGGACCGTGTCGCCGTCATGTATGCGGGGCGGGTGGTGGAGGAGGGCCCGGTGGCCGGGCTCATGGCCGGGCCGCTGCATCCCTATGCGCAGGGGCTGCTGGGCGCGACGGTGCATCCGGGCATGCGCGGCTCGCGCCTGACCACGATCCCTGGCGCTCCGCCCACGTTGGATGTGGCGCCCACCACCTGCGCCTTCAGCCCGCGCTGCGAATATGCCGAGGCCGCCTGCGTGGCCGGTGTGCCGCCACTGGTGGAGGCGTCGCCGGGCCGTTTCGCGCGCTGCGTTCGTGTGCAGAAGATGGGCCAGGGCTGAGTCCTGGGGCTGGTTCGCCGGGTCCTTTCGACGTGACATGACCAGGCCGCGAAGCTCGCGGCGCATTCCACGCGCCGCTGCGGAGTGACGAGACCGCGCGCCTGATCTAGCCTCCCCTCCGATTCCAGAGGGGGACCGACCGAGATGGCGAAGACGCCGAAACCCAAGACCAGCGCCACGCCGGGCGAACGCAGCGGCGGCAAGCTGCTGGCTGATGCGCTGGTGGCCAATGGCGCCACGCATGTCTTTGCCGTTCCCGGCGAGAGCTATCTCGACCTGCTGGACGGGCTCTATGCCGTCCGCAACCGGATCGAGCTCATCACCTGCCGCTTCGAGGCCGGCGCCGTCCATATGGCCGAGGCCCATGGCAAGCTGACGGGCCGGCCTGGCGTGTGCATCGTCACGCGCGGCCCGGGCGCATGTCACGCCGCCATCGGCGTGCATGTGGCGCAGCAGGACAGCACGCCCATGGTGCTGCTGGTCGGCCAGATCCCGCGCGAGGAGACGGACCGCGAGAGCTTCCAGGAGGTGGATTACCGCCGGATGTTCTCGCCCATCGCCAAGTGGGTGACCCAGATCGACGACGCGCACCGCATCCCCGAGATCATGGCGCATGCCTTCGACGTGGCCGTCAGCGGCCGGCCTGGCCCCGTCGTCGTTGCCATCAGCGAGGAGATGCAGAAGCATCTCTCCGGCGTGCCGGATATCGGTGCCGCCGATGTGGCGCCGGCGCATCCGGCGCCGGATTCCATCCCCAAGCTCATGAAGCTGCTCGCCAAGGCCGAGCGTCCGCTGGCCGTCCTCGGCGGCAGCCGCTGGACGGCGGAGGGCCGCGCCGCCATCCGTGACTTCCTGGTGGCGAACGACATCCCGACGGCGGTGTCCTTCCGCCGGCAATCGCTCTTCGACGGCACCTCGAAGCACTATGCCGGCGACCTCGGCGTGGGTGCCGATGCCGCGCTGGTGGCCGCCGCCAAGGAATCCGACCTGATCCTCGCCTTCGGCACCCGCATGGGTGAGCCGGTGAGCCAGGGCTACACATTGCTGGACATGGCCGGCGCCACGCCGCTCGTGCAGGTCTATCCGGAGCAGGCGGAGATCGGCCGCGTCTATCGCCCGGCGCTGGGCATCACGAGCGACGTGAACGCCTTCGCGCTCGCCATCCGCGAGGAGCGCGTGAAGAAGCCGAAATGGTCCGCCTGGCGCAAGCAGCTCCGCGCCGCGCGTGAGGCGCAGGCCACCGCGCCCGAATATGAAGGCCCGCTCAACCTCGCCCGCGCGCTCCAGGCGCTGGAAAAGGAGCTGCCGAAGGACACCATCTTCACCACCGATGCCGGCAATTTCGCCACCTGGCCCAGCCGCTTCATGCATGTGAAGGAAGCGCAGGAGTTCCTCGGCCCCACCAACGGCGCCATGGGCTATGGCGTGCCGGCGGCGATCGGCGCGGCCATCACCTATCCCGGCCGGCAGGTGCTCTGCTTCGTGGGGGATGGCGGCTTCCTGATGACCGGGCAGGAAATCGCGACCGCCTTCCACCACAAGGTCGCGCCCATCATCATGGTCTTCAACAACGGGATGTACGGCACGATCCGCATGTACCAAGAGCGTGTGTACCCCGAGCGCGTCTCCGGCACGGCGCTGACCAATCCCGATTTCGCGCGCTTCATCGAGGCCTTTGGCGGCCATGGCGAAGTGGTGACCGCGACCGAGGAGATGGTGCCCGCCTATGAGCGCGCCGTCGCCAGCGGCAAGCCGGCGCTGATCGAGGTGCGGATGAACCCGGAGCAGGTGACCAACCGGGCCACCATCGCGGATCTGCGCGCGCAGTCTACCGGGAAAAAGAAGTAATCCAGGGGCGCTGCCCCTGGACCCCGCCGAGGGGCTTGCCCCTCGGGACCCGATTCCTCAGTCCAGATGGGCCTCGAGCATCCAGAGGGCCTTGTCGAGCATTCTTGAGGTGCCGGTGAGCAAATCCGCCGTGTCGGCGTCGCCCGCTTCCGAGGCGGCGTCGATGGCCCGGCGGGTGGTGTCGGCCAGCGCGGCATAACGCTCGGCGAGCGCGCCCACATGGCCCAGGCCGTCACGCAGATCGGCGGGGTAGGGTGGGAGGCGCGTCGTGGCACCCACCGCCTGGGTGGTGCCGGAGGGCGTGCCGCCAAGCTGGACAATGCGCTCGGCCGCGTCGTCCACCGCCTCGCCCAGCTGGTCGTAGAATTCCTCGAACTTGGCGTGCAGCGCCGCGAATTGCGGGCCGCGCACGGTCCAATGCGCCATGCGCACGCCATTCGTCAGATCCATCAGATCGGCAAGGGCCGCATTGAGCAGGCCGACGCTGACGAGCCGGGCATTCTCCCCGAGCGTGTTGCGGGTGCGGGCAAGTCTGGTCATGCGTCTGGTCTCCGTCTGTGAAGCCTGGATATGGGGCCGCCCTGCACTGCTTTCAGCTGACAAGGGCGGCCGCGCCATGGCAGTTTCCCACCATGGACACACGCATTTCAACCTGTGCGGCGTTCTGGCCCTTCTACCTCCGCGAACATGCGGCGCCGCTCACCCGCCGCCTGCATGCGCTGGGCACCGGCCTTGGGTTGCTGCTGCTATGGGCGATCCTGGTGGGGCCGTCTTGGATGATCCTGCTCGCGCTGGTCGCTGGCTATGGCTTCGCCTGGGTCTTGCACCTCGTGGTGGAGCGCAACCGCCCGGCCAGCTTCCGCCACCCTTGGTGGTCCCTCATTTCCGACTTCCGCATGGCCTGGTGCATGATGAGGGGCACGCTGGATGCGGAGCCGCGCAAGGCCGGCGTCACACCGGGACGTTGACGTAGCGCACCGCCTCCGGCCCGCCCTCGCCCGCGTGGAAACCGGCGGCCCGGGCCAGCGTCACGCGGTCCTCGTCGGAGAGGCGGCCGGCCTCGCGCAGATGCTCGGCCCAGCTCTCGATGGCCCAGAGCTCCACCCAGCGATCGGGGTTCGCGATGTCCTCATAGAGGCGCCAGGTGGCGGCACCCCCGCGCAACCGCACCAGCCGGCATTCGGCCATGACGGCGAGGAAGGCCGCGCGATCGGCGGGCGCCACCTGATAGCGCACCACCTCCAGCACCCGGTTGGCGCCCTCATGCAGCAATTCCCGTAGCTCGGCCGCGGCCGGCGCGGGGCGCACCAGCTCCACCGCGGGCGCGGCGCTCGGCGCCTCGCCCTCCAGCCGCCAATGCCGCACCAGCACGGCGCCGATGGCCGCCCCCATGGCGAAGAGGAACATCGCCCAGGTGACGCCCATCTTCCCCGCAAGCCAGCCCGAGAGCGCGGAGCCTGCGGCCAGCGCGCCGAAGAAGCACATCTGGTAGATGCCGATGGCCCGCGCCCGGACCCAGGCGGGGGCCGCCATCTGCGCCGAGGCCTGCAGCGTGGAGGCGGCCGAGATCCAGGAGACGCCGTAGAGCAGCATGCCAATGGCGGCGAAGCTCCAATGGTGCAGCAGCGCCAGGATCGCCATGGCCAGCGCCCCGATCAGCGAGGCCCAGAGCACCATGCCCGAGCGGTCGAGCCGCCCGCGCAGCGCCGGCAGCAGGAAGCCGGCGCCCACCGCACCCACCCCCATGCAGCCCAGCAGCAGCCCGAAGGCCTGCGGCCCGAGGCCCAGCGTGTCCCGCACCAGCAGCGGCAACAGCCCCCAGACCGCCGACCCGAAGAGGAAGAAGACGATGGCCCGCATGATGGCCGCGTGCATGGCGGGCGTCGCCGCCACGAAGCGCGTGCCGGCGCGCACGGCGGAGAGGAAATGCTCGCGCGGCATGCGCGAGGCGGTGGGTTCGCGCTTCCAGGCAAAGAGGGCGGCCACCATCACCATCAGGCAGGCCGCGTTGAGCGCGAAAGCCGCCCCCATGCCGAACCAGGCGATGGTCAGCCCGCCGATCGCGGGGCCGATGGCGCGGGTGATGTTGAAGCCGATGCCGTTCAGCGCAATGGCGCTGACGAGGTCCGTCCGGGGCACCAGCTCCGGCGTCGTGGCGGCCCAGGCCGGAAACGTCATGGCGAGGCCGGCCCCCAGCGCGAAGGTCAGCGCCACCAGGCCCCAGGGGCCCAGCGCGTCGAAGCCGCTCAGCAGGCAGAGCAGCATGGCCATGCTGGCCATCCAGAGCTGCGCGCCGATGAGGAAGAGGCGCCGGTCCATGATGTCGGCCAGGGCGCCCGCCGGCAGGGCCAGGAGAAACACCGGCAGCATGGAGGCGGCCTGCACGAGGCTCACCATCATCGGCGAGGGGTCCAGGCTGGTCATCAGCCAACCCGCCGCCGTGTTCTGCACGAAAAGCCCGATATTGGAGGCGAGGTTCGCCAGCCAGAGCATCCGGAAGGCCGGATGGCGCAGGGGCGCCAAGGCGGCCGGGTTGCGCATCAACTCACGGCGAATTTCACGGCACATAGCGCCGAAAGCAGCCAGACCGCGCCATGCACCTCACCAGCGCGCCCGGCCAGCGTCTTGATCCCGGCATAGGCGAGGAAGCCCAGGCCGATGCCGGTCGCGATCGAGAAGGTGAAGGGCATCGCGAAGACGGTGAGCATGGCAGGGAGGTACTCGGTCTCATCCCCCCAATCCATGGATTTCAGCGCCTGGGCCATGAGGCAGGCGACAAAGATCAGTGCCGGCGCCGTCGCGAAGGCGGGCACCGAGGCCGCGACGGGGGCGAGGAACAGCGCCAGCAGGAAGAAACCCGCGACGGTCACGGCCGTGAGCCCCGTCCGGCCGCCCTGCTGGATGCCGGCGGCACTCTCGATGTAGCTGACCGTGGGGGAGGTGCCGAGCGCGGCACCGGCCATCACCGCACCGGAATCCGCCAGGAGCGCGCGGCCGAGCTTGGGGACGCTGCCATCGGGGCGCATCAGCCCGGCCCGCTGCGTGGTGGCGATCAACGTGCCGGTGTTGTCCAGCAGGTCCACCAGGAAGAAGACGAAGACGATGCTCATCAGCCCAAGTGAAAGCGCACCCTTGATGTCCATCTGCAGGAAGCTGGGCGCCAGCGAGGGCGGTGCGGCAAAGACGCCGTGGAAGGTGGTGAGGCCGAAGGGAATGCCCGCCGCCGCCGTGGCCAGGATGCCGATGACGACCGCACCCGGCACCTTGCGCGCCGCCAGGGCCGCGATCAGCAGCAGGCCCGCGCAGCCCAACAGGACCGGCGTGGAGCCGAGCTTGCCCATCGTCACCAGCGTCTCCGGATTGCCGACCACCAGGCCCAGATTCTTCAGCCCGATCAGCCCCAGGAACATGCCGATGCCGGCCGCGATGCCGAGCTTGAGCGAGACCGGGATGCCGCCGATCAGCCATTCGCGCACATGCAGCAGGCTGAGGATGAGAAAGAGTACGCCCGAGATGAACACGGCCCCCAGCGCCACCTGCCAGGGCACGCCCATGGTGCCCACGACGACGAAGGCGAAATAGGCGTTGATGCCCATGCCCGGTGCCAGCGCGATCGGGTAGTTCGCGAACAGCCCCATCATTGCCGAGCCGATGGCGGCGGCCAGGCAGGTGGCGACGAAGGCGGCCCCCGGATCCATGCCGGCGGCGGCCAGGATCTGCGGATTCACGATGAGGATATAGGCCATGGTCAGGAAGGTGGCCGCACCGGCCGCCACCTCGCGCCGCGCCGTCGTGCCGTGCTCCGTGAGGGCGAAGAATTTTTCCATGTCGCAGCTCCGCGTCAAACCGAGCGCATTTTACGCGATATCGGGCCGGCTGCCTCCCGGGCGAAGCGCATCGGCAAGGGTGTGAGCTGCCATCGCTTCATGGAAGCGCAGTCGCGGTGATCCTTTGCCCGCGGCTTGGGCAGCGCCGCCCGTCAGGCCGGCTCGGGCAGGCCCAGCAGGCCGCGCAAGGCCGCGGCCGGCGTGGCGAGTTCGGCAAGGCTCGTGTCATCCAGCACCGCCAGGAAGGCGGCCCGCGCCTCAGCGAGGCGGTGCCGCAGCAGGCAGGCGGGGGTGATGGCGCAGGCGGCGCCCGCGAAGCAGGGCACCAGGTCGAGGTCCGGCTCCATCCGGCGAACCACCTCGCCCGCCGTGATGGCGGCGGCCTCGCGCGCAAGGGCGAGGCCGCCGCCGCGCCCGCGCAAGGTGCGCACCAGCCCGGCCTGGCCCAGTTGGTGCGCCACCTTCATCAGATGCGCCTCCGAGATCGCATAGGCGCGGGCCACCTCGGCGATGGTGGCGCGCCCCTCGGGCTGCACGGCCAGGTGAATCAGCATGCGGAGGGAGAAATCGGTGAGGGAGGTCAGGCGCATGGCTTAAAGATACATGTTTGATATTGCTTTTCAAGCAAACGGCGCGATAAGGCATATCCATCGTAGATCTTATGAGGCTGCCATGACCCCCGTCGCCCTGTTCCTGCTTCCCGGCAACCTGGTCAGCGACGCGTTGCACATCGAGGCCAAAGACAGCCGGATGATGACCCGCACGCTGGTCAACATGTTGTTCTGGAACCTCTGCGCCGTCCTCGCGGTGCTCCCCTTTGTCTGACCTGGTGAGCGAGGCTGAGATCGCGCGCCTGGTCGCCACCTTCTACGCGCGGATTCGCGCGCACCCGGTGCTCGCCCCGGTCTTCGCCGCCGCGATCGGCGAGGGGGAATGGGCGGCGCATGAGGAGAAGCTCTGCCGCTTCTGGTCCTCGCTGATGCGCCGCAGCGGCGCCTATCATGGCGATCCCTACAGCGCGCATCTCCGCCTGCCCGGCCTGACGCCCGCGATGTTCACCGAGTGGCTGGCGCTGTTCGGCGCCTGCGCCGCCGAGACCCTGCCGCCCGAAACCGCGGCGGCCTTCGCCGAGCGCGCCGAGCGGGTGGCCCGGAGCCTGCGGATGGGCCTGTTCGAGCGCATCAGCGCCTGAGGCGGCGCGACCGCGGCATGCGCATTGCATGGCAGCAATGCACATCTCGAATGGGAGCCTCCCTCATGGTGGACATCCGCCGTCGCTCGCTGCTGGCGAGCCCCGCCCTGATCGGCGCCCTCGGCGCCAGCGAAGCCGAGGCGCAATCGGCCCAGCCTTTGCGCATCGCCATGTCCATCGGCGACGTGCCCCGCCTTTGGGGCGGGCCCGAGGCCGGGTTCGAGGGTGTCCGCTTCGGCTCCTACTTCGTCTATGACAGCCTGACCTTGTGGGACCTGTCGCGTGATGACCGCCCTTCCACGCTGCGCCCCGGCCTCGCCACTTCTTGGCGGGTGGATGAGGCGGATCGCCGGCGCTGGATCATCGAGCTGCGCCAGGGTGTGAAGTTCCACGACGGCTCGCTCTTCGACGCCGACGCCGCGATCTGGAACCTCGACAGCATCTTCAACAGCAATGCCCCGCAATTCGAGGGCACGCGCTCGGGCCTGGTGCGTGGCCGCGCGACCTCGGTCGGCAGCTATGAGAAGCTCGACACCCACCGCATCGCGATCACGACGCGCGAAGTGGACGCGACCTTCCCCTTCCAGATGGCCTTCCTCTGGTTCGCCTCGCCCACGCATTGGCAGGCGATGGGCGGCGACTGGCAGCGCTTCGCCATGAACCCCTCGGGCACCGGCCCTTACCGCGTCACCTCCGTCACGCCCCGCCAGCGCGCCGATCTGGAGGCCAACCGCGAGTATTGGGATGAGCGCCGCATCCCCAAGGCGGCGCGCACGGCGCTGCTGCCCATCCCCGATGGCTCGGCCCGCGTGGCGGCGCTGCGCGCGGGCCAGGTGGATCTGGTCGAATCCTTGCCAACCGACACCATCGCCTCGCTGCGCGCCGCCCGCTTCCAGATCGTGCAGAACAGCTACCCGCATATCTGGGCCTGGCGGCTGAACGTGACCGAGGGCTCGCCCTTCGCCGACCTGCGCGTGCGCCAGGCGGCCAACCTCGCCGTGAATCGCGACGAGATGGTGGCCCTGCTCTCGGGCGCCGCACTGCCGGCGCGCGGCAAGGTGACGCCCGATGACCCCTGGTTCGGCAACCCGAGCTTCCGCCTGCGCCATGACGTGGCGGAGGCGCGCCGCCTGATGACGGCGGCCGGCTATTCCGCCACGCGGCGCTGCGCCATCAGCGTGATCATGCCAGTCTCGGGCGGCGGGCAGATGGTGCCGCAGCCGATGAACGAGGCGGTGCAGGCCGGCCTGCGCGAGGCCTTCTTCGACGTCAGCTTCCTGCCGGTGGATTTCGCCACCGCCATCAACCAGATGCGCGCCGGCGCGCGCGACCCGGCCTCGAGGGGCGCGCATGCGATGAACGTCGCCATCCCTTCGATGGAGCCCAACACGGGCTGGGTGATCTATGACAGCCAGCTCAGCAATCCGCGCGGCATCAACTGGGGCTACTACAATTCGCCCGCGGTGGACGCGCAGCTCCGTGTGGTCCGCAACAGCTTCGACCCCGCCGAGCAGGCGCGGCAGATGGCGCAGCTGCACAATGTGCTGATCGACGAGGCGGCGCTGCTCGCCGTGGTGCATGACCTGAACCCCCGCGCGCTCAGCCCGCGCTGCCGCGGCTTCATCCAGGCGCGCAGCTGGTTCCAGGACTACACCCAGATCAGCGTGGGGTGAGGGCGGGCAACCCCGGCCCGGCTGGGACATTGATCTCCCGCATGGCCCGCGTCTTCGAAGCTGGCATGCTCCTGGGGCCGCGCGCATCCGCCGCGGCCCATGATGCATGAGGAACGCGCGAACATGTCCGCAGCCATCCGCCTGTCGGCCCGGTGATCCATGGCCGAGATTGACCACATCGTCCTCGGCGCCCGCACGCTGGAACAGGGCGCCGCCTTCGTCACGCGCCTGCTGGGCGTGAAGCCGCAGCCAGGCGGCAAGCATGAGGGGGCGGGCACGCACAACCTGCTGCTGGGCCTCGGTCCCGAGTGCTACCTCGAAATCATCGCCCCTGATCCGGACCAGCCGGAGCCCGCCCATCCGCGCCTCTTCGACCTGGATGACCCGGCGACCCGCACCATGCTGGAGGCGGAGCCGCGCCTGCTGGGCTGGGTCGCCCGTACGCCTTCGATGGATGCGGTCATGGCGCGCCTCGGCCCACGCGGTGGGGTGGTGCGGGACATGAAGCGCGGCGACCTCGCCTGGCGCTTCGCGGTGCCGCCGCAGCGCCAGGACATGGACAACCTGATCCCGCCGCTGATCGAGTGGCGCGGCGAAAGGGCCGGCCGGCACCTGCATGACAGCCATTTCCGCCTCATCGCGCTGGAGGCCGAATACCCGGAGGCGGAATCGCTGCGGACCGCGCTGGAGGAGCGCGGCCTCGGCGCCGCCCTCAAGGTCAAGCGCGGACCCCATCCGCGGCTGGTCGCGCAACTGCGCGGCCAGGACGGTGCGGAGCACACGCTGACCAGCGGGTGAGCCTGTCGGCCTTGCGCAGATGCCGCGCGCCGGGCGAGGTGGACCCCTCCTCGCCGCCCTCGTGTCATGCTAATTCAAGTTGCATGGCAGGCGACATGCAACCGCGTGATTCACGGGGCCGGGCTCGGGCGGTAACGCCAGACGCTTGCCGGGGGGAAGTTCGCCAGCGTGAACGCCATGCGCCGCGCCGTCATGCCCAGCCTGCGATAGGGCAGGGGCGAGGTGGCGCAGTAGGTGTAGAGCAGGAAGCCGCGCCCCGGCGCCACGCTCTCCACCGCGTCGCGGAAGGCCTCCTGCCGCGCAAGCGGCAGCAGCACCAGCGGGATGCCGCAGATGGCGGTGCCGATGCGACCCTGCATCTCCGCGGGCAGCGTATTGGCCAGGTCGAAGGCATCGCCGCAGATCACGTTCACGCCCGGCAGCGCGCGGCGCAGGAATTCGGCCATCTCGGGCACGATCTCCACGACGATGAGCTTGTGCGCGGGCACACCGGCGGCCAGCAGCGCCGCCGAGATGACGCCGGTGCCGGCGCCGAGCTCCAGCACATACTCATCCGGCCCCCGTTCCACCGCCGCGGCGATCTTGCGGCACAGCGCGGCCGAAGAGGGGATGATGGATCCCATCTGCAGCGGGTTGCGCAGCCAGCGGCGAAAGAACAGGCTCTTGTTCGCGGCCGGCTGGCCAAGAGTCATTTCAGACACATCACGCTCCTGTTGCCTTGCGTGCCCGACCTGAGGGGAAGCATCGACCGATGACCGCCCGCGTCCTTGCGGTGGATGACATCGCGGCCAATCTCCGCCTCCTCGAAGCCAAGCTTCAGGCCGAGTATTACGAAGTCCTGCTCGCCTCCAGCGGCCAGGAGGCCTTGGCGATAGCTTTCACACAACTGCCAGACGTCATTCTCCTGGATGTCATGATGCCGGGGATGGATGGCTATCAGGTGTGCACCGCGCTCAAGGCGGATGCACGCACGCAGCACATCCCGGTCGTCATGGTGACCGCGCTGACCGACAGCGCGGAGCGCGTGCGCGGACTCGAGGTGGGCGCCGACGACTTCCTCTCGAAGCCGGTGGATGACGCGACACTCTTCGCCCGGCTGCGCGCCCTGTTGCGCGTCAAGCAGGTGCAGGACGCCTGGCGCCTGCGCGCCGAGACGGCACGTGAGCTTGGCCTGGAAAGCGCGCCCGAGCCCACGATCTCCGTCGCCAATGCGCGCGCCATGATCCTGGCCGAGGTGCCGGAGGAGATGGCCGTGGTCCGCCAGGCGCTGGAGGCGGACGCGATCAAGACCACCTGCGTGACCAATGTCGAGGAAGCGCAGAAGCTGCTGGCCAAGGGCGAGTTCGACCTGGCCCTCCTGGCCCTGCCGACCGATGCGACCGAGGTGCTGCGCCTCGCCTCGCGGCTGCGCGCGCAGAACAACACGCGCGACCTGCCGCTGCTGCTGCTGGCCGACACGGCGCAGAAGACCCAGGTGCTGCGCGGCTTCGACCTCGGCGCCAATGACCACGCCTTCCGCCCGCTCGATCCCAATGAGCTGCGCGCCCGCGCCCGCAACCAGGTCCGCCGCAAGCGCTACCAGGAGCGGCTGCGCGCCGAGCTGGACCGCTCGCTGGAGATGGCCGTTACCGACCAGCTGACCGGCCTGCGCAACCGCCGCTACGTCCGCCGCCACCTGGACGGCTTGCTGCGGACGGAGGAAGCCGCGGTGCTGTTGGTGGACATCGACAAGTTCAAATCCATCAACGACACGCATGGCCACAATGTGGGTGACGTGGCGCTGCGCGAGGTGGCCGAGCGGCTGCGCGTGCAGCTTCGCGCCGCCGATGTGGTGGCCCGCTACGGTGGCGAGGAGTTTCTGGCCGTGCTGACCGGCGCGCCCAGCGCCTATGCGCTCATCGTGGCCGACCGCCTGCGCGAGGCGATCGCGGCAGAGCCGATCCGCTCGGGCGACATTGTGCTGCCGGTGACCATCAGCATCGGTGTCGCCGTGGGCGGGCCGGGCGTGCCGGCCGACACATTGATCGGCGCGGCCGATGAGGCGCTGTATCGGGCCAAGCGGGACGGCCGCAACCGCGCCTATCTGGCCGACCCGGAGCTCGACAAGTCGGCGCAGTAGGCTCGCTTGGGCCACGAAAAAGGCGGCTGCCCCGGAAGGAGCAGCCGCCTTTTTTCATCGGCGCACGGGCCTATGCCCGCGGCCGAACCTTACTTGATCTTGCCTTCGCGGTAGACGACGTGCTTGCGCACCTTCGGGTCGTACTTCTTCAGTTCGAGCTTGCCGGTGGCCGTGCGGGTGTTCTTCTTCGTGACGTAGAAGTGGCCCGTGTCAGCGCTGCTGATCAGCTTGATGAGGATCGTATTGGCCTTGGCCATGGTCTTGTCTTTGCTCTGCTCTGCGTGGGCGACGCGTGAGGGCGCCGGGCCAGGGGCCGGTGCTGGAAGGGAGAGGGGGTTCTACCGTCCCCGCCCAGGACGTCAACCCTTTACGTCAACCCTTTCGTTTGCGCGTGCCGCGCATGCGGGCCGGCGCGCCGCCCATCATCAGCTCGAAGACGAGGCTGCCGGTCTGGGCATTGGCCTCGCGCAGCCTCGCCTCCACCTCGTCCGCCAGGCGGATCACCTGGCGGGAATGGCGGCCCGCCACGCTTCGCTTGTCCTCCGAGACGATCCAGTGGTCCTGCGGCAGGGCCTTCATCGGCACGAAGCCCGAGGCCCCTGTCTCGATCAGTGTCACGAAGACGCCGAAGGCATGGATGCCCGAGACCCGTGCGGCGAAGGTCGCCCCCACCCGGTCGGCCAGGTAGGCGGCGAGGTAGCGGTCCACCGCATCCCGCTCGGCGGCGGCCGCGCGGCGCTCGGTGGCCGTGATGTGCTCGGCCGTTTCAGGGAATCGGGCGGTCTCGGGCTCGGAAAGGCCGTCCGGGCCCAGCTTCAACCCCCGGATGAGGGCGCGATGCACGAGAAGGTCGGCATAGCGGCGGATGGGCGAGGTGAAATGGGCGTAGCGCGGCAAAGCCAGGCCGAAATGCCCGATATTGTCGGGGTCATAGGCCGCCTGTGACTGGCTGCGCAGCACCGTCTCATTGACCATCCGCGCCTCTGGCGTGTCCTTCACCTTGTCGAGCAGCGTCTGGAAATCGCGCGGGCGGAGCTGGCCCACGGGATTCAGCGAGAGGCCGAGGGTGCCGAGGAACTCCTTCAGGGAATTGTATTTCTCATCCGAGGGCGGCGCATGGATGCGGTACATGCAGGGCTGGCCGAGCCGCTCCAGCTCCTCCGCCGCGCAGACATTGGCGGCGACCATGAACTCCTCGATGAGGCGATGGCTGTCGAGGCGCGGGCGGGGAATGACGGCGGTGACATTGCCCTCCGCATCCAGCATGACGCGACGTTCGGGCAGGTCGAGATCCAGCGTGCCGCGCCGCTCGCGCGCCGAGAGCAGGGCGCGGAAGGCGTCGTAGAGCCGGGTGACGTGGCCCTCGGGCACGCCCTCCAGCTCCGCGCCTGCGTCGTGCAGCGCCTGGATCTGCTCATAGGTGGTGCGGGCGAAGCTGCGCATCAGGCCGCGGCCGAATTTGTGGTGGGTCTTGGTGCCGGCGGCGTCGAAATGCATCTCGACGAAGAGGCAGCCGCGCTCCTCCAGCGGCTTCAGGCTGCACCAACCGTTGGAGAGCGCCTCGGGCAGCATGGGCACGACGCGGTCGGGGAAATAGACGGAGTTGCCGCGCGCCCAGGCGTCCCGGTCCAGCGCCGAGTTGGGTGTCACGTAATGCGCGACATCGGCGATGGCGACGGTGATCTTCCAGCCGTCGTCCTCTGGTTCGGCGAAGACGGCATCGTCGAAGTCGCGCGCATCCTCGCCGTCGATGGTGATGAGCGGCGTCTCCCGCAGATCGGTTCGCTTGCCGAGTGGCGTGGCCTGCGCCCGCTCGGCCTGTTCCTCGGATTCCGCGGTGAAAAGCTCGGGGATGCCATGGGCATGGATGCAGATGAGCGAGACGGAGCGCGGTTCGCCCAGCCGGCCCAGGCGCTCCACGATGCGCGCCGGGCGCAGGCCGAAGCCGGTGGAAGGGAGGGATTCCGCCAGCACGATCTCGCCGCCATGGGCGCCGCCGGTATCGCCGGGGGCGACATTCCATTCGCCCTTCTGGCGCCGGTCGGTCGGGATGATCCGGCCATCCTGGAAGACCCCCAGGATGCGGCGGCGGTCTTCGACGGCGCCCAGGCGCTTGAGGGTGCGCCCCTCATATTTCTCGCCGGTGATGTGGCGCAGCTTGGCCAGCACGCGCTCGCCGGCGGCCAGCGCCGTCTGGCCGCGCCGCTCGGGGTGCATGTAGATGACGGGCCGGCCTTCACCCTCCCAGCCGACGGGCCGGGCGATGGGGTCACCATCGGGGTCGGTGCCGAAGACCTCCACCACGGCGGTCTCGGGCAGGCGGGTGGGGCGCGCGCGGGGCGCTTCCACGGCCTCAACGGCCCGGGGCAGCCGGCCGCGCGCGGGCGGGCCGTTGCGGTCAGGCGGCGTGCCGCGATCGGTTTTGGGGCCGCGGCTGGGCGCGGCCGGCTTGAAGCGCTGCCCGGGGGCGACATTGGGCGGCGGGGCGGCCACGGGCACCGGCGCGCCGGCGGCCTCGCCCGCGAAGGTGCGCTTGCCCACGGGCTTGGCACTGCCGTCGAACTTCATCTCGGACAGCAATTGCCGCAGCGCCGGGCGTTGCTCGGTGTGCAGGCCGAAATGCCGGGCGATCTCGCTCTTGCCGACGCGCCCGCCCATGCTGGTCAGGAAGAGCTTCAGATCGGCCTTGCTGGGCAGGGGCGCGCCCTTGGGCGCGGTCTTGACCTTGGCGCGGCCGGTCTTCTGCGGCTTGGCGGGCGGCGGGGAGGCTTCGTCCGCCCGCCGCTTCGCGTTGGACTTGCGGGCCTTCTGCCCCTTTGCCGGAGGCCCGCTGCGCGGCATCTCAGCCGCCCGCCTTGGTCTTGGCCGCGGGCTTCTTGGCCGGTGCCTTCTTCGCCGCGGGCTTCTTCGCGGCAGGCTTCTTGGCGGGTGCCGCCTTCTTCACGGCCGGCGCTTCGGCCGCGGCCTTTTTCGGCGCGGCCTTCTTGGCGGGGGCCTTCTTGCCACCCTTGCCCTTCATCGGCGGCAATTCCTTGCCCTTCTCGGCCAGGATGGCGATGCCCTCCTCCAGCGTCACCGCCTCCATCTCCGTGCCGCGCGGGAGGTTGGCGACGCGCGTGCCGTGCATCAGATAGGGCCCGAAGCGCCCGCGCCGCACCTCGACGATGCCGCCCTTGGGGTGCTCGCCCAGCGTGACACCGCGCGGCTTGGCATTGGCCATCAAATCCACGGCGCGGTTGAGGCCGATGGTCAGCGGGTCATCATCGCGATCCAGCGACTTGCTGAGCGCGCCCATCTTCAGATAGGGCCCGAAGCGGCCGAGATTGGAGCTGATCTCCTCCCCCGTTTCCGGGTGCAGCCCCACGATTCGCGGCATGGAAAGCAGCGCCAGCGCCGATTCCAGCGTCATCACCTCGGGATCCATCCCGCGCGAGAGGCTGGCGCGCTTGGGCTTGGTGGGCTTGCCCTTGGCGTCCACGCCCCCCTCGCCGAGCTGCGCGTAGATGCCATAGGGGCCACGCCGCAGCGTGACATCCATGCCCGTCGCCGGGTCCTGGCCCAGGACGCGCACGCCATCGGCCAGCACGCCGCCGCCCTCGCCCTCGGCGCCGGGGACGGCGAGCGGGCGGGTGTAGCGGCATTCCGGATAGTTGGAGCAGCCGATGAAGGCGCCCGTCCGGCCCAGGCGCAGCCCGATCCGCCCTGTCGAGCAGGAAGGGCAGGCGCGCGGATCGCCGCCATCGGCGGGCTTGGGGAAGAAATGCGCGCCGAGCTCGGAATCCAGCCGGTCAATGACGTCGCTGATCTTGAGGTCCTTGGTCGCGTCCACCGCGCCCCGGAAGTCATTCCAGAAGGCGTGCATCACGGCGCGCCAATCCGCCCGCCCGCCCGAGATGTCATCCAGCTGTTCCTCCAGGCCCGCGGTGAAGCCCGTATCCACATAGCGCTCGAAGAAGGCGACGAGGAAGGCGCTGACCAGGCGGCCACGGTCCTCGGGCGTGAAGCGGCGCTTGTCGAGCTTCACATATTCGCGGTCCTGCAGCACCTGCAGGATGCTGGCATAGGTGGAAGGACGGCCGATGCCGAGCTCCTCCATCTTCTTCACCAGCGATGCCTCGGAATAGCGCGGCGGCGGCTGGGTGAAATGCTGCGTCGCCTCGACCGACTGGCGCTTCACCGGATCCTTCTCGCGCATGGGCGGGAGGATGCGGCTATCCTCATCGCCATCATCCGGCGCGTCATCGGTATCCTCGCGGTAGAGCTTGAGGAAGCCGTCGAAGGCGATGACGCTGCCATTGGCGCGCAGCCGGGTCTTGCCGCTGGGCTCCACCAGCTCGACCACGGTCTGGTCCAGCTCGGCCGATTGCATCTGGCTCGCGACCGCGCGCTTCCAGATCAGCTCGTAGAGCTTGCGCTGCTGGTCGTTCAGATAGGGCGCGACGGATTCGGGCGTGCGGGCCACGTCGGTCGGGCGGATGGCCTCATGGGCTTCCTGCGCGTTCTTGGCGCGGCTGGAATATTCGCGCGGCGCGCCGGGGAGGTATTCCTCGCCGAAGGCCTTCTTGATGTGGCCACGCAGATCCTGGATGGCCTCGCGCGCCATCTGCACGCCATCGGTCCGCATATAGGTGATGAGGCCGACGGTCTCGCCGCCGATCGCCACACCCTCATAGAGGCCCTGCGCCGTGCGCATCGTGGCCTGGGCACCGAAACCCAGCTTGCGGCTGGCTTCCTGCTGAAGCGTGCTGGTCTGGAAGGGCGGCGGCGGGTTGCGCTTGGCGCGCTTCTTCTCGACCGAGCCCACGGAGAACTCGGCCGCTTCCACCGCGGCCTTCGCCGCCATGGCCAGCGCCTCGTTGCCGAGGTCGAACTGGTCGAGCTTCTGGCCCTGGTGATGCGTGAGGCGGGCCGCGAAGGGGATGCCCGCCGGCGTCTGGAAGCGCCCCTGCACCGTCCAGTATTCCCGGGCGATGAAGGCCTCGATCTCGCTCTCGCGCTCGCAGATCAGGCGGAGTGCCACGGACTGCACGCGGCCCGCGGACTTGCTGCCGGGCAGCTTGCGCCACAGCACGGGCGAGAGGGTGAAGCCCACGAGGTAGTCCAAGGCCCGCCGCGCGAGATAAGCCTCGATCAGCGGCAGGTCGAGCTGGCGCGGATGCGCCATGGCGTATTGCACGGCGCGCTTGGTGATCTCGTTGAAGGTGATGCGCTGGACATTCACGCCCTTCAGCGCGCCGGATTTCTCCAGCATGTCCTTCACATGCCAGGAAATCGCCTCGCCCTCGCGATCCGGGTCGGTGGCGAGGTAGAGCCGCTTGGCGCCGCGCAGCGCGCTGCTGATGGCGCGCATCTGCTTCTGGCCGCGCTCATCCGCCTCCCAATCCATGGCGAAGTCTTCTTCGGGGCGGACGGAACCATCCTTGGGCGGCAGGTCCCGCACATGGCCGAAGGAGGCGAGCACCTTGAAATCCCCGCCGAGATATTTCTCGATGGTCTTTGCCTTGGCGGGGCTCTCGACGACGACGATATCCGTCACTTCTGGTCCTTCGGGGCCCGTGGTCAGGCCAGTGCCACCCGGTTGCCGGGCAGGGTTTCGATGCGCCCGGCCAATTCCATTTCAAGCAAAATGGCCGAGAGCTCTGACGGGGATAGCTGGCAGCGCCGACCCAACTCGTCAACCGCTATCGGGGTTGCACCTATCATTTCAAGGACTTGTGCGGCGATGCCGATCTCGGCCGGCGGGTCTTCGTGGGCTTCTGCCGGAATTTCGGGCAATTCGGCCAGGCGCAGGATGGGCAGCGCGGCCGGCGCCTCCGGCAGGAAGGCCAGCACATCCTCGGCCGTTTCGGTCAGCCGCGCGCCGCGGCGAATGAGGTCGTTCGAGCCGCGCGAGCGGGGGTCGAGCGGGCTGCCGGGCACGGCGAACAACTCCCGCCCCGCCTCGGCCGCCAGCCGCGCCGTGATCAGCGTGCCCGATTGCAGCGCCGCCTCGATCACGACCACACCCAGCGACAGGCCGGCGACGATGCGGTTCCGGCGGGGGAAATGGCGGGCGAGGGGGGCGGTGCCGAGCGGGGCTTCGCTCAGCACCAGGCCGCCTTCGGCCACGATACGGGCCTGGAGGCCGGCATTCTCGCGCGGGTAGGGCCGGTCCAGCCCGCCCGCGATGGCCGCGATGGTGGTGCCGGACCGCAGCGCGCCGGCATGGGCGGCGGCATCAATCCCCCGCGCCAGGCCCGAGATCACGCAGATATCCCGCACCGCCAGCGCATCGGCCAGATCCTCGGCGAAGCGGCGGGCCATGGCGCTGGCATTGCGGGCCCCCACCAGGCCGACGCCGCGCTGGCGGAGGGGGGCGAGGCTGCCCTGGGCGGCGAGGACCAGCGGTGCATCCTCGATCAGGGCCAGCAGCGGCGGGTAGTCCGCGTCATCCTGGAACAGCAACCAGGCGCCCATGGCGGCCAGCGCCTCCATCTCCCGTAGGGCCGCATCGCGCGGGAAGGCGCGGGGGCCGAGCGCCTCCAGCGCCGCCTCCGCGCTGCCATGGCGCGCCAGCAGGCGGCGGTGCAGCGCGGGGCCCACACCCTCGGTCCGGGCGAGGCGCAGCCGCGGCAAGGACATTACTTGCTCTGGCCGATGCGCGGCTCGGTCCGTGACAGCAGGCGCTTGATGTTCGCCTCATGCCGCATCACGACATAGACGGCGACGATGGCGACGGCGACTGCGCCGTCCAGCGGCAGCAGCAGAAATCCCGCCACGGCGGCCGAAGCCATGGCCGCCAGCGCCCCCACCGAGGAGATGCGCGAGGCAGCCGCACCCACGACCCAGGCCGCGGCGGCCGTCACGAAGACGCCCCAGCCCAGGCCCAGGAAGACGCCGAGTGCCGTGGCGACCCCCTTGCCGCCCTTGCCGCCCAGCCAGGGCGGATGGCAATGGCCGAACACGGCGGCCAACGCCGCCAGCGGCGCCAGCCCTGGCCCAAACAGCCAGCTGACCAGCAGCACCGCCAGCACGCCCTTGCCGAAATCCAGCAACAGCGTCGCCGCCGCCAGCCATTTCTTGCCGGTGCGCAGCACATTGGTCGCGCCGATATTGCCCGAGCCGATGCTGCGGATGTCCCCCAGCCCCGCCGCGCGCGTCAGCAACAGGCCGAAGGGGATGGAGCCGAGGAGGCCGGCCAGCAGCGTGGCGAAGCCGGTCCAGAGGATGTCGCCCATCAGCCGAAGACCCTCATCCAAAGACCCTGCGGCCCGCCTTGAAGGTGGCCATGACCTTGCCCTCCAGGGCGCGGCCGTCGAAGGGCGAGTTTTGCGACTTGCCAGGCAATTGCCCCGCCTTCACCTGCCAGGCGCGGTCCGGCCAGAAGAGGCAGAGATCGGCGGGTGCGCCGACGGCTAGGCGCCCGGAATCCAGGCCGAGCAGCGCGGCCGGCCGGCTCGTCATCAGCGCGAGTGCGGTCAGCAGGGGCAGGTTGCCGCCATGCACCTGCGCGAGCGTCACGCCGAGCAGCGTGGCCAGGCCCACGCCGCCCGCCTCGGCCTGGGCGAAGGGCAGGCGCTTGTCGTCGGCGTCGCGCGGCTGGTGGTCGGAGGCGATGGCGTCAATCGTGCCATCGGCCAGCGCCGCCAGCACGGCCAGCCGGTCCGCCTCCCGCCGCAAGGGCGGGCTGAGCTTGGCATAGGACCGAAAATCGCCGATCGCCGTCTCGTTCAGGTCGAAATAGGGGGGCGCCGTGTCGCAGGTGACGCGCAACCCCTCGGCCTTGGCGGCGCGGATGAGGTCGAGCGCGGCCCCCGTGCTGACATGGCCGAAATGCACATGGCCGGAGGTGAGGCGGGCCAGCGCGATGTCGCGCGCCACCATGATCGCCTCGGCCGCCGCCGGGATGCCGGGCAGGCCGAGCCGCGTGGCGAGCTCGCCCTCGGTCGCGGAGCCGGTGCCGGCGAGCGAGGGGTCTTCCGGGTGCTGCACCACCATCGCGCCGAAGGCCCGCGCATAGGAGAGGGCCAGGCGCATCATCCGCGCCGAGCCGATGGCCTTGGCACCATCGCTGAAGCCCGCCGCGCCCGCCTCCCGCAGCAGGCCGTATTCGGAGAGTTCCATGCCGGCGCAATGCTTGGTCGCGGCGGCATAGGGCAGCAGGGTCAGGCTGCCTGTCGTCTCGCCGCGGCGGATGATGAATTCGATCAGCGCCGGGTCATCCAGCGCGGGCTCGGTGTCGGGCAGCAGGGCAAGGGTGGTGATGCCGCCCGCCGCCGCCGCCTGGGCGGCGCTGGCGATGGTCTCGCGGTGCTCGGCCCCCGGCTCGCCGATGCTGGCGCGCATGTCCACGAGGCCGGGGCAGAGGCAGGCGCCGCCCGCATCCAGCACCGACACGCCCTCGGCCGGCGCGCCGGTCAGGCTCGTGATGCGGCCCTTCTCGATGAGAATCGCGCCGGGCGCGTCGAGGCCGCTCGCGGGGTCGAGCAGGCGGGCATTGGTGATGAGGAGGTTTGCCATCTCCCCCGTTATAGCGGGGGGCGCGCGCCGCGCCACGGGGCTGGGGCGCCTCAGCGGAGCGGCTTTTCCATGAAGACGCGCCGGTGGCCGTGTTCCTCTGCGCGGTGCGTCTCGCGATAGCCGAGGCGCGTGTAGAGGGCGATGTTCTCCACCATCTTCTCGTTGGTGTAGAGCCAGATGCGCGCATGGCCGCGCCGCCGCGCCTCATCCTCGGCGAAACCCAACAGGCGGCGGCCTTGGCCGGTGCCGCGCGCGGCTTCGGCCACCGCGATATTGTCAATCAACAGGCCCTCTGGCGTGTCTTCCAGGACCAGTGCGCCGATGGGCATGCCGTCCGCGTCGAGCAGCCAAGCCTGGCCAGCGGCGATTCGCGCGGCGTAGTCATCGGTCATCGGCGCCGGTTCGCGGCCGAGACGCGGGACGTAATGGGCATAGGCGGCGCGCACCAGGGCGCGAAGGAGATCCGCCTCGCCGGCTTGCGCCGGGCGAATCACGCGTTCCGCCGCAAATCGCGCGAGAGAACGTCCAGCACCGCCATGCGGACGGCGACGCCCATCTCCACCTGCTCGCCGATCACGCTGCGCTCGGGGTCATCGGCGACCGCGCTGTCAATCTCGATGCCGCGATTCATCGGGCCCGGATGCATCACGATGGAATCGGGCTTGGTGTAGGCGAGCTTCGCGGCGTCCAGCCCATAGAAGCGGAAGAATTCGCGCGGCGAGGGCACCAGCCCCGCATTCATCCGCTCGCGTTGCAGGCGCAGCATCATCACCACATCCGCGCCATCGAGGCCCGAGCGCATGTCGTGATGCACCTCGACGCCGAGGCGCGCGCATTCGGATGGGATCAGCGTGGGCGGCCCGACCACACGCAAAGTGGCGCCCATGGCCGAGAGCAGATGGATGTTGCTGCGCGCCACGCGGGAATGCAGCACGTCGCCGCAGATGGCGACGATCAGCCCCTCCAGCCGACCCTTGCGGCGCCGGATGGTCAGCGCGTCCAGAAGGGCCTGGGTCGGGTGCTCATGCGTGCCGTCGCCAGCGTTGATCACGGCCGCATCCACCTTCTGCGCGAGCAGCGCCGGCGCGCCGGATTGTGCATGGCGGATCACCAGCAGATCCGTGTGCATGGCGTTGAGGGTGGCCGCGGTGTCGAGCAGCGTCTCGCCCTTGTTCACGCTGCTGGTGGAGACCGACATGTTCACGATGTCGGCGCCCAGACGCTTGCCCGCGAGCTCGAAGCTGGTGCGGGTGCGGGTGCTGTCCTCGAAGAAGAGGTTGATCAGCGTGCGGCCCTTCAGCAAATCGCGCTGGGTCTTTCCCTGGCGATTGAGCAGCGCGTAGCTCTCGGCGAGGTCCAGCAGGGCGGAGATATGCGGCGGCTCCAGCCCCTCGATGGCCAGGAGGTGCCCGGTGGGGAGGATGGGATAGGAGAAACCGCTCATGGGGGATTCATGTAGCCCGGCGGCGGGGGCGCGTCCAAGCGGGGGCGGCTGGCGTCCAAGGCGGCCTGGAGCATGTAGGCGGCGGCGGCCGAATCCACCTGGGCGGCCCGGCGCTTCCGCGTCATGTCCGCCTCCTCGATCATCATGCGGTTCACGGCGGCGCTGGACAGCCGCTCATCCCACATGGCGCAGGGAAGGCCGGCCGCCTCGCTGAGCGCCAGGGCCCAGTCTGCCGCCGCCTGGGCGGCCGGGCCGCGCGTGCCGTCCATGGAGAGCGGCAGCCCCACCACCAGGCCGCCCACCCCCTGCTTCGCCGCGATGGCGCGGATTTCGGCGGCGATGGCCAGGAGCTTGCCCCGTTTCAGGCTGCCATAGGGGCTGGCCAGCATGAGCGTCACATCGCTCAGCGCCACGCCGATCACCTTGGCGCCGGGGTCGAGGCCCAGGAGGCGCGCATGACGGGGCAGGAGGGCGCGCAGATCGGCCATGTTGATGAGAGGCATGCGCGGCCTTATGGTCCGGCCCCTTCACGAACGGAAGAGTAGAGCCCCCATGTCGCTCGATGCCGCGACGGTGCGTCGCGTTGCCAATCTGGCCCGGCTGCGCCTGGATGATGCCGAGGTTCCCAAGCTCCAGGCCGAGATCAACGGCATCCTGGGCTGGATCGAGCAATTGCAGGCGGTGGACACGGACGGGGTCGAGCCCATGGCCGGCGGCTCGCCCAACCCGGTGGCGCTGCCCTGGCGGGCGGATGCCGTGACCGATGGCGGCCAGGCGGATGCCGTGCTGCGCAATGCGCCCGACCGCGAGGGTGAATATTTCGGTGTGCCGAAGGTGGTCGAATAATGAACGGGACGGATCTCACCATCGCCGAGGGGCTCAGCGCGCTGGACAAGCGCGAGATCAGCGCTGTCGAGCTGACGGAAGCGCATCTGGCGGGGATCGCGGCGCTGAACCCGCGGCTGAACGCCTATATCACGGTCGCGGGCGAAACTGCGCTGGAGCAGGCCCGCGCTTCCGATGCGCGGCGCGCCAAGGGCGAGGCCGGCGCGCTGGAGGGCATCCCCCTCGGCATCAAGGACCTCTTCGCCACCGAAGGGCTGCGCACCACGGCGGCGAGCAGGATCCTCGGCGAATTCGTGCCGCCCTATGAGAGCACGGTCAGCGCGCAGCTGAAGCGCGATGGCGCGGTGTTCCTGGGCAAGCTGAACCTCGACGAATTCGCCATGGGGTCGTCCAACACCACCTCCGCCTTCGGGCCGGTGGAGAACCCCTGGTCCCGTGCGAATGAGCCGGAGAAGCGGCTGGTCCCCGGCGGCTCCTCGGGCGGTTCGGCGGCGGCGGTGGCTGCGCGTATCGCCATGGGGGCGACCGCCACGGACACCGGCGGCTCGATCCGCCAGCCGGCGGCCTTTTGCGGCATTGCCGGCATCAAGCCGACCTATGGGCGCTGCTCGCGCTGGGGGATCGTGGCCTTCGCGTCTTCGCTGGATCAGGCGGGACCGGTGGCGCGTTCCGTCGAGGATTGCGCGATCCTGCTGCGGAGCATGGCGGGCTTCGACCCGAAGGACAGCACCAGCGCCAACCTGCCCGTGCCGGATTTCGCCGCCGCCTGCGGGCGTTCGGTGAAGGGGCTGCGCATCGGCGTGCCGGCGGAATACACGCTGCCTGGCTTGGCGCCCGAGATCGAGGCGCTGTGGCAGCAGGGGCTGGATTGGCTGAAGCAGCAGGGGGCTGAGATCGTGCCCATCAGCCTGCCGCACACCAAATACGCGCTGCCCACCTATTATGTGGTGGCACCCGCCGAGGCCTCCTCCAACCTCGCCCGCTATGACGGCGTGCGTTATGGGCTGCGCGTGACGGAGCGCGATTCGGACCTGCGCGACCTTTATGAGCGCACCCGCGCGGCCGGCTTCGGCGCCGAGGTGAAGCGCCGCATCATGATCGGCACCTATGTGCTGAGCGCGGGCTATTACGACGCCTACTACCTCAAGGCCCAGAAGGTCCGCGCGCTGATCGCCCGCGACTTCACGGAGGCCTGGGGAAAGGTGGATGCCATCGTGACGCCGGCCACGCCCTCTGCCGCCTTCCCGATGGATGAGAAGCAGGATGACCCTGTGACCATGTATCTGAATGACGTCTTCACCGTGACCGCGAACCTCGCGGGGCTTCCGGGCCTTGCGGTCCCGGCCGGGCTGGACGGGCAGGGGCTGCCGCTGGGCCTGCAGGTGATCGGCCGGCCCTTTGATGAGGAAACCGTTTTCGCGGTGGGTGCGGCCCTGGAGCGCGCTGCGAACTTCATCGCCAAGCCGCAGGTGATGGCGTGACGCCACTTTGGCGGGCGCATCGGCTGGAAATGCTGCGCGCAGATCCGGCGCTGGATCAAGCGTTGCTGGCCGAATTGCGCGCGCTGGAGGCGCCCCGGCTCGATGAGGCGCGCAGTTGCGCCGCGATCCGGGCCGCCGGGCGGGAGCGGAGCTTCCTGAGCTATGGCGACGTCGCGGCGGCGAATTTCCTCGCCTGGCCGGAAGCGCGGCAGCGGATGGACGCGCATCTCCAAGCGGTTTGCGCAAGCTCGCTCCGCGCGGGCGGGCCGCTGCTTTCGGCGATCGTCGTCAACCGTACCGGTGTTGCGACCGGGCGAATGGAACCCCGCGCGCTGGCCGGCTTCACCGCCATGGCCGCCCGGCTCGGCGTGGCGGTGGGGCCAGACCCTGCGCAATTCCTGGCGCGCGAGCAGGCGCGCGTGTTCGAGTGGAGCGAAGCGGAGGCAGACCATGCCCTACACCATTGAAGGCCAGACCGGGGATTGGGAGGTCGTCTGCGGCCTGGAAATCCACGCGCAGGTCCTCTCCAAATCCAAGCTGTTTTCGGGGGCCGCGACGGCCTTCGGCGCTTCGCCCAACAGCCAGGTGAGCTTCGTGGATGCGGGCTTCCCCGGCATGCTGCCCGTGATCAACGAGGAGTGCATCGCGCAGGCGGTGCGCACGGGCCTTGGGCTGAACGCGAAGATCAACCTCTGGTCCCGCTTCGACCGGAAGAACTACTTCTACGCCGATCTGCCGCAGGGCTATCAGATCAGCCAGTTCGCCCACCCCATCGTGGGCGAGGGCGTGGTGGAGATCACGCTCGCCGATGGCAGCGTGAAGCAGATCGGCATCACGCGCCTCCATCTGGAGCAGGATGCGGGCAAGTCCCAGCATGACCAGCACCCGGCCAAGTCCTTCATTGACCTGAACCGTTCCGGCGTCGCGCTCATGGAAATTGTGAGCGAGCCCGATATCCGTTCACCGGAGGAAGCCGGCGCCTATCTGGCCAAGATCCGTCAGATCACGCGCTATCTCGGCACCTGCGACGGCAACATGGACGAAGGCTCGATGCGGGCCGATGTGAACGTCTCCGTCCGCAAGGCGGGCGAGGCATTCCGCACGCGCTGCGAGGTGAAGAACGTCAATTCCGTGCGCTTCGTCATGCAGGCCGTGGAGGCCGAGGCGCGGCGGCAGATCGAGGTCTGGGAATCCGGCGGCACGGTGGAGCAGGAGACGCGCCTCTTCGACACGGCGCGCGGCACCACGCGCTCGATGCGCAGCAAGGAAGACGCGCATGACTATCGCTACTTCCCTGACCCCGATCTTCCCCCACTGGTCTTCACGCCGGATTGGGTGGAGAGCCTCAAGGCCTCGCTGCCCGAGCTGCCGGATGCGCGGCGCGCGCGCTACGTGGCGCTCGGCCTCTCGCCCTATGACGCGCATGTGCTGACCATCGAGAAGGAAACCGCCGTCTTCTTCGAGGCGGTGCTGGGGGAAGGGCGCGATGCCAAGACCGTCGCCAACTGGCTGACCGGCGATTTCTTCGGCCATCTGAACAAGCGCGGTCTCGGCATCGAGGAAAGCCCGGTGCCGGCCGCGGCGCTGGCCGAGCTGCTGGACCTGATCGCCAACAAGACCATCAACGGCAAGATCGCCAAGGATGTGCTGGAGATCATGTTCGACGAGGGCAAGGGTGCGGCCGCCATCGTGGATGAACGGGGCCTGCGCCAGGTGGTGGATGGCGGCGCGATCGAGGCCGCGGTGGATGCGGTTCTGGCGAACAACCCCGGCCAGGTCGCGCAGTATCGCGGCGGCAAGGCCGGGCTGTTCGGCTTCTTCGTCGGCCAGACGATGAAGGCCATGGGCGGCAAGGGAAATCCCGCCCTGGTGAACGAGGTGCTGAAGGCGAAGCTGGGCGAGCCGGGCGGCTGAGCGGCCGCCCGCCGCTCAATTCGCGGGCTCGTCCTCGTCTTCCTCTTCATCTTCCTCGATGTCGTCGAGGTCCATGACCTCGGCATCCCGGACGACGGCGAGGCAGGCGGCGAAGGTTTCCAGGAACCACTCGCGATCGCCCTCTTCGTCCTTGCCTTCGGCGGTGGAAATCATCCGCAGCAGGGCCAGGGCGACGGCGGCATCGCTGTCGCCCTCGATTTCAATCTTCACATCGGACATGCGGCATTCCTCCATGCTTGCGCGTGGAGGGTAACGCCGCCGCCCGGGCCGCGTTACCGCGCCCCGATGACATTTCAGCCAAGCAGCCGGTCGATCACCCTGTTGTTGGCGCGCCGCGTCATCCCCGGGATCAGCAGCGCATCAATCACCCACCAGAGGATGATCACACCGAGCCCCAGATAGCCGATGAAGACCAGCGTCAGCAGCAACGAGACGCCGAACAGCGCCAGCATGAGGAAGCCGCTGATCCAGCGGCCGAGATACATGCGATGGACGCCGCCATAGCCCAGGAAGAACCAGATCAGATAGGCCAGCACCACCGAGCGGCTCTCGGCCTGGTAGCGCAGCTGGGCCAGGGTGTCGGCGGAGGGGCGGGGCGTCATGCGGGGGTCCTGTGCTGGGGGATGCTTAGCTGATCGCGAAGTGGCATTCTCGTCGAACCCCCTGTCGGAAAAAAGGCACGCCGATGACGATCGAACTGCACACCTGGAACACGCCCAATGGCCGCAAGATCAGCGTGGCGCTGGAGGAGATGAGGCTGCCCTATACGGTGGTGCCGGTGGACATCAGCAACAAGAAGCAGTTCGAGCCGAGCTTCCTGGAATTCTCGCCCAACAACCGCATCCCGGCCATCAAGGACCCAAACGGCCCGGATGGACAGCCCATCACGGTCTTCGAGAGCGGCGCCATCCTCTATTACCTCGCCGAGAAGACCGGTCGCTTCATGCCGAAGAACCTGCGCGACCGCGTGCCCGTCATGGAATGGCTGATGTGGCAGATGGGCGGCTTCGGCCCTATGCCCGGCCAGGTGCACCATTTCCTGATGCAGCCCGAGGGTCCGGCCCGGGACTATGGCTTCACCCGCTACCACACCGAGACCAAGCGCCTCTATGGCGTGTTGGACCGTCGCTTGGCTGGCCGCGATTTTGTGGCGACGGCCGGCGAGCCCAGCATCGCGGATTTCGCCATCCTGGGCTGGGCCTGGCGGCATGAGCGTCACCAGGTCCCCTTCGACGACCTGCCGAATGTGGCGGCCTGGTATGACCGCATGATGGCCCGCCCGGCCACGGCTCGCGGCTTTGAGGTGGCGCTGAGCTGAGAGCGTTTGACGGCGCGGGGCTTGGCCTGTATCACGCGACTTGCATACGTCGTGTGAACTTCAAGCTCCTGCGGAGGGGTGGCCGAGTGGCCGAAGGCGGCGGTTTGCTAAACCGTTATAGGATGTCAAGTCCTATCGTGGGTTCGAATCCCATCCCCTCCGCCACTTGGCGCGTGCTTCCCAGGTTTGCCCCATAAGCTCTCTCAGACCGCAGGCTTGCACCTGGCCTTCTGTCCGCGTGTTGGCGCGGTTCGGCTGCGTGACACTCCGCCCTGCGGCTGGCGCGCCGCCGGCGAAGTGGTTGCGGGCACCGCTCGCCTTGTCTGGCTGCAGCAGCGCTGATTCTGCGTAAAACACAGAAAATCAACAGCATTTTTGGGGGGTACTTCTGCGCAATGGCGGGAATCGCTAGGCGAGGGGGAGTGAGCTGGAGGTCCCTGATTGCGCATCCTGGTCTTATCCCTGGCCGGCCTCGCCCTGCTGGCGGGGCTGGTGTTTCTCATCGGCGCCCTGCTGCCCGCCACGCGGGAAGGGCACGCCGCAACAACCATCGCCGCCCCGCCGGAGCGCGTGCTCGCGGTCATCGCGGATGTCGAGGCGCAGCCGGAATGGCGTGACGTCCGCTCGGTGGCCCGAACACCGGAGGGCTGGGTGGAGGTGACGCCGCGTGGCGAACGGATCGCCTTCCTCGCGGAGGAGATGAGCGTGGCGCAGATCCGCCTGCGCTTCTCTTCCGAGGCCGGTTACTCCGGAGAATGGCACGCTGTACTCGGACCGGCCGCGGGCGGCACGCGCATCGGCGTGATCGAGCGGGCGACCGTGCCGTCGCCGCTGGGCCGAATCCTGGCGCGGCTGATGTTCGATCCCGAAGCCTTCGCCATCGGCTATCTCGCGGCGCTGAAGGCGCGGGTGGAGCGATAGATGGCCAAGAAGCCGACCGATTGGCGCAAGCGCTTCGGTGCCGCCAAGCCGCCGCATGTGGTCACCCTCCACACGGATTTTGCCGGTGTGAAGGCCGGCAGCACGATGCTGATCTCATCACCGGGCGACATCGCGGCCTATGTGGCGAAGATCCCCCAGGGCGAGACCCGCACCATCCTCAGGCTGCGGAATGAAATGGCCCGCAAGGCGGGTGCGCAATCCATGTGCCCGGTCACGGCCGCGATCTACCTCCGCGTCGTGGCCGAGGTCAGCCTGCGCGATCTGTCGGAGGGCAAGCCGATGGACCAGGTCGTGCCCTTCTGGCGGGTGGTGACCCCGGGCAGCAAGCTGGCCCAGAAACTCTCCTGCGGGCCGGATCAGCTCGCGCATCTGATCGCGTTGGATCAGGCGCAGCCGCCGGATTGAGGCAACGCCGGGGGCGTCGGATTCCGCTGGCGTTCCAGGCGCGCATCGTCCCTCCGTTGCAAGCCGGCGGAGACCATGCCTAGGCTCGCGCCATCAAGGCCGGTGCAACGGCCGTTGGAGGAAGCCCGCATGACCCTGCCGCGCCGCCACGCCCTGCTCACGGGGCCCGCTCTTCTCGCCATGGCCGGCGCGGCCCAGGCCGCGCAGCCGCCGGTGGGCCGCCAGGTCGCCAGCCTCTACCGCACCAAGGTCGGCGATATCGAGGTGACGGCCGTCAGCGACGGCAGCATCGCCCTGCCGCCCGCCGTCTTCGGTGAGACCAATCTGGCCGAGGCGCGGCGCATCCTGGCCGAGAATTTCCAACCCACCGAAGGGCCGGTGCCCTGCGCGCTCAACACCTTCCTGGTGAATGCCGGCGGCCGGCTCTCGCTGATCGATACGGGCTCGGGCGATGCGCTGGGGCCAACCATGGGCCAGCTCCCCACCAACCTCGCCGCCATGGGCGTCACCCCCGCGATGGTGGACAGCGTGGTGCTGACCCACATGCACCGCGACCACGCGGGCGGGCTGTGCAGCCGTGAGGGCGCGGCGCTGTTTCCCACCTCCGAACTCGTCATGCCCGAGGTCGAGGCCGCCTTCTGGTTCGACGAGGGCAACATCAATCGCGTGCCGCAGGGCTCACGCGGCGGCTTCGCCTATGCGAAGCAGGTCGAGGCCGCCTATCGCGGCCGCATCCGCCGCGTGCCGGGCGGGCGGGAGGTGAACCCGGGCATCACCTCGATGGACGCCTTCGGCCACACGCCGGGCCACACCATCTACCGCATCGCCTCCGGCCCTGCGCAGCTGCTGGTCTTCGGCGACATGGTGCATTTCCCCGCCTTGCAGACGCGCCACCCCGAATGGGGCATCGCCTTCGACGTGGATGCGGCGGCCGCGGTCGCCACCCGCCGCCGCGTCTTCGACATGGTGGTGGCGGACCGCCTGCTGGTGGCGGGCATGCACATGGATTTCCCAGGGTTCGGCCGCATGCGGCGCGACGCGGCAGGCTATCACCTCGTCAGCGCGCCCTGGCGGCCCTTCCTGTAGAGGCGGGTCAGAACAGCCCCTCGATCCGCCCCTGCTCGTCCAGCCGGATGGTCTCGGCCGCCGGTACGCGGGGCAGGCCGGGCATGGTCATCACATCGCCCGTGATGGCCACCACGAAGCCCGCCCCCGCCAGCAGCCGCACATCGCGCACCGGCAGCACATGGTCCACCGGGGCACCCAGCGCCGTCGGGTCGGCCGAGAAGCTGTATTGCGTCTTCGCGATGCAGATGGGTGCCGCGCCGAAGCCCATCGCCTCGAAGCGCTTCAGCTTCGCCAGCACCGAATCCGGGATCGCGACATCGCGCGCGCGATACACCTCGCGCGCGATGGTGCCGATCTTCTCGGCCAGCGGCATCGTGTCGGGGTAGAGCGGCTGGAAGGCGGCCTCGTTCGCATCCAGGCGGCGCATCACGGCATGGGCGAGTTCCACCGTGCCGGCCGCGCCGTCGGACCAATGGGTGCAGAGGATCGCCTCGGTGCCGAGGGCCGCCATCGCATCCTGCACCGCCTTGATCTCGGCCTCGGTGTCGGCGGTGAAGCGGTTCAGCGCCACCACGGGCGGCAGGCCGAATTTCTTGATGTTCTCCACATGCCGCGCGAGGTTGGTGACGCCGCGCTTCACGGCACCCACATCCTCGCGCCCCAGGTCGGCCTTGGCGACACCGCCATGCATCTTCAGGGCGCGGATGGTGGCGACGATGACGCAGGCATCGGGCGAGAGGCCGGCGAGGCGGCACTTGATGTCGAGGAATTTCTCCGCACCCAGGTCCGCGCCGAAGCCCGCCTCCGTCACCACCACGTCGGAAAGATGCAGGCCGAGCGTCGTCGCCATCACCGAGTTGCAGCCATGCGCGATATTGGCGAAGGGCCCGCCATGCACCAGCGCGGGCGAGCCCGCCAGCGTCTGCACCAGGTTCGGCGCCAGCGCGTCGCGCAGCAGCACGGCCATCGCGCCATCAGCCTTGAGGTCGGCCGCTGTCACGGGCTTTCCGTCGCGCGTCGAGGCCACGATGATGCGGCCCAGGCGCTTCTGCAGGTCGGCCAGGTCATAGGCCAGGCAGAAAGCGGCCATCACTTCGCTGGCGACGACGATGTCGAAGCCATCCTCGCGTGGGAAGCCGTTGGCCGTGCCGCCGAGCGAGCCCACCACGCTGCGCAGCGCGCGGTCATTCATGTCGAGCGCGCGGCGCCAGGTGATGCGGCGCGCGTCAATGCCGAGCGCGTTGCCCCAGTAGATGTGGTTGTCGATCATGGCGGCCAGCAGATTGTTGGCCGCGGTGATCGCGTGGAAATCGCCGGTGAAATGGAGGTTGATGTCCTCCATCGGCACCACCTGCGCATGGCCGCCGCCGGCGGCCCCGCCCTTCACGCCGAAGCAGGGGCCAAGTGAAGGCTCGCGCAGGCAGATCATGGCGCGCTTGCCGATATGGTTCAGCGCATCGCCCAAGCCCACCGTCGTCGTCGTCTTGCCCTCGCCGGCCGGCGTCGGGTTGATCCCGGTGACGAGGACGAGCTTGCCGAGCGGGCGGTCGTGCCGGGTGCGGGCCACGAAATCCAGGCCGATCTTGGCCTTGTACTTGCCGTAGGGCTCCAGCGCATCGGCCGGGATGCCGGCCTTGGCGGCGATCTCGGCGATGGGCCTGAGGGTCGCGGCGCGGGCGATTTCGAGGTCAATGGACATTCATGTCTGCTCCCGTAACGCGGCCGATATGACGGGAACAGCTTATTTGGACAAGACGTGCCGGGCGCGGCAGGATGGGGCCAAACCGGAGGAACCCATGATGATGCATCGCCGCACCCTGCTGGCCACGCCCGCGCTCCTGCCCAGCCTCGCACTCGCCCAACCCCAGGCGGATTGGCCGCAGCGGCCCATCACCATGATGATCCCCTTCGTGGCGGGCGGCCCCTCCGACATCACAGGGCGCGTCATCGCCGCGCGGCTGGGCGAGCTGCTGGGCCAGACCGTGGTGGTGGAGAACCGGCCCGGCGCCAATGGCGCGGTGGCGGCCCAGGCCATGGCGCGCGCCGCGGCCGATGGTCATACGATGATGACCGGCTCCATCGGCGTCTATGCGATCAACAAGGCGCTGCGCCCCAATCTGCCCTACGACCCGGTGCGTGATTTCGCGCCCATCACGCTCGCCGTCACCACGCCCAATGTGCTGGTCATCAACCCGCAGCAAGTGCCGGCCACGGATTATGCCGGCGTCCTCGCATGGCTGCGTGCGAATGGCGCGCGTGCTTCCTACTCGACCTCCGGCGTCGGCTCCTCCGAGCACATGACGATGGAGCTCTTCAAGATGCGCACGAACTCCGAGGCGACGCACATCCCCTATCAGGGCGGTGCGGCGGCGGCGACGGCGCTGCTGGCGGGCGATGTGCAGCTCACTTTCCAGAACCTCGGGACCGTTGCGCCGCACATCGCGGCGGGCCGACTGCGCGCGGTGATGGTGACCAGTGCCGCGCGCAACGCGACCGTCCCGGATGTGCCGACGGCGGGCGAAGTGGGGCTCTCGGATTTCGTCGTCACCTCATGGCAGGCGGTGATGGCGCCGGCTGGCGTCCCGGCGCCGATCCTTGCGCGGCTGGAGGCCGGCTGCATCGAAAGCCTGCAGCATCCGGAAAGCCGGCAGCGGCTGGGCCGGATCGGGTTCGACGTCGTGGCCTCCAGCGCCGCTGATTTCCGCCGCTTCCAGGAGGCGGAAATCGCACGTTGGCGTGGGGTGGTGGAGCGCGCGCAGATCCGCGCCGAATAGGCGCGGGCCGGCCGGCTCAAGCTTCCCAAACCTGCTTGAGCCACCGCAATGCAGCATTCATCCCCCTGGGTAGATTCCGCTTCGGCAGCAGGGGCTGCGAAGAGGAAGATGCAATGCGATTCTGGGGAAGATGCGCGGCAGCCGTGATGCTGCTGGCGGGGGCTGGCGGCGCGATGGCGCAGGAGGCCGAGTTGCGCGGCAAGCGCGCGGGCGATTTCATGATCGGCTTCGGCGCTGTCGGCGTGCTGCCGACCAATGGCGGCGATGTGAGCGTGATCGGCGGCACGCCCAATGCCAGCAACGCGGCGAGCCCGCTGCTGGACGGCACCTATTTCTTCACGCCGAACATCGCCCTCAACCTGATCGCGGCGACGACGCGGCACAAGCTGACGGTGACGAATTCGGCGCTGGGGACGGTCAATCTCGGCACCGCCTGGGCGCTGCCGCCGACGCTGACGGTGCAGTACCACCTGATGCCGCAGTCGCGCATCAGCCCCTATGTGGGTGTCGGCCTGAACACGACCTTCTACTACGGCTATGGCGGCAACCCGAGCGCCGGCATCAACCGCGTGCGGATTGATCCGAGCATCGGCGTGGCACCCAATATCGGCGTGGATTACGAAATCGCGCCCAACTGGCTGGTCAACTTCGACGCCAAGTGGATCCTGATGCAGCCCGATGTGAGCGTGAACAGCGGGACCGTGCGCGCGCAGGCCAACATCAACCCCTTCGTGATCAGCGCCGCGTTGCGTTATCGCTTCTGAACGAGACAGGAACTGTCGAGCCAGGCTGATCCCCGGATGCGGGCGGTGAGCGCCCGCATCACCTGGGGCGGCGCCGCACCCGCCGCGCTCACGGAGATCGGATGATGACCCTGCAACACGGTGTCCAGCTCACGCTCGGCCAGATCGCGCCCGATTTCGAGGCCGAAGCCACCAACGGCCCTATCGGCTTCAGCGCATGGGCGAAGGAAAGCCGGGTGGTCTTCTTCTCCCACCCGCGCGACCTCATGCCGGTCTGCACCACCGAGCTGGGCGAGGCAGCCCCCCCCTCAAGCCCGAATTCGACAAGCGTGGCGTGAAGGTGATCGGCCTGAGCGTGGATCCGCTCGACAAGCATGATGCCTGGGCCGAGGACATCCATCAGACCCAGGGCACGGCGCTGATTTTCCCGATGATCGCCGATCCGTCCAAGCACGCGTCGCAGCTCTATGGCATGATCCACCCGGAGGCCGACCCCTCCATCACCGTTCGCACCGTCTATGTGCTGGACCCGGCGCGGAAGGTCCGCCTGGCACTCACCTACCCACCGAGCACCGGCCGCAACCTCCATGAAGTGCCGCGGGTGATCGACAGCCTCCAGCTGACCGACAAGCACAAGGTCGCGGCACCCGTGAACTGGCAGCCGGGCGAGCGGGCCGTCATCGTGCCCGCTCTTTCGGACGAGGGGGCGGCGAAGCGCTTCCCGCAAGGGTGGAAGGCGGACCGCCCCTCCCTGCGATGGGTTGAGTTGGCCGAGTAGCGCCACCCGCTTTCCAGCCTGCGCGCCGTGATGGCTCAACCATGGCGCGCAAAGATGCAAATTCATGAACTGATTGTTTTGCGGGATTTTCTTGGCCTGGCGCCGCTCGTGTATTAATATTCAATCAGAAACTAATACTTTTGAGAGACGCCCCATGACGCGCCTGCTCTTGCTGGGAAGCCCGAAGTCCGATCGCTTGCAGGCGCCCTTCGACGATCCCTTCCGCGCATGGGAGATGGTGGGCTTCTCGGGGAATGACACCCTGATCGGGGGCCTGGGCGCCGATGTCCTGCGCGGCGGGTCGGGCCACGACCAGCTCTTTGGCCGCGGCGGCGGCGATCTTCTGCTGGGCGAAGACGGGCAGGATACGCTCGTCGCCGGCAATGGTGGCGATACGCTGGATGGCGGCAGCGGGCATGACCTTCTCACCGGCGGCGCGGGCGAGGACCTCCTGCGGGGTGGTGCGGGCCAGGACACGCTGATCGCCAACAGTGGCGACGACGCGCTGGATGGCGGCGATGGCCATGACGAGCTGTCGGGCGGTTCGGGTGATGACGTGCTGGCGGGCGGCGCCGGCCAGGACATGCTCACCGGTGGCGAGGGCGATGACACGCTGGAGGGCGGCGACGGCCATGACCATCTCACAGGCGGCGCGGGCCAGGACCTGCTGGTCGGCGGCGCGGGACAGGACACGCTGATCGCGGGCGGCGGCAACGACACGCTGAATGGCGGCGACGGTCATGACCAGCTCCTGGGCGGGCAGGGCGCGGATATGCTGCGTGGTGGCGCCGGCAATGACATGCTGGAAGGTGCCGGTGGCCGTGACATCGCCGAATTTGCGGGCCGCCTGAGCGACTACCGGATCACCGACCTGGGCCATGGCCAGGTCGAGATCCGCGGCCTCACCGGCGCTGGCCAGGCCGATGGGCGCGACACGCTAACGCGCGTGGAAGTGCTGCGCTTCGCCGATGTCACGATCGAAGTGAGCGGCGTGCCCGCCGCCCCCGTGATCACCGGCTTCGCCGAGGATACCGGCATCCTGGGCGATGGTCTTACGGCGGACCGCACCGTCACGCTGACCGGCACCGGCACCGCGCACGCGCGGGTCGAGGTCTTTGCCAATGGCGAGCTGCTCGGCCAGGTCACCGCCGGCGCGAACGGCGCCTGGTCCTTTACCACCACGCCGCTCGCAGACGGCACGCAGGATTTCACCGCCCAGGCGACGCGCGGCGGGCTGACCAGCGCGCCCTCCGCGCCGCTCTCCCTGGTGATTGATGGCACGGCGCCGATCGTCTTGGCACTGGATCTGCTGGCCTCCTCCGACAGCGGCGTGCGCGGCGATGACATCACCGCCTTCCGCTGGATCGACCTGGTGGGCCAGGGCGAGGCTGGGGCGACGGTGTCCCTGCTCGGCACCGCCCTCACCACTACGGTCGGCGCCGATGGCCGTTTCAGCTTCGGCAATGTCGGGCTCGACCTCGGCCTCAACACCTTCACGGTCGAGATCACCGATGCGGCGGGCAACAGCAGCCTCGCCGATTTCGGCATCACGCGCGTGGATGACGGCACGACCGATCCGATCTTTGGCTGGAACTGGGTGATGCTCGAAGCCATCCGCATTGGCGGCCTGGTTACGGCAAATGCCTCGCGTCTGCTGGCCTTGGAAAGCATCGCGACCCTCGATGCGCTGGCCGCCATTGACGGCACCAGCCCCTTCATGGTCGCGCTCGACGCGCCGGAGGGGATCTCGGCACCCATTGCCGCCGCCGCGGCCGCGCATCGCGTCCTCAGCTACTACTTCACCGGCAACGCGCAGGCGGCCGTGCTGCAGGCCAGCTTCGACGCGCGCCTGGCGCAGGATCTGGCGCAACTGGCACCAGGTGCCGACCGCGACGCGGCGGTCGCCTTCGGCCAGGCCGTGGCCGATGGTGTGATCGCCATCCGCGCGGGCGATTGCCATGACGCGGTGGTGACCTACGTCCCCGGCACAGATCCGGGCGACTGGCGCCCGACACCGCGCGTTGGCCCCGGCGACACGGAATTGCCCGGCCGCCCCGCGCAGCTGCCGCAATGGGGCGAGATCACGCCCTTCCTGATGGAGGATGGCGGGCAGTTCCGCCCGGATGGGCCCACCCCGCTCGACAGCGCGGAATGGGCGGCCGAGTTCAACGAGGTGAAGTCGCTGGGCGCGATTGATTCCACCACGCGCACCGAGGAGCAGACCGAGATCGCCTTCTACTGGCGGGACCTGACGAACACCTACACGCCGGCCGGCCGCTGGGCGCAGATCGCGGGCGAGGTGCTGGAGCAGCTGGGCCATTCCAGCGCCTCCGCGGCGCGCATCATGGCGGGCCTGAACCTGGTGGGCGCCGATGGGGCCATCGCCGCCTGGGATTCGAAGTACGAGTACAACTTCTGGCGCCCCATCGCCGCGATCCGCGAGGCCGACACCGACGGCAACCCGGACACCATCGCCGATCCGACCTGGCGCCCGCTCTTCGAAACGCCGCCCCACCCCGACTACACTTCGGGCCACGCCACCTGCAGCCTGGCCGCCGCCTGGGCGCTGACCTACCTGGTGGGCGACAATATCGCCTTCACCAATGCCAGCGTGGGCCTGCCTGGCGTCTTCCGCAGTTTCGACAGTTTCGTGCAGGCGGGCATCGAGGCCGGCGATAGCCGCATCTATGGCGGCATCCACTTCACCAGCGCGAACATCGAGGGCCAGCAACTGGGCAAGGCGGTCGCGGATTATGGCATCGCCGAATTCCTCCGCAGCGAGGGCGAGGACATCTATGCGCCCATCGTCCTGCTGAACACGGTGACCGGCCCCAACACAGCGCCGCCCGTGCTGAGCGGCCTCGCCTTCGACAACCGCGACGGCATGGAGGTGATCCAGGCCAGCCTCAATGGCGGCGCCGAGGTGGAGATCGCGATCGACGCCATGGGTCGCTTCAGCTTCGACGTGGCGGAGGTGTTCGGGCCCCTCGCGAATGGCGCCTACAGCATCACGCTGGAGGCCGAGGATGCGGTGGGGCTCGACGCCACGCCGGTGATCTACGACTTCACCCTGATCGCGTAGCCCCGCTCACGCCCCCTTGCGGTAGGCGAAGGCCTTGGCGAAGCAATCCAGGATATGCCCGCCGGCGGTGGTCGGCGGGTAGATCGGCTCCAGCGCCCCCAGGGCGCGCGGGTCAATCGGTGCCTGGAAGTTGGGGTCGTGGAAGGTCGCGATGGACATCCGCTCATGGCCCGACCGGTTCACCACGCGATGCGGCGTGCTGGCGAAGCGGTCATTGCTCCAGCGGCCCAGCAGATCGCCCACATTGATGACCAGCGTGCCGGGCAAGGGGGGGGCGGGGATCCAGGCGCCGGACTGGCGTTCGCGCACCTCCAGCCCGCCGCTGTCATCCTGCCAGAGCAGGGTGATGCAGCCGAAATCCGTGTGCGGTGCCACGCCGAAGCCCTCCGTATCGTCGGGCGGCTGCGGCGGATAGAAGACCGCCTGGGTGCGTTGCAGCGGCAGGGTGTAGTGGGGTGCGAAGAAACCCTCGGGCAGGTCCAGGCTGACGGCGATGGCGCGCATCAGGCCGGCGCCGCAGCGCATCATCTCGGCGTAATAGGCCTCCATGGCCGGCTGCAGCTCCGGCACCTCGGCCGGCCATTGGTTCGGGCCGCGCAGCTTCTCGCCGGCCAGCACCACGGGATGATCGGCCGGCAGGTCGAGGCCCAGCGAGAAGAACTCCTTCAGATCGGGCTTGGTGGCGCCGGCCATCACGGCGCCGCCCGCGGCATGCCAGCCCCGATGCGCGAGGTTGGCGCGGGTATTGGCCTTCACCTGCGGCGGCAGGTGGAAGAAGCGCCGCGCGGCCGCAACGGCGGCGGCGATGGTCGCCTCCGGCACGCCGTGGTTGCGGATGTAGAAGAAGCCGGGGCCGGTGCAAGCGGCGCGGATCTCGGCCGCGATCTCCGGCAGGCGGGCGCCGCTGCCGAGGTCCGCCACGTCAATCACGGGCAGGCTCTGTCCAGACATCATCGTGTCTCCTGGGTTGGTGTGGCAAAGCCCACGCCCTCGGCGTGGAGGCGCTCGGCCAGCAGCGTCTTGGGCACCTTGCCATAGGCGGATTTGGGCAGCGCCTCCCACACCACGAAGCGGCGCGGATGCTTGTAGCGGGCGAGGCGGGTTTCGAGATGCGCGAGCAATTCCTCGGGAGGCGTGGGCGCGCGCAGCACGAGGCAGGCCACGCCGGACTCCCCCCAGCGCGGATCGGGCAGGCCCACCACAGCACATTCCACCACGGCCGTATGGGTCAGCAGCGCCTCCTCCACCTCGCGCGGGTAGATGTTGGAGCCGCCGGAGATGAACATGTCGGAGGCGCGGCCGGTGATGTGCAGGAAGCCCCGTGCGTCGAGGAAGCCGAGGTCGCCCGTGTGGAACCAGCCGTGGCGGAAGGCCTTCTCATTGGCCGCGTCGTTCTGGAAATAGCCGGCGAAGACGCCAGGGCCGCGGACGCAGATCTCGCCGCGTTCGGCATGTGCACCGGCCTCGTCGAGGATGGCGATGTCCATGCCCGTCCGCGGCGCGCCGACGCTGAGCGCGCCGGGTGCGGCGTCCTCCGTGCTGTGCTGGTCGGGGCGCAGGACGGTGATGCAGCCCGTCACCTCGCCCAGGCCGAAATACTGCACGAGGCAGGGGCCGAGGCGCTGCATCGCGCGCAACTGGTCCGCGCGATACATCGGCGCGCCCGCATAGATGACATGGCGCAGGCGGTGCGGCGCGGCGGCGGGGTCGGCCACCAGCATGTTGAGGATGGTGGGCACTGTGAACATGTTCGTCACGCCATGCTGGGCGATCAGATCCCAGGCGATGGCCGTGTCCAGCCGCTCGCCCGGCAGCAGCACGGAGCAGGCACCGCGCGCCACCTGGCAGAGCGCATGAATGCCCGCGCCATGGCTGAGCGGGGCCACCACCAGCGAGACATCACGCTCGGTCAGGCCGGGCATGAGGTCGGCCAGGTGGTTGGTGATGATGAAGCCCATCTGGCCATGGGTCAGCACCGCCGCCTTGGGCCGGCCGGTGGTGCCGGAGGTGAAGAAGAACCAGCAGGGGTCATCGCGCCCCACCTCGGCCTCGTGGTTCGGTGGCGGCGGCGTGGCCTCGGCCAGGAAGGTTTCGTAGTCCAGCTCATCGCCCTGCGCATCGCCGATGGCGATCACCACGCGGCACTCCGGCGCGGCCGCGCGCACCGCATCGGCATGGGCGGCGAAGCCATGGTCGCGCAGCATCACCCGCGCGCCGCTGGCCTCGGCCAGATAGGCCGCTTCGGGCGGGGTCAGGCGGACATTGGTGGGAACCCAGACGCCGCCGATCTTCCAGGTGGCCCAGAGGCTCTCGAACATCGCATTGCCATTGCGCGCATGCACCAGCACGCGGTCGCCCTGGCCGATGCCCTGCGCGCGGAGCGCGGCGGCGAGGCGATCCACGCGGGCGTTCAGTTCCGCCCAGGACCATGTCTGCGCGCGCCAGACCAGCGCCGGCGCATCGGGCAGCCGGCGGGCCGTCTGGCTCAGCAGCCGGCCCAGATTTGTAGCTGGGATCATGCCATCACCCCCGCCCCGGCATAGCCGCCATCCACCGGCAGCGCATGGCCCGTGATGTAGGAGGAGCGGGCAGGATCCAGCAGGAAGAGCGCGGCTTCCGCCACCTCCTCCACGCGGCCGTAGCGGCCCGCCGGAATGCGGCTGACCCATTGCGCGCGCGTCTCGGCGCCATGCAGCGCGGCCACCAGCGGCGTCTCGATCGGTGCGGGGCAGATGGCGTTCACGCGGATGCCATGGGGTGCCAGGTCGATCGCCATGACCTGCGCCATGTTGATGACGGCGGCCTTGGAGGCGCCATAGGCCACACGCCCCTCCACGCCCCGCAACCCGGACACCGAGGCGACCAGGACGATGGCGCCGCCGCGGCCCCCCGCCACCATCGCACGCGCCGCGGCCTGGGCGGCGAGGAAGCTGCCGGTGACGTTCACGTCGAGGATGCGGCGAAACAGCTCGGGCGGCGTGTCGAGGATCGGCGTCGCCGCCGAAATCCCGGCCGAGCAGACCAGGCCCTGGAGGTCCGAGAGGCCTTCGATCCAGTCCGCCACCGCGGTCGCGTCCGTCACGTCCAGCGCTGTGCAGTCCACGGCCGGCATGCGGTCGGCCAGCGCCGTCTCCCAGCCGGCCGCCCGCGCCGCCGCCCCGATGGCCGCGCCGATCCCGGAAGCCCCGCCGGTGATCGCCAATCGTTTCGCCATGAATCCTCCTGAATCGGGCGTCTTGCGCGCCCGCACTGCTCGGCGGCATTGTGGCACCCGGAACGCGGCGCGCAAAAGCCGCCTGGAGGAGATGACCCCAATGATGCTGAAGACCGATCGCCGCGCCCTGCTGGCGGGCGGCGCCGCCATCCTCGCCGCCCCCCGGATCGGCGGTGCGCAGCCCGCCTATCGGCCGGAATACAAGCTCTCCGTCGTGGGCAACCGGCCCATCCCCTTCGCCGAGGGCGCCTTCCAATGGGCGGAGCTGGTCACGCAGCGCTCGAACGGCCGGATCAATGTGCGCGTCTATCCCGGCAGCCAGCTGGTCGGCGGCGATCAGACGCGCGAGCTGCTGGCCATGCGCCAGGGCATCATCGACTTCGCGGTCTTCAGCACCATCAACATCGCCCCCCAGGTGCGCGAGGCCGGCATCTTCCAGCTGCCCTTCCTGATGCCGGACCACCGCGCCTTCGACGCGCTGATCAATGGCGAAGTGGGGCGCGATCTGGTCACCATCATGGACCGGCGCGATGTGGCGGCCGTCGCCTTCGGCGAGAACGGCTTCCGCGAGATCAGCAATTCCAAGCGCGCCATCCATGCGCCGGCCGATCTGCGCGGGCTGAAGATCCGCTTCGCGGCCGGCGCCATCTTCAACGACATCTACAACGGCCTCGGCGCCAACCCGCTGCAGATGTCCTTCGCCGACCTGCAGCCCGCGCTGAGCACGGGCGCGGTGGATGGGCAGGAGAACCCGGTCAACCTCTTCCTCGCCTTCCGCATGGACACGCTGGCCCAGCGCCACATGACCATCTGGAACTATGTGAATGACGCCCTGATCTTCGGCCTCTCGAAGAGCGTGATGGCGAGCTTCACGCCGGCCGACCAGGAACTCGTGCGCGAATGCGCGCGGGAGGCGGCGCGCAACAACATCGCGCTCGCCCGCCGTGGGCTCGGCATCCCGGGCACGGATGACAGCGCGCTGGTCGAGCTGCGCAACCGCAATGTCGAGGTTACGCTGCTGACGCCCGCGCAGAAGCAGGCCTTCGGCACGGCGCTCCGCCCGGTCTATGATCGCTGGGCGAATACGATCGGCGCCGATCTGGTGCGCAAGGCGGAAACTGCCATCCGCGCCGTTTCGTGACGCACGCCTGATGGCCGCCGATTTTGATCCCACGGCGGCCCCGCCCGACCCGAAGACACGCATCCCGCTGACGCTGGAGCGCGTGCTTCTTGCCGCCGCGATGGGCGCCATGGCGCTGATCACGGCGGCGAATGTGGTGACGCGCTATCTCTCCAACATCTCGCTCGCCTTCACCGAGGAATATTCGGTGGCGCTGATGGTGGTGGTGGCGATGGTGGGCACCGCACTCGCCACCGCCGGCGGGCGGCACATCCGCATCGGCTTCTTCGTGGACAAGCTCTCGCCCAACCGCCGTCGGGTCGCAGAGATCATGGCGCTTGGCCTGCTCATCCTCTGCTTCGGGCTGATCCTCTGGTACGGCGCGCGCATGGTCTGGGACGAGTATGATTTCGAGGTGCTCTCGCCGGGCCTCGGCCATCCGCAATGGCTCTACACGATATGGCTGCCGGTGCTGGCGATCCTCGTGATCGGCCGGGCTGCGGGCCGCATCATCCGCCTGGCGCGGGGGGAAGAGGGATGATCGGCACCATCCTCTTCCTCATGTTCATGATCCTGCTGCTGGGCGGCGTGCCGATCGGGGTCGCCCTTGGCCTCGCGGGTGCGCTCGCCATCGCGCTGGCCGACCAGACGCTGATGGCGATGCCGACCAATGTCTATGCCGGCATTGCGAAATACCCGCTGATCGCGATCCCGATGTTCGTGCTCGTGGGCTGCGTCTTCGACCGGACAGGCGTGGCACTCCGCCTCGTCAAATTCGCGACCGCGCTGGTGGGCGCGGGGCGCGGGGCGCTGGCGTCCGTCGCGGTGCTGGTGGCGATGATCATCGGCGGCATCTCGGGCTCGGGCCCCGCCACCTCGGCCGCCGTCGGCCAGGTGGTGACGCGCGGGATGGTGAAGGATGGCTATCCGCGGCCCTTCATCGCGGCCACCGTCGGTGCCGCGGCGGCGACCGACATCCTCATCCCGCCCTCCATCGCCTTCATCGTCTATGCGGTGATGGTGCCCGGCGTCTCGGTGCCGGCCATCTTCATGGCGGGCATGTTCCCGGGGATTCTGGCGGGCATCGCCATCATCGTGCCCATCCTCATCATCTCCTGGCTCAAGGATTTCGGCGGCAAGAACCCGGAGCGTGACGAGAACTCGCTCTGGCAAAGCTTCAAGGAGGCGATCTGGGGGCTGATGGCGCCGGTCGTCATCCTGGGCGGCATGCGCATCGGCGCCTTCACGCCGACCGAGGCCGCGGTCATGGCAGTGTTCTACGGCCTCTTCGTCGGCTTCTTCATCTATCGCAGCATGACGATGAAGGATCTCTACGAGATGCTGGTGGAGGCGGGCGAAATATCGGCCGTCATCCTCATCATCATCGCGCTCGCCAGCGTCTTCGCCTGGTCCACCTCCACGCTCGGCATCGTGCAGCCCATCGCGGCCTGGATCGTAGGGTTGGGGCTGGGCGAATACGGGACCATCGCGCTGCTGATGGTGGCGCTGATCTTCATCGGCATGTTCCTGGATGGCGTTTCCACCTTCCTGATCCTGCTGCCGGTGCTGATCCCCATCGCCCGCGCCTTCGATTGGGACCTGACCTGGTTCGGCGTGATCCTCACCATGAAGATCGCGATCGGCCAGTTCACGCCGCCCATGGCGGTGAACCTGATGGTGTCCTGCCGCATCGCGGGCGTGACGATGGAGAGCACCATCCCCTGGGTCATCTGGATGATCCTGGCGATGTTCGTGGCCCTCGCTCTCGTGGTCGTCTTCCCTGGCATCGCGCTGTGGCTGCCCAGCGTCACCGGGATGATGTGAGGGCCCCCTTTCGTTGATGCGGGGGCTTGTCGAAACGCCCCGCCTGCTTCCGAATGGCGGCAACGAAATCACAGGGAGCGAATAGCCGATGTCCAGCGTGGAAGCCTTGCGCGACCCCCAGAGCCTCACGCGCCTGCTGGCGCCGCGCAGCTTTGCCGTGGTGGGCGTCTCGGCCGAACCCACGGGGTTTGGCGCCCGCACCGTGCAGAACATGCGGGATTTCGATGGGCCGGTCTGGTGCGTGAATCCGAAATATGCGGGGCAGGAGTTGCATGGCCGCCCCTGCTTCGCCTCCGTGGCGGATCTGCCGGGCGCGCCCGATTCCACCGTCATCGCCCTGCCGCGCACCGGCGTCAGTGATGCGGTGCAGGCGCTGGCGAAGAAGGGCGGCGGCGGCGCCGTGATCTACGCCTCCGGCTATGGCGAGACCGACCTGCCCGAGCGCGCGGTGGAGGAGCAGGAGCTGCGCGAAGCGGCGCGGCGCATGAATTTCCCGCTGCTCGGCGCCAATTGCCTGGGCTTCGTGGACCATCGCCAGCGCGTCGGCGCCACCTTCATGCCGGACTATGTGAAGATGACGGCGCCCGCCGGCGGTGTCGGCGTCGTCAGCCAGTCGGGCGCGCTCGGCTATGCGCTGATGCAGGCGGCCGAGCGCGGCTTCGCCATGTGCCACATGACGACGGCGGGCAATGCGACGGACCTCGACGTCTGCGACCTCGCGGCCTTCCAGCTCACCATCCCCGAATGCCGCAGCATCGCGCTGGCCGTGGAAGGGCTGCGTGACGCGCGGCGCCTCTTCCTGCTGGGCGAGATGGCGGCCAGCCTGGGCAAGACCATCGTCGTGCTGAAGCTGGGCCGCGGCGAGGTGGGTGCTAAGGCCGCGGCGTCGCACACCGGCTCGCTCGCCGGCAGCAGCGCCGCCTGGTCGGCCGGCTTCAAGCGGGCCGGCATGCTGGAGGTGGGCGATTTCGACGCGCTGCTGGAAACGGCGGGCTTCTTTGCCAAGGCTGGCCCACCCAAGGCGCGCGGCGTGGGCATCGTCACGCCGTCGGGCGGTGCGGGCATCATGGCGGCCGACCACGCGGAATTCGCCGGTCTGCCGTTGCCCCAGCCCGCACCGGAGACCGAGCGCGTGCTGCGCTCCGCGATCCCGGATTTCGGCAGCCCGCGCAACCCTTGCGACCTGACGGCGCAAGTCGCGACCAACCCGAAATCCTTCGAGGATTGCATGCTCGCGATGCTCAATGACGAGCAATACGCGACCGTCGTCTTCCCCGTGGTCTATCACAACCCCGCACCCGCCGCGACGCCCTCGCGCATGAAGACGCTGGAGCCGATGGCGGCGGCCACCGGCAAGCCCATCTGCATCGCCTGGATCCCCGAGAGCCTGGAGGGCCCGGGCGCCGAGGCGGTGGATGTCAGCCCCAACCTCGTGCTGTTCCGCAGCATGCGGCGGATGATGAAGGCGCTCAGCCTCTGGTTCGAGCGGCATGACCCGAAGCCCGCCGGCGGTACGGTGGATGCGCGTGCCAAGGCCGCCGCCGCCGCTATCCCTGCGGGTGCGGCCACGCTGATGGAGGCCGCCGCCAAATCCGCCTTCGCCACGGCCGGGCTGCCGGTGGTCTCCGAGCATCGCGCCAAGGATGCGGCGGGCGCGGTTGCCGCTGCCCAGCTGTTGGGCTTCCCCGTCGTGCTCAAGCTCGACAGCCCCGATGTCGCGCACAAGACCGAGGTCGGCGGCGTCGAGCTGAACCTCGCCGATGCCGCCGCCGTCACCGCCGCCTTCGGCCGCATCATGACGGGTGTCGCCCGCCACGCGCCCAAGGCCCGGGTGGATGGCGTGCTGGTCCAGCGCATGGAGGCGCGCGGCGTCGAGCTTATCCTGGGTGCCCGGCGTGATCCGCAATTCGGCGTCATGGTCCTGGTGGGCCTGGGCGGCGTGCAGGCCGAACTCTGGAAGGATGTGGCCCTCGACGTGGCGCCCGTCTCGCCCGAGGGCGCCATGGCCATGCTGCGCAGCCTCAAGGCCTTCCCGCTGCTGGATGGCTTCCGCGGCAGCGCCAAGCTGCCGGTGGAGGAGATCGCCGCCACGATCGCGCAATTCTCGGGCTTCGCGGCCGCGATGGGCGAGCGGCTGGAGGAGGCGGAGATCAACCCGCTGGTCTGCCGCCCCGATGGCTGCGTGGCGGTGGATGGGCTGATGGTGCTCTCCGCCTGAGAGCATCGGTTACCAAGAGCGCGATTCCAGGCAGTGCCGTTCTGGTCTATGCTGCGCCGCATGAACCTCCGCCGCCGCCTCGTCTGGCTCCCCCTGGCCGCCTTCCTGGCCGGGTTCCTCCCCGCCGCCCCGAGCCTGGCCGCCGAGCCGGGCTCCGAGCACATGCTGGCGCACCGCGCCGCCTACCGGCTCAAGCTCGACAGCGTGCGGGACAATGCCAGCATCGAGCAGGCCGAGGGCATCATGCTCTTCGAGGTGATCGACGCCTGTGACGCCTGGGCCTCGCGCCAGCGCTTCACGCTGCTGGTGGGCGACCGCGACGGCAATGTCGTCGAGACCACCTCCGACTACGCGACGCTGGAGGCGAAGGACGGTTCATCGCTGCGATTCTCCCTGACGCAGATGACGGCGGGCGCCGTCACCTCCCGCGTGGCGGGCGAGGCGACGCTGACGGCGACCGGCGGGCGCATCCGCTACCAGGAGCCGGCCGCGACCGAGGATGAGCTCCCGCCCGGCACCCTGCTGCCGATGATCCACACCCTGCGCAGCCTGGCCGCCGCCCGCGCCGGCCAGCGCATCTTCGTGGCCCCCCTCTTCGACGGCACCTCGGCGGATGGGGCGCAGGATACGACGACCATCATCTCCGGCGGCTGGCTGGCACCCCAGGCCAACGCAAATTTCCCGCTGCTCTCGACGCTTTCCAGCGCGCGCATGCGCATCGCCTTCTTCGAGCGCAACCCGTCAGGCCAGGGTGGCGGCGCCGCCACCCCCGACTATGAGGTGAGCCTGCGCTACTATGAAAACGGCGTGGCGGATGAGCTCAAGATGGATTTCGGCGAGTTCGTGGTGGATGGCCGGCTCGGCGAATTGCAGGCCATCCCCTCGCCCTGCTGACCCTGGGGTTGATCACTCCAGGCTGAAGGCGTCGCGCGGCGGCGGCTTGGGCCGCGAGTAATCCATCACGCAGAAGGCACCGCCCTGGTGGCGGCGGCCCACCTCATCCGGGTGCAGCACGCCGTCCAGCTTCGCGCGCCAGGCCTCGGCGCTGTCCTGCGGCGCCCAGCCGATGCGTTCCCGATGATCCTTCGCCCACCAGCTCGCCGGATTGGCCGAGGCCCCCCAGACCACCGCATGGCCGACGCGATCCGCCGCGACGCAGGCCCGCACCAGCCGCGCGAGATCGGGGTAGGAAAGCCAGGTGGAGAGGGCCCGCGCATCACGCGGCTCGGGCAGGCAGGTGCCGATTCGGAGATTCACATTCTCCACGCCGTGCTTGTCCCAGTAGAGCCGGCCCATCAGCTCGCCATAGGCCTTGGAGAGCCCGTAGAAGCCATCCGGCCGGAACTGGCAGTCGAGGTCGAGGCTCTGGCCCTGCTCGTGGAAGCCGATCGTGTGGTTCGAGCTGGCGAAGACGACGCGCGCCTTCTCCCGCCGGGCGGCCTCATAGATGTGATACAGGCCGCGCAGATTGGGGCCGAGGATCTCCTCGAAGGGCTGCTCCACGGAGACGCCGCCGAAATGCAGGATGGCGCCACAGCCTTCCGCGAGGCGCGCCACGGTCAGCCCCTCATTCAGGTCGGCGCGGGTGAAGACGGCGCCTTCCGGCACAGGGTCGGGGAAGGGCGCGATGTCGGTCAGACGCAGCTTGAAGCCGGCGGCCGCCATCTCGCGTGACAACATGCGGCCGAGCGCGCCGGAAGCTCCGGTGAGGAGCACGGGTTTCATCATGAGCGTTGTCCTTCCATAGTCAGCCTGTCGCAAATTCAGCAGGACGGCCAGATGCCCCGCCACGCCCACCTCACCATCGCCCATGCGGCGCTTGCCCTCGAAACCGGCCGCGTCACCGCCATCGCCCTGGTGGAGGAAGCGCTCGCGCGCGCGGCGGAAGGCGAGGGGCCGCGCGTCTTCACGGCGATCCATACCAAGGCCGCGCGGGACCAGGCGCTGGCCATGGACCAGCTGCGGCTCGCCGGCCGCGCCCCGAGCCGCTTTGCCGGCATCCCCATCACCGTGAAGGACCTGTTCGACGAGGCGGGCCAGGTGACGCGCGCGGGCTCCGTCGCGCGGGATGGCGCCAGGCCCGCGACCGCCCCGGCACCGGTGATCGAGCGGCTGAACCGCCAGGGCTTCGTGGTCCTGGGGCGCACGAACATGACGGAATTCGCCTTCTCGGGCCTCGGCGTGAACCCGCATTACGGAACGCCGAGTTCTCCCTGGGACCGTGCCACGGGCCGGCTGCCGGGCGGCTCCTCCTCGGGTGCCGGCGTGGCGGCGGCCGATGGCATGGGGTTCGGTGGCCTCGGCACCGATACCGGTGGCTCCTGCCGCATCCCGGCGGCGCTGAATGGCGTGGTGGGCTTCAAGCCGACGGCGCGGCGCGTGCCCATCACGGGCGTGCTGCCGCTCTCGCCCTCGCTCGATTCCGTGGGGCCGCTCGCGCGTTCGGTCGCCTGCTGTCACGCGCTCGATGCCATCATCGCTGGTGCCGAGAGCCCTGGCGAATTGCCCGAGGTGAACCTCTCCGGCCTGCGCTTCGGCGTCCTGAACAACATCGTGGAGGAAGGCCTGGATGGCGAGGTGGCGCGCGGCTATGCGCGGACCCTGGCCCGGCTGGAGGCGGCGGGCGTGAAGCTCGAGGATGTGAAGCTGCCCGAGTTGGACCGCATGCCCGGCATCAACGCGAAGGGCGGGCTCACCGCGTCCGAGGCCTATGCCTGGCATCGCCACCTGATCGGCAGCGAAGGGCCGCGCTATGACCCGCGCATCCTCAAGCGCATCGCCCGCGGCGAGCATATGAGTGCCGCCGAATATCTGGATGTGGTGCAGGCCCGGGCCGAGGTGATCGCCGCCATCGCCCCCCGCACCGCGCCCTATGACGCGGTGATCTGCCCGACCGTGCCGCTGGTGCCGCCCGCCATCGCCGAGGTGGAGGAGGAAACGGAGTACAACCGCATCAACCTGCTGCTGCTGCGCAACACCACCATCGCGAATTTCCTGGACCGCTGCGCCATCAGCATCCCCTGCCATTTGCCGGGCGACGCGCCGGTCGGCCTCATGCTGATGGGCGAGGCGATGGGCGATCAGCGCCTTTTGGCGATCAGCGCGGCGGTCGAAGCGCTGCTCGAAGCATGAGCGCCCTGGAATTCGGCCCCCTGGAGTTTGGTTGGTATCTGCCGACCAATGGCGACACCACCAGCTATGCCGAGGGCCCGAATGTCGTGCCCTCCGGCACCGCGATGTTCGACCGCGTGGTGAACGCGGCCGAGGGCGCGGGCTTCGAATATCTGCTGGTGCCCGTCGCGATCCCCTGCTGGGAGGCCTGGGTGACCACCGCCTTCATGGCCGGGCGGTCAAGCTCCATCCGCATGCTGGTGGCGGCCCGCCCCGGCTACATCAATCCGGTGATGCTGGCGAAGATGGTGACGACCTTCGACCAGCTGACCGGCGGGCGCATCGCGGTGAACCTCATCGCCGGGCAGTCGGAATCCGAGAACGCGGCCGATGGCATCCGCTACGGCAAGGAGGATCGCTACGCGCTGATGGCGGAAGAGGTCGCCATCATGAAGGCGCTCTGGACCGCCGAGGCGCCGCTGGATTGGGAGGGGAAGTTCCATACCCTGCGCGGCGCGCGGGTCATCCCCGCACCCCTGCAACGCCCGCATCCGCGCTTCTACCTGGGCGGCGGCTCACGCCAGGCCTGGGAGATCTCGGCGGCGCATGCCGATGTGCACCTTTTCTGGGGCGACCGGCCGGAGAGCATCGCGGATCAGATGACCGAAATCCGCGCCATGGCGGACGGGCAGGGCCGTGGCGAGGCGCTCGGCTTCGGCATGCGCCTTCAGATCATCTGCCGCGAAACGGAGGAGGAAGCCTGGGCCGCGGCGCATGAGCTGGTGCGCGATGTCGGCGAGGACCGGAGCGCGGCCGTCCGCGCCAATGTCGCCAATTCCGTCGCGAACCAGCGCGTGCAGGCGCTGCTGGCGGAGACGGGTGGGCTGATCGCGCCCAACCTCTGGGCCGGCCTCGCCAAGGCGCGCCAGGGTGCTGGTGTCGCCATCGTGGGCAACCCCACGCAATGCGCCGATGTGATCCAGCGCTTCATCGGGATCGGCTGCCACAGCTTCTGCCTCTCGGGCTACCTGCATGACGAGGAGGCCGAGCGCTTCGGCCGCCTGGTGCGGCCGATCCTGGTCGAGCGCAATCCGGGGCGGCTTTCGCCGCTCTGAACGCGGCTAATCCAGCCGCACATTGTTCTCGCGGATGGCGTTGCCCCACTTGATGCCTTCGCTGCGGATGAAGCTCGCGAATTGCTCCGGCGTGCTGGTCAGCACCTGGGCGCCGAGGCCGCTCAGGCGCTGGCGCATCGCGGGTTCGGCCAGGATGCGATGGATCTCCTGGTTGATGCGCAGGATGATAGGCGCGGGCGTCCCGGCGGGGGCGACGAGGCCGAGCCATGCGGCGGCGTCGAAGCCCGGCATGCCGCTCTGGGCCAGCGTCGGCAGGTCGGGCTGGCGGTCTGAGCGGTTGGCGGTGGTCAGCGCCAGTGCGCGCACCCGGCCCGACTGGATATGCGGCAGGGAGAAGACCTCCGTCTCGAACATGAAGTCGAGGCGCCCGGCCAGGAGGTCGGTCAGCACCTGCGGCCCGCCGCGATAGGGCACATGCGTCATGTCGAGCCCGCCCGCCGCGCGGGAGAACATCATCGTGATGAGATGTGCGGTGGTGCCGTTGCCCGGCGTGCCGAAGGTGACCTGGCCCGGCCGGGCGCGGGCCATGGCGATGAGGTCGGCCGGGCTGCGCGCCGCGAGATTGGCATTCACCAGCAGCACGAAGGGCAGGTTCGCGACCAGGCTGATGGGCGCGAAATCGCGCGTCGGGTCATAGCCGATGTTGGAGTAGAGGTTGGGATTGGTGGCGAGCGGCGCGGTCGCCGAGAGCAGCAGGGTATAGCCATCGGGGGCCGCCTGCGCGGCGGCGGCGGCGGCGAGGCTCCCCCCCTGGCCCGGCCGGTTCTCCACCAGCATGGACCAGCCGGGATTCTCGCCGAGTTTTTCGGCCAGCAGCCGCGCGATGGTGTCGGTCGCCTGGCCCGGCGGGAAGCCGACCAGGATGCGGATGGGCCGCGTGGGCCAGGCCTGCGCCTGCGCCCGGCCGGCCAGCGCCAGCATGGGGGAAGCGAGCAATGCGCGTCGGATTTGTCCGTAGCTTTTCATGGAATCCCCCTAAAGCGGCCTTGTCTTTGGCCATTTTCTCTCGCCACAGTATGGGAGAGCCGGATTTGTCCTGGCAACTGCCAAATGGCCAAGCTCAAGATGGGGGAAACGCCATGATCTACGCGACAGCGGCCGAGGCCGCGGCCACCACCCGTTTCTCGCGCGTCGCGCCTGAAGGCGGGTTGCTCTGGCGCAGCGATTATTTCGGCCCGCCGCCTTCGCCCAAGGGCTCCAATTCCGTGGACCCGAAGGCCATGGGCGCGCTGGAATATACGCCCCCGGCAGCGGGCGAGACGCGGCCGCCCCAGGCCTTCCTGGTGGAGCAGGAGATGAATGCGGTGGTGCATCCGCATTTCCACTTCGTGGACCAGTTCCAGGTGGTGGTGGAGGGCGGCGGCGCCATCGGCCGGCATGCGGTGCAGCCCATCATGGCGCATTTCGCCGGCGCCAGCACCGCCTATGGCCCCATCACGCCGGGCGAGGGCGGCCTCAAATACTTCACGCTGCGCGCCAGCGCCGATGGCACGGGCGCGCAATTCCTGCCGGCCGCGAAGGCGCGCATGTCGCGCGGCCCCAAGCGCTATGTCCTGGCTGACCCGGTCCTGCCCAGCGCAGCAGAGGCGCTGGCGGAACGCCGCGAGGCGGTGACGGAAATGGTGCTGGCCGAGCCCGACGGCCTCGCCATCCTCATGTTGCGCATCCCGCCAAACGGCCACTTGGCCGCGCCAGAACCCTCCCGCGGGGCGGGGCAAAGCCTGCTCGTGACCACCGGCTCCATCCGGCACGAGGGGCAGGTGCTGGGCCGCCTCAGCGCGCTCTTCGTGCCACCGGACGAAGCGGCCTTTGCGGCCGAGGCAGGCCCGGAAGGGGCCGAAATCCTGCTGCTTCAGTATCCCCGGGCTACACCGTGAACTGCTCGGCGATGATCCGTTCCGACAGGCTGCGGTCGGGATCGAACAGCATGGTCATGGTGATGCTGCGATCCTCCCGCACCTCCACACGTCGCACGTCGCGCACCTCCGTGTAGTCGGCCGTGGCGGAGACGGGGCGCTTCTCGGGCTCCAGCACCTCGAACACCACCCGCGCATTCGAGGGCAGCAGCGCGCCGCGCCAGCGCCGCGGCCGGAAGGCGGAGATCGGCGTCAGCGGCAGCAGCCGCGCATCCAGCGGCACGATCGGCCCATGCGCCGAGAGGTTGTAGGCCGTGCTGCCGGCCGGCGTGGAGATCAGGATGCCGTCGCAGATCAATTCCGGCAGGCGTTCCTTGCCATCCACCAGGATCCGCAGCTTGGCCGCCTGGCGCTGCTCGCGCAGCAGCGAGACCTCGTTGATGGCGAGCGAGGCATGCGTGCCCGTCGCGGAATGGGCGCGCATGCGCAAGGGGTGCAGATGCGCGGCCTGGGCGGCGAGGAGGCGCGCGGGCAGATCCTCCTCGCGCCAGGGATTCATCAGGAAGCCGACGCTGCCGCGATTCATGCCGAAGATCGGCGCGTTGCGGCCGAGGAAGCGGTGCTGCGTCTCCAGCATCATGCCATCGCCGCCGAGGACGACGATGAAATCCGCCTCGGCCGGTGGTGCCTCGCCGTAGAGCGCGACGAGGCGCGCCAGCGCCGCCTGGGCGGGCTCCGAGGTGGAGGCGAGGAAGGCGATCTTCATGTAGTGCGCCGCCGATTCACGCTGCGCGCCTGCGGCGCTTCGCGATCGGGGGCGGGGCTGCGCCGCCAATCCCCGTTGCGCGCCTTCGGCGCACCGCGATCGGGGGCGGTCACGCGAGCCGCCGGTGTTCAAGCACTGGCATGTCGCGCCGCACCTTGGCCGTGACCGCCGCATCTAGCCGCGCGGTGGTCCAGCCTGTGCCATCGCTCGCCTTGGCCACGACATGCCCCCAGGGGTCGGCGATCAGCGAATGGCCATAGACCTGCCGCGCAGCACCCCGCTCCTCATAGGCGCCCCAGGAGGCGGCGGCGATGATCCAGCATTGCGTCTCGATGGCGCGAGCGCGGAGCAGCACCTCCCAGTGATCCTTGCCGGTCATCAGCGTGAAGTTGGAGGGCACGAAGATCGCCTCGGCACCCGCGCGCCGCAGCGCCAGGTATTGCTCGGGGAAGCGCATGTCGTAGCAGATGGTGCAGCCGAACTTCAGCCCGCCCGCGTCGAAGGTGACCAGCTCGCCCCCCGCGCCATAAAGCGCGCTTTCGCGATAGCCGGTGCCGTCGGGGCCCGTGATGTCGAAGAGATGGATCTTGCGGTAGCGGGCGATCTCGGTGCCGCTCGGGTCGAAGACCAGCGTGGTGTTGAAGAATTTTTCCGGGCCCTGCTCGATGATCGAGCCGCCATGGATGTGGATGCCGGCACTCTTCGCGATGCCCCGCAGGAATTCATAAGCCGCACCCCCCGTGCCGCTGGGTGTCGGCAGCACTTCCGCAGCCGCCGCCCGCGCCTCGCGCCCGCCGCCCAGATTGGTCCAGGTCTCGGGCAGGGTGATCATGTCCGGCCGATCGGCCGCCAGCGCGGCCTCGATCAGGCGCCGCGCCTGGTCAAGATTGGCCTGCTTGTCGCTGGTCTGGTTCATCTGGATGGCGGAGATGCGCATGGCAGGGCCTATCTTGCGGCGGGCGGGATGCGCCGTTCATCGAGCGGGACGCCGCGGCCGACGCCCCAGCGCAGGAGTTGCGGTTCGAGCATTTCGCTCCGCTCGCCCATCGGGCGCTGCGACACGAAACGCACGCGGCCGCCGGTGAGGATCGCGACCTCCTTGATCCCATCACGCGGACGGATGGAGAGGAAGGCCTCCTGCTCGCCCACCCCATCCTGGCGAGCGCCGCGCAGCACCAGGGCCGTGCCGTCGAAGGCGATGGGCGCCACCAGCTGCAGGTTGGTGACGAGCAGGCGCAGCCCCGGCTCGCCCAGCAAGGCCGAGAGGCTGCGCCGCACCGCCGGATCATTCAGGATCAGGGGCGTGTTGGTGGTCCCGATCTGCGGCGTGAGATGCGCGAGGACGCCCTGCTTGTGATCCACCGCCGGTTGCGCGCGGGCTGCCAGTGGGAGAAGGACGGCCAGCGCGGCGGCGCGGCGGCCGAGGGTCAAGGCTGGCGGGGCCAGGAGATGCGCGGCTCGGCCCGCCCCGATGGGGCCGGAGGTGCATAGGGCTCCGGGATGTTGGGGGTTGCTTCCCAGGTCTCGCGCCGCGGCTCGGCCTGGCGGGCGGTCATGACCCGCAATTCGGCGCGCAGGTCATCCAGCTGCGCCTCGATCGAATCGAGCCGCCCCTTCACCCCGAAGACCGAGAAGGGCATCACCAGCAGGCAGACCGCGAGCAGCAGCAGGATCAGCAGCGCCACCAACCCGGTCCATTCCGGAAGGCCCGGCAGGGTCAGGCGCGTTGCGAGGTCGTTCAGCATCAGCCGCCGGTCACGCTCATATGGCGCGCGACGGCCGGCGCGGCCCGGCGCCGATCAATGACGAAGTCGTGTCCTTTCGGCTTGCGCGTGATGGCCTCGGCGATGGCGGCGCGCAGGCCTTCCTCGCCCAGCGCGGGATCGCGCAGCGGCGCGCGCAGATCGGCCGCATCCTCCTGGCCCAGGCACATGTAGAGCGTTCCGGTGCAGGTCAGCCGCACGCGGTTGCAGCTTTCGCAGAAGTTGTGCGTCATGGGCGTGATGAAGCCGAGGCGCGTGCCGGTCTCCGCCACATCGTAATAGCGCGCGGGGCCGCCGGTGGTGTGGCTGCTATCGTTCAGCGTCCAGTTCTGCTTTAGGCGGGCGCGCACCAGGCTGAGCGGCAGGAACTGGTCGGTGCGGTCCTCGTTGATCTCGCCGAGCGGCATGGTCTCGATCAGACAGAGGTCGAAGCCATGCTCGCCACACCAGGCCAGCATGCGGTCGAACTCATGCTCGTTCAGGCCCTTCAGCGCGACAGCGTTGATCTTCACGTGCAGGCCGGCGGCCTTGGCGGCGAAGATGCCGTCGAGAACCTTGTCCAGCTCGCCCCAGCGGGTCGCGGCCTTGAAGGCGGCGGCGTCCAGCGTGTCCATCGAGACATTGATGCGGCGGACGCCGGCGGCGGCCAGCTCATCCGCGTATTTGGTCAGCTGCGTGCCGTTCGTCGTCAGCGTCAGCTCATCCAGCCCGGAACCGATCCGGGCGCCCAGGCCGCGCACCAGCGACATGACGTTCTTGCGCACCAGCGGCTCGCCGCCCGTCAGGCGCAGCTTGCGGACGCCGAGTTCGATGAAGGTGCCGCAGAGCCGCTCCAGCTCCTCCAGCGTCAGCACCTCGGATTTGGGGAGGAAGGTCATATCCTCCGCCATGCAATAGACGCAGCGAAGGTCGCAGCGATCCGTCACGGAAACGCGGAGGTAGCTGATATGACGCCCGAAAGGGTCGATCATGACGGCAAGGAGTCCCGGAGGCTGTTGGTTTCACCCCATTTGGGGCGGATCAACCCGCTGTTGCAAGGGTCCCCCGCGCGCCGGGCGCCTTGGCCATCCAGTTCAGCACGCTGGCGGCCAGGCCCACCACGATCATCACCGGCCAGAAGGCGGCGTAGCTGCCGGTCCAGGCCATGAGCACGGCGCCCGAGCCGGCGCCCAGGAAACCGCCGATCTGGTGGCTGAAGAAGCAGACGCCGTAGAGCGCGCCAAGGTCGCCCACGCCGAAGCGCCGCGCGATGGCGGCCGAGGTGAGCGGCACGGTGCCCAGCCAGACAAAGCCCATCACGGCCGCGAACAGGATCGTCCCCCATTCGGTCGGCGGTGCGATGGCGAAGGCGGCGATGGCGAGCGTCCGGACCAGATAGATCCAGCCCAACCCCGTCTCCGGCTTGATGCGCGTGGAGAGCCAGCCGCAGAACCAGGAGCCGGGGATGTTGAACAGGCCGATCATCATCATGACCATCATGCCCAAGGCCGCCGGCTGGCCGCAGAGCGCGATGTGGGAGGGCAGGTGCGTCGTCAGGAAGGCCAGCTGGAAGCCGCAGGCGAAGAAGCCGCCGGTCAGCAGCGCGAAGTCCCGGTCGGCGAGCGAGCGGCGGGCCAGCGCCGGCAGGCCCATCAACCCGGCGGCGGGCGGGCCGCTGCGCGGGGCGGGGCGCCACTCGATGTTGCGCGCGATGGGGATGATCAGCACGGCCGAAATGGCCAGCATGGCCAGCGCGCCCGCCGCGCCGAAGCCGCCAATGGCCGAGAAGGTGAGGGGCACCATGGCCGCCTGGCCCAGGCTGCCGCCCGCACTCGCGATGCCGATATACTCGCCCCTCTTCTCGGGCGGCGCGAGGCGGCCAATGGCGGCCAGCGCCAGCCCCGTGCCGGCGCAGGCGACGCCGAGGCCCGAGAAGAAGCCGATGCCGATCAGGACCATCGTGTTCGATGGCATCAGCGCCGGCAGGCCGCAGCCCAGCAAATAGAAGAACCCGCCAAAGGCCATGACCCGGCCCGAGCCGTATTTGTCGGCCATCGAGCCCGAGACCGGCTGCGCCAGGCCCCAGGTCAGGTTGTGGAGGGCGACCGCCAGGCCAAAGGCCCAGGGGGCGATGCCGTGCTCGGCGGCCAGCGGCAGCAGCAGCAACCCGAAGGTCTGGCGGATGCCCATGGCGAGGCTGGAGGTCGCCGCCGCCGCGATGATCGCGATCCAGAGGATGCTGCGGGCGGAGGGGGCGACAGTTTGCATGGACAAACCACACCAAAGCGGCCCGCCAGATGCAAGCTGGGGTTGCGCCGGGGCGGGCATGCGCCGGGCGCGGGGGTGTCCTGCGACCATGTTGCCGGCGCCGGACGGGTGGCGCAGTCTTCCCCGCGTGAACTGAAAATGGCCGGCGTCTGGCGCCGGCTGGGGAAGGGAGACAAGCATGATGACCCGATGGACCGGGGCCGCCTTGGCCGCGGCACTGTCCCTGGCGACGGTCCCGGCGCTGGCGCAGGTGACGCCCGACAATTTCGTGGGGGGCAAGACCTCCGACCTCGCGGCGCTCTGCGCGGCCGGCCCTTCGGACCCCAACGTGGTGTCCGCGGTGAACTTCTGCCACGGCTACCTGCTGGCGGTGGGGCAGTTCCATGGCGAGCTGACGCGGCGCGGCAGCCGGGTGGGGCCCTTCTTCTGCCTGCCCGATCCGCGCCCGACGGTGGCCAGCATCACGGCGGCCTTCGTCACCTGGGCGGGGGCGAACCCACAATTCGCCGGCACGCCGGCGGTCGAGGGCGTGGTGCGCTTCGCCACCGCCGCCTATCCCTGCCCGCCCCGCCCGCCCCGTCGCGCCTCGTGACCCGAAGGATGAAAGAAATGCGCAAGATCCTGCTTGTTCCCGTCCTCGCGCTGGGCCTCGGCGGCTGTCAGAACATGTCCGACACGGGCCGCCTGACGGCCGGCGGCGCCGGCATCGGCGCGGCCACGGGCGCCATCGTCGGCTCCTTTACGGGCAATGCGGGCTGGGGCGCCCTGGCTGGCGCTGGCATCGGCGCGGCGGGCGGTTACCTGGTGGGCCGCACGCGCGAGGCGGAGCAGCAGGCCTGGCAGCAGGGCTACCAGGCGGGCCGCTCCACGCGCTGAGCGCGCATGAAAAAGGGCGGCGGAGCCAAGCCCCGCCGCCCTGTTCCTGGTCCCGGCCTGGTGGCTCAGGCCGCCCGGCGGGTATCCGCCATGTCATTGGCAGGCAGCGGCGCGGCGGCGGCCGCTGCGGCCGGGATGCCGGAGCGCGTCAGGCCGATATCCACCAGCTCCCGGTCGGTCAGGCCGCGGAGCTGCTCGATGGTCTCGCGCCGGTTGCGGAGGGTGGTGAGCACCTCGCGCAGCGCGTGGAAGAAGCCCTTGATGCGCGCGGCGATGGCGGCGTCACGCGCCTGCCGGGCCTCGGCGATGATGGATTCGATGCGCTCGGCTTCGGCTGAGGTGATGCGGTTCATGATCTCTGGTCCTGTTCTGAAGAACGGCATCGCCGTCCGGATGGCCATGATCTAGGGGATTGCGGGCGTGACAGGTTGTGCGAAGCTTATCACTCGGACATGCGTAGAACGCATGTCAGATTGTGGACACATGTCTTAATGACGGGGCTGGCCATGTTAACCAAATCCGAGCGTCTCACCGCCCTTCGCCGTGCCCTCGCCGCAGCGGGCGTGGATGGCTTCCTCGTGCCCCGCTCGGATGAGCATCTGGGCGAATACGTGCCGCCCTCGGGCGAGCGGCTGGCCTGGCTCACCGGTTTCACCGGGAGTGCGGGCCTCGCCATCGTGCTGCCCGACCGCGCCGCGGTCTTCACCGATGGCCGCTACACCACCCAGGTGGTGGCGGAGACGGATGGCGCGCTCTGGGAACGCCGCCACCTGATCGAGGAACCGCCCGAAGCCTGGCTGCGGGAGCACGCGGCGGATCTCAAGCTCGGCTACGATCCCTGGTTGCACAGCGAGGGCTTCCTCAAGCGCCTCGCGGGCCTGCATCTCGTCCCGCTCACGCCCAATCCGTTGGATGCGATCTGGGAGGACCGGCCCGCCCCGCCTGCCGCCGCCGTGCTGCCGCATGGACCCGACCTCGCAGGCGAAAGCGCCGAGGCGAAACGTGAGGCGCTGGCGGCCGCGCTCCGGCAATCCGGCGAGCAGGCGGCGTTGCTGGCGGACGCGCATTCCGTCGCCTGGCTGCTGAACCTGCGCGGCGCCGACCTTGCCCATACCCCCATGCCGCTCGCCTTCGCGCTGGTGCAGGATGACGCCTCGGTGCGGATGTTCCTGCATGCGCCGGAGCGCGTGCCGGAGGCGACGCGCGCGCATCTGGGCAACCGCGTCGCGATCGAGCCGCGCGCCAACCTGCCGCGCGCGCTCCGCGAACTCGCCGGCCGCGCGGTGCGGCTGGATGGCGATGCGACGCCCGCCTGGTTCGCCTCCACGCTGCGCGAGGCCGGCGCCCGTGTCGTCGCGGGCGAGGACCCGACGCGGCTGCCGCGCGCCACCAAGAACGCGACCGAGCAGCAGGGTGCCCGTGCGGCGCACCGGCGCGATGCCGTGGCCGTGGCCAATTTCCTCGCGTGGTTCGCGGCCGAGGCGCCGTCTGGCGGCCTCACCGAGATGTCCGCGGCCGGGCGCCTGCTGGATGAGCGGCGCCGCCTGCCCGGCTTCGTCGCCGAGAGCTTCCCGGCCATCTCCGGCGCGGGCGAGAATGGCGCCATCGTGCATTACCGCGTGACCGAGGCCACCAACCGCCGGATCAACCCGGATGAATGCTATCTGATCGACAGCGGCGGGCAGTTCCCGGACGGCACCACCGACATCACCCGCACGCTCTGGAGCGGGCCCGGCCCCGCACCCGCCACCTTGCGCGCCCGCTACACCGCCGTGCTGCGCGGCCATATCGCGCTTGCCACGCTGCGCTTCCCGGCGGGCGTGGCCGGGCCGCATCTGGACGCCATCGCGCGGCGGCCGCTCTGGGATGCGGGGCTCGACTACGACCATGGCACGGGCCATGGCGTGGGCAGCTTCCTCTCGGTGCATGAGGGGCCGGTCGCCTTCAGCCGGGCGGCGCGCGTGGTGCCCATCCGCCCGGGGATGATCCTCTCGGATGAGCCGGGCTACTACCTGCCGGGCCATTACGGCATCCGCATCGAAAACCTGCTGCTGGCGCGCGATGCGGCGCCGCAGCCCGACCAGGCCAAGCCCTTCCTGGAGTTCGAGACGCTGACGCTGGCGCCCTATTGCCGTGCGCTGCTCGATCCGGCCCTGCTCACGCCGGCCGAGTGCCATTGGGTCAACGCCTACCACACCCGCGTGCAGGCCGAGATCGGCCCGATGCTGGAGGCGCCGGTGCGCGAATGGCTCGCGCGGGAATGCGCGCCGCTCTGATCACGCCAGGGCCATGGCCCGGATCAGCCGCCCTTCACCACCAGCTCCACATCCACATTCCCGCGGGTGGCGTGGCTGTAGGGACAGATCTTCTCATGCGCCTCGGTCGCCAGCGCTTCCAGCTCGGCCTGGGGCAGGGAAGGGTCTTCCACCGTGAGCACCACGGCCAGGCCAAAGCCGCCCGCCTCGCGCGGGCCGATCGAGACCGCGGCGCTCACCTTGGCGCCGGCCGCATTCTTCTTGTGCTGCTTGCCGATGAAATCCAGCGCGCCGCCGAAGCAGGCGGCATAGCCGGCGGCGAACAGGTGCTCGGGCGTCGAGGTGCCGGCCTTGCCGGGGCCGCCCATCGCCTTGGGCACGGAGAGGTCGGTGGCGACGCTGCCATCATCGGCGGCGGTATGCCCGTTGCGGCCGCCGGTTGCCGTCGCGGTGGCGGTGAGAAGGGGATTGATCCTGTCCAAGGTGGGCTCCTTCAGCGGTAGGACACGGTGGCGACGGCGTTGTAGGGCGAGCCGTCAATCAGCCGCGTGCTCCAGGCGAGATAGACGAGCATCTGCTGCGCCTCGTCCACGAAGCGATGCACCCGCGTCTCCTTGAAGAAGAAGCTGGTGGACGCCTCCCAGACGCGCTCACCCCGCTCGCCGCGCCGCACGCCGTCGGTCAGCGTGATGGGGCCCGTCGCCGTGCAGGAGAGGGCGAAGCGCGCCGGATCCTCCGCGACACCCACCATGCCCGCGATGCCGCCGGTCCGCGCCTGGCTGACATAGCAGGCCACGCCCGGCACTTCCGGGTCGGTGAAGCGCTCGACCACGACGCGATGGCTGCGCGTGAGGCCGAGATTGGTGAGTGCCGTGTTTACATGACCGATCTCGGTCGTGTCATCGGCGCGGGCGCCGTCCCAGGGGAGGAGGAGGAGGGCGAGCAGGAGAAGGGCAGGGCGCATGCGGGGGCAAACGCTGCGCCCGGGGGTGGGTTGCTCAGCCGAGGCCCGCCATCTCCCGGAATTCGGCCTCGCTCAGCACGCGCAGGCCCAATTCCGCGGCCTTGGTGGCCTTGGAGCCGGCATCGGCGCCGACCACCACGAAATCCGTCTTCTTCGAGACCGACTTGGTGACCTTCGCCCCCAGCGCCTCGGCCCGCGCCTCCGCCTCCTGGCGGGAGAGCGTCTCCAGCGTGCCGGTGAAGACCAGGGCCTTGCCGGCGAAGGGATTGTCATCCGCCTCGATCGCCGCCGTCTCCTCCGGCGTCACCTCGGCCAGCAGCGCGTCCAGCGCGTCCAGGTTGTGCGGCTCGGCGAAGAATTCGACCAGCTCGGTCGCGATGGCGGGGCCGATGCCCTGGATGCTGCCCAGCTCCTCGCGCGCTTCGCTCCCGATGATGCGCGCGGCCACCATGCGCTCGGTGAGCGCCGCGATGGAATGATAGTGCCGAGCCAGCAGCTTCGCGTTCTGCTCGCCGATGCGGCGGATGCCGAGCGCGAAGAGGAAGCGCTCCAGCGGTGGGCGCCGCCGCGCCTCGATGGCGTCGAACAGCTTGCGGGTGGAGAGCTTGCCCCAGCCCTCCAGCTTCTCCAGCTGCTCGGCATGGGTGTGCAGGCGGAAGATGTCGGCCGGGCCGCGCAGCAGGCCCATGGCGTGCAGCGTATCAATGCGCTCCTCGCCCATGCCCTCGATGTCGAGGCAGCGGCGGGAGACGAAATGGCGCAGGCGCTCGACGGTCTGGGCCGGGCAGATCAGCCCGCCGGTGCAGCGGCGCACCACGTCGTCATTCTCGCGCACGGCATGGCTGCCGCAGGCGGGGCAGGTGGTGGGGAAGGCGAAGGGGGGCGCTCGACCAGGGCGGTCCGGGTCCACCACGGCCACCACCTGGGGGATGACGTCGCCCGCGCGTTGCAGGGTGATGGTGTCGCCCTCGCGGATGTCCTTGCGGGCGATCTCATCCTCATTGTGCAGCGTCGCGTGGGTGACGGTGACGCCGCCCACGAAGACCGGCTCCATCACCGCGCGCGGTGTGAGCGCGCCGGTGCGGCCCACCTGGATCTCGATGCGCAGCAGGCGTGTCTGCGCCTGCTCGGCCGGGAATTTCCAGGCGATGGCCCAGCGCGGCGCGCGGCCGACAAAGCCAAGTCGCGCCTGCCAATCGAGGCGGTCGAGCTTGTAGACGACGCCGTCAATCTCATAGGCCAGCGCCGCGCGCTCCCGCGCCATCCGGGCCTGGAAGGCCGCGGGGGTCTCGGTCAGCAGGTCGGTGGCACCCTCGGCCACGGGGGTGGAGAGCGGGTTCACGCGGAAGCCCCAGCGCCTCAGCGTCTCGAGCCAGCCGTGATGGGTGGTGGCCGGCGCCTCGCTCGCCTCGCCCATGGCGTAAGCGAACAGCTTGAGCGGGCGCTGCGCGGTGATCGTGGCGTCGAGCTGCCGCAGCGAACCGGCCGCCGCATTGCGCGCATTGACGGGGATGGTGACGGCAGGGCCAAGCTTTTCCCCGCGCGCCTTGCGCGCCTCGCGCTCGGCCAGCGCCGCTTCCTGGGCAGCGCGGAAGGTGAGGAAGTCGGCGCGGTCGAGAAAGACCTCGCCGCGGATTTCGATCAACGCGGGGAAGGGTGCGGGCAATTCGCGCGGCACATCGGCAAGGGTGAGCAGGTTGGCGGTGATGTCCTCGCCCTCGGCGCCATCGCCGCGCGTGGCGCCCCTCACGAAGCGACCATTCTCGTAGAGGAGGTTCACGCTCAGCCCATCAATCTTGGGCTCGGCGATGAAGTCGAGCGGCGCGCCCTCGGCCAGGCTCAGGAAGCGGCGAATGCGGGCGGCAAACTCCGAAAAGTCCTCGGGCGCGAAGGCGTTGTCGAGGCTGAGCATCGGCGCGAGATGCCGCGACTTCGCAAAGCCCTCGACGGCGCGGCCCGAGACCTTCTGCGTCGGGCTCTCGGCCTGCACCAGGGCCGGGTTCTCGGCCTCCAGCGCGCGCAGGCGGCGCATGAGGGCGTCGTATTCGGCATCCGGGATGCTCGGCGCATCCTGCTCGTAGTAGCGCCGGTCATGCTCGGTGATCTCGGTGATCAGGCGGGCGATCTCGGCTTCGGCGCTCTCGCTCATGCGGTCTCCGTCAGCGCGGCGAAGGCGGCCCCATCGAGGATGAAACTGTGCGTCCGCGCCTCGCCCGCGCCGATGCCGCGGTGAAAGGCCAGCGCCAGCTCATCGCCGTCATCGGCGTCCCACCAGAGGAATTCGCCACCATCCTCGGCCGTGGCACTGGCCAGCGCGGCGACGAGCGCGCGGCCAAGGCCCTGGCGCCGCGCCTCGGGCGCCACGTAGAGATCGTTCATGATGGCGCCCCAACGGCTCGCGCCGCTGTCGTAATAGGGATGGGCCGAGACGAAGCCCAGGAGCACGCCCTCGGCCTCGGCCACCAGGAGCAGGACGCGCGCATCGGCGATCAGGTCGGCTGAGACGCGCTGGGCGGTGATGCGCTCCGGGTGCAGGCCGGGCTCCGTGTTCAGAGCGCGGAGGAGGGCAGCCAGCGGTGCAGCGTCTCGCCCTTCGGCGCGGCGGATCACGGACGTCCTCCCGCGCGTGGACTCACGGGCGTTTCTCTTGCGCGTCGGATCACGCGACGCCGTCCAGCAGGCTCGCCGCCGCGGCGCGCGCTGCCTCGGTCACCGTCTCGCCGGCCAGCATGCGGGCGATTTCCTCGCGCCGCGCGGGGGCATCCAGCGGCAGCACGCGCGTTTCCGCCTTGCCGCCGCGCACGGCCTTGGCCACCTGCAGATGCTGCGCCCCACGGGCCGCCACCTGCGGCGAATGCGTCACCACCAGCACCTGGAGGCGCTCGGCCACGCGGGCCAGGCGTTCGCCGACGGCCGCCGCCGTGGCGCCGCCAATGCCGGCATCCACCTCGTCAAACACCAGCGTCGGCACGGGCGAACCGCGCGCCAGCACCACCTTCAGCGCCAGCATGAGGCGCGACAACTCGCCGCCTGAGGCGATCTTCACGAGGGCGCCGGGCGTCTGGCCGGGATTGGTCGAGACCAGCAGCGTCACCCGGTCCATGCCGTCGGCACCCCAGGCCGCTTCCTCGCGCGGGGCCACCTCGATGACGACGCGGGCGCGGTCGAGCTTCAGCGGCGGCAACTCGGCGGCCAGCGCCTTTTCGAGCTTGCTGGCGGAGGCGCGGCGGGCCGCCGTCAATGCCTCGGCGGACTTCACGTAATCAGCACGCGCGGCCTGGCGCGCGGCCTGCAAGGCGGCCACGCGCCCCGTGCCGGCATCAAGCGCCGAGAGTCGCTCCCGCAGCGCGTCCAGATGCGCGGACAGCTCCACCACCGCCACGCCATGTTTCCGCGCGGCCGAGCGCAGCCCATAAAGCCGGTCCTCCAGCACTTCCAGCCGACGGGGATCGGGCAGGGCGTCCACGGCCAGGCGCTCCAGCAGGCGCTCGGCCTCGGCCAGCGCATCCTGCGCCTGGGTCAGGGCCAGCAGGGCCGGCTGCGCACTCTCATTGGGTGGCGGCAGGCGCTCCAGCGCGCGGGCCGCGCTGCGCAGCGCATTGCCGGGATGGGCGCTGCGCCGGTCGCGCGGCTGGATCTCGGCCAGGGCGCTAGCGATCGCCTCGTTGCGGCGCTCGGCCTGTTGCAGGCCCTGGCGCTCCTGCGCGAGGCGCTCTTCCTCGCCCTCCTCGGGCGCAAGAGCGGAAAGCTCATCCACGGCGTGGCGCAGCCATTCCTCATCCCGCAGGGCGGCGGCCACGGCGGCCTCGGCCTCGGCGAGGGCGGTCTCGGTGGCGCGCCAGGCGCGGAAGGCGGCCGCCACGCGCCCACGCGGCCCGTCATGCGCGCCGAAGGCGTCGAGAAGCGCCGCATGGGTGGCGGGGTCGGCCAGGCCCACCTGGTCATGCTGGCCCTGCACCTCGACCAGGGTGGCGGCGAGGCGTTTCAGCAGCGCCACGCCCACCGGCTGGTCATTCACGAAGGCGCGGGAGCGGCCATCGGCCTGGAGCACGCGGCGCAGCACCAGCGTGTCCTCCGCCTCTATCCCCTGCTCGGCGAGCAGAGAGAAGGCCGGATGCCCCTCGGGCGGCTGGAAGACGGCGGCGACGCTGGCCTGCGGCTGGCCCGCACGCACCAGGCCCGCTTCCGCCCGCATGCCAAGGGCGAGGCCCAGCGAATCGAGCAGGATGGACTTGCCCGCGCCGGTCTCGCCCGTCAGCACCGAGAGGCCCGGCCCGAAATTCAGGTCGAGCCGCTCGATCAGCACCACGTCGCGGATGGAGAGGGAGGCGAGCATGCGCCCGCCTGCTAGAAGACGCTGTTCCAGGCCCGCCGGAAGAAGCCCGGACGGTCCTGCTGCGCCATGGCGGCGCCGGGCGTCAGCATGGCGTAGCTGTCCTGATACCAGGCGTTGCCCGGGAAATTATGGCCCAGGACGGAGGCCGAGCGCGCCGCCTCATCCCGCAGGCCGAGGGCCAGATAAAGCTCGGTCAGGCGGTGCAGCGCCTCGGGCACGTGGTTCGTCGTCTGATAATCCTCCACCACGCGGCGGAAGCGGCCGATGGCGGCGCTGTAGAGGCCCTGGCCCTGGTAGAAGCGGCCGATATTCATCTCGCGCCCCGCCAGGTGGTCACGCGCCAAATCCATCTTGAGGCGCGCATCCCGGGCATAGGCGGTGTTGGGGAAGCGGTTGGCCACGTCCTGCAGGGCGACCAGGGCGGTTTCCGTGCCACGCTGGTCGCGCTGGCTGTCGGCGATCTGCTCGTAATAGGCGAGGCTGCGGAGATAATACGCATAGGCGATGTCGCGATGCGCCGGATGCAACTGGATGAAGCGGTCCAGCGTGCCGATCGCCTCCGTGTAGCGGTTGCGCATGTACTCGCCATAGGCCGCCATGATCTTCGCGTTGGTGGCCCAGGTGGAATACGGGTGCTCGCGCTCGAGTGTCTCGAAGATCTCGACGGCCTGCGGGTAGCGCCGCCCTTGCAGCGCCTCGATGCCGGCGGCGTAGAGCGATTCGGGGGAGCGGTCCACGAGGCCCGAACCGGCCGCCGGCGACCGGAACAGCCCGGCCGCGGAGCCATCCCATTGGGTCACGCCGCAGCCCGAGAGGGGCAGCGCGAAGGCAAGGAACAAGGTGGCTCGAGTGAGTGGGCGCATGGGCAATGAAGGCTCCGATCGGACGGCTCTATACCATGGGAGCCGGCGATGCGCACAAGAGGCCCCGGGCGCGAGACACGACGCCCGCGCCTGCCCGGCGCGGGCCCGCATGGGCCAAGGCTCAGGCGGCGACGAGCTTTTCCTGCTCGGCTTCGGCCAGCGAAGCGCCGCCGGTGAAGCGCCAGTTGCGGCTATCCTGCAGCAGGGCCAACAGCAGCTGGTTGTTCAGCGCATGGCCCGAGCGATGGCCGGTGAAGCGGCCCAGCAGCGGCGCGCCGGCCAGCGCCAGATCCCCCACCACGTCCAGCATCTTGTGGCGCACGAACTCATCCGGGCTGCGCAGGCCGCCGGGGTTGAGGATCATGGGGCCGTCCACCACCACGGCATTGGCGAGGCTCCCGCCCTGGGCCAAGCCGGCGGCGCGCAGCCGGGCCACATCCTCGGCGAGGGTGAAGGTGCGGGCATCCGCCAGTTCGCGGCGGAAGCTCTCGACCGAGATGCGCAGGGAAAGGCTCTGCTGGCCTATGGCGGTCTCGCCGAAATCAATACTGAGCGTGGCGTCGAAGGCGGGCTCCGGATTGGGCGAGAGTTCGGCCCAGGCGCCGTGCTTGTCCTCGACCCGAACGCGGCGCAGCACCTCGATCGCGGTGCGGGGGGCGTAATGCTCCACCGTGCCGGCGCAGTCGATCAGGAAGAGGAAGGGCGCGGCGGAGCCGTCCAAGATGGGCACTTCGGGGCCGTCCAGCTCGATGCGGGCATCATCAATGCCGGCAGCGGCGAGTGCCGCCATCACATGCTCGATGGTGCCGACGCGCGCTTCGCGGTTGCCGGGCAGGCCGATCTGCGTGCAGAGGCGGGTTTCCACCACCAGGTCATGCCGGGCCGGAATGTCGAGGCCGAGGTCGCTGCGATGGAAGACGATGCCCGAGCCCAGCGGCGCCGGCTTCAGCGTGAGCGAGATCGTCAGGCCCGAATGCAGGCCGACGCCACGGCAGCCGATGCTGCTCGCGAGCCGGCGCCGCGTGAGGCCAGCCCCGTGCGAGGCCGCGCGGAAATCGTGAGGGCCGTAGCCGTGCGTCAATGGAGCGAAACCATCCATGTGTTGAAAGCCCCCGTTTGACCGGATTGGTGCTTCCCCCGCACCACTCCGGACCCAGAATGTGACAGGAGCGATGACATGCCGCCAGTCAAGCGTTGTTTCTCAATATTTCGCCATAACATATTGATAAACCAGCATTTACGCCGCTATTTTTGCATCTGAATTTCGCCATATTCATCCGGGTCCGTATCGTGTTCCCGCAAAGCAGCATCATTCGCGGACATTCCGCCACCGCGTGGGACGCATGCGCGCACCACGGGACGCAGGGAGGAAAGCCCGGAAACAAGGCCTTTCTTTGGCCCGCATCCGGGACCACAACAGGATCCATGAATCGCCGCCTTTTGCTCGCTCTTCCCACACTGCTCACTCCCGCGTCGCTCGCGGCCCAGACGGCTGCCCGGCCGCTTCCCGCGCTGAGCGAGGCGGACCGCGCCGTGCTCGGCCGTATCGAGGCCTATTTCAACGGCATGACCACCTTGCGCGCCCGCTTCCTGCAGATCGCGCAGGGCGGCGCCGCGGCCGAGGGCACCGCCTGGATCTGGCGCCCCGGCCGCATGCGCTTCGAATACGACCCGCCGGAACCCACGCTGCTGATCGCCGCCGATGGCCAGTTCTTCCATTACGACCGGCAGTTGAAGCAGCCCACCATCGTGCCGCTCTCCTCCACGCCGCTCAGTGTGCTGCTGCGCAACCCGCTGCGCCTCGGGGGCGACATCACGGTGGCTGGCTTCGAGCGCTCGGGCGGCCTGGTGCGCGTCACGGTGCATCGCACCAACCAGGCGGCCGAGGGGCAGATCCAGCTGGTCCTGGAGGAACAGCCCATGGCGCTGCGCCAATGGGTCGTGCTCGACCCGCAGGGGCGTAGCACGCGCGTCACCCTGACCCAGGTGCAGATGGGCGAGCGCTTCGATCCCTTCCTGTTTGCCTTCAATGATCCCCGCTTTCGCGAAGAACTTGAGCAACAGCGATGAGATTTCGACGCCTCATCGGTCCAATTGCCTTGAATCTGCCGCAACGAGTTGGTTTGTTGCACTGATGCGACCGATCATTGGCATCTCCTGCTGCGTGAAGGCCTTCGGGATCTTCAACACGCCCAACCATGCGGCCTCCGACAGCTATGTGCGCGTCGTGCTCGGCCCGGTGAACGGGGTGCCGGTGCTGCTACCCGCCGCCGGCGAGGCGCTCGCGCCACAAATCCTGCCGCGCCTGGACGGCCTGATCCTCACCGGCAGCCGCAGCAATGTCTGGCCCGGCCATTATGACGGCCCGGACCACGCCGAGGGCACGCCCGAGGACCAGCAGCGCGATGCCACGACGCTGCCGCTGATCCGCGCCGCCATCGCGCAGGGCGTGCCGCTGCTCGCGATCTGCCGGGGCATGCAGGAGCTCAACGTGGCGCTCGGCGGCTCGCTCGACCAGCGCATCCAGGACCTGCCGGGCCGGATGGACCACTCCACCCCGTCGGACCAGCCCATCCCGCTGGTGCGGACCGGCAAGGCGCATGCGGTGCGCCTGGCGCGCGAAAGCCTGCTCCATGGCCTCGCCGGTGGCACGGAAGTTCCGGTGAATTCCTTGCATAATCAGGGCGTTCAACGCCTCGCCCCGCGCCTGGAGGCGATGGGTTGGGCGCCGGACGGCACGGTCGAGGCGGTGCGCGTCCGGCAGGCACCGGGCTTTGCCTGGGGCGTGCAGTGGCACCCCGAATATGACTGGGAAAGTGACGCCTTCAGCCGGCGAATCTTCGAAGCCTTCGGCGAGGCCTGCGCCGCCCGGGCCGCCCAGGCGCAGCCCCAGGCGGCCCGGCTGCGCGAGGCGGCCGAATAGCCCCAAAAATCGAGCCGGGGCCGAGCATTCGAGTCGATTGGGCTTGGCTTCGAACCTATGTCGCGGTATGTCTCTCATGTCGGCGGTGGTTCATCCGCCGATGGACGCTCCGATTCCCCCAATCGGCTCGCCCGACCTTTCCGATCGGAAGTATGAACAGTACGGGCGCCCGACCACCCCCCTGGTCGGGCGCTTTTCTGTTTCAGGCGGCTCGCAAAATCCCGACGCGCACACGCTGGCATTGCGCTCCAAGCCGGGTCAAGCCGCGCCCGCCGCAGCCTGGGCAGGTTTCCCGCCCCGCTAAGCTGGTCTAGACCATCTGGGCCAAGGTGGCGTCACCGAGGCGGTGAAACACCCTCTCTCATGCTGGCCAGGTCCTCATCGCGGCCCGGCCCCTCGGCCTTCCCGAAAGGAGCGCCCATGCCCGAATATGTGATTCCACCCCCGGCCGTCTCGGCCGTCCCCATCCAGGGCAGCAACGCCATGTTCCCGGTGCGCCGCATCTTCTGCGTGGGGCGCAACTATGCCGAGCACGCGATCGAGATGGGCAGCGACCCGACGCGCGAGCCGCCCTTTTACTTCACCAAGCCCGCCGATGCGCTGGTGATCAACGGCGCCGACATGCCCTACCCGACGGTCACCAAGTCCCTGCACCATGAGATGGAACTCGTGGTCGCCATCGGCACGGGCGGCAGGAACATCGCCATCGCGGACGCGCTGAAGCATGTCTGGGGCTATTGCGCCGGCCTCGACATGACCCGCCGCGACATCCAGAACGAGGCCAAGAAGACCGGCCGCCCCTGGGACATGGGCAAGGGCTTCGATCTCTCGGCGCCCATGGGCGCGCTGATCCCGGCCGCCGGCTTCGACCCTTCGAAGGGCAAGATCGAGCTGAAGGTGAACGGCAAGGTCACCCAGACCTCCGACCTCTCGAAGCTGATTTGGTCCGTCCCCGAGGTGATTGCCAACCTCTCGGAGTTGGTGGAACTCGCCCCCGGTGACCTCATCATGACCGGCACGCCCGAGGGTGTGGCCGCCGTGGTGCGTGGCGACGTGCTGGAAGGCTTCGTCGAGGGCGTGGGCGAGATCAAGACGAAGATCGTCTAGCCACCGCCGCCCAGGAGCCGGGCCAGCGGGCCCGGGTCCAGCGCGGCCAGCACGGGGTGGGGGCCGAATCGCTCCCCCGCCGCCGTCTCCAGCAGATGCAGGGCGGCCGAGACCAGAGGCGCTGGCGTGAGGCTCGCCCGCGCCATCGCTTCCAGGAACGCCAGGCCGGCGCCGGTTTCAGCCAGGGGGCGGCGCTCGGCCGGCACGCCGCCCTGCTCCGTCACCAATGCCGCGATTCCCGGCAGGCCCATGCGGCCCAGGGCCGCTCCCACCGCATCCCGCTCGGCCGCCAGGCCCAGCAGCAGCCGCCCCACCGCATGCGGCACACCCTGGGGCGCGAGGATGCGCGCGGCCTCGATCAGGGCGCCCGGCTCGGCGAGGCCCGCCGCCAGCACATCCGCCAGCGGCTCGACCGGCAGGCCGAACAGCTCCACCGCCCGCTCGGCCAGGCCGGCCGTGGCCTCGCCCGGCAGCCCGCCCAGCCAGAGGCGCGGGCGCAGCGCCGTCACCTCCACCACGCCATCCGCGCCGCGCGCCGCCAGCACCGGCGGGACCGGCAACGCGCCGAGCCGCGGGATCAGGCCGCGCGCGGCCGTGAATTGATGCAGCAGCGCCGGCGCCAGTCCTGCCGCGGGCGCGAAGAGGATGTCGGGCGCGCCCACCAGGGCGCTCGCCAGGCGTTGCAGGATTCCGGGCAGGGCGACCGGGGGAAGCGCCAGAAGGATCACCTCGGCGGTTTCCGTCGCGCGCCACAGATCGGCCGCGACGCGAATGCGCCACCGCCCCTCCAGCACGCCCTGCGTCGTGATCTCATGGCCCAGATGCCGTGTGCCGCCGCCCCGCGGCGACCAGAGCGTGACGTCATGGCCACGCCAGGACATCAACGCCGCCATGGCGCTGCCCGCAGGTCCCGCGCCGAGAACGGCGACCCTCATTCGGCTGGTTCCACCTCTTGTTCCGGTTATGGCGGCAAAATGCGCCCGCCCGGGGCCGCGCCGCAACATCTGTCACGCAGGATTCGCCGATGCGTCATTGCCCTGACGGCGAACGCACGATAGCGAGCCGCCATGAGCACGGACGCACAGCCTCTGCCCCATCCCGCTTCTCCTGCCCTCCTGGCGGCGGACGCCAAGCCCCAGGCGCGGCGCATGAAGCGCGGGCGGCCGCTGCGCTTCCAGCCGCGCCTGCCCGGGCAGATCTGGAACGACGTGCTGGGCGAGCGGCCGGTCGGCGGTCGGCTGCGCGCCATCCGCCGCATCTCGACGGCGGTTCTCTTCACCCTGCTCTGCATTCCCATCCAGGCGGTATTGGTGCAGTTCGAGGGGCCGGCCAAGAACCGCTTCGCGCGCTTCTACCACCGCAGCCTGTGCTGGCTGATCGGCCTCAAGCTTCGCGTCATCGGCACACCCTGCCAGCACCCGCGCACGCTCTATGTCTCCAACCACTCCTCCTGGCTCGACATCCTGGTGCTGGGTGCCACCCTCGATGCACGCTTCGTCTCCAAGGCGGAGGTCGCGCAATGGCCGCTGATCGGCTGGGTCGCCAAGCTCGGCCGCTCGGTCTTCGTCAGCCGCAACCGCGGCCGCACCGGCAGCGAGGTGCAGGAGCTGCGCGGCCGGCTGGAGGCGGGGGACAGCATCATCCTCTTCCCCGAGGGCACGACGAGCGACGGCGCGCGGGTGCTGCCCTTCCGCTCCTCCTTCTTCTCGGTGGCCGATGCGGCGGAGCGCATCCAGCCGCTCGCCGTGGTCTATGACCGCCTGGGCGGCCTGCCCGTCGGCCGGCGCGACCGGCCGCTCTTTGCCTGGTATGGCGACATGGAGACCGGCAGCCATGCCTGGACCTTGCTGCGCCGCACCGGCACGCGCGTGACCGTGGTGCTGGATGAGAGCTTCGCCCCCGATGCGGTGCCCGACCGCAAGGCGCTTGCCGCCCGGCTTGGGCGGGCCATCACCGAGACGGCCGCGACGCTCCGGCAGAACCGGGATGTGGGGAAGCGGTGAATCCGCTTGACCAATACGGGGCCGGTTTGACAGCCTCGAACCGATGAATGATCTGCCCCTCTTGCCGGCCCGCCGGTCGGAACTGGGCCGCTCTTCTTGACCGCGCGGCTCAGGCTCCGCATTTGCTCCCGCTGGATCGCTCCAGGGCATTCCCTGTGGGCGGGCAGCGAGGACCCGGCATGACAGCAGCACTCCCCCCGCCTTCCGGCAAGAAGCGCCTCTTCCTGCGCTCCTGGGGTTGTCAGATGAACGTCTATGACAGCGCCCGCATGGCGGATGTGCTGGCGCCCCTCGGCTATGCGCCGGTGGATGCGCCGGAGGGTGCGGACATGATCATCCTGAACACCTGCCACATCCGCGAGAAAGCGACCGAGAAGCTCTTCTCCGAACTCGGCCGGCTGCGCCAGCTCAAGCAGGCGAAGCAGGCCGAGGGCGGCGAGATGGTGCTGGCCGTGGCCGGCTGCGTCGCCCAGGCCGAGGGTGCGGAGATCACCGCCCGCGCGCCCTATGTGGATATCGTGCTGGGTCCGCAAAGCTATCACCGGCTGCCCGAGATGGTGGCCCGCGCCGGACGCACCGGCCGCGCCGTGGTCGAGACGGATTTCCCGGTGGAGGAGAAATTCGACTTCCTGCCCGAAATCAGCGCGCCGCAGGGCATCACGGCCTTCCTGACCATCCAGGAGGGCTGCGACAAATTCTGCTCCTTCTGCGTCGTCCCCTACACGCGCGGCGCCGAATACAGCCGCGGCCCGGCCGCCGTGCTGGCGGAGGCGCGCAAGCTGGTGGGGCAGGGGGCGCGCGAGATCACGCTGCTCGGCCAGAATGTGAATGCCTATCACGGCGAGGGCGAGGATGGCCGCGAATGGGGCCTGGCGCGGCTGCTCTACGCGCTGGCCGAGATCCCGGGCCTGGATCGGCTGCGCTACACCACCTCCCACCCGCGGGACATGGATGAGGCGCTGATCGCGGCCCACCGGGACATCCCGGCCGTGATGCCCTTCCTGCATTTGCCCGTGCAATCCGGCAGCGACCGTGTGCTGGAGGCGATGAATCGCGGCCACACGGCCGATGACTACCTGCGCCTCGTGGACCGCCTGCGCGCGGCCCGGCCGGATCTGGCGCTGAGCACCGACATCATCGCGGGCCATCCGGGCGAGACGGAGGCGGATCACGAGGCGACCATGGCGCTGATCCGGCGCGTCGGCTTTGCCCAGGCCTTCTCCTTCAAATACTCGCCCCGGCCGGGCACGCCCGCCGCCGGCGCGCCGCATCGGGTGGATGAGGCCACGAAGGATCGCCGCCTGCAGGAGGTCCAGGCCCTGCTGCGGGACCAGCAGGCCGAGTTCAACGCAAGCCTGACGGGACAGACGGTGCCCGTCCTCTTCACCGGGGCGGGCCGCCAGGCCGGACAATTGTCGGGACGCACGCCCTGGTTGCAACCGGTGCACCTGCCCGGACCTTTATCTCTCATCGGTGCTACGGCCCCGGTGTTCATTCGTGCCGGCAACCCCAATTCTCTCGCCGGGGAATTGGCCCATCAGGAGAAGACAGCCGCTTGAGCAACGCCCTCGCCCTTCGCAACCGCCCCGCTTCTCCGCCATCCTCCGAGAGCCGCAGCGTCACGCTGCAATTCGAGGACAACGCCCTGCTCCCCCTTCTCTATGGCGAGCATGACCGGCATTTGGCGAGGATCGAGCAGCGATGCGGGGTTCGATTGGCGAGTCGCGGCAACCGCCTCACCATCACCGGCAATGCCGAGCGCACCGGCATGGCCGAGCAGGTGCTGCGCGGCCTCTGGCGCGGGATCGAGCGCGGCCAGGCGCCGGGCGCCTCCGAGGTCGAGGCCGCGATCCGCATGGCGGAGGGTGAGATGGAGCAGGACCCGCGCCTGCCCCTGCAGGACATCCCGCAGATCCGCACGCGGCGCGGCGCCATCGCGCCCCGCACGCCCGCGCAGTCGGCCTATATGGAGACGCTCGCGAAGCACGAGATGGTCTTCGGCATCGGCCCGGCCGGCACCGGCAAGACCTATCTGGCGGTGGCGCAGGGTGTCGCCCTGCTCCAGGCCGGGCGTGTGGACCGCATCGTGCTCAGCCGCCCCGCCGTCGAGGCGGGTGAGCGCCTGGGCTTCCTGCCCGGCGACATGAAGGAGAAGGTGGACCCCTATCTGCGCCCCCTCTACGACGCCCTGCACGACATGCTGCCGGCCGAGCAGGTGACGCGGCGGCTGGCCGCCGGCGAGATCGAGATCGCGCCGCTCGCCTTCATGCGCGGCCGGACCCTGGCCCATTGCTTCGCCATCCTGGACGAGGCGCAGAACACCACGCCGGCCCAGATGAAGATGTTCCTCACCCGCATGGGCGAGGGGACGCGCATGGCGATCACGGGCGATCCGAGCCAGGTGGATTTGCCCTATGGGCAGAAATCCGGCCTGGTCGAGGCGATTTCCATCTTGCGGGATGTGCCGGGAATTGGTTTCACCCATTTCGACGAGCGGGATGTGGTAAGGCATCCCCTCGTGGGCCGCATCGTCTCGGCCTATGGGAAGATGGAGGGCGCACGGCCCGCTTCGCCTGAAGCGCGTTCGGGAGAAGCAAGGGGCCGTGTCGCCGGGAAGGAGTTGAATGTCACCGGGAAGTAGTCTGCCCGGCGGGGGCTATTCCACCGCTGGGCTTGCCGATGTCGAGATCGTCTTCGCCGCCCCCGGCTGGCGAGGCGCCGTCCCCGCGGTGGAGGCCCTGGCCCGCCGCGCCGTGGAAGCGACCCTCGCTGACCAGCGCGAGAACGGCCACCTCACCATCCTGTTGACGGATGACGTCGAGATCCGCCGCCTCAATGGCGGGTTCCGCGGCAAGGAGAAGGCGACGAACGTCCTCTCCTTCCCCGCCCCCTATGGCAGCCTGACGCTGGGGGATTTGGCCGTCTCGCTCGGTGTGGTCCGGCGCGAGGCGCTGGCCGAGGGCCGGCCCTTGCCCGCGCATTTCGCCCATCTCATCGTCCACGGCACGCTGCATCTGCTGGGCCATGATCATCTGGCCGCCGGCGAGGCGATGCTGATGGAACGCGCCGAGGCGCGCATCCTGCACCGGCTGGGCATGCCCAACCCCTGGCGCAACCGGTGGGCCGCCTGATGCCCTCCGACCAGCCATCGCCCCCCCGCCCGCCCATGATCCGACGCCTGCGCGGCCTGTTCTCCAAGCGCGAGGAGAGCCTGCGCGACCGCGTGGAGGAGTTGATCGAGGCGCCCGACGCGCTGGCGCCCGATGGCCGCACGCTCGACCCGCATGAGCGCTCGCTGCTCTCCAACGTGCTGAAGCTGCGGGGTGCCACCGCCTATGACGTGATGCTGCCGCGCGCGGACATCATCGCGCTCCCGGCCGACCTCACGCTGGACCAGGCGGTGGACGCCATCCAGCGCGAGGGACACAGCCGCTACCCGGTCTATGAGAATCAGCTCGATGACGTGCTGGGCATGGTCCATATCAAGGACATCATCGCCGCCGTCGGGCGCCAGGCGCCCTTCAGCCTGCGCGCCATCCTGCGCAAGCCGCTGCTGGTGGTGCCGAGCGTCCCCGTGCTCGACCTGCTGCTGCGCATGCGCGAGGCGCGGATGCACATGGCGCTGGTGGTGGATGAATATGGCGGCATCGACGGCCTCATCACCATCGAGGACCTGGTCGAGACCATCGTGGGCGATATCGCCGACGAGCATGACGAAATTGACGCGCCACAGATCACCGAGCGCGGCGAGGGAGTCATGGAGCTCGACGGCCGCACCGAGATCGAGACCTTCGAGGCGCGGATCGGCCCCGTTCTGACCGAGGAGGAACGCCACGCCGATATCGACACGGTGGGCGGCCTGGTGCTGACCATGGCCGGGCGGGTGCCGGCCCGGGGCGAGATCTTCTCCCACCCCTCGGGCCTCGAATTCCGCGTGCTGGACGCCGATGCGCGGCGGATCCGCCGCCTGCGCGTCCGCCGCCCGGTCGAGGGCGGGAAGGCCGCCGCCGAATAGCATCGGCCCGGGGCGGGGCTTGCCCGGCGCGGGCCGATGCCCCTCTTTGGGATCATCATGCCCGCTTTTCTCCTCGACCGTCCCTGGCTGCTCGCCTTCCTCCTGGGCGCCGCCTCCGTGCTCGCCTTGCCGCCGGTGCATGTCGTGCCCGTGCTGCTGGCGACGATTCCGGGCTTCCTCTGGCTGATCGGCCGGGCGCCGGGCTGGCGGCGGGCGGCCTGGTGGGGGTTCGGCTTCGGCTTCGGCTTTCATTTGGCGGGGCTCTACTGGGTCACGCACTCGCTCTTCACGGATATCGGCCGCTGGTGGTGTCTGGTGCCGGTGGCCGCCCCGGGCGTCGCGCTGCCGATGGCGTTCTTCAGCGTGCTGCCGGCGCTGGCCGCCTGGTGGCTGCCGCCCGGCTGGCGGCGCCTCGCCGGCTTCGCCGCCGCCTGGGTCGCGGCCGAGCTGCTGCGCGGCGTGCTGTTCACGGGCTTTCCCTGGAACCTGCTGGGCACGGTCTGGGCCTTCCACCCGCTGCCGCTGCAGCCCGCCAGCGTGATCGGCGTGCACGGCCTCTCGCTGCTCACGGTGCTGCTGGCGGGCTTGCCCCTGCTGCGCAGCCGCATGGCCTGGGCCGGCGGCGTGGCCGTGCTGGCGCTCTGGATGGGCTTCGGCGCCTGGCGCCTGGCCGAGCCCGCGCCGCCCGACCATGCGGTGCGCCTCGTCCTCGTGCAGGGCAATGTGGCGCAGGACACGAAGTGGGATCCGGCGCGGCGCATGCCGATCTTCCAGCGCTACCTCGACCTTTCGGCCGAGGCGGCGGGGGCCGAGGCGGCGGCGCATCCGGAGGAGCCGATCCTGGTCATCTGGCCCGAGACGGCGAGCCCCTTCCTGCTGGCGCAGGATGCCGAGGCGATGCGGCTCGCCGGTGCCGCCCTGCCGGCGCGGGCGCTGCTGCTGGCCGGGACGGTGCGGGCCGAATGGGGCGCCGATGGCCGGCTGCAGGCGCTGTTCAACAGCCTGGTCGCCCTCGACCCCACGGGCCAGGCGGTGGGCCTGTTCGACAAGGCGCATCTGGTGCCCTTCGGCGAGTACATGCCCCTCGGCGGCATCCTGCCGATCCGGATGGTGACGGGGGGCGTGGATTTCTCGGCGGGACCGGGGCCCGAGGTGCTGTATCTGCCGCGCGGCCTGCCCTCTCCCGGGCCGCTCATCTGCTATGAGGTGATCTTCCCCGGGCGTGTGGTGGGGGAGGAGCGCCCGGCCTGGTTGCTCAACGTGACCAATGACGCCTGGTTCGGCATTTCGGCCGGGCCCTACCAGCATCTCGCCGCCGCCCGGCTGCGCGCCGTGGAGGAAGGGCTGCCCATGGTCCGGGTCGCCCAGACCGGCGTCACCGCGGTCTTCGATGCAACCGGGCGGGAGCGCGCCAGTTTGGGGCTTGGGGGGTCCGGCGTGGTGGTGACGGCGCTGCCGGCGGCGCGGGAAGCGACGACGTTCGCCTGGGCCGGATTGTGGGTCCCCATGGCGCTTGTGTTGCTTTTTGGCGTGATTTCCGTGCCTTGGCGCCGCGACGCATCGGATGGGACGGCGTGATTTTTTTGATGAGCAACTTTAATTATTGAGAATTCCCAAAAATATTGACGCTTTCTTGGTCGGCGGGTAAACACAACCCTGAGGTTGAGTTGTGCGGGACGTCGCAATCGCACGTCCTGATGGCCGCATACGCAAGGATTGCGAGAAAGCTCGGGCGGCCGTGCCTGGATTGCGACAAAACTCAGGCGTTCGCACAACACAGTCCGAGCAAGGGCGCGTTTTGAGATGAGAGAAGCGATGTCGAGCGGCGAAACGACCGAGAAGGTCGAGAAGGAACACCGGCCCAGCCCGATTGACGTGCATGTGGGCTCGCGCGTGCGCCTGCGCCGCACCCTCCTGGGCATGAGCCAGGAGCGGCTGGGCGAGGCGCTGGGGCTGACCTTCCAGCAGGTGCAGAAGTATGAGCGCGGCGTGAACCGCATCGGCGCCTCGCGCCTGTTCGATCTGTCGCGCGTGCTCGATGTGCCAATCAGCTTCTTCTTCGACGACCTGCCGGGCACGGTCGGTGGCAGCCAGGGCTTCGCCAACCGCGTCTCCGGCTTCGCCGAGGCGCAGGAAGGCTTTGGCGACGACACGCTGCACCGGCGCGAGACGCTGGAACTGGTGCGCGCCTATTACCGCATCTCCGACCCCTCGGTCCGCAAGCGGGTCTTCGACCTCATCAAGGCGATGACGCCCACCGAGTAAGGGCTCGCCGGGAGGGGGGGCTTGCCCCTGCCGCTTTGCTGGGCGATCGCGCGTGGCTTGAGCAGCGGGCCGCCCGGCCGGCCGCGAAAGCCGCGCGGCGCCGGCTTGTGGCCGGCCCGCGCCGCCGCCAGCCTTCGGGGACCGCAACGGAGCGCGCCCCGATGATCACCCGCCGCCACGCCCTGATTGCTCCCTTGGCGCCCCTGGCCACGCCGGCCCTGGCGCAGGCCGACTGGCCCACGCGGCCCATCCGTGTCGTCCTGCCCTTCGCCGCAGGCGGCTCTTCCGACATCGCGGCGCGGCTCCTCGCCCCCCGGCTGGGCGCCGTGCTCGGCCAGCAAATCCTCATCGAGAATCGCGGCGGCGGCGGCGGCAACATCGCGGCCGAGGCCGTCGCCCGCGCGGCACCCGACGGGCATACCCTCTTCCAGGGCAATATTGGCGTGCTGGCGATCAACCCCACGCTCTACCGCAGCCTGCCCTTCGACGCCGAGCAAAGCTTCCAGCCCATCGCGCACCTGAATTCGGTGGCGAACATCCTCTGCTCGCCGGCCGATCGCCCCTGGCGCAGCGTGGCCGAACTGCGCGCCGCCATGCTGGCCGCCCCCGAGCGCATCCGCGCCGGAAACTCGGGCCCGGGCTCCATCGGGCATCTCGCCGTGGTGCAGTTCGACCACCTGGCCGGCACGCGCTCGGTCCATGTGCCCTATCGGGGGGGTGGGCCGATGTCCACGGATCTGATCGCGGGCCATCTCGACTATGCCTTTGCCACCGCGCCCACCGTGCTCTCGGCGCTGGAATCCGGCCGGCTGCGCGCGATCGCGATCGGCACCGCGACGCGCAGCACCCTCCTGCCGAACCTGCCGACGGTGGCCGAGGCAGGGCTCGCGGGCTTCGAGGTCTCCAATTGGGATGCCTGGCTCTTCCCGCGGGGCGTCGCACCCGCGATCACCGAGCGGATGGCGGCGGCCCTGCGGCCGCTGCTGGCCGATCCGGAGCTGCGGGCGGAATTCGCGCGGCGCGGCATGGAGACCATCACGGCCAGCGGCCCGGCCGAGCTCGCCGCCAGCATCCGCGCGGAGACCCAGCGCTGGGCGCCCATGGTGCGGGCCTCCGGCGCCACGCCCGATGGCTGACGCTCAGTTGCGGCTGAAGCCGACCAGCACCAGCCGGTCCTCGCCGAGGTCGAGCCAGGCGGTATAGGCGCCGCCGCTCGCCTGCCCGGGTGCGTCGCCCCGGCGGCTCACCGCGCCCGTCGCGCGCAGCGGGCGGATCTGCAACTGGTAGGCCGGCGCCAACGCCTCGCCGGGCGCCAGCCGCGCCTCGGCCTCGGTCCGCCAGGCCCGCGCATCCAGATGCACCCAGTTGTGCAACGGCTCCTGCCGGAGCCATACCTCGTCGAGCGGGACGGCGCCGCCGGCCACCGGCGTGACCGGCAGCCGCAGCAGCAGGCCGCGCGGGGTGGGCAAGCGCTCCGGGCGCTGCGGGTCGCCATAGCCGGGCTCGGTCCAGGCGACCACAGCGCCGCGCTCCTTCACCACCATCATGCGCAGCGTCATGTCGCCCGAGCCCGGGCGCGGGGCTTGATAGATCCGGGCCTGCGTCTCCCAGGTGATGCCCTGGCCGAGATCGCCCCTGCGCAGCACCGTGCAGCTGCGCATGGCCGTGGCATCGGGCGCGCCGGGCGTGGGGATGCAGCCCTCGGCCTGTGCCAGAACGGGGCCGGTCAACGCAAAAAACAGGATCGCGGCAAGGTAATGCACATCCGTATCGTCCTAGGAGACGGCTGCGGATGCAAGCGCACGCCGTTGCCCTTTCGCGGGACCGCGCAACCGGGCTATGCCTCGGCGCAGGAGAGCCATCGTGAACGCCATCACCGACGCCACCGCGCAACTTCTGGACACCGCCGCCCGGGGCGCCCGTGCCGCGGCCGGCGAACTGGCCCGCGCCAGCAGCGCGCCGAAGGACGCCGCACTCCGTCACGCCGCCGTCGCCATCCGCGCAGAGGCCGCGCGCATCCAGGCCGCGAACGAGGCGGACCTCGCCGCCGCCCCCGGCCTCTCACCCGCCTTCCGCGACCGCCTGACGCTCACCCCCGCCCGCATCGAGGCGATGGCGCAGGGCCTGGAGGAGGTGGCGGCCCTGCCGGACCCGGTCGGCCGTGTGCTGGCCGAATGGACGCGCCCCAATGGCCTGCGCTTCCAGCGCGTGGCGCAGCCGCTCGGCGTCATCGGCATGATCTTCGAGAGCCGGCCCAATGTGACGGCCGATGCCGGGGCGCTCTGCCTCAAGGCAGGCTCGGCCGTGCTGCTGCGCGGCGGGAGCGAGAGCGCCCATTCCGCCCGCGCCATCGCCGATTGCCTGCAAATCGGCCTGCGCGAAGCCGGCCTGCCGGAGGCCGCGATCCAGCTCGCCCCCACCCAGGATCGCGCCTTCGTGGGGGCCATGCTGCGCGCGGCGGGCCTGATAGACCTCATCATCCCGCGCGGCGGCAAGGGCCTCGTCACCCGCGTGATGGAGGAGGCCCGCGTGCCGGTCCTCGCCCATGCCGAGGGGCTTTGCCACACCTATGTCCACGCGGCCGCCGAGCCCCCGATGGCGCGGGCCATCCTGCTCGACGCCAAGCTGCGCCGCACCGGCGTCTGCGGCGCGACCGAGACATTGCTGATCGACGCGGCGATCGCGCCCGCGCTCCTGCCGCTGCTGGTGGCGGACCTTGCCGCCAAGGGTTGCCGCTTCCACGCCGATGCGCGCGCGCGGGCCATCTGCCCCGAGCTGGAGGCCGCGACGGACGCACATTTCGCCACTGAATGGCTCGACGCCGTGCTGAACATCGCCGTCGTGGATGGGGTGGAGGAGGCGCTCGCCCATATCCGCCGCTTCGGCAGCGAGCATACGGAAGCGATCATCACCGAGGACGCCGCGGCCGCTGAAGCCTTCCTGTCGGGGATCGACTCCGCCGTGGGCCTCTGGAACGCGTCGACGCAGTTCTGCGACGGCGGGGAATTCGGCTTCGGCGCCGAGATCGGCATCGCGACCGGGCGGCTGCATGCCCGGGGCCCGGTCGGCCTCGAACAGCTTTGCACCTTCCGCTACCGGGTGACGGGGACCGGGCAGGTCCGGGGGTAAATCCCTTCCGCCCGCCGCGGAACGCGCTACTCTCCCGGGAAACCAGGGAGAGAACCACATGCGCCACCTCATCCTCGCCGCCACCGCGAGCCTTGCCCTCGCCGGCCCCGCTCTCGCCGCCTGCCCGAGCGACGAGGCGGTGGAGGCGCTGGCGCGCTCGCTCCTGGCCAATACGCCCGCGCAGCCGCTCACCGGCATGACGAGCCTGGCGGATGGCCAATGCGCGCAGGACAAGCTGGTGGCCATCATGGTGCGGCATTGGGGCCGGCCGGTGGGCTACAAGGTCGGCCTCACCAACCCGACCGCGCAGCAGCGCTTCGGCGTGGCGCATCCGGTCACGGGCACGATCTATGAGGCCACCGTGCGCCTGCGCTCCGGCGCTGAGGTCCCGGCGCGCTTCGGCTCCGTGCCGACGGTCGAGGCCGACCTCATGGTCCGGGTGCGCGACGAGGCGATCAACCAGGCGCGGACGCATCTGGATGTGCTGCGCAACATCGACGTGATCATCCCCTTCATCGAGATGCCGGATCTGGTTCTCGCCTCGGGCATGGATGGGCCGAACCTGCTCGGCATCAATGTCGGCGCGCGGCTTGGCGTGGTGGGCGAGGCGATCCCGGTCCAGGTGAGCGAGGAATTCGCCGCGCGTCTGGCCAGCATGACCGTCGTGCTCGCGAGCGATCAACGCGAGCTGGCGCGCGCGCCGGGCACGGCGCTGCTCGGCCATCCGCTGAACGTGATCCCCTGGCTGGCGCAGGACCTCGCCACGCGCGGCGAGCGCTTGCGCGTGGGCGAGATGATCTCGCTGGGCGGCTTCTCCCCCGCACTGCCGACCGAGGCGGGGCGGACCTACACCGTGACCTATGACGGGCTGCTCGCGGCGCCGGTCTCGGTGAATGTGCGCACGCGTTGAGGGGGCTTCCGGGCCGCTTCGGTGATGGGCGGCGCCAGCGGATCGGCCTGCTGGGCGGCAGCTTCAACCCGGCCCATGCGGGGCATGCGCATGTGGCGCTGGCCGCCTTGCGGGCGCTTCGTCTCCATCAGGTCTGGCTGATGGTCTCGCCGGGCAATCCGCTGAAGCCGGTGCGGGGCATGGCGCCCTTTGCGGCGCGGCTGGCCAGTGCGCGGGCGGTGGTGCGAGATTCGCGAATCCTCGCCACCGATATCGAGCAGCGGCTGGGCTCGCGCTACACGCATCGCACGCTGGGCCTGCTGCGCCGCCGCTTTCCCCGCGCGCGCTTCGTGCTGATCCTGGGGGCAGACAACCTGACGCAGCTGCCGCGCTGGCAGCGCTGGCGGGACATCGCGCGGCGCACGCCCCTGGCGGTGCTACCGCGGCCGGGCTACAGCCGCGCCGCGCTGCGCGGCCAGGCGGCCTCGGTGCTCGGGCATCGGCGTCGGCGCGCGGCCGCCCTGCAAGCTTCGCGCTGGACGGCGGGTGCGCCTTGGTGCTTTGTGCCCGCGGCCGAGCGGGCGATTTCGGCCACGGCCATCCGGGCGGCCTCCGCAGGGGCCGGGCTGCCCACCGAACCGACGAAGTGAGAGACCGAGCGCATGGCGCGGACACCTGACGAGACCAAGAAGCCGGCCCGCAAGCCCGCCGCCAAGCCGCGCGCTGCTGCCCCGCGTGGGCGCGCCGCCGCAGAGGCGCCGGCTCGCCTGCGCAAGGCCGCCGAAGCTGCGCCCCTCGCGCGCAAGCCCGCCGAAGCGGCGCCCCGCGGGCGTAAGCCCGCCGAATCAGTACCGGGCGGGCGCAAGCCCCCCGAAGCAGCACCGCGCGGCAAGCCGCGCGCGGCCGAGGCCGCGCCGCCAAGCCGCCAGCGTGCGACGGCGCCGCGTGCCGCCGAAGCCGCAGGGCGCAAGCCGGCAGCCACGACCGCAAAGGCCGCCGCCGCGCCAAGCCGCAAGACGTCCGCGTCACCCGCCCGCAAGCCGGCCGCCGCGTCCCGCGCCTCCGAAGCCCCTGGCCGTAAGCCCGCAAGCCCGGCCCGTGCCCGGAACGCCGCTGACACTCCTGTGCGGAAGGGTGCGGACGCGCGCCCCCGCAAGGCCGCCTCGGCCCCGGCATCCCGCAGCGCCGCCGCCCCGGCCAGGCCGCGCGCCGCCAAGCCCAACGGCCGTGGGCAGGAAGCCGCCGCGCCCGCCAAGGCCAAGCCGCGCGCCACCACCGCAACCGTCCGCGCGGCCCCCACGGCCAAGCCGGCCACGCCGCGCAAGCCCGCCGCCCCCAAGCGTGCCCGCGCGACCAAGCAGGATCCCGGCCGGCTGGAGCGCCTGGTCGAGGCCGCGCGCAAGAGCCTCGATGACGACAAGGCCGAGGACATCGTCGTCCTCGACGTCACCAACCGCGCCAGCTACGCCGACCGCCTGATCATCGCGACCGGCTTCGTCGGCCGGCAGATCGAGGCGATGGCCTCGCATGTGGATGACGCCCTGGCCAAGGAGGGCATGAAGCTGCGCCGCAGCGCCTTCAGCAAGAGCGAGGAATGGGTGCTGATCGACGCGGGCGACCTCGTCATCCACCTCTTCACGCCCGAGGCGCGGCTGAAATTCGACCTCGAGAAGATGTGGGGTCCCGACAGCCCGATGGGCGAAGCGGCACCCGGCGAGCAATCGCCGATCTGACGGGTGAAGGCCCGGCTGGTCACGATCGGGCGCTTCAAGTCGGGCGCCGAGGGCGCGCTCTTCGCGCAGTACAACGCCCGGCTGCGCCCGCCGCTCGAACTCACAGAAATCCCGGAAGCGAGCGGCAGCCCGGCCGAGGCGCGGCGGCGCGAGGGGACCGCCATCCTGGCCGCCCTGCCGCAGAATGTGCTGCTGGTGGCGCTGGATCTCGGCGCCGCGGCACCCAGCAGCGAGGCGCTGGCGCAGCTCACCGAGCGTTGGGAGGGAGCGGCCCGGCCGCTTTGCTTCGCCATCGGCGGCGCCGAGGGGCTCGACCCGGCGGTCACGCAGCGCGCCGAACATCGCCTCTCGCTCGGGCCGCTCACCTGGCCGCATCTGCTGGTCCGTGCGCTGCTGGCCGAGCAGCTGTTTCGCGCGCAGTGCATCCGCACGAACCACCCCTATCACCGCGCCTGGCGGCCGTGAGGTAGGGTAGGCCGCATGGCACTCCCGCCCAACTTCCTCGATGAGCTTCGCGCGCGCACGCCCATGCCGTCCCTCGTGGGCCGGCGCGTGCGGCTTTCGAAATCCGGGCGGAACTGGAAGGGCCTCTGCCCCTTCCACAACGAGAAATCGCCCTCCTTCTACGTCTATGACGACAGCTTCCACTGCTTCGGCTGCGGCGCGCATGGCGATGCCTTCGCCTTCATCATGCGCGCCGAGGGCGGCGGCTTCATGGAGGCGGTGGAGCGCCTGGCCGGCGAGGCCGGGCTCGAAATCCCCAAGCCGACCCCCGAGGCCGCAGCCCGCGACCGCCGCGCCCGCGACCTGCACGGCGTGCTCCAGGCGGCCGAGGCCGCCTATGCCCGGCGGCTGCGCACCCCGGAGGGCGCCGAGGGCCTCGCCTATCTCCGGCGCCGCGGGCTGACGGAGGAGACGATCACCCGCTTCGGCCTCGGCTGGTCCGGCGCCGGGCGTGGCGCCCTGCTGGCCGAGCTGCGCGAGGAAGGGATCGACCAGCGCCAGCTCATCGAGGCCGGGCTGATGCAGGAGCGTGATGAGGGGAGGGTGGTGGACCTCTTCTTCAGCCGCGTCATGTTCCCGATCCGCGACCGGCGCGGACGCACCATCAGCTTCGGCGGCCGGATCCTGGGCGATGGCCAGCCCAAATATGTGAACGGGCCGGAGACGGTGCTGTTTTCCAAACGCCGCAACCTCTACGGCCTGGATTTGGCGCGGGAGGGCGTCTTCCGCGGCGCGCGCCTCCTGGTGGCCGAGGGCTACATGGATGTGATCGCGCTGCACCAGGCGGGCTTCACCGGCGCCGTGGCCCCGCTTGGCACGGCGCTGACGGAGGAGCAGTTCCAGGCGCTCTGGCAGGTCAGCCCCGAGCCGGTGCTCTGCCTGGATGGCGATGCCGCCGGCCAGCGCGCCGCCGCCCGCGCGGCCGAGGTGGCCATGCCCCTGCTGACGCCGGATCAGACGCTGCGCTTCGTCACCCTGCCGGCGGGCGAGGACCCGGACACGCTGATCCGCCAGAAGGGCGCGCGCGGCTTCCAGGCGCTGCTGGATGCGGCGCAGCCACTGTCCGAGGCGGTGTTTGGATTGATCGTGGGCGGCAAGCTGCCCGAGGCGCCGGAGGCGCGGGCCGCGCTCCGCAACCGCCTGACCGGCATCGCCGGCAGCATCCCGGACAAGGCGCTGGCCAGCGAGTTCCGCAGCGATTTCCTCAATCGTTTCTTTGGCTTGTCCCGAGCCCCGGGCAAGCGCGCCGCCCCCCGTCACCCCCGCCCGGTGGCCGACCCGGATGGCATCCAGGCCGAGCGCGCCCGCATCCTCCTCGCAATCTGCATCCATCAGCCGGAGATTCTGCGCGACGCGGAAGAGCCTCTCGGCCTGCTTGAATTGCCCGAAGGGCCTGCCCGGCAGGTGAGAGATGCGCTTTTGGCGTGGATCGCGGGGGCCGAACGCCTTGACTCGGGGGAGTTGATCGCCCACCTCGCCCAGAGCGGAATTGCAACAGCCAGTCAATGGGTGCTCCGCCCCACCGGTCTGCCCATGGAGGCACGCCCCGGGGCGCAACCCAAAGAGGCGCTGGACGCTTTCTGGCAGATCTATGGTTTCCTCCGAGGTGAGGCGGAGCTGGCTGAGGATGCTCGGGCAGCCCAAAGGGCGTTCGCCGCGACCAACGACATGGCCGCGCAGAACCGCCTGATCCGCCTGACCGAGGCGCTCGACGCGCTTCGGCGCGGCGAGGCGGAGGATGCCGACGCGACATAGGGTAGGGGGGCATTTTTCTCCCCCGATGCAAACGGAGTGACGCATGGCGACCAAGACGGCGAGTGGCAGCGATACGGCCGAGGCGCGCGAGGAAGCCGTTGACGGGGTGGTGCTCGACATCACCTCCGCCGCCGTCAAGAAGCTGATCGTCCGCGGCAAGGAGCGGGGCTACGTCACCTATGACGAGGTCAACGCCGCCATGCCGCAGGAGCAGGTGAGCAGCGAATTCATCGAGGACACCCTCTCCTCCCTCTCGGAAGCCGGCATCAACGTCGTCGAGGCCGAGGAATCCGAGGATGGCGAGACCAAGGCCGCCAAGTCCGAGGATGGCGAGGAAAAGGAAGAGGAAGAGGGCGGCGGCAATGTGGACGAGGAAAGCCTCGGCCGCACCGATGACCCCGTCCGGATGTATCTGCGCGAGATGGGCAGCGTCGAGCTGCTGAGCCGCGAGGGCGAGATCGCCATCGCCAAGCGCATCGAAGCCGGCCGCGACATGATGATCACGGGCCTCTGCGAGAGCCCGCTGACCTTCAAGGCCATCATCGCCTGGTACGAGGCGCTGAAGGCCGAGCCGCCGCGCATGCTGCTCCGCGACGTGATCGACCTCGAGGCCACCAACGCCGCCGACACGCCCGAGGGCGCGCCGCCTGAGCCCGAAGAATTCGAGGAAGGTGAGGAAGGCGAGGGCATGGGCCTCTCCCTCTCGGCCCTGGAAGAAAAGCTGAAACCCGATGTGATCGCCAATTTCGAGGCGATCCAGACGATCTTCACCAAGCTGAACAAGCTCTCCTCCAAGCGGATGGACGCCTATACCTCGGGCGAGGAACTCGCCGGCCGGGGTGAGAAGAACTACGAGAAGATGCGCCAGGAGCTGGTGCACCTGGTTGAGAAGGTGCACCTTCACAACAACCGCATCGAGGAGCTGGTCGAGCAGCTCAAGGGCCTGAACCGCAAGCTGAACACGCTGGACGGCCAGGTGCTGCGGCTCGCACTCGCGCAGAAAGTCCGCCGCGAGGAGTTCCTGGAACATTGGATCGGCGCCGAGCTCGACCCGGGCTTCCTGGACCGCGTCGCCAAGCTCAAGGGCAAGGCCTGGCCGGCCTTCGCGCTCAAGGCACGCGACGATCTGGAAGCGGTGCGCGTCGAGATCGGCGCGATTGCCGCCGCCACCGGCCTGCCGGTGGCCGAGTTCCGCCGCGTCTACAAGACGGTTTCCGCAGGCGAGCGGGACATGAACCAGGCGAAGAAGGAGATGATCGAGGCCAATCTGCGCCTCGTGATCTCCATCGCCAAGAAATACACCAATCGCGGCCTGCAATTCCTGGATCTCATCCAGGAGGGCAATATCGGCCTGATGAAGGCGGTGGATAAGTTCGAATACCGCCGCGGCTACAAGTTCTCGACCTACGCGACCTGGTGGATCCGCCAGGCCATCACGCGCAGCATCGCGGATCAGGCGCGGACCATCCGCATTCCGGTCCACATGATCGAGACCATCAACAAGCTGGTCCGCACCTCGCGCCAGATGCTGCACGAGATCGGCCGCGAGCCGCAGCCCGAGGAGCTGGCCGAGAAGCTCGGCATGCCCTTGGAGAAGGTCCGCAAGGTGCTGAAGATCGCGAAGGAGCCGATCAGCCTCGAGACGCCGATCGGCGACGAGGAAGACAGCCATCTCGGCGACTTCATCGAGGACAAGAACGCGATCATCCCGCTGGACGCCGCGATCCAGTCCAACCTGCGCGAGGCCACGACGCGGGTTCTGGGCAGCCTCACGCCGCGCGAGGAGCGCGTGCTGCGCATGCGCTTCGGCATCGGCATGAACACCGACCACACGCTCGAAGAGGTCGGCCAGCAGTTCAACGTGACGCGCGAGCGCATCCGCCAGATCGAGGCCAAGGCGCTGCGCAAGCTCAAGCACCCGAGCCGCTCCCGCAAGCTGCGCAGCTTCCTGGAGACCTGACCAGGCCATGGCGATGAAGCTGGTGGAGCCCACCACCCGGATCGCGGTGGATGTCACCTTCCTCAGGATGAACCGGCGTCCGTCCGGCCCCTTCGCGCCGCTGCCCTATGGCATGACGGTCGAGACCTGCATGCCGCGCTGCAGCGTGGGGCATTACCGCGAGCTCTATGCCACCGTGGGTCATGATTACGTCTGGTGGCTGCGCCGCACGCTCAGCGACGCCGAGCTGGATGCCGTCCTGGCCGACCGCGCCATCAGCATCCATGTGCTGCGCGACGGCGAGGGTGATCTCGGCTTCTACGAGCTGGACCGGCGCGGCTGGCCAGTGATCAATCTCGCCTATTTCGGGCTTTATCCCCGGGCCGTGGGGCTCGGCATCGGCATGGCCTTCCTGCAGCACGCGATCCGCGCCGCCTGGGAGGAATCGCCGGTCGCGCTTACGGTGAACACCTGCACTGCCGACCACCCGCGCGCTTTGCCCAACTACGTGAAGGCGGGCTTCACCCGCATGCGCACCGTGCGTGAGGAATGGCCGGTGCCGGACCGCCTGGGCCTGCCCATCCCCGACCGCCTGCGGATCTGAGCCCCCGTCACGACGCCGCGGCCTGGACCACCCGGCCGCCCCGCACCGTCCCGAGATAGCGGGCGGCGGCCGCAAGCGTCAGCGGCCGGCCGACCAGATAGCCCTGCATGATGTCGCAGTTGTGTTCGGTCAGGTAGCGCCGCTGCGCCTCATTCTCGACGCCCTCCGCCACCACTTCGAGCCCCAGCCCATGCGCGAGGCCGATCACCGTCCGCGCGATGGGCGAGGGCGCGCCGAACTCGCCGATGTCGCGCACGAAGCGGCGATCAATCTTCAGCCGGTCCACCTGGAACTGGGTGAGGTGCGAGAGCGACGCATAGCCCGTGCCGAAATCATCCAGCGCGACCGAGACGCCGAGGGCCTTCAGCGCGCGCAGGACGTGTACGATCCGCTCGGCCGAGCGGTCCAGCAGGGTGGTCTCGGTCAGTTCCAGTTCGAGCCGGTGCGCGGGCACCTGCTGGCGTTCCAGGGCCTCGCGCACCTGGCGTGGGAAATCCTCCGAGAGGAGCTGCGCCGTCGCCACATTGACCGCGATACGGCCCGGCTCGAGGCCAAGGTCCAGCAGGTGCCGCACGGCGGCCAGCGCCTGGCGCAGCACGAGCGCGCCGAGCGGGGCGATCAGCCCCATCTCCTCGGCCACGGGGATGAATTCGGAGGGCGGCACGGGGGCTGCGTCTTCCGACCAGCGGGCCAGCGCCTCGAAGCCGAGATGCGCGCCATCGCGGACGCGCAGCTGCGGCTGGAGCGCCACGCTCAGCTCGTCCCGCGCGATGGCCCGGCGCAGTTGCTCCGCCAGTTCGGCCTTGCGTTCCAGGGCGGCGGCGATGCTGCGGTCGAAGAAGGAGTGGCAGTGCCGGCCCATGCGCTTCGCATGGTAAAGCGCGGTGTCCGCGCTGCGGAACAGCGCGTCCGTGTCGCCCGCATCGCCGGGGAAGAGCGCCACGCCGATGGAGAGGGAGGGCATGATCGTGGCGGTGCCATAGGCCAGCGGCGCCTCCATCCGCGCCCGCAGCTGCCCGATGAAGGAGAGCGCCTGCCCGGCCGAGGTGATGCCCGGCAGCAGGATGGCGAATTCATCCCCGCCCAGGCGGACGAAACTGTCCTCCCGCCGCAGCATCTGCAACCCGCGCGAGGCGATCTCCTGCAGCAGCGCGTCGCCCGCCGGATGGCCCAACGTGTCGTTCGTCGCCTTGAAGTGGTCAAGGTCGAAGATCAGGAGGCAGGCGGCTTCCGGGTCACCCTGGCGGCGGCCCTGAACGAGCCCCGCGAGCCGCCGGAACAGCAGCGCCCGGTTGCCGAGCCGGGTCAGCGGATCGAGCTCGGAGAGGCGCTTGGCCTCCTCCTCGGCGGCCTTCAGCCGGGTGATGTCGGTGCGGGTGCAGACCAGGTGGCCGCTGGGTGAGCGGCGCTCACGCAGTTGCAGCCAGCGGCCATCGGCCAGCATGAGCTGGCGCGATGGGCCGGGCGTGCGATGGGCGGCGAGATATTGCGCGAGCCAGGCCTCCCGGCTCGCTTCCGTGTCGCCGGCATCGGGATACTGGCCCTGGGCGAGGCCGTGGCGGACCACCTCCTCCAGCGAGGCACCGAGCCGCATGCCGCCCTGCATTCGTGGGAAGATCTGATGGTAGGTGGAGTTGAAGAAGATCACCCGCTCATCCTGGTCATAGGCGATGACGGCAATGGGCGAGGCGTCCATCACTTCCCGCAGCAGCGTCTCGGCCATGGTGCGGCGGCTGATCTCGGCGCGGCGCTCGGTGACGTCGGCGATGGTGCCGACGAGATGCGTGGGCACGCCCCCTGCCTGCAGGATCCGCCCGCTGGTCCGCACCCAGATGCGGCGGCCGCGCGCGGTGATGAGCGGGAGTTCCAGATCCCAGGGCTTCCCGCTGGCGATGGCGCTCGCGATGCGCGGGCGCGCCTCGGGCGCGTAGAACGCCAGCGCTTCGGCAAGGCTTGGGTGCCGGGCGCCCTCCATGTCGTGCAGGGTGCGGGTCACGGCGCTCCAGCGGACGGACTGGTTGGCCAGGTCCACGCTCCAGGTGCCGATGCCGGCGGTGAGCAACGCGTCTTCGATCAGTTCGGCGGCCAGCCTCTCCCCCGGCCTGTCCGGGGTCCAGGGGGCGCCGCTCATGCGCGGGGACGCTCCGGCGCCGGGGCCTCACGCCGCGCGGCCGCGGCCAGGAGGGCCAGGCTTGAATCGTAATAGCCATCGCCCGGGCCGGGATGGGAGGGGATGGCGCCCTGCCGTGCCACCAGCCGCTCGATGGCGATGGTGCCGAGCGAGGCCGCGAAGGGGGAGATCCGGTCCTGCATCACCTCGACCCAGGCCGGCATGTAGGGGTGGTTGGGGTCGGCCCAGAACCGCGCCGCATGCCGCAGCGCCGGCGCCTCCCAGCGGCCGCTCCAGGCCAGGAAGAGCGGCACTCGCACCGCATCGGGACCGAAGCGCAGGCCGCGCCGCGGCTCGGGCTGGAAGCCGCCGCCGCGGCGGCTGAGAACCACCCAGTCGGTCGGCAGCTTCCAGCGGCCGAACTGCGCCTCGTTGGTCAGACGGTCGCCTTCCTGGAGGAGGGCGCGCCATTCCGGGCGGGGGAAGGCCTCGGCCAAGGCTTCCAGTGCGGGGAAAACATAGTAGGAGGGGTTCACCACGATGTGCTCCCCCTGGTCAAAACCCCAGGCGCCGGGCAGCAGGATCACGCGGCCCTCGAGCTGGCGGGCGGCGAAGCGCAGGATGTCGGCGGCCACGCCTTGGGCCAGCTCGCGGTAGGCCGGCGCCTGCCACCGGCGTGCCGCGTCGAGCAGGGCCCAGGCATAGCAGAGGTCCCCATCGGTCGCGCAGTTGAGGTCGAGCACGGGAGTGGAGATGGCCGGGTTGTAGCGCCAGGCGAGCAGCCGGTCCCCGCGGATGCCGAGGTTGCGCCGTGTCCAGTTCAGGATCAGGTCGAAACTGGCGCGGTCATCATGCCGCACGGCCAGCAGCATGGCCCAGGCCTGGCCTTCGGAATGCGAGACCCGGCCGTTTTCCGTGTCCACGATGCGGCCGTCACGCTCCAGGAAGCGCGCTTTGTACTGCGCCCAGGGATCGCCTGCCGGCCCGGCGGCGGCGGTGTTGGCGAGGCCTGCGAGGGCGAAGCCCCCGAGCAGGGTCTCACGGCGACCAAAGGGCAAGACATGCTCAATTGCACGAATTTTCATCATACAACTATAGCGTGTAAATTCGTTAGGGTTTCGTATAGATATGTTGAGAAATGTTCAGGTGCCCGGGTCGCTGACGGGAGGCGGCAGATGGCCCGCATCGGGCAGGCTGGCGAAGGCATAGCCCGCCCCCCGGACCGTCACGATGGCGCTGGCGCCCAGCTTGCTCCGCAGCTTGTGAACCAGGATGTCCACGGCACGGTCCCCCGCGCGATGCGGGCGCCCCAGGACGGGCAGGGAAATCTCCGTCCGGCTGGCCGGCTTGTGGCCGCGCCGCAGCAGCAGGACAAGCACGTCATATTCCGCCGTGGTGAGGCCGCAGGAGCGTCCATCGGGGCGGAAAACCTGCCTTTGCGCGGGCGAGAGGCTCCAGCGCCCGACGCGGGCCGGGCCGATCACCAGCTCCCGCGATGGCGCAAAGGCGGGATCGGCGGGAGCAGGCGCGGCAGCTGGCGGAGGGTTCGCATACTGGTCCAGCCATTCCGCCGCATGGACCAGATGCCGGCAACCGCTGGCGGCGTCGAGGAGCATCAGATCCGGCTCCTGGATCGCGACGAAGCGCGCGAACTCGGAGGCGTTCTCCTGCGTCAGGACGAAGGCCTTTTGCCACCCGGCGGTCAGCCGGGGCTCATCGCCCGCCTGAGACACCACAACCAGGACGTGCATTGCCATGCCCAGAAACTAGGCGAATCTTGATCGAAATCAAGCTGTGTTTCCACCGCAGAGGTGGGAAGCCGGTCGCGGTCCAGACCCGTTTTGGCCCGCCAGCCCCCCTGCGCCCGGCAGGACTTGAACCCGCAACCAAGCCGTTATGAGCGGCCCGCTCTGACCAATTGAGCTACGGGCGCATGGGAGGCGTCATCTGCGGCGATTCACCCGCCGGGATCAACCCTGCGTGGAGCGCCGTGCTTCCCATAGCGCCCGCAACGCCCTGCCGTGGCGAGCGCGCTACTTCGCCTTCTTGGCCCGCTCGATCGCTTCCAGGATCAACTGGTGCGCTTCGGCGGCGCCGCCCCAGCCGATGACCTTCACCCACTTGCCGGGCTCCAGGTCTTTGTAATGCTCGAAGAAGTGGCGGATCTGGTCGAGCGTGATCTGCGGCAGGTCCGTCACCTCGTGCACATTGACGTAGCGCTTGGTGAGCTTGGGCGAGGGGACGGCGATGATCTTCTCATCATGCCCGCCATCATCTTCCATCTTGAGCACGCCGACCGGGCGCACATTGATGACGGCGCCGGGCACGATGGGGCGGGTATTGGCCACCAGCACGTCGATCGGGTCGCCATCATCGCTCAGCGTGTGTGGCACGAAGCCGTAATTGCCGGGATAGCGCATCGGCGTGTGCAGGAAGCGGTCCACGAAGAGCGTGCCCGAGGCCTTGTCCATCTCATACTTGATGGGCTCGCCGCCGATCTCGACCTCGATGATCACGTTCAGGTCATGCGGCGGATTCTTGCCGATGGGGATCGCGTCGAGGTTCATCAGGGGCTCCAAGGGCCATGGGATGGAAACGAACCGTCCTCAAACCACAAAAACCGGGCGGAAGCGAGGGGTGCATCGGTTGCATACCTGATCCGACGCGGCCTAGGCTCCCTGTAATGGTGGTCGTCAAGCAGCCGCCGGAACGGGAAGAGAGGGAAGAGATACGTGATCACAGTAACGTTGCTGCTGGTCATCCTGCTGGGGTGCGCATCGCTCGCCTATGGCTGGATCACGACCAAGGAAATCATGGGTAAGCCCGCCGGCAATGCGCGGATGCAGGAAATCGCGCAAGCCATCCAGGAGGGCGCCTCCGCCTATCTGAAGCGGCAATACATCACCATCGGCGCCGTCGGCGTCGTTCTCTTTGCCCTGGTCTGGGTGTTCCTCGGCGCCACGGTGGCCGTCGGCTTCCTGGTGGGCGCCATCCTCTCGGGCCTGGCCGGCTTCATCGGCATGAACGTCTCGGTCCGCGCCAATGTGCGCACCGCCGAGGCGAGCCGCCAGGGGCTGGCCGCGGGCCTGGATCTCGCCTTCAAGTCCGGCGCCATCACCGGGATGCTGGTGGCGGGCCTGGCACTGCTGGGCGTGGCCGTCTACTTCTTCATCCTCGTCATCATCATGGGCCATCCGATCAATTCGCGCATCGTGATTGACAGCCTGGTGGCGCTGGGCTTCGGCGCCTCGCTGATTTCGATCTTCGCGCGGCTCGGCGGCGGCATCTTCACCAAGGGTGCGGATGTCGGCGGCGACATGGTGGGCAAGGTGGAAGCCGGCATCCCCGAGGATGACCCCCGCAACCCCGCCACCATCGCCGACAATGTGGGCGACAATGTCGGCGATTGCGCCGGCATGGCGGCGGACCTGTTCGAGACCTATGCGGTCACCGCGGTCGCCACCATGGTTCTGGCCGCCATCAGCTTCGGCGATGTGGGCCGCACCTCGGGCATGCTGTTCCCGCTGGCGATCGGCGCGGTCTGCGTCATCACCTCCATCGTCGGCACCTATTATGTGAAACTGCCGGCGAACCAGTCCATCATGGGGGCGATGTATCGCGGCCTGATGGTGACGGGGGCACTCAGCCTGGCGGTGCTGCTGCCGCTTTCCTTCATCTTCTTCGGCTTCGGCACGACCACGGCGGGCGGCCACAGCTTCGGCGCCTTCAGCCTCTGGCTCTGCGGCGCGGTCGGCCTGGGTGTGACGGCGGCCATCGTGATGATCACCGAATACTACACGGGCACGGATTTCCGGCCCGTGAAATCCATCGCCGAGGCCTCGCAGACCGGTCATGGCACCAATGTGATCCGCGGCCTGGCCGTCAGCATGGAAAGCACGGCGATCCCGGCCATCATCATCATCGCGGGCGTGATCTGCTCGCACAGCCTGGCGGGCCTGTATGGCATCGCCATCGCGACGACGACCATGCTGGCGCTGGCCGGCATGATCGTGGCGCTCGATGCCTTCGGCCCGGTGACGGACAATGCCGGCGGCATCGCGGAGATGGCGGGCCTGCCGCCGGAAACCCGCGTGACGACGGATGCGCTGGACGCGGTGGGCAACACCACCAAGGCGGTCACCAAGGGCTACGCCATCGGCTCGGCGGGCCTCGGCGCGCTGGTGCTCTTCGCGGCCTACACGCAGGATCTGAACTACTTCATCGCCAACCCGGCCACCTACCCCTACTTCGCCGGCCTGGGCGCGATCGACTTCTCGCTGGCCAATCCCTACGTCGTGGTCGGGCTGCTGTTTGGCGGCCTGCTGCCCTACCTCTTCGGCGGCATGAGCATGACCGCGGTGGGCCGCGCGGCGCAGGCCGTGGTGGAGGAGGTCCGGCGGCAGTTCAGGGAGAAGCCGGGCATCATGGGGGGCACCGAGAAGCCCGACTATGCCCGCGCCGTGGACATGCTGACCAAGGCCGCGATCAAGGAGATGATCATCCCCTCGCTGCTGCCGGTGCTGAGCCCGATCATCTGGTTCTTCCTGATCGCGGCCATCGCGGGCAAGGGTGCGGCCTTCGCGGCACTCGGCGCCATGCTGCTGGGCGTGATCGTGACCGGCTTCTTCGTCGCCGTCTCCATGACCACCGGTGGTGGCGCCTGGGACAATGCGAAGAAGTACATCGAGGAGGGCCATTACGGCGGCAAGGGCAGCGAAGCCCACAAGGCCGCCGTGACCGGCGACACGGTGGGTGACCCCTACAAGGACACCTCCGGCCCCGCGGTGAACCCGATGATCAAGATCACCAACATCGTCGCACTGCTGCTGCTGGCGATCCTCGCCCATTGATCCCCACGAAAACGCCGAAGAGGCGTTTTCGTGGGGGCCCCGGATTGGTTCCGTCTCCTGGGGGCTTGGTTCTTCCTCCGATGGCAAAGCCATCGGAGGGTTCCGGGGGGCGGAAGGGCCGGGAGGGCACAAACGAAACGGCCGGCGGATCGCTCCGCCGGCCGTTTTGCTGTGCTTAGGCTGTTGGTGGCCCCCTGGTGCCCTCCGGTGGCTTCGCCACCGGAGGATGAGCCCAGCGCCCAAGAGAAGGCGCCAAGCCGGGGCCCCCGCAAAGACGTCGAAGGCGGGTTTGCGGGCAAACGACATACGGCCGGCGGATTCCTCCGCCGGCCGTTTTGCTGAGAGCGTGACGTGATCCGCCCCCTCGATGCCCTCCGGTGGCTTTGCCACCGGAGGATGAGCCAGCGCCCAAGACAGAGCGCCAAACCGGGGCCCCCACGAAAGCGCCACTTCGGCGATTTCGTGGGGAAGGAGACGGGGCCCCCGGGAAAACGCCTCTTCGGCGTTTTTCTGGGGAGTTAGCGGAGGACGATCTCAACCCGCCGATTCTGCGGCTCGCGCACGCCCATGGCGGTGGGCACGAGCGGGCGATCAAAGCCGAAGCCCTGCACCGTGATCTCGTTGCGGGCGATGCCGCGACGGACCAGCTCGCTGGCCACCGCCTCACCGCGACGCACCGAGAGGCGCTGGTTATAGGCGGCCGAGCCGGTGCGGTCGGCATGGCCCGAGACCTCGATGCGCGTGGAGGAGACGGTGCGCGCATTGGTCGCGGCATCGCCGACGATCTGGCGCGCACGGTCGGTCAGGTCGGCCCGATCCCAGTCGAAGAAGACCAGGTAGGTGCGGGCCGGGGCCGGGGCGGGGGCCGCGACGGGCTGCGGGGCGGGGGCCGGGCGCGGCTGGTTGAACGCATAGCGCAGACCCAGCATGACCGAGTGGTTCGCGTCGCTCGCGCGCAGCTGGCCGCCGGCGAGGCCGAGGCCCGTCGGCCCGATCACCCGCACGTTGAAGTCGCTCGGCTGGGTGGCGAAGTAGCGATACTCCGCCGTGACGGCGAGGCCCGGGACGGAAGGCACCGCGAAGGCCGCGCCGCCGATCGCCTGGTAGGCGAAAGCCCCCTCGATCGCACGGGAGTTGAGCGAAGCGCCGCCCGTGGTCGTGGCCGTGACGCCATCCCAATTGCGCCAGGCATAGCCCGCGCCACCGCCGATATACGGGGTGAACCAGGGCAGGCCCGGAATGCGGAAGTCATACAGGATGTTGCCCATCACGCCGTAGCTGCTCTGCGTGCCCGAGGCGGTGTTGCGCAGCCCCGCACCCTGGAACCCGCCGATCTTCTCGAGGTCGTTCTGCCGGTAATTGCCCTCCACCTCGACGCGCAGCCCGTTGCCGAAGCCCCAGCCGACGGCGCCGACGCCCACGAAGCCCGGCTCGAAGATCGCGTCGCCGCGACCCCGCACACCGGCCGCGGCAAGGCCCGCGGCGAGGCTGCTGTTGGAGCGCAGGTCGCTGTTCTCGGAGAGATTCACACCGGCGCCGGCGCCGATATAGAGGCCGGTGACCGTCTGCTGTGGCGCCAGGCGCCAATTGTCGAAATAGCCCTGGGACTGGGCCTGGGCGAGGGCTGGCGTGCAGGCAAGGGCGGCACCGGTCAACAGAAGGCTCTTCAAGCGTGTCATGTCATGCTCCAGGCAAGGTTGCGTCTGGGAGGGGCAACGCCGAAATGCGCGGGCGGTTCCGGCCAAAGCCTCCAATGCCCGGAGCCAGTGGCAAAAATGCCACAGGCCCTGTCGGCCACCCCGCCGCCGAAAGGCTTGCGGCGGGGCGCGGGATGCCCCTTCTATCCTGGCATGCCGCGCATGCTCCTTCTCCTGCTGGCCCTGCTTCTGGCCCCCCTCACGGGCTGGGCGCAGGAATCGGCGGCCGTCACCTCGCCCCGCGCCACGGTCACGCTGCTGGCCGACCGCAGTGCCGTGGCACCTGGCGAGCCCTTCCGGCTCATGCTGCACCAGCGCCTGGCGCCCGGCTGGCACACCTATTGGCAGAATCCCGGCGATGCCGGCGCCCCGCCCGAAATCACCTTCGACTGGGCCAGGCCGGGCTGGGAGGCGGGCCCGCTGCAGTTTCCGGCCCCGAGCCGCAAGCCCTTCGGCCCGCTGATGAATTTCGGCTATTCGGGCGAGGTTGCCTTACTGCTGGACGTGACCCCGCCGCGCGATCTCCGCCCCGGCGACTATGTGACGATCACGGCGGACGCGACCTGGCTGGTCTGCGCCGATGTCTGCATCCCGGAGGAGGGGCGCTTCACGCTGGGGCTCGACGTCGCGGCTGCGGCGTTGCCCGCCCATGCGGCTCGCTTCCGGGAGGCCGAGGCCGCCCTGCCGCGCGCCGCCCCCTTCGAGGCGCGCTTCGCCTTTGCCGGGCCGCGCGGCGCGCTGACCATCCGCGGCCAGGGCTTCTCGCCCGCTGCCATCCGCGAGGCGAGCTTCTTCCCCGATGCGCCGGGCGTGATCGACAACGCGCCCGAACAGCGGCTGACCCGGCGCGAAGGCGAGATCACGCTGGACCTCACGCGCGGCCCGGCCGAGCCGCCCGCCCGGCTTGCGGGCGTGCTGACCCTGACCGATGCGGCCGGGGTGCGCGGCGCCTATCTGGTCGAGGCGACGCCGGGCGGCCCCCCGCCCGCGAGCCCCCTGCCGCTCTGGCAGGTGCTGGCCTTTGCCGCGCTGGGCGGGCTGATCCTGAACCTGATGCCCTGCGTCTTCCCCGTGCTCGCCATGAAGGCCATGGCCATGGCGAAGCTGGGGGGGGCCGCGCGCGGCGCGATCCGGGCCGAGGCGGCGGCCTATACGGCCGGCGTGGTCGTGACCTTTCTCGCCGTGGGCGGCGCCATGCTGGCCCTGCGGGCCGCGGGCGCTGGTGCGGGCTGGGGGTTCCAGTTCACGTATCCGGCCTTCGTCGCCGGCATGGCATGGCTGATGCTGGCCGTGGGCCTCAACCTCTCGGGCGTGTTCCAGGTGGGGGGCTCCATTGGCGCGGGGCAGGGGCTGGCGGAGCGTGGCGGCGCGGTGGGGAGCTTCTTCACCGGCGTGCTGGCCGTGGTGGTCGCCACCCCATGCACCGCGCCCTTCATGGCGACGGCGATCGGCGCGGCTTTGGTGATGCCGCCCGCGGCCACGCTCGCGATCTTTGGCGCGATGGGCCTGGGCCTCGCGCTGCCTTACGCGTTGCTGGGCGTCTTCCCGGCGGTAGGACGCTTCCTGCCGCGGCCCGGGGCCTGGATGGAGCGCCTGCGGCAATTCCTGGCCTTCCCCATGTATGCCGCCGCCGCCTGGCTGGTCTGGGTGCTGGCACAGCAATCGGGGCCGGATGGCGTGCTGACGGCGCTGGTGGGCGCGGTGCTGGTGGCACTCGCGGCCTGGGCCTGGGGGGTCGCGCAGCAATCCGGACGCACGCCGCGCCGCCTCAGCGAAGCGCTGGCGCTGGCGGCCGTGCTGGGTGCCTTGGCCTTGCTGCCCCTGCTGGGCACCGCCCCGCCGGCCGCCGCTGCCGCAACCCAGGGCGAGGCCTGGTCTGCCTCGCGCCTTGCCGAACTCCGGGCCGAGGGGCGTCCGGTCTTCGTCAACCTCACCGCCGCCTGGTGCATCTCCTGCAAGGTGAATGAGCGGGTCGCGATCCAGACCGACGCCGTGCAGCGCGCCTTCGAGGCCGGCGGCGTCGTGCAGCTCACCGGCGATTGGACGCGCGGCGATGCCGCCATCACCGCCCTGCTGCGCGAGCATGGGCGGGATGGCGTGCCGCTCTACCTGCTGTATCCGGCGGGCGGCGGTGCGCCCCTGATCTTGCCGCAGATCCTGACCGAGGGGATCCTGCTCGGCGCGCTGCGCGGCTGAGGGGACGCTGGTCCCGCCGCGCATTCCGTGGGACATGATGCGGATGCGGCGGATCGGCTCCTGGCTCTGGCGATGGACGCGGCGGCTGGGCTATGCGCTGGCGGCCGTGCTCCTCATCATCATCGTGGTGCGGGTGGTGGACAGCCAGACCGGCCCGGCACTCGAGCTCTGGCACACCGAGATCCCCGACGAGCCGCGTGCCGAGCAGATCAACCGCATGGACTGGGCCGGCTACCTCGCCGCCGAGCAGCGCGTCTTCGCCCAGGTGGAGCGCGAGGTGACAGCCCGCCTGCCGCCCGAGGCGCGCACGCCGGAAAACCGCTTCTTCGCCGGCAGCCCGATCCATCCGCCCCGTTTCGCCCATGACTGGAACCGCTCCTTCGTGCTGGAGCCGGAGGGCGCGCCGCGCGGTGCGGTCGTGCTGATCCACGGCCTGACGGATGCGCCCTACAGCTTGCGCCACGTGGCCGAGCTTTATCGCGCCGAGGGCTTTGTCGCACTCGGCCTGCGCGTCCCAGGCCACGGCACCGTCCCCGCGGGGCTGACCGAGGCGGTCTGGGAGGATTGGAGCGCCGCCACCCGCATGGCGATGCGTGAGGCCCGGCGGCGCGCGGGCCCCGCTGGCATCGTCCATATGGTCGGCTATTCCAATGGCGGGGCGCTTTCTCTCAAGCACGCGATGGATGCGGTGGAGGACCCGGCCCTGGTGCGGCCGGAGCGCGTCATCGTCGTCTCGCCCATGGTGGGGATCTCACCCTTCGCGCGCTTTGCGGGGCTGGCCGGGCTGCCGGCGCTGTTGCCGCGCTTCGCCAAGGCCGCCTGGCTCTCCATCCTGCCCGAGTTCAACCCGTTCAAGTACAACTCCTTTCCGGTCAATGCGGCGGTGCAGTCCTTCCGCCTGACGCAGGCGGTGCAGGGCCAGGCGCGGCGCCTCTCGCGCGCCGGGCGGCTCGATGGCCTGGCGCCCATCCTCGCCTTCCAGTCGCTGATGGATTTCACCGTCAGCACCCGGGCGCTGGTGGATGATTTCTTCGCCCTGCTGCCCGCCAATGGCAGCGAATTGGTGATCTTTGATCGCAACCGCGGCACCAAGCTGAGCTTCCTGCTGCGCCCGGCCTTCGACCCGGCGGTGGAACGGATCATCCCCGACCCGCCGCGCAACTGGCGGCTCACCATCGTCACCAACCGGAACGAGAACAGCCTGGAGATGGTGGCGCGCATCACCCCGGCAGGTGCCACGGCGGAGGAGGTCGTGCCGCTCGACCTCACCTATCCGCGTGATGTCTATTCCCTCTCGCATGTCGCGCTGCCCTTCCCGGTGACCGATTCGCTCTACGGGTTGCGCCCGGAGAATGAAGCGGAGTTCGGCGTGAGCCTGGGTGCCACGGCCATCCGGGGCGAGACGGGGGTGCTGGTCATGGCGCTCGATTCGCTGGTGCGGATCTCCTGGAATCCCTTCTTCAGCTACATGGCCGACCGCATCGGCGGGGCGTTGCCCGCGCGCTGAATGCCAGCCCGGCTTTGGGACAGGCGGCGCAGGCCTGGGATGGCGGGCCGTTCCCTCCCGCCCCATGGAATGCGAGTTTCTCGCGCACGCGCGGCGGATCGTGGTTTCATGCCACCCGCCCCACCCGGTCCCGTCCGCGGGGTCAGGCCGAGTCGAACCGAACAGAGGATGCCCATGCCATTCCCCCCGCCCCTCGGACAGGCCTTGCGCGCCCTGCCTCTCGCGCTGCTGGTCCTGGCCGGCTGCGAGGATGCGGCGCCGCCGCCGGCCCCTGAGATCCGCCCGGTCCGCGTCATCGCGGCCGAGCGCAGCGCGGGTGGGGACGTGGTGAGCCTGACCGGAACGGTGCAGGCGGAGACCCAGGTGAACCTCGCCTTCCGCATTGATGGCCGCATGGTGGAGCGGCTGGTGAATGTGGGCGACACGGTGCGCCCCGGACAGGTTGTCGCCCGGCTGAACCGCGACAATGAGGAGAACGGCCTGCGCGCCGCCCGCGCCAGCCTCGTCGCGGCGCGCGGGCAATTGCGCGAGGCCGAGAACAATTACTGGCGCCAGGGTCAGCTCCTGCGCGAGGGCTTCACGACGCGCGTGCGCTTCGATCAGGCGGCGCAGCAGCTCCAGACCATCCGCGCGGCCGTGGATGCAGCCGAGGCCCAGGTCAGCATCGCCGAGACGCGCCTCGGCTATACCGAGCTTGTCTCCGACGTGGCCGGCAGCGTGACGCAGCGCGGCGCGGAGCCGGGCGAGGTGGTGCAGCCCGGCCGCATGATCCTGCGCATCGCCCGCAGCGAAGGGCGGGATGCCGTCTTCGACGTGCCGGCCCAGGTGAAGGACCAGGCGCCGGCCAACCCCCTCATCGAGGTGAACATCACCGGCCAGCCGCAGATCCGCGCGCAAGGCCGCGTGCGCGAGGTCTCGCCCCAGGCGGATCCGGTGACCGGCACCTTCCAGGTCCGCGTGGGCCTGGCCGAACCGCCACCCGAGATGCGCCTCGGCTCCACCGTGACCGGCCAGATGCGCCTCGGCACCACGCCTGGCATTTCCATCCCGGCCTCGGCGCTGACGCGGGCCGAGCGCGGCCCCGCGGTCTGGGTGGTGGACCCGGCGAATGAGACCGTCTCGCTGCGGACTGTGGAACTGGTCCGGCATGATCCGGGCCATGTGGTGGTGGGGCAGGGGCTGCAGCCCGGTGAGATCGTGGTGACGGCCGGCGTGCAGACGCTGCGCCCGGGCCAGAAGGTGCGGCTGCTCCGATGATCGGTCCCAACCTCTCCGAATGGGCGATCAATAAGCGGTCGCTCATCATCTACTTCATGATCGTGGCGCTGATCGCGGGCGGCTTCGCCTTCTACAAGCTCGGCCGCAACGAGGATCCGGCCTTCACCTTCCGCACCATGATCGTTTCCGCCGTCTGGCCGGGTGCGACGATCGAGGAGACGCTGCTCCAGGTGACCGAGCGGCTGGAGCGCACGCTGCAGGAGACGCCGAACCTCGACCGTCTGCGCAGCTACAGCGTGCCCGGCCAGACCACCATCTTCGTGGACCTCAAGGGCGCGACGCCCGCCGCCATCGTGCCCGACATGTGGTACCAGGTGCGACGACGCGTGGCCGACATGCGCCACACCCTGCCGCAGGGCGTGGTCGGCCCCTTCTTCAACGATGATTTCGGCGACACCTTCGGCATCATCTATGGCTTCACCGCCGATGGCTTTACGCAGCGCGAATTGCGCGACTTCGTGGAGGATGCGCGCTCCCGCCTGCTGCTGGTGCCCGATGTCTCCAAGATCGAGCTGCTGGGCGCGCAGGATGAGCGCGTCTTCCTCGAATTCTCGACCGAGCGGCTGGCCGGCCTCGGGCTGAACTATGGCGCCATCCTGCAAGCCTTGCAGGCGCAGAACCTGGTCCGCCCCTCCGGCATGATCGAGACGGGACAGGAGCGGCTGGCCGTGCGCGTCTCTGGCGCCTTCGAGAGCGAGCAGGATTTGCTGGCGGTGAATTTCGTGATCGGCGAGCGGGTGTTCCGCCTGGCCGATATCGCCACGATCCGCCGCGGCTTCGCCGATCCGCCGCAGCCCATGTTCCGGGTGAACGGCAAGCCCGCCATCGGACTCGCCATAGCGATGCGCGAGGCGGGGGACATCCTCGCACTCGGCCAGAATGTGCAGGCCGCGATCACCGACATTCGCGCGCAGCTGCCGATCGGCATCGAGGCGACGCTGGTGGCCGACCAGGCGGTGACGGTGGATGAGGCCATCGGCGACTTCATGGAGAGCCTCTGGCAGGCCATCGTCATCATCATGGTGGCGAGCTTCCTCGCACTCGGCGTGCGCGCGGGCTCGGTGGTCGCACTCTCCATCCCGCTCACGCTCGCCATCGTCTTTCCGGTCATGCTGCTGCTGGGCATCGACTTGCAGCGCATCTCGCTGGGTGCCCTCATCATCGCGCTCACCCTGCTGGTGGATGACGCGATGACGACGATCGACGCCATGATCCGCAGGCTGGCCGCCGGCGACAGCAAGCGCGATGCCGCGACCTTCGCCTACAAGGCGCTGGCGGCCCCCATGCTGATCGGCACGCTCGTCACCATCGCGGGCTTCCTGCCCATCGGCTTCGCGAAATCCTCGGCCGGCGAATACACCTTCACCATCTTCGCAGTGGTCGGCATCGCGCTCATCGTCTCCTGGTTCGTCGCGGTGCTGTTTGCACCGCTGCTCGGCATGGCGATCCTGAAGAAGCCGGCCGCCACCACCGCCGAGCCGGAGAAGCCGGGCGCCGTGCTGCGCGGCTACACCGCGCTGCTGAACCTGGCGCTGCGCGCGCGCTGGATCACGATTGCCATCACGCTCGGCGTCTTCGCCGTCTCGGTCTTCGCGATGCAGTTCGTGCCGCGACAATTCTTCCCGTCATCCGACCGGACGGAATTGCTGGTGGATATCACCCTGCCGCAGAGTTCCTCGATCTTCGCGAGCGAGACGGCGGCCACGCGCCTCGATGCGGCACTCGCCAATGACCCCGATGTGGAGCGCTGGAGCACCTATATCGGCCGCGGCGCCATCCGCTTCTACCTGCCGCTGAACGTGCAGCTGGCACTGCCCTTCTTCTCCCAGGCGGTGGTGGTGGCGAAGGATCTGCCGGCGCGCGAGCGGCTGCATCTGAAGCTCGAACGCCTGATGGCCGAGCAGTTCCCCGATGCGGTCGCGCGCGTCTATCCGCTGGAACTGGGCCCGCCCGTGGGCTGGCCGCTGCAATACCGGGTGAACGGCCCCGATATCGAGAAGGTGCGCGAGATCGCGCAGGATGTGGCGCGCATCATGGCCGAGGCGCGCGGCTCCCGCCTCGTGCATTTCGACTGGATGGAGCCCGCGCGGCAGCTGCGCGTGCGGGTGGACCAGGATGAGGCGCGGCGCCTTGGCCTCAGCTCCGCCCAGGTCTCGGCCGTGCTGAACGCGGCGCTGACCGGCACGACCGTGACCCAGCTGCGCGACGAGATCTACCTGATCAATGTGGTGGCGCGCGCGACAGCGGAGGAGCGGCTCTCGCTCGACACGCTGCGCACCATCCAGATCCCGCTGCCGGGCGGGCGCATGGTTCCGCTCACCCAGCTCGCGAGTTTCGACTACGAGCAGGAATACCCGATGGTCTGGCGGCGGGACCGCGTGCCCACGCTGACCGTCCGCGCCGATGTCACGGCCGGCACGCTGCCCGATTCCGTCGTGGCGATCATGCAGCCGCAGATTGACGCGCTGAACGCGACGCTGCCGCGCCCCTATCGCGTGGACCTCGGCGGCATCGCGGAGGAAAGCGCGCTCTCCCAGGCCTCGGTGCTGGCCGTGGTGCCGGTGATGCTGGTGGTGATGCTGACGCTGCTGATGTTCCAGCTCGTCTCCTTCCGGCGCTTGTTCCTCGTGCTGGCGCTGCTGCCGCTCGGCATCATCGGCGTGGTGCTGATGCTGCTGGCTTCGGGCCGCCCGCTTGGCTTCGTCGCCATCCTGGGCATCCTGGCGCTGCTGGGGATGATCGCGAAGAACGCCGTCATCCTCATCATCTCGATCGAGGATGAGCGAAAGGCCGGCGCCGAGGTCTGGGATGCGGTGGTGCGCGCCGCCTCCTCCCGCCTGCGCCCCATGATGCTGACGGCGATCTCGACCGTCTTCGGCCTGATCCCCATCGCGCCCACCGTGTTCTGGGGGCCCATGGCGTTTGCGATCATGGGCGGGCTGATGGTGGCGACGCTGCTGACGCTGGTTTTCCTGCCGACGCTCTACGTCACGATCTTCGGCGGCCGCCCGCCGGCACGAAGCTGAGGATGGAGCGCGCGGCCCGCTTCGCGCTGTTCCTGGGCCTCTGGCTGGTGCTGGCCGGTGGTCTCGCGGGCCTGGGCTTCGGCCTGCTGGCGGCGGCGCTCGCCACCTGGGCCAGCCTGCGGCTGATGCCGGGGCGGATGCGCCTGCCCGATCCGGTGGCGACGCTGCGCCTGATCGGACGCACCGCCGTGCAGACGCTGCTGGCCGGCACCGACATCGCCCGCCGCGCCTTCGCGCCAAGCCTGCCCTTGCAGCCCGGGTTCGTCACCCACACGACCCATCTGCCCGAAGGCCTGCCGCGCGATGGCTTCGCCGCCCTCGCCAGCCTGGCACCTGGCGCATTGCCGGCCGGCACGGACGCGCAGGGCGCGCTGGTGGTGCACGCTCTCGACACGCGCCTGCCGGTGGCGGCTGATCTGGCTGCGACCGAGGCGCTCTATGCCCGCGCCGGAGGCCGGCATGGCTGAGGCGCTGCTGGTCGCTGCGGGGCTGATCCTGCTGGCCGCGCTGGCGGGCCTCTATCGCGCGCTGCGCGGGCCGGGCGCGGCCGACCGCATGATGGCCGCGCAATTGCTCTGCTCGGGCGGGATCGGTGCGCTGCTGCTGGTGGCGGCGGCGACAGGCACGGCGGGCGTGGTGGATGTGGCGCTGGTCCTGGCGCTGCTGGGCGCCTTTGCCTCGGTCGCCTTCGTGCTGGCCGCGCGCGGGCTGGACGGCCAGTGAGCACGCTGCTCACGCTTTTCAGCGGCCTCGCCATCACGGCCGGCGTCGTCTTCTTCATCGCGGGCACGGTCGCGCTGCTGCGCTTCCCCGACCCCCTGAGCCGGCTGCATGCGCTGACCAAGGCCGACAGCCTGGGCCTCGGCCTCATCGTGCTGGGCCTGTTGCCCTGGGCGGGGGGCTGGCTTGCCGCGCTGAAGCTCATCCTGGTTTGGCTGCTCGTGCTGCTGGCCGGCGCCACGGCCACGCAGCTCATCGCCGAGCGTATTCGCCGTTCGGACCCGGAGCGGTGAGCCTGCTGCTGGACCTGATCCTGGCATTCGCCGTGGTGGGCGTTGCGGTCTGGACACTCGCCGTGCGCGCGAATTTTCCGGCGGTGATCGGCTTCGTCGCCTATGGGTTGCTGCTGGCTCTCGTCTGGGTGCGCCTGGGCGCCGTGGATGTGGCCCTGACCGAGGCGGCGCTGGGCGCCGGCGCCACGGGGGTGATCCTGCTATTTGCCGTGGTGCGGTTGCGCGGCGGCCGGGCCGAGATTGACGCGGCGACACCGAGCCCACCGCAGCGCCTCGCGGCCGCGATCCTTTGCGGCGTGGTGGGCCTCGCACTGGCGGTGGCGGTGCTGAACCTGCCCGATCCGGCGCCGAGCCTGGCGGCAGAGGCCGCGCGGCATTTGCCCTCCCTCGGCATCTCCAACCCCATCACCGGCGTGCTCATGGCCTATCGCGGGCTGGATACGCTGCTGGAGGCGGTGGTGCTGGTCTTTGCCGTGCTTGCCATCTGGAGCATGGCGCCGGATCGGCGCTGGGGCGCGGTGCCGGGGCCGGTCTTTCCGGTCCAGTCCAGTGGACCGCTCTCGCTTCTGGCGCGGGTGCTGCCGCCCATCGGCATCGTGGTCGGCATCTACATCGCCTGGGTGGGCGCCGATGCGCCGGGCGGGAAATTCCAGGGCGGCACCATTTTGGCGGCCATGGGCATCCTCGCCTGGTCGGCCGGGCTGTGGCGCCTGCCGCCCGTCTCCGCGCGCGGGTTGCGCTGGGCGGTGGTGGCGGGGCCGCTCGCCTTCATCGGCGTGGGGATGCTGGGCTTCGTCATCGCGGATGGCTTCCTGGCCTATCCGCCGGGCTTCGCCAAGCCGCTCATCCTGCTGATCGAGGCGGCGATGACGCTCTCCGTCGCGGCCGCGCTGGTGCTGATGGTGGCGGGCCCACCGGAGCATTCGGCATGATCTACGGGCTGCTCGCCTCCGCGCTGGTCGCGCTCGGGCTCTATGGCCTGATCACGCAGCCCGCGCTGCTGCGCAAGGTGCTGGCCTTCAATATCCTGGGCGGCGGTGTCTTCCTGCTGTTCGGCGTGGTGGCACGGCGGGGTGATGTGGCGGACCCGGTGCCGCAGGCGCTTGTCATCACCGGTCTCGTCGTCGCCTTTGCGGCCACTGCGCTGGCGCTGGTGCTCGTACTGCGGCTGTTCCAGATCACGGGTGCCGCCACCATCGCCGAAGACAAGTCGCCGCCCTGATGGAAGCGACGCCGGGCGGCTTTCTCCTTGTGCTGATGCTGGTGGTGCCGGTCACGGGCCTGCTGCTCGGCTTCGCGCTGGGTGGCCGCGCGCCGGGGCGGATCGCGCTGTGGCTCATGCCGGCTGGCCTTGCCATGGCGGCGGTGCTGCTGGCGGGCGTGCTGCATGCCAAGGCGCCCGTCGTCGCCTTTGTCGGCGGCTGGGCACCGCCACTGGGGCTGGCCTTGCGCGCCGACGGCCTGGCCGCAGCCATGCTCATGACCACCGCGGTGATCATCGCGGCCATCATCCTGTTCGCCCGCGCCGACTACCACACGCCGCCCGGCGCGCCGGAAGCGCGCGCGCCGCTCGCCTTCTGGTGCTTCCTGCTCGCGCTCTGGGCCGCGCTGAACGCCGCCTTCCTGGGCGGGGATCTGTTCAACCTGTTTGTCGCGCTCGAGATGCTGACCTTCGGCGCGCTGGCGCTCGCCTGCCTCGACGGCCGCGCCACGCAATTCAAGGCGGAGCTGCGCTACCTGCTCTTCGCGCTGATCGGCTCGGTGCTCTATCTGCTGGGGACCGCGCTGCTCTACGGCGCCTATGGCACGCTCGACATCCTGCTGCTTTCGCGCGCCGCACGGGCCGATGCGGCCACCATCGTGGCAGCCTCGCTGATGACGGTGGGGCTGCTCGGCAAGATGGCGCTGTTTCCGCTGCATCTCTGGCTGCCGGCGGCGCATGCGGGTGCGCCGCCGGCCGCCAGCGCGTTGCTCTCGGGCCTCGTGGTCAAGGCTTCGTATGTCCTGCTGCTGCGGCTGTGGTTCTGGGTGATGCCGGCAGCACTTCTGCTGGCCGTGGCCCCCATCCTCGCGCTGCTGGGGGCGGCGGCCATCCTCTTCGGCAGCCTGGTGGCGCTGCGCCAGGCGCGGCTGAAGCTGCTGGTCGCGTATTCGACCGTCGCGCAGATCGGCTACCTGTTTCTCATGTTCCCGCTGGTGGCCGGCAGCGCCGCCAACATTGCGGCCGGCGCCTGGACCGGCGGCGCGCTCCAGGCCATCAGCCACGCCTTCGCCAAGGCCGCGATGTTCCTGGCCGCCGGCGTCATCGCGCGCGGCATGGGGCATGACCGCATCGCGGAACTGCATGGCGCGGCACGGGTGGCACCGCTCTCGGTGCTGGCCTTCGGCCTCGCCGGCCTCTCGCTCATGGGCATCCCGCCGAGCGGCGGCTTCACGGCCAAGTGGCTGCTGCTGCAAGCCGCGCTGGATTCCGGGCAATGGTGGTGGGCGCTGATCATCGTGGCGGGCGGCCTGTTGACCGGCGGCTATGTGTTCCGCGTGTTGAGTGCGGCCATGCGCGCGCCGGCCGTGCCGTTCACGCCTGCGGCCCCGGTGGATGCAGCGCAGGAGCGGGTTGCCCTCGGCCTTGCCATCCTCTCGGTGCTGATGGGCTTCCTGCCGCTCGGCGCCTTCGGGCTGGTGCTGATCGGCCGATGACGCTCCTCGCGCATCTCCTTTTGCTGGCGACGGTCTTCACGCCCCTCGCGTTGCTGGCATCGGCCGTGAGCGCGCGCGGCTGGGCGCGGCTGCCGGGCTTGCTGGTCTGGGCGCCGCTGCCGGCCCTGGCCGCCGCGCTTTTCGCCGCCGGGCAGCCGCCCCTCGTCATCTACCCCGACTGGCTGCGGCTCACCCTCGCCCTCGATGCGCCGGGGGCGCTGCTGCTGGGTGTTGCCGCGCTGCTCTGGTCAGCGGCCGGCGCCTATGCCCGCACCTATCTGCCGGCCGCCACGCGCTTCGCCGGGTGGTGGCTGCTGACGCTGGCGGGCAGCCTCGGCGTCTTCGTGGCGGGCGACCTGGTCACCTTCTACTTCGCCTTCGCACTGGTCAGCCTCGCCGCCTATGGCCTCGTCGTACACGACGCCACGCGCCGCGCCCGCCGCGCCGGGGCGATCTATCTGGCGCTCGCGGTGCTGGGCGAGGTGTTTCTGCTGTTTGCCTTCGCCCTGCTGGCGGTGAACATCCCGGGGCCGAGCCTCGCCATCAGCGATGCGGTGGCGGCGCTGCCGGGCTCCCCGATGCGGGACGTCACGATCCTGCTGCTGATCCTGGGCTTCGGGCTGAAGGCCGGCCTCGTGCCGCTGCATGTCTGGCTACCGCTGGCGCATCCGGCCGCACCCATGCCGGCCTCGGCCGTGCTGAGCGGTGCGATCATCAAGGCCGGCATCATCGGTCTGATCCGCTTCCTGCCGATGGAGGGCAGCATCCCGGCCTGGGGCGAGGCGCTGGGCGTGGTGGGATTCGTGACGGCCCTCTACGGCGTGGCGCTCGGCATCACGCAGCGCAACCCCAAGACCATCCTGGCCTATTCCAGCGTCAGCCAGATGGGCGTGGTGATGGCCGCACTCGGCTTCGGGCTTGCCGCGGGCGATGCCGGAACACCGCTCGCCGCCGCGCAATACGCCTCGCACCATGTGCTGGCCAAGGGCGCACTGTTCCTCGGCGTGGGGGTCGCGATGGCGACCGGGGCGCGGCGCGCCGCCTGGGTGATGGCGCCTGTCCTGCTGCTGGTGCTGAGTTTTGGTGGTATGCCGTTGACCGGGGGCGCGCTGGCCAAGGCAGCGACCAAGGCGCAATTGGGCGCCGGGCTGCTGGGCTGGCTCTCGGCCCTCTCCGCCGCGGGGACGACCATGCTGATGTTGCATTTCGCCGGGCGCCTGCGCGCCGGACTTGCCGAAGTGGCCGAGGCCCGCGCGCCGTCCGGTCTCGTCTGGCCCTTCGCGGGCATGGTCCTCGCCGCCATCATCCTGCCCTGGCTCCTCTACCCGGCCGAGGTGAAGCTGTGGCCCGCCCTTTGGCCCGTGCTGCTCGGCTCCCTCGGCTTCCTCGCGCTGCGCCGCTGGGGCCAGCGCCTGCCGCGCCTGCCGGAGGGGGATGTGCTGGTCTTTGCCGAGCGCGGCGCCGCCCGCATCGCGCCCCCGCTGGCCGAGCGCGCGAGCCGCATCGAGGCCGCGCTGCGCGCCTGGCCCAGCGCGGGGCTCGCGCTGCTTGGCATCGCCGCGACACTCGGCCTCGCCATGGCCTTGGCCGCGCGATGAGGCGGGCGCTGCTCTGGGCTGCGGGCGCCCTCGTCCTGCTGCTGCTGGCGGCGCCCTTCGCGCTGCGCATGGCGCTGGAACGCGGCGCCTTCACCGCCCAGCTGGACGCCGCGCTGGAGCGCGCGGCGGGGCGCGCGGTCACCTTCGGCGACATTTCCCTCACCCTCAGCCTGCCGCCCCGGATCACCGTGCGCGATGTGCGCATCGCCAACCTGCCGGGCCACCAGCAGCCGGATTTCGCGCGGATCGGCCGGTTGGAGGTGAAGCTCGCTTTGCGCTCGCTCCTGGATGGCCGCGTCGAGATCCTCGACCTGCGGCTCGTCGGGGCGGAGTTGTGGCTGGAGCGCGATGCTGCGGGCGCGCCCAACTGGCGCCTTGGCGGTGGCGGGGGTGGCGGCGGCGGCCTGCCCAGCCTGCTGCGGATCGAATCCTCCCGCCTCCACCCGCCCGATGGCCTGCCGGACCCGATCGGCATCGAGACGCTGACGCTTCGGACCGCCGCTGACGGTGCCCTGGCCCTGCAAGGCCAGATCCGTGTCCAGGACGAGCCCGTCCGGCTGGAAGCCAACCTCGCCGCGCCTTTCGCGCTGCGCGCCACGCTCACGGGCGAGGGCTTCCGCCTGACCGCCGAGGGCCGGGTGGCGACCGGCCTCGCCGATCCCGCCTGGAACCTGGCCCTCGCCGCGGAGGTCGTCTCGCCCGCCCGGCTCATGGCGCTGCTGGGTAGCAGTGCGAGCTTGCCCGCGCTTGGCCCGCTCACCGGCACGGCGCGGCTTGGCCCTGGGGGGCGGCTCTCGGAGTTGCGCGTCCGGGCCGGCGCATCCCAGCCCTGGCCCGGCCTGCGCCTCAGCGCGGCGGAGCTGAGCGCCGCAGCCCTCGACCAGCCGATGAAGCTCGCGCTGCAAGGCGAGCGCGCCGGCCAGCGCATGCTGGCCGAGCTGGCCCTGCCGGCGCCCCGCATCGCCTTCACCACCAGCGCGCCGATGCCGGTGACGGCGCGCGTGTCGGCCGGGGCCGCGCGGCTCACCGCGACGGGCGCCTTCACCTGGGGCGATCCTTTCGGCGCGGGTGCCTTCGACGTGACGCTCAACGCCCCACAGTTGGCGCCGCTAGGCCCCCTGCTTGGGCTCGAACTCCCGCCCTTGCGGCAAGTGGAGGCGCATGGGCGGCTCTCGCGCGTCGGGCCGGCGGCGCTGCAATGGAATGCGGCGCGCCTGACCGCCACGCATGTCGCGGCCAGTGGCGCGCTCCGCATCGGCTGGGGCGGGCGGCCTTCCGTGCAGGGCCAGCTCCAATTCGCGACGCTCGACCTCGACGCGCTGCTGCCCGCCAGCCCCGCGCCCCCACGCCGCGCCGGCCGCGTCATCCCCGACATCGCCTTGCCGGTTGCCGGTCTTGCCGGGGTGGATGCGACGCTGGACATCGCGGCCGAGCGGCTGACCGCCGCCGGCCTCACCTGGCGCGGGCTGCGCGGCCGGGCAACGCTGGCGCACGGGCAGCTTGAGGTCACCGATTTGGCGGTGACGACACCGGGCGGGCCGGTCAGCGGGCGGCTCGGCTGGAATGTCGCGAGCACGCCGCCGCGCGCGACCCTCGTGCTCCGGTCCGGCGGTCCGGGTCTCGACATCGCCGCCATCCGGCGGGAGCTGGGGGCGGGCATTGGCGTGCAGGGCCCGGTGGAAGTCTCGCTCGACCTGCGGGCCGAGGGGGCGACCACGCGCGCGCTGGCCGCGAGTGTCAGCGGCGCGGCGGGGCTGGCGATGGTCGAGGGGCGGCTCTCGCGTGCGGGGATGTTCCAGATCGGGCCGGATCTGGCGCGCGTGCTGCTGCTGGGCCGCGCGCCCCCCGAGGGGGTGGAGATCCGCTGCTTCGCGCTCAGCCTCGCGGCCGAGGCGGGGCTGCTGCGCAGCGAGGCGCTGCTGCTGGAAAGCACGGCCGGGCGCATCACCGGCAGCCTGGCCGTCAACCTGCGCAACGAGACCCTGGCGGCGCAGCTGCGGCCGGACCTTCGGGTCTTCGGCGCCACCATGCGCGCGCCGGTCGGCATCGGCGGCACGCTCGCGGCGCCGACGGTGGGCGTGGAGCCGGGGCAGGCGCTGGCGCAGGTGCTTGGCGACACGGTGGCCAACCGGCTGTGGCGGAGCAGCACGGTGGAATGGCTGCGCGGCGATAAGGGCGAGGCGGATTGCCCGGCCCAGCTGCGGCAGGCGCGGCTGGGCCGGGCCGGGCGCGAGCCCGCCGCCCCGCCCGCCGTGATCCCGCTGGTGCCGCGCGAATTGCAGGCACCCGTGCAGGAGGTGTTTCGCGGCCTGGGCGGCTTGCTGGGCGGCCGCCGCTGAAGCCTATGCCTCCGGCCGCGAGGCGAAGAGGTTGAGGCCCAGCCGCTCCGAGAGGAACCTGGTCGCCAATTGGCCGCGCACGCTGTTCCCCGCCGCGTCGAGCGGTGGCGAGAAGACGCCGAGCCCGCCCTTGCCCGGCGCGATGGTGACAATGCCGCCCGCGACACCGCTCTTGCCCGGCAGCCCCACCGCATAGAGCCAATCGCCCGACAGCTCGTAGAGCCCGGCCGTCGCCATCACGGCCAGCACGCGCTGGCAGCGGTCGGGATCCACCACGCGCTCCCGCGTCACCGGGTTCACCCCGCCATGGGCGAGCGTGGCGCCCATCACCGCCATGTCCCGCGCGGTGACGTTCAGCGCGCATTGGCGGGTGTAGAGCTCGGTCGCCTCGTCCGGGTCGGCGTAGAGGCGGCCATAGCCGCGCAGCAGGCGTGCGATGCCCTGGTTGCGCTGGTTGGTCGCGGCTTCCGAGGCATGGACCGCCGGATCCAGCGTCAACTCGCGCCCGGCGAAGCGGGACAGGCCGCCGCGAATGAAGTCCCATTTCGCATCCATGCTTGCGCCGGGCACCAGGCTCGTCGTGGCGATGGCGCCGGCATTCACCATGGGGTTCATGGTGCGGTCCGCATTGAGCTCGATCGCCATGACGGAGTTGAAGGGCAGGCCCGTCGCGTTCACGCCGACCCGCTGCCGCGCCAGGCCGCTGCCCAGCGCCTCGCAGACCAGGGCGAAGAGGAAGGGCTTGGACATGCTCTGGATGGAGAAGGCGTGGTCGGCGTCGCCGATGGCGAAGCTGCGGCCATCCACGCCCGCGATGCAGAGGCCGAAAAGGCCGGGCGCGGCCCCGGCCAAAGCGGGGATGTAGTCGGCGACGCGACCTTCCGTCACGGGTCCGAAGCGCTCCCAGGCCTCGCGCACCAAAGCGCGGACGGTCTCGGGCGGCGGCATCGTGCCGGTCGAGACCGGCGTGGGGCCGGGCGGCTCGGCCATGTGCAGGCGCTCGTCCATGCGTTCTCCTTCGGTGGTGCGGGCATGAAACCCGGATTGTGCGGCCCGCGCCACTTCGACCGGGGCGCTGGTGGCGGCTGGGACGCAGCGCACGGAAGGGGGCACGAAATTCCTATTGTTGCGTTGTAACCCAGCCCTTAGCCTTTGCCGCGAACGACAGGCAAAAATCGCCCGTGGCGTGGATATCGCCGCGCGCCGGCAAGAGGAGAGCGCCCATGCGGCATGTCACATCCTGGTTGGGCGGAATTGCGCTGCTGGCCCTGGCCGCCGCGCCGTCCCTTGCGCAGGCGCCGGCAGCGGCGCCGCTGCCGGCGCTCAGCACGGGCGTTCTCGCTTCCCTGTGCGGCGCGACGGGCACGGATGCCGAATCGGCCAAGGCGGTCGGCTATTGCCGGGGCTTCATCGTGGGTGTCGGCCAATACAACGTCGAAATCTCGCGGCCCGGCGGCATCCTGCCCGCCTTCTGCCTGCCGCAGCCGGCACCGACGCTCGAATTCGTGCAGACCTCCTTCGTCGCCTGGGTGGCCGCCAACCCCGCGCAGGCCGAGACCAAGGCGGTGGATGGCCTGCTGGGCTGGGCCGCCACCACCTATCCTTGCGCCGCCCCGGCCGCGGCCCCGCGCCGCGGCGGCCAGCGCTGACGCGAAAGGGAACGCCATGAAGCTCCGCATCCTCGCCCCCGCCCTGCTGCTGCTGGGCCTCACCGCCTGCGACGAGACGGGCCAGATGACGCCGACGACCCAGCGCGTGGGCGGCGGCGCCGCCGTGGGCGCGCTGACCGGCCTCGCCATCGGCTCGATTTCCGGCAATGCCGGCACCGGCGCGTTGATCGGCGCCGCGGCTGGCGGCGCCGGCGGCTTCGCTTGGGATCAGCACCAGCGCGCCCGCCAGCGCTCCTTCAACCAGGGCGTCGCGGCCGGACGCGCTTCGGGCCAATGAGCGTGCGCGCCCTGCGCCGGCCCGGCGCGGCGGCGCCCGCGCTTCTGCTCCTCGCAACCGGGCTCGGCGCGATGGGCACCCCAACCGCCGCCCGCGCGCAGGGAGCCGATGCGGCCACCATCGCGGAATTGCGCCAGCAGCTGAACGACATGCGCCGCCGGATGGAGCAGCTGGAGGCGCTCGTCGCGCGCCAGGCGCGCGCCCCGTCCCCTGCGCCGGCGCGGGCAGCCCGCGCGCCGGCCGCTCCCGTCCAGGCTGACGTCCAGGCAGCGCAGGCGGCCGCGCGCGAGGCCCGTGCCGCCGCCGACCAGGCGCAGAGCATCCAGCAGGACCTCGCCCGCGCCGCGCTGCCCGCTGCCGCCGGTGGCACCGCGCCCACCGAGCGCGATGTGGCCGGCCTGCAGCCGCCCGAACCCATGGGCGACCAGACCTCGACCGGCGATGCGCTGCGCTCCGATCTGCCCGGCATCGCCTTCCGCGTCCCCGGCACCGAGACCCAGGTGCGCCTCTATGGCTTCGCCAAGCTCTCCGCCTGGACCGACGCCAATGGCCGCAACCAGACCGACGCGCCGCTGCCCGGCGGCATCCCGCTGAGCGGCAGCCCCGCCGCCCAGCAGGGTGGCGATTTCGGGATGACGGCGCGGTTCAGCCGCTTCGGCGTGGACACGCGCAGCCTCACCGCCTGGGGCACGCTGGAGACCCGCCTCGAAGGCGACTTCGGCGGTGGCTCGCCCACCTCCTCCAACGCCGTGTTCCGGCTGCGCCAGGCCTGGGGCGAATTGGGCGATGAACGCTTGCGCGTGCTGGTGGGCCAGGCCAACAGCCTGTGGAACGAGGGCGTCTATGAGACGCTGATCGACGCCACGAACCTCAACCAGTCCTTCATCCGGCAGGCGCAGTTGCGCCTCACCGCGCGGCTCGCGCCCGGGCTCACGGGGCAGGTGTCCATCGAGGCGCCGGAGACGCAATACACCGCCGCCGCCGGCGTCTTCACGCCCGGCAGCACGCTGGATGGCGGTGCGAGCCCGGCCTTCAACAACGCGCCCGACCTGCTGGCCCGCCTGAACTACCGCAAGGACGGGCTGGAGATCGGGCTGCGCGGCATGCTGCGCCAATTGCAGATCCGCCCGGCCGGGACGGCCGCTGCCCAGCCCTTCAGCGGGACCACGAGCGCCACCGGCGTGGGAGGTGCCGCGCATATGCGCTTCCCGATGCGCTGGCTTTCGGAATCCCTCGGCGCCGATGAGTTCCTGGCCATGGCCTATGTGGGCGAGGGGATGGGCCGTTACTTCGCCGGCAGCACCAATGGGCAGGATGCGCTCTCCAATATCGGCATGCCGGGGCTCACCGGCCGTGTCAGCCTCGATCCGGTGCCGGCTTGGGGTGTCACCGCCGGCTATCGCCGCTTCTGGACGCCGCAGATCCGCACCAACCTGTCCTATTCCTTCTCGCGCCAGGATTTCCCCAGCTACGCGCTGGCCTTCGCGCCGGGCTCGGCGGCCGCGACCAGCTTGAACCGGGATGTGCAGCAGGTCTTTGCCAACATCATCTGGAGCCCCTTCGGCCAGGTGCGGAATGGCGTCTTCGGTTCGGGATGGCTGGATATCGGCTTCGAGTATCTCTACACCCGGCGTGACCTCTATGGCGGCGCGGCGGCGGCGGGCACGGGGCAGGCGGGGCATGGCATCGCCAACCGCTTCCTCTTCGCCACGGTCGCCCGCTTCTGAAGGGTTCCTTCATCCGGGTGCCATGCATGACCGTCCCGCCTGACGCTGCCCAGCGATTTCGGCCGCTGCGCCGCGCGGCCACGCTTCTGGTGGCTGCCCTGCTGCTGACGGGCTGTGCCAGCTACATCCGCCTCGATCCGCCGCCAGCCGCCGTGACCGAGGACATCCCGGTGCTCGGCATTTCGAATGCCCGATTCTGGCTCGATGCCGCCCCCGATCCGCTGATCCGCGAGGGGGAGTTGATGGCGGCGCGGGAGCGCGCGGCCAGGCACGGCCAGCCGGTCGGCCCGCAGAACTTCCTGGCGCTCTCGGGCGGGGGCGACAATGGCGCCTTCGGTGCGGGCATGATGCTGGGCTGGACGGCGGCCGGCACGCGGCCCGAATTCAGCATGGTGACCGGCATCTCCGCGGGCGCGCTGATCGCGCCCTTCGCCTTTCTCGGCCCCGCCTATGACGAGGCGCTGCGCGATGTCTTCACCGGTCAGCGCGCGCAGGACATCCTGCTGCTGCCGCGCCAGGCCATGGCCGTCTTCTCGCTGTTCTTCGGCGAGGCCATCGCCGACACCTCGCCGCTCAGCCGCCTCATCGCGCGGCACGCGAATGAGGAAATGCTGGCGGCGATCGCCGCCGAATACGCCAAGGGGCGGCTGCTGCTGATCGGCACCACCAATCTCGACGTGCAGCGCCCGGTGGTCTGGAACATCGGCGCCATCGCGGCGAGCGGCCACCCGGATGCGCTCGGCCTGTTCCGTCGGATCTTGTTGGCCTCCGCCTCCATCCCGGGCGCCTTTCCGCCGGTGCTGGTCGAAGTGCAGCACCAGGGGCGCGTCTTCCAGGAGATGCATGTGGATGGCGGCGCCACCATGCAGGTCTTTCTCTATCCGCCGACCGTGAATCTGCGCGGCGAAGAGGGTGGCCGCTGGGCGCCGCGCACGCGCACCGCCTACGTCATTCGCAACGGGCGCGTGGATGTGGAAGCGAGCCGCACGCCGCGCGGCATCCTCAGCATCACCCGCCGCTCGGCGGCGACGCTGCTGCATTTCAGCGGCCTCGGCGACATCAGCCGCATCCACCTGACGACGCAGCGCGACGGCGTCGCTTTCCGCGTCGCCTATATCGGCCGCGAGTTCGACCACCCGCGGCGCGAGCCCTTCGACCCGGCCTATATGCAGGCCCTGTTCCAATACGGCTTCGAGCGCGGGCGCCTCGGCGATGGTTGGCGCAGCGAGCCCTCGACCGTGGGCGTCATGGGCAACCCCTGAGGCCGAGCCCGGGATCAAGGCATGGGACGGGCGGACCATGGCGCGGGACGCACCGCGCATCCTCCGCTGGCGTCGGAGGGGTAATCTCGGACACTATAGGATTCATAAGAACACCGCCCTTGGAGGCATGATGTCCGAGCTCAACGCCGTCCTCGCCCATATCGACGCCAATATGGATGCCGCGCTGGAGCGTCTCTTCGCCGTCATCCGCATCAAGTCCATCTCGACCGACCCGGCCTACAAGGCGGATTGCCAGGCCAATGCCGAATGGCATGTCGCGGATCTGAAGGCGATCGGCTTTGACGCCGCCGTGCGGCCCACCCCCGGTCACCCCATGGTGGTGGCGCATGACCGCAGCGCGCCCGGCAAATCGGCGCTGTTCTACGGGCATTACGACGTGCAGCCGGTGGACCCGCTGGAGCTCTGGGACCGCGACCCCTTCGAGCCCTCGATCCAGACCATGGCCGATGGCACGAAGGTCATCACCGGCCGCGGCTCGGCGGATGACAAGGGCCAGCTGATGACCTTCATCGAGGCCTGCCGGGCCTGGAAGGCCGTGACCGGCAAGCTGCCCATCCCCGTCTCCATCCTGCTGGAGGGCGAGGAGGAATCGGGCGGCGTGAACCTGCCGGGCTTCCTGAACGACAATGCCGACGAGCTGCGTGCCGATATCGGCCTGATCTGCGACACCAACATGTGGGATGCGAAGACGCCGGCCATCACCACCATGCTGCGCGGCCTCTGTGGCGAGGAAGTGATCATTCACGCGGCTGACCGTGACCTGCATTCGGGCTTCTACGGCTCGGCCGCCGCCAATCCGAACCGCGTGCTGGCGCGCATTCTCGCTGACCTGCACGATGACACCGGCCGCGTCGCCCTCGACGGTTTCTATGACGGCGTGCCGGAGCTGGACGCTGCCCTGCGCGCCCAATGGGAGACGCTGGGCTTCACCGCCGAGGCCTTCCTGGGCGCCGTCGGCCTTTCCATCCCCGCGGGCGAGAAGGGCTACAGCGCCCTCGAACAGACCTGGTCCCGTCCCACCGCCGAGATCAATGGCATGGGCGGCGGCTACCAGGGCGAGGGCTTCAAGACCGTCATCCCCTCCATCGCCTCGGCGAAGGTGTCCTTCCGGCTGGTCTTCGACCAGGACCCGCACAAGGTCCGCGCCGCCTTCCGACAGCATGTGATGAACCGCCTGCCGGCCGATTGCCGCGCCGAATTCATCGAGCACGGCTCGGGCCAGGCGATCCGCTTCCCGACCGATGACCCGGCCTTCCTCAAGGCGCGCGAGGCGCTGAGCCAGGAATGGCCGAAGCCCGCCGTCTTCATTGGCGGCGGCGGTTCCATCCCTGTCACGCACCAGCTGAAGCAGTCGCTCGGCATGGACGTGATCCTGGCGGGCTTCGGCCTGGAGGATGACCGCATCCACAGCCCGAACGAGAAATACAACCTGGTCAGCTTCCAGAAGGGGATTCACTCCTGGGCGCGAATCCTGGACGCGCTCTCCCGCTAGAATTCCAGCAAGGACCTCCGCCGATGAGCGAAGCCGCACCCAAGACCACGATGCAGAAGATCCTCGACACGGTCGAGCGCGTGGGCAACCAGGTGCCGCATCCGGTGATGATCTTCGTCTACCTCATCGCCTTCATCATCGTGCTCTCGACGCTTCTCTCGCTGTTTGGCGCGGAGGTCAGCTACCAGGCCTATAACCCGGCGACAGGCGATATCGAGCCCGCCACCACCGCGGCACGAAGCCTTCTGACGATCGAGGGCATCCGCTTCATGTACACGGGCGTCGTCGCCAATTTCATGGGGTTCAACGCGGTCGGCGTCATCATCATCGCGATGGTGGGCGTGGGTGTCGCGGAAGAGGCGGGGCTGGTGAAGGCGCTGATCCGCAAGCTCGTCATCATCGCGCCGCCCAAGCTCTTGACCTACATCCTGGTGTTTGTCGGCATCCTCTCCTCCATCGCGGCCGATGCGGGATATCTCGTGCTGATCCCGCTCGCCGCGGCGGCCTTCCTGAGCGTCGGGCGGCATCCGCTGGCGGGCCTCGCCGCCGCCTTCGCCGCCGTGGCCTCGGCCTTCCTGGTCAATATCCTGATCGTGCCGGTGGACGGCATCCTGACCGAGATCACGAATGACGCGGCGCGCCTCGTGAACCCCAACGCCTCGATTGATCTGGCCGCCAATCTCTGGTTCTCGATCGGCTCGACGCTGTTGCTGACGGTGCTGATCGCGCTGATCACCGAGCGCGTGATCGAGCCGCGGCTCGGCAAATACACGGGCGACTATACCGTGCCCGGTGATAACAGCATGTCGGATGACGAGGCGCGCGGCCTGCGCTTTGCCCGCAACGCCTTCTTCGCCGTGGTCGGCTTCGTCCTGCTCCTGCTGCTGCCGCCCGGCGCGCCGCTGCGCAACCCGGATACGGGCGCCATGATCAGCAACTCGCCCTTCATGAACAGCCTGATCGTCACCATCGCGCTGATCTTCCTCGTCTGCGGCATGGCCTATGGCAAGGGGGCGAAGACCATGACCACGACGAATGACGCGCTGGGCGCCATGCAGAAGGCCATCGGCTCGCTGGCCGGGCTGATCCTGCTGCTGCTGGTCATCAGCCAGTTCATCGCCTTCTTCAACTACACGAACATGGCCACCCTGGCCGCCGTCTCGATGGCGGAGTTCCTGAAGGCGCTGAACCTGCCCTCCATCGCGGTGCTGATCGGCTTCGTGGTGGCGGTGATGGGCATTGACCTCATCATCACCGCGGCCATCGCCAAATGGGCGATCTTCGCGCCGGTCTTCGTGCCGCTGCTCATGCAGCTCGGCATGGAGCCCGAGGTGGTGCTGGCCGCCTATCGCGTGGGTGACAGCCCGATGAACGCCATCACGCCGCTCAACGCCTATTTCGCCATGATCGTGACCTTCGCGATCAAGTACCAGAAGGAGGCGGGCGTCGGCACGGTGATCGCGCTGATGCTGCCCTACGTCATCATCCTGAGCGTGGTCTGGACCGCCTTCCTGGCCGGCTGGTACCTGCTCGGCCTGCCCTGGGGCCTGTGAGGGCCCTGCCTGGCGCGCCATGAGCGACATCGCCATCACCTTCGCCATCATCGGCGCGATGGTGGTGCTCTTCGTCTCGAACCGCGTGCCGGTGGCCGTGGTGGCGCTGACGGCGGCGCTGCTGCTCTATTCCACCGGCATCCTGGAGCTGTCCGAGGCGCTGGCCGGCTTCGGCGACACCACCATCCTCTTCATCGCCTCGCTCTTCGTGGTGAGCGCCAGCCTGGATGCGAGCGGCGTCACCGCCTGGGTGGGCCAGGTGCTGGTGCGCCAGGCCGGCGCCAGCCGGGAGCGCCTGCTGCTGCTGACCATGCTGCTGGCGGCGATGCTGACGGCCATGATCGGCTCCAGCGGCGCGGCCGCGGCCTTGCTGCCGGTGCTGGTGCTGGTGGCGGTGCGGCTGCGCCAGCCGCCGGCGCAGCTGATGATGCCGCTGGCCTTCGCGTCCTATTCGGGCTCCATGCTCGTGCTGACCGGCAGCCTTGTGAACGTGCTGATCTCGGATGCGGCGGTGGAGCAGGGCATGCCCGCCTTCGGCTTCTTCGAGATGAGCGTGATCGGCGTGGCCCTGCTGCTGGGGCACATGGCGATCGTGCTGTTCTTCGGCGCCAGGCTGCTGCCCAGCCGCATGAGCCGCAGCATGCCGGAGGATCTGAGCCGCCATTCCGGCAAGCTCTCCGAGCAATACGGCCTGTTCGAGGATCTGTACCAGCTGGAGGTGACGGCCAACTCGCCCTTCATCGGAATCCCGCGCGCGGCCTTGGAACTGCGGCTGGAGGGGCGCAACCATCCGGGCCTCAGCCTGATCGCCATCCGCGGGCCGGACCGGGTGGGCATTGCCCGCCATCGGCCCATTGCGGCGGGGGACGTGCTGATCATGCGCGGCGAGGCGGAGGTGGTGCAGGCCTTCAGGGCCGAGAACGGCCTCGCCGAGCAGGAGGCTGGCCGCCCGCAGCTGAACGCGGCGCTGTTCAACCAGAGCACCGGCTTCATCGAGGTGGTTCTGCCGCCGCGCTCCGGCCTGATCGGCGAGAAGGTCTTCCCCGGCATGATCACCGAGAGCGGTGACCTCGTCATCCTCGGCATCCAGCGGCGCGGCGAGCGGCAGGGCCCGGGCCAGGTGGTCCTGGCGGCGGGGGATACGCTGCTGCTGCAGGGCAGCTGGGAATCGCTCGAGGAGCAGTCCCTGGATCCCAACGTGCTCGTCGTCACTGCGCCTTCGGCGCTGCGGGGCCAGGCCATCCCGCTCGGCACCGGCTCGCGCCGGGCCATCGCCATCCTGCTGCTCATGGTGGGCCTGCTGGCCAGCGGTGCCGTGCCCAGCGTGGTGGCGGCGCTGGTCGCCGCCTGCGCCGTCATCCTGCTCGGCGTGCTCAAGACCGAGCGCGCCTACCGCGCGATCAACTGGAACATCCTGATCATGATCGCCTCGCTCATCCCGCTCTCGACGGCGATGTACAAGACGGGTGCCGCCTACCTGATCGCCGACACGCTGGTGGCGCTGGTGGGTGAGGCGAGCCCCTATGCGCTGCTGGCCGGCCTCTTCCTGCTGACCGCCGGCCTCGGGCAACTCATCAGCAGCACGGCGACGGCGCTGATCGTCATTCCCGTCGCCATCGCGGCGGCGGGCGCCATGCAGGTCTCGCCGCGGACCGCATTGGTGACGGTCGCCGTGGGCGCTGCGGCCTCCTTCCTCACTCCCATCGCCTCCTCGGCCAGCCTGATGGTGCAGGGGCCGGGCGGCTACCGCTTCGGCGACTATTGGCGCCTCGGCCTTCCGCTGCTGGCCTGGTCCTTCCTGGTCGCGGTGTTTCTGGTCCCCTTCCTCTGGCCCTTCGGACGCAGCGCATGAACACCGAGCTCGCCCTTGTCCTGCTGCTGCTGGCAGCCGCGATCATCATGTTCATCGCCAACCGGCCGCGCATGGATGCGGTGGCGCTCCTGATGATCGTGCTCATGCCCTTCACCGGCGTGCTGACGATCAATGAGGCGCTGGCCGGCTTCAGCGACCCCTCCATCATCCTGATCGCCGGCCTCTTCGTCATCGGCGAGGGGCTGGTGCGCACGGGTGTCGCCCGCCGCCTGGGGGATTGGCTGAACGCGACCGCGGGTGACAGCGAGACGCGGATGCTGGTGCTGCTGATGCTCTGCGTCTCGGGCCTGGGCGCCTTCATGAGCTCCACCGCCGTGGTCGCGATCTTCATCCCCGTGGTGCTGCGCATCTGCCAGAACACGGGCACGGCGCCCTCCCAGCTCATGATGCCGCTCAGCATGGCGGCGCTCGTCAGCGGCATGCTCACGCTGGTGGCGACGGCGCCCAACCTCGTCGTGAATGCCGAGCTGATCCGCCAGGGCTCGGCGGGCTTCAACTTCTTCAGCTTCACGCCTTTCGGCCTCGTCTTCCTGGTGCTCAGCGTGGGCTACATGCTGTTCGCGCGGCACCTGCTGCCCAAGGCCACGCCGGGCAGCGGCCATGCGGGGCGGGTTCCGACGCTGCGCGACTGGGTGTCGGAATACGGTCTGGCGGGCCGCGCCTTCCGTGAGCGCCTGCTGCCCGGCTCACCCCTGGCCGGTCGGCGGCTGGAGGAGTTGGGACCGCTCGTTCCGGCCGCCTATCTGCTGGCCATCGAGACCCGCTCGCGCTTCGGGACCGAGGTGATCAAGCCCACGCCGCAGACCATGCTGGAAGTGGGGCAGGTCCTGCTGCTCGACCTGGAGGAGAGGGGGGGTCTCGACATCGCGGCGCTGCGCGAGGAGTTCGGCCTGGAGGAATTGCCGCTGGATGATGGCGGCTACTTCACCGACCATTCGCAGCAGCTCGGCATGGCGGAGGTGGTGATCCCGCCGGAATCGCACATGGTCGGCAAGACGGTCCGCCAGGCGCGCGTGCGCGGCGAATTGGGGCTGACGGTGCTCGGCTTGCGGCGGGGCCGGAAGGTGATCGCCGAGGAGTCGCTGGAGACGGTGCTGAAAGGCGGCGACACGCTGCTGGTGACGGGCTTCTGGGCCGATATCCGCCGGATCAATGAATTCTCCGACCTCGTGGTGCTGCGCCTGCCCGCGGAAGAGCGCGAGGTGCTGCCCGCCGCCAATCTCGCCCCGCAATCCGTGGCCGTGCTGGCGCTGACCGTCGGCATGATGGTGAGCGGCATCGTGCCCAATGTGCATGCGGTGCTGATCGGCTGCCTGCTGATGGGGTTGTTGCGCTGCGTGGATTTCAACAGCGCCTATGGCTCGATCTCCTGGAAATCGCTGGTGCTGATCGTCGGCATGCTGCCGTTTTCGCTGGCGCTGCAACGCACGGGCGGCGTGGACCTGGCGGCCGATGCGGTGACGGCCGTCGCGGGCAATGCCTCGGCCTATGTGCTGCTCGGGCTGCTGTTTCTCATCACGGCGGCGCTGGGGCTCTTCATCTCCAACACGGCGACGGCGGTGCTGATGGCGCCGGTGGCACTGGCGGTGGCCAAGGAGCTCGGCGCCTCGCCCTATCCTTTCGCCATGATCATTGCGATCGCGGCCTCGGCCGCGTTCATGACGCCGGTCTCCTCGCCGGTGAACACGCTGGTGGTGGGCCCGGGCAATTACGGCTTTGGCGATTTCGTGAAGATCGGCGTGCCCTTCACGCTGATCGTGATGGCGGCCGCCCTGGTTCTTGTGCCATGGCTGCTGCCGCTTTGACTTTGAACCCGGGAATACGCGCGCCATGAGCGACATCTGGATCATCGCCGCGATCATCTGCGTCGCCGTCATCCTCTTCATCTGGAACCGGCTGCCGGTGGTGCTGGTGGCCATGGGCACGGGCCTCTCCCTCTGGGCGACCGGCGTGCTGACGCTGAACGAGGCGCTCTCGGGCTATGGCGACCCGGCGGTGATCTTCATCGCCTCGCTCTTCCTGATGAGTGCGGCACTGGAGCGCACCGGCGTCACCGCCTGGGCGGGGCAGCAGCTCATCGCGCAGGCGGGGGCGGATAGCCGGGCGCGGCTGCTCGGCCTCACCGGGCTTCTGGTCGCGCTGCTGACCGCGCTGATCAGCCTGAACGGGGCCGTGGCCGCGCTGCTGCCGGTGGTGGTCGTCATGGCGGTGCGGCTGAAGCGCGCGCCCTCGCAATTGCTGATGCCGCTGGTCTTCTCGGCCCATGCGGGCTCCCTGCTGGCGCTGACCGGTACGCCGGTGAACGTGCTCGTCTCCAATGCGGCGCTGGAGGCGGGTTTCGGCCGCTTCGGCTTCTTCGAGTTCACGCTGGTCGGCGTGCCGCTGCTGCTCGGCACGCTCACCATCATCATCCTCTTCGGCCAGGTGTTGCTGCCGACGCGCGGCGGCCCCTCCATGCCGGCTGATTTCTCGGCCCATGCCCGCACGCTGGTCGAGCAATATGGCCTCTCCGATGGGCTGTTCCGGCTGCGCGTGCGCGAGAGCTCGGCCTATGTCGGCCAGGCGGCGCCGCTCGACTTCAGCGCCTATCCCGGCCTGCAGGTCATCGCGATCCAGGAGGGCGACACGGCGGCCCCCCTCAGGCGCGGGTACATCGCCATGGGCGATCACATCCTGGTGCGGGGCGACGCGGAAGGCGCCGCCCGCCTTGCCGCCGACCAGCACCTGGCCTTCCGCCCCGAAGATGGCGACGCCGAGGCCGAGGAGGCGCTGTTCAACCGCCGCTCCGGCCTCGCCGAGGTGATGATCCCCCCGCGCTCGGCCATGATCGGCCGCGAGGTCTTCCCCGGCATGACGACCGATAGCGGGGACCTGATCATCATCGCGGTGCAGCGCGCCGGCGCCGATGCCGGCCCGGGCGCCACGGTGCTGGAGGCGGGCGACACCATGCTGCTGCAGGGCACCTGGAAGGCGCTCGACCTCCGGCTGAACGACCCGGAGGTGCTGGTGGTGAACTCGCCCGACGTGGTGCGCCGCCAGGCCGTGCCGCTCGGCCAGGGGGCGAAGCAGGCGCTGATCATCCTGGGCGCCATGGTCTTCCTGCTGGCGACCGGCCTGGTGCCCGCCGCCGTGGCCGGCGTGCTGGCCGGTTTTGCGCTGATCCTCTCGGGCGTGCTGACGGTGGACCAGTCCTACCGCGCGGTGGACTGGACGACGGTGATCCTGGTCGGCGCGATGATGCCGCTCTCGGCCGCCATGGAGCAGAGTGGTGCTGCGGCCCTGATGGCCGAGGGGCTGGTCGCGCTGGTCGGCGATGCCGGGCCCTATGCCTTGCTGGCGGGGCTGTTCATCCTGACGGCGGTGCTGGGCCAGCTCATCAGCAACACGGCGACGGCGCTGATCGTGATCCCGATCAGCGTGGCCGCGGCCATGGGCATGGGCGTCTCGCCGCTGCCGGTGCTGATGAGCGTGGCGGTCGCCGCCGCCGCCTCCTTCCTGACGCCGATCGCGACCCCCACCAACCTGATGGTGATGGGCCCCGGCGGCTATGTCTTCAGCGACTACTGGAAGCTCGGGCTGCCGCTGATGATCTGGTTCTTCGTCGTCTCGGTGTTTCTCGTCCCGTTGATCTGGCCGTTCTAGAACAGGATGGCGACGACCGCGCCGATCAGGATGTTCACCAGCACCGCCACCAGCACGACGGAGAGCGCGAAGCCCATCACGCGCTCCCGCGGGATGCGCATGACGATGGGTGTGCCGACGTAGAAGAGGAACAGGCTGTAGAGGCCGCCCGCCAATGCCGGGAGCCAGCCGATCCAGGGGAGGATCATGCAGGCGCCGCCGATCCAGGAGGCGGTGGGCGCATAGGCCGCGAGCTTCATGGCGGCGGTCGGGTCAGCTGGCCCCCCGAAGCGCGGCGCCAGCATCTCCACGATCTTCGCCAGCACGAAGATGCCGACCAGCGAGAGAAGGTAGCCGGTGATGGCGCTGCCGATCACCCCGCCCAGCCCGCGTTCGCCGGGGCCGATCAGCGCGGCGCCGATCAGCCCGCCCACCGCCGCCAGGCCTGCCAGCGGCACGACATAGGATTTGAACAGGTCAGCCGTCGCGGTCGGCTCGGCTGCGATGATCTGCCATTCCGCCAGCGGGTTCATCATCAGGCCCTTGGCGCGCGCGACGATATCCATGCATCCGATCCTTCCGCAGCGCGCCCTGCCTGGGCGCCTGCGGATACTGCGCGCCCGCGTCGGGCCGGGGCAAGTGTCACCTTTCTCGCCCGCTGGGCATGCGCCATGTTGCGCCGCAAGCACGAGGACGGGGCCATCCATGGAACTGCATCAGTTGAGCGCGCGCGAGGCGGTGGCCAAGCTCGCTCGGCGCGAAGTCTCCCCGCTGGAACTGGTGGAGGCCGCGGCCGCGCGCATCGCCGAGGTGGAGCCCGCGGTGAACGCGCTGCCCACCCTCTGCCTCGACCGCGCGCGGGAGCATGCGAAGCGCCTGATGCGGGGCGAGGGGCGGGAGCTGGAAGGCCAGCCCGGCTGGCTCGGCGGCCTGCCCGTTTCCATCAAGGACCTGACCGATGTGGCAGGCGTGCGCACCACCTATGGCTCGCCCATCTTCAGGGACCACGTGCCCACCGCCTCGCACCCCGTCGTGCAGCGGATCGAGGCGCGGGGCGGCATCGTAACGGCCAAGTCCAACACGCCGGAATTCGGCGCGGGTGGCTCCACCTTCAACGAGGTCTTCGGCCGCACCCGCAACCCGTGGAACACCTCGCTCACCTGCGGCGGCAGCACGGGCGGCGGCGCCGTCTCGCTCGCGACCGGCGAGGTCTGGCTGGCGCAGGGCACGGACCATGGCGGCAGCCTGCGGCGGCCCGGCACCTATTGCAGCGTGGTGGGCATCCGTCCCTCGCCGGGGCGGGTCACGCGCGGCACGGTCAACAACCTCTTCGCGCCGCTTTCGGTGCAGGGGCCGATGGCGCGCAACATCCCCGACCTGGCGCTCTTCCTCGACACCATGGCCGGCTGGTGCCCCGCCGATCCGCTGACCTATGACGCGCCGGCCGTGAGCTACAGCCAGGCCGTGGCCGAGGCGCGCCCGCCGAAGCGCGTCGCCTTCACCATGGACTACAATGGCGCCCTGCCGATCGACCGCGAGACGCGCGCGATCTGCACCGAAGCCATGAAGCATTTCGAAGCCATGGGCTGCATCGTCGAGGAATTCGCGCCCGACCTGGGCGAATTGACCGAGGCCTTCCTCGTGCTGCGCAGCCAGAATTTCGTGGTGGACCGCGAGATCCAGATGCAGACCCATCGGGACCTGCTGAAGCCCGACATCATCTGGAACACGCAACGCGGCCTGGATGCGAGCCCGAGCCGCATCGCCTGGGCCGATCGCGAGCGCGCGGCCTTCTACCGCCGCATGGTGGCCCTGTTCAGCCGCTACGACGTCTTCGTCACACCGAGCGCCGGCACGCCCGCTTTCGACGTGATGCTGCGCAATCCCGAGAGCATCGCGGGCGTGAAGCTCGAAAACTACATGGCGGGCTCCATGCTCAACGCGGCCATGACCATGGCGGGCTCGCCCGCCGTCGCCGTGCCCTGCGGCTTTGATCAGCATGGGCGGCCGGTGGGGCTGCAGATCGCCGCCCCCGCGCGCCGCGACGAGGTCGCCTTGCAGGCGGCGGCGCTGTTCGAACGGTCAACCGGACTGGACCGGAAACTGCCGATTGATCCGCGCCCCGGCGTGGTGCCGCCCTACGAAACGAGATGACGTTCAGGCCGCGATCGTCTCGATCGCGCCGGCTAGGACGCTGAGCGCTGCCGCGAAATCCTCCAGCGCCATCGCCTCGTCCGGGTTGTGGCTGCCATTTGCGTTGCGGATGAAGAGCATGGCCGAGGGCACGCCCTTCAGCACGAAGCTCGCGCAGTCATGCCCGGCGCCGGAGGTCATCTCCATCACCGGCACGCCCGCCGCCGCGGCACTGGCGCGCAGCGCGGCGCGCAGGCGCGGATCCATCAGCGCGGGGGCGGCGCGCATGCTCTCGCCGTAGTCGAGGCTGACGCCGCGCCGCGCCCGCGCGCCCGCCGCCACGTCGCGCATCACGGCCTCCACGGCGTCCAGCACCGCATCCTGCTCGCTGCGGATATCGAGGCTGAAGCGCACGGCGCCCGGCACCTTGGTGGGCGCATGCATCTCGGCCGGCGTCCAGAATTCGCCGATGGTCAGCACCAGATCCTGGCCCGCCTTCTCGACCCGGTCCCACAAGGCTTCGAGGCGTGTGGCCAGCTCCGTCACGGCCAGCACCGCATCCTGGCGGAAGCCGCGCGGCACGGCGCCCGCGTGGTTCCAGGCGCCCGTGGCGTGGCAGATCGGGTGGCGCAGGATGCCGCGGATGCCGGTGACGATGGCACAGGGCAAACCCGCGCCGACCAGCACCGGGCCCTGCTCGATATGCGGCTCGATGAAGGCATGGATCCGCGCGGGGTCGAGCGAGGCGCGGCCGTCGCGGATGAATTGCGGGTCGAAGCCCTCCTCCACCATGTGCTCGGCCAGCGTGCGGCCGCTGTCGGAGCGGCGGGCCGTGTCGGGCACATGCGGCGGCAGCAGGCCGAAGGCGGCGCGGCTGCCGATGTAGTTCACCGGAAACCAGCACATCTCCTCCGCCCGGATGCCAAGGATGGTGAGGTCACGCGGCAGCATGCGCCCCTCGGCCTTGAGTTGCGCGACCAGGGCCAGGCCCATCACCACGCCGGCCGCGCCGTCGAAATTCCCGCCATGCGAGACGGCATCGAGGTGCGAGCCGATCATCACCGGCGAGAGCGCGCGATCGGCGCCGGGCAGCGTCATGAACAGCGTGCCCACCGGATCCACCCGGCATTCCAGCCCGAGCGCCTCGGCCGCGCCGCGGATGATGGCGTGCGCCGCGCGCTCGCCCGCGCCATAGCTGGCGCGCGAGACGCCGGGCGGGTCGAGCGAGGCCTCGCGCAGCGCGTCGAAAATCTGGGCCGCGAGGGCCATGGGCGTGTCATGGGTCATGGCCGCGCAGCCTTGGCCCATACGCGGCCGCGCGCAAGTTACTCCACGCTGGCGCCTGGGATCCGCACGAGCTCTGCCACGCACGGCAGGTCGGCCGTCTGGAAGGCAGCGCATTTCTCCGGCGTGCTGCCCATCGACCCCATGGCGAGCGCGTAGCCATCCGGTATGCTGTGCGCGACATGCTCATTGGCGAGATTGCCGGCCGCCCCCGTGCGGTTCGCGACCAGCACGGATTGGCCGGGCCCGCCGCTGATGCCCTGCGCCACGATGCACGCCGTCACATCCGTGCTGCCGCCCGGCTTGAAGCCGACGACGAGGCGGATGGGCCGGTCCGGCGCCCAGGGGGCTTGGGCGCGCGCGGCGAGGGGCAGGGCGAGCAGGGTGGCAAGGCTGCGACGAAACAGGTTGCGAACCTCCGACGGCGCGGCTTTGGCGCCGCGCTTCTGTCCGGATGCAGCATGACCCTACCTGTACGGCCGGTCCATCGGCGTCAGTATTCGCGCTCCCAGGTGATGCCGAGGCGATCCCCCGCCGGCCCCGTGCTGGTCTCGCCCTCCAGCCGCAGCCTGGGCGTCAGCTCCACCTGCACGCCCACCCCCGGCGTGCCGCCCGCCGTGCCCTGGCGGATGCCGAGATAGACGCCCGGCGCCACATAGCCGCCCGCCTCCAGGGCCGCTCGCCCGCCGCCGTCCGAGCCGACGCCCAGGCGATCCAGCCCCAACCCGCGCCGCAGCCGGTCCACGGCGCCGAGCCCCGGCGTCGGCAGGCCCGCCAGCTGCGCGGCCGCCTGGGTGATGGTCACGATCTCGAAGGGCGAAAGCCGGCCTGTCTCCCGGTCAAACAGCAAGCGCGCCAGCGCCTCGTCCTGCGGCAATTCGGGCTCGGCCGTCACCTGGATCTGCGGCGTGGCGGGGCTGCCCGTGATGGTGAGGTTGATGGTGTGGGTGCGGCTGCGCGCCGTCGCCAGGAAATCGAGGCTGGGCGAGAAGCTGGCGGAATCGAAGCCGATGACGCCGCGGGTGAAGTCGAGCCGCCGGCCCGCCAGGTCGAAGCTGCCGCGCCGGAGCCGGAAGCCGCCGGAGGGGATGGGCGCCGCCACGGTGCCCCGCAGCGTCAGCTCGCCGCCCAACTCGGCCTCCAGCCCGCGCCCGCGGATGAAAAGGGCGCGCGGGGCGGCGATGGTGACGTCCAGCGCCATGGGCAGGCTTGGCGCCGTGGCCGCTGGGCGCGGTGGGGGCGGGGCCGGGCGACCCGGCGGCAGGGGGCCGATCTGCCGGACGGGTGCCAGGCTCGCGACGCTGGAGGGCAGGCTTTCGGGGATGCGCAGCTCGGCCCGGCGCAGCGTGACCCGGCCGCTGAGGCTGCCGCCCGAGAGCAGCGGCCCCGCGAGCTGGAGGTCGGCATCCACGACGGCATCGCCCAAGGCACCGCCGATCGGCCGGGCGCCGGCGGCCTGGAGGCGGAATTGCGCGGGCAGGCCCTCGCCCAGCGGCTCGACCCAGCCCTGGGCGGAGAGGGTGCCCCCGCCACCGGTGCGGCCGGTCAGGCTCTCCACCACCAGCCGCTGGCCCTGGGCCGTGAGCCGCGCGGCGACGCCCTCGATGCGCGTGCCATAGAGCGGGTTGGCGTAGCTGGCCTCGCTCAGCGTGGCGCCGCCGGCCAGCACCGGTGCCGCCGGCGTGCCGCTGGCGCGCAGGTCGAGCACCAGGCGCCCGGCCACGCGATCCGCCCCGGCCGCCAGATAGGGCCGGGCCAGCGCGCCGAGGTCGAGCCGCCCGCGCAGCCCCGCCTCGAAGGGTTGGCCCGGACCGATGCCGCGCGGCTGCTGCGCCGTGAGGTCGAGCTGCACGGCCGGCCCGGCGGTGACCCGTGCCTCGGCCCGCAGCGCCTCGCCCTGCAAGCGCGCGGTGGCAGTGACCTGCGCCGGCGGCAGTTGCGCCGCCTGGGGCGAGCGCAGCCCTTCGACGCGGAGATTGGCCTCCACCTGGGGCGCGGCGAGGCTGCCCGAGGCCACCGCCTGGCCCGAGGCCGTGCCGGTGACGAGCCCGCCGCTGAAGGGCGCCAACGGCATGGCCGCGAGCGCCGCCCGACCCTGGATGCGCCCGCCCTGCACGCCGCCTTGCAGGCTCAGCGTGCCCCCCCGCCGGCTGGTGAAGCGCGCCGCTTCCAGCACGGCATCGCCCGCCTGGGTGACGTTGAGCCGGGCCGGTGCGGCGAGCGTCAGCGCATCCTCGCCCGATCGCGCCTCCAGCCGGTTGAAGCTGACCCGCGCTTCAGTGCCGGCCAGGGCCAGCTCCCCCGCCAGGTTCACGCTGGCCTGTGGCGCGGTGACGCCGAGCCGGAAGGCCAGCGCCTCCAGGCTGCCCTCCGCCTCGGCCTGGACGCCGGCGCGGAAGGTGGCGGTGCCCAGATTGGTGCCTTCCAGCCGCAGCCGCAGCCCCTGGGTGGCCCAGCCGCTGGCGCCGGAGACGGCGGTGGCGCTCAGCTCGGCCGTCAGGCGGCCGGCGAGGCCGAGTTCCAACCGTTCGAGATCGGGCGCATCCAGCCGCACCTCCCCGGTGAAGGGGCCGGCGGGGAGGCTGCCCTCAGCGCGGCCGGTCAGAATCGCCTCGGCGAAGCGCGCCTCCAGCCGGTCGAGGCGCAGCAGATCGCCCTCGCGCCGGGCTTCGAGGGAGAGGTTCAGCGGCCGGCCCTGGAATTGCCCCTCGCCTTCGATGCGGGCTTCGGTCAGCGAGGCATCGGCGGTCAGGCGGATGGATTCCAGTGTTTGCCCCTGGCCCTCCAGCCGCTCCGCGCGGAGCTCCGCCTGCAGCCGGGGCGCTTCGGGCGTGCCGGTCAGCCGCCCCTCGGCCTGGATGGTGCCGCCGAGGCCCGGCGGGTCGCGCGCCGAGAGGCTGAAGGCGAGGTCGAGCGGCGCGCGGATGGGACCGTTCACGCGGGCCTCCAGGCGCTCGGCCGTCAGCTGCGCATCAACGCGGGGAGGCGTGAGTTCAGCGTGCAGGCGGAGGCGCTCGCCCAGCCAGGCATTCGCCTCGCCGAGGCCCTGCGGCCCCTCGGCCAGCAGCGTCACGTCCAGCGCCGGGGTGGCGAGGCGGCCCGCCAGGCTGCCCTCCGCCGTGAGCGTCCGCCACCCCAGCCCATCCGGCAGCCAGGGCGCGAAGATGGCGGGGGCGGCGGCCTCCAGCCGGAAGCGGGCCGCCAGCATGTCATCGGCGCCGAGCCGCCCCTCGCCGCTGACCTGCCCGGCCGGCAGGGCAAGGCTAAGGCGATCGAGGCCGAGCGCGCCATCCGGGGCGCGGGTGAGGGCGGCGTCCAGCCGGAGACCCACCACGAGCGGGGCGAAGGGCTCCGGCAGCAGCGCGGCGGGGCTGGCGGTGCCGGCCAGCTCCAGCGCGATGGCGCCCTGGGGCGAGAGGCGGACCTGCCCCCCCAAGCGTGCCTCCGCCTCGCCCAAGGTGGCGGCGAGCGTCCAGGCGGCGCCGCTGGCCGGGCCGTCCAGGGTGAGGTCGAGCTGGAAGGGGGCCGTGGGCGTGCCGGCGAGGGCGGCAACCAGCCCGCCGGGCGGCTCGCTGGCCGCCATGCGGGCGGTGAGATGCGCGCCATCCAGCCCCACCGCCAGCCGCGCGCTGCCCGGCCGGTCCAGCCGTTCCAGCGCGAGATCGGCGGAGAGTCGCGCCGCCTCCAACCCCAACTCCCCCGTGAGGGAGAGCGCGGCGGCTTGACCGAGAACGGCCTCGCCCAGCTCGATCCGCGCCAGCTCCAGCCGCTCGATGCGGATGGGCAGCGGCAGATGGGGCATGCGTGGCAGGGCCAAGGGCGCGGGCGCGGGCGCGGCGGGGGCGGAGGGCGGCAGGCGATGCAGCGCGATCCGTCGCGCCGCCACCGCCTCCAGCCGCAGCCGCCCGTCCAGCAGGTCCCGCCAGGCGAGGCGGAGTTCCGCGCCCTCCACCGCCAGCCACTCGCCCTCGGCATCCGCCATGCTCAGGCGCTCCGCGGCGAGCCGGGCGGGCAGGGGGCCGGTCACGCCCTCCAGCCGCAGCCCGGGCACGAAGCCCGCGGCGAAGCCGGCCGCCCAGGACAGGCCCCAGGGCGTCAGCAGCGCGCCCACCGCCAGGACCGGCAGCGCCAGGAGGACCGCGAGAATGAGCAGAAGCCGCCGCATCAGAAGGATTGCCCGATGCCGACATAAAAGCCGAAGGAGCCGCTGCCCTGCTGCTGGACCAGAGGGATGGCGACATCGGCGCGGATCGGTCCGATCGGCGTGTAGTAGCGGAAGCCCAGGCCGACACCGATGCGCAGGTCATCGGTCGGTGCGAAGGATTGCGTGCCGACCGAGCCGACATCCACGAAGGCGACGCCCCCATAGCTTTCGCCGAAGCGCTGGCGCCACTCGATCGAGCCCTCCAGCAGGCTCGACCCGCCGGCCGGCTGGCCCTGCGGCGTGCGCGGCCCGATGGACTGGTAGTCATAGCCCCGGACCGAACCGCCACCGCCGGCATAGAAGCGCTGGCTCGGGGGCACGTTGGGCGCGGTGGTGTTGACGAGGCTGCCCAGCGCGCCGCGGAGGGCCAGGATGCTCCGCCCATCGCCCGAGATGTCGAAATAGGTGGAGCCCTGCAGCCGCAGCGGCAGATAGGCCGTGCTGGCCTGGAAGGCGTAGGAGGGTGTCAGGCTGCCCTGCGCGCGCAAGCCGGAGCGCGGGTCGAGCAGGCTGTCGGCGCTGTCGAACCGGGCCTGGAAGGCCCAACCGGCGAGCTGGTAGGGGCTGAGCGCGCCGCCCGGCACGCCGCTCTCGCCGACTTCGGCGATGGGCCCTGTCGTCAGCGTCCAGCGGTCACCCACGCGGCGCTCATAACCGAGGTTGAAGACGAAGGCGTTGCGGTCGTAGCTCTCCAGCCGGTCCCGTACCAGGGCGGGACCGCCCAGCAGCGTGCCGTCCCAGCCGAAGGGCAAGGGCTGCCGCCAGGTCAGGGCGGCGCGGCCGTTCAGCAGTTCGGGATCGGTTCCGATGCGGCTCGCCTCCAGGTCCAGGCGCAAATTTTCGGCGCCGCCCAGCAGGTTGCGGTGCTGCCAGGAGAAGCGGAGCGAGGCGCCGTAATTCGTCTCATAGGCGGCATTGGCGCTGAGCACCCGGAAGGGCCGCTCGCGCACATTCACGGTGACGGGCAGCCGGCCCTGGCCGTCCAGCGCGGTCCCGGTCTCGATCCGCACCGAGGCGAAGGGGCCGAGCGCGGTCACATCGGCGCGCGCGCGGGCCAGGCGCTCGGGGCTGTAGCTGCGCTCGGCGAGGCGCAGCGCGGCGACACGGCGCACCACCTCGGGGTTCACCCGCTCGGTTCCGGTCACCACGGGGTCGGCGAAATCGGCGCGGGGCCCGGGCAGCACCTGGAAGGCGATATCCATGGCCTGGGCCGGGTGGTCCACCGTCACCTGCCGCTCGATGCGCGCCAGCGGATGCCCGTCCTGCCGGAGGCGGGTCAGCAGGGCCGCCTCGGCCGCCAGCACGTCATCGGCGCGGGCGGGCTGGCCAGGGGCGAGATCGGGTGCGGGGCTGCCCTCCACCGCGATGCGGCGGAGCGTGTAGAGCGGGCCCGGTGTCACGCGGATCTCCACCGCCTCGCCCTGCTGCGTGATGGCGATGCGGCCCGCCCAGTAGCCCAGGGAATCCAGCACCGGGCGCAGGCGGTCGGGCTCGGCCGCGATGCGGGCGGCGAGGCCCTCGGCATCGGTCGGTGCTGCGTCCTGCAAGGCGATCAGGTTCGAGGTGGCCCGCAGCAACCCGTCCAGCGTGGCATCGCCGGTCGGCACGATCTGCGCGCGATAGGGCGTCACCGCCGGCTCCTCCTGCGGGGCGTCGGGCGGGAGGGGTTGGGGCAGGGAGGGCGGAGCCAGCAGGAGGGCCAGGGCCACCACGCCTCCGAGCTGCCTATAGGTTCCCCAACGCAAACGGCTTTTCCCTGGCGGATTTGGCGGACATATGCGCATGGATGCGGCCGCTTGTCTTGCCGCGTCAACGCGCGGCGGCGTCTCCGGATGCAGGGCGCATCAGCACGAGCCCCACCACCAGCGCCGGCAAGCCGCAAACGGCGAAGCCAAGGCCATGGCTGCCCGTGAGCCACAGCAGAACCGCATAGATCAGCGGCAGCAACAATCCGCCCATCTGTCCGAAGGAGAGCACACCCCCCGTGGCCCCGCCGCGCATGCCGGGCGGGGCGAGGCGCGCGGCCTCGGCCAGCAGCACCCCGTGCCAGGACATGGCGGTGGCGCTGAGGACGCTCGCCGTCAGTCCGATCAGGAAGATGGGCCAGGCGGGGCCATAGAAGCCCATCACCCCCGTGCTCGCCGCCATGCCCAGCGCCAGGCCCCCCATCATCGCCCGCGGCGTCACCACCGTGCTGCCGAGCCAGCCCCAGAAGATGCGGCAGGGCACGGCCACGAACATCGCGACGGCGAAGATGAAGCCGGCCCCGCTCAGGCTCAGCCCGAGATCCACGAGGTAGAGGATGAAGTAGGAGGTGAAGACCGTCTGCAGCCCGTTGAAGGCGAAGCAGGCGAAGGAGAGGTTGCGCAGCTCCGGCGTGGCGAGGACGGCGGTGATGGTCGTCTTGAAGTCGGAGAGATGGAATTGCCGGCTGGGCACGCGGTCGGCGTCGAATTCGCGCCGCGTGGGCTGCAGCAGCAGCGCGAAGACGAGGCAGGAGATGGCCGCGACGTCGAGCGCCAATTGCCAGCCGCCCCAATGCGTGATGGCGGGCCCGGCGAGCCCCGCCAGCAGCAGCCCCGCGGGCACCGCCGTCTGCTTCACGGAAAACACGAGCGGCGCGTATTTCGGCGGCGAATAGCGCCCCAGCAGATGCGAGCTGGCGGGCGTGGAGATGGCCGAGCCGCCACCGCCGATGATGGCCGAGAGCGCCAGCAGGACGATCCAGCCCGACGAGGCCGCGAACAGCCCAAGGGCCAGCAGCACCAGCGCCACCTGGCTCATCCGCAGCGCGCCGTGCCGGATGATGAAGCTGCCGCAGCCCAACTGGAAGGCCAGCGCCGAGACGGCGATGAGGCTGACATAGACGCCCACCCAGGCGGCATCAATGCCGAGGTCGGTGATGATGGCGGGCGCGATGACGCTGGGCAGGCTGCGGCCGAGCGAGGCAAGGCTCTGCTGCACGAACATGGCGCCCAGCGCCAGCAGCAGAAGATGGGTCTCGCGCCCCCAGCGCATCCGCGTCGTCCTGTCCCCGGGCTGCGTGAGCCCATGCGGAAAGCAGCATGAGCCCGCCGCCTCCGCGCCGGAAGGGGGCGGCTTGCACGCGCCGTCCGGCGCGTGGAAGCTCCCGTCCAAATCCGGAGCCCGCCATGCCTGACGCCAATCCCCGCATCCCCTTCCAGATGGAGGGCGATGCGCCCGCCTTGCCGCCCTACAAGGGCAAGCGGGTCATCGTGAATGTCGCCGTGAACGTCGAGCATTGGCCCTTCGACCAGCCCATGCCGCGCGCCATCCTGCCGCCACCGCACGGCATCCGCGCCGTGCCGGACGTGCCGAATTTCACCTGGGTGGAATACGGGCTGCGCGTGGGCATGCCACGCCTGCTCAAGCTCTGCGCCGATCTCGGCATCCGTGCCTCCAACCTCTCCAACGCAGAGATCTGCACACATTACCCGCGCCTCGCCGAAGCGATGCTGAAGGCGGATTGGGAGTTCGTCGGCCACGGCCTGTATCAGAAGGCGCTCGCCACCTTCGAGAATGACGCTGAGATGGTGGCGCAATCCCTCGCCATCATGCGCGGCTTCTCGGGCCAGAAGGTGCGTGCCTGGCTGGGCGCGGGCCTCAGCGAGAAGGCCGATACGCCGGAACTGCTGCTGCGCAACGGCGTCACCTTCCTGCATGACTGGCTGGTGGATGACGTGCCGGTCTGGATGACCACCGAGGCCGGCCCCATGCTCTCGCTCCCCTACACGGTCGAGCTGAATGACGTGCCGGTCTACGTCATCGGCCAGCACAGCTCATCGGCGCTGGCCGATCGCATTCGCGACAGCCTGGCCTTCTTCGCGCGCGATGGCTTTTCGCGCACGCGGGTGATGACCGTGGCGCTGCACCCGCATGTCATCGGCGTGCCGCACCGGATGGAATCCTTCACCGCGGTGATGCAGGGGCTGGCGGCGCATCCTGAGGTCGCCTTCGCCACGTCTGGCGAGATCGGCGATTGGTTTGCGGGGATTCATCCGGCGCCAAAGTAACGCGGAAAAGGGGCCTCCGGCGGCTGGGGCCGGGGCCGGGGCCCCAGACCCCCTCAGTCCAGGGTGACGTTGGCTTCGCGGGTCAGTCTTCCGACCAGCTCCTGCTGCTCGCGGACATAGGTCGCGAAGGCGGCGCGCGGGGAGGCGACGGGGAGCATGCCGATGGCGGCCAGGCGTTCGCGCACCGCGGGCTGCGCCAGGGCCTGGCCGATCGCGGTGTTCAACCGGTCCAGCACCGCATCCGGCGTGCCGGCGGGGGCGAAGACGCCGCCCCACTCGGTCCATTCATAGCCGGGCATGCCGCTTTCGTTCAGCGTCGGCGTGCTCGGCAATTGCGGGATGCGGGCGGGTGTCGTCACCGCATAGCCCTTCAACTGCCCGCCCTGCACCAGCGCGGTGGAGGAGGCCGCGGTTCCCATGTGGAACTGCACCGTGCCCGAGAGCAGCGCCTGCACGGCCGGACCGCCGCCGCGGAAGGGCACATGCGTCGCCTCCCACCCCGCGCGCTGGAGGAACAGCACCGCCGCGTAATGCGCGGCCGAGCCATTGCCGGATGACGCATAGGTCAGCGGCTGCCCCGCCGCCGCACGCGCCCGGCCGAGCGCCAGGAACTCCGCGATGGTGTTCGCCGGCACCGAGGGATGCGCCACCAGGATCAGCGGCACGGAGGTGAGCTGCGTCACCGGTGCGAAAGCCGTCGCGTAGGAGAAGTTCAGGTTGCGCACGAGATGCAGCGCGGAGGCATGCGTGGAGGCGTCGAACAGCAGCGTGTAGCCATCGGGCGGGGAGGCGGCGACGGCGCCGGCCGCGATGGTGCCCGTGGCGCCGGTGCGGTTCTCGATGACGATGGGCTGGCCCAGGCTCTCCGAGAGATACGGCGCGATGAGGCGCGTCGTCGTGTCGATCGCGCCGCCGGGCGGGAAGGAGACGATGGCGCGGATCGGCCGGTTGGGCCAGGGCGCCTGTGCCAGCGCGGGGAGCGGAAGCGCCGCGGCGCCGCCCAGCAGGGCGCGGCGGGGCAGGTGCATGCTGGTCATCGGACGGCCTCGTGTTGTTGCGCGCAATATGGCGGCCGCACCGGCAAGACGGCAATGGCTTGTCGCGCGCGGCATCCGGCGGAAGGATGCGCCACCAGCAAGGACAGGCGCATGCCCAGGATCATCACCCGCAACGCGGCGGCACCTCAGGGCGGCTACGACCCCAAGCGGCATCTGCCGGATTTCAGCAACGCGCGCCTGGACTTCGCCAACGGCACCGACACGCCGCGTGCGCTGCTGGAGCGCGGCCTCGCCATCATCGCCGCGCGCGAGGGCGAGGTGCGGGCCTTCGCCCATCTCGACATCGAAGGCGCGCGCGCAGCAGCCGATGCGGCGACGGCGCGGCATGCGGCTGGCCGCGCCCTCTCGCCGCTGGATGGCTGCCCGATCGGGATCAAGGACACGCTCGCCGTGCGCGGCATGCCGGGCGAGATGAACAGCGCCGTCTTCCGGGGCCATGTGGATAGGCTCGACGCCGCCTGCGTCATCGCCTTGCGCGCGGCCGGCGCGGTGATCCTGGGCAAGACCCAGGTGCCGGAGCTGACCATCGGCCGCGCGCCGCCCACGCGGAACCCCTTCGATCTGACGCGCACGGCGGGCGCTTCCTCCAGCGGCAGCGGCGCTTCGGTGGGGGCGGGGATGGTGCCGGTCGCGATCGGCAACCAGACCGGCGGCTCGCTGATCCGCCCTGCCTCCTTCAACGGGATCTATGGCTTCAAGCCGAGCTGGGGGGCGCTGAATGTCGCGGGCATGCATGCGGTGGCGCCGAGCCAGGATCATATCGGCCCGATGGCGGCCTCGCTCGCCGATGCCTGGGCCACGGCCTGGGAGATTTCGGCCCGGGCCGGCGGCCACAATGGCCACCCCGGCCTGACGGGCATGCCAGAGCCGCCGCGCGCCCTGCGGCCCCGTCGCCTCGCCTGGCTGCGCACGCGCGGCTGGGCGGAGCTGGATGAGGCGACGCGCGAGGCCTTCACCCTGGCCATGGCCGTGATGGAGCGGGCGGGCGTGGCGTTCGTCGAGGCGGGCACGGATGGCGCGCTCGCCGAGGTCGAGCGCCTGCTGCTGGAAGCGGACCGGATCTCCAACGACATCATCATGTACGAAGCGCGCTGGCCCTATGCCGCCTGGATGGAGGCGCATGGCGAGGCCGCGCTGGGCGAGGCGGTGCGCGCGCGCATCGCCCATGGCCTGGCCATGACGCCCGCCGATTACCGGCGTGCGCTGGCCGAGCGCGATGCGATCCGCGCTGCCATCGCGGCCATCGGCCAGGGGGTGGATGGATTCGTGACCCTCGCCTCCTCCGGACCCGCGCCGCAGGATGGGCTGGCCGCGGACCAGGCTGGCGCGCATATGAAGACGGGCAGCCGCAGCTTCCTCTCGCCCTGGTCCATGGTGGGCGGGCCCTCGCTCAGCCTCCCCATCCTGGTGGTGGATGGCATGCCGGTCGGGCTGCAATTGATGGGCCTGCCGGACCGCGACGCGGCGCTCTGCGCCGTCGCGGCCTGGGTGGACGGGTTGTTCAGCGGGTGAAGTAGGGGGCCAGATTCGCCCGCACGCGGTCGAGCACCGGGCCATCACCCTCGGGCAGGGCGAAACGCTGGCCGGTGATGGTCTCGAAGGCCTCGATATAGACCGCCGCCGTGCCGAGAATGAGTTCTTCCGGGATGTCGGGGATCTCGTCGTGATAGGGGTCGCAACGGGCGGCGACCCAGCTGCGGACGAAATCCTTGTCGAAGCTCTCGGGCTTCTCGCCGGCTTCGAAGCGGGACTGGAAGCTTGTCGCGCGCCAGTAGCGGCTGCTGTCCGGCGTATGCACTTCATCGGCCAGGATGATGCGGCCTTCGGCATCGGTGCCGAATTCGTATTTCGTGTCGGCCAGGATCAGGCCGCGCTCGCCCGCCATCTTCTGGCCGCGGGCGAAGAGCGCCAGGGCATAGGCGGAAAGCTGCTCCCACTGCGCGGGCGTCAGCAGGCCGCGCTCCAGGATCTCGGCCGGCGTCAGCGGCGCGTCGTGGCCGCCGTCGAATTCCTTGCTGGTCGGCGTGATGATGGGGGTGGGCAGGCGCTGGTTGTCGCGCATGCCATCGGGCAGGGTCACGCCATACATCTCGCGCTGGCCGGCCTTGTAGAGCGTCAGGATGGAGGTGCCGGTGGTGCCGGCAAGGTAGTCGCGCACCACGATTTCCACCGGCAGGATGTCCAGGCGCTTGCCGATCACGACATTGGGATCGGGGTAGGAGATCACGTGGTTCGGGCAGATGTCGGCGGTGTTCTCGAACCAGAAACGCGCCGTCTGCGTCAGCACCTGGCCCTTGAAGGGGATGGCGCAGAGGATGCGGTCGAAGGCGCTGAGACGGTCGGTCGAGATCAGGATGCGGCTGCCATCGGGCAGGTCGTAATTCTCGCGCACCTTGCCGCTGTAGTGGTTCGGCAATTCCGGGATGGCGGCGTCGCGCAGGACACGGTGGGCATGGGGGCGAAGGGCTTCGACATTCATGCCCCCCGCTTAGCCCATCCGCCTCATTCTGTCAGCGCGAAGCCCTGATAGCCCTGGGCGGCGACGTCGGCGCAGATCTTCGCGTAATGCGCCATCCCGCCGGCATAGGGCATGAAGACGCGCGGCTTGCCCGGCACATTGGCGCCGAGATACCAGGAGCTGGAGGCCTGGGGCAGCAGCGTGGCCTCGGCGGCGCGGTTCACCTCGGCCACCCAGGAATCCGCGGCCTCGGGCGTGGCTTCCATGCGCGCGATGCCCTGAGCGCGCAGATGCGCGATGCAATCCATGATCCATTCGGCATGCTGCTCGATGGCGACCGGCATGTTGCACAGCACCGAGGGGCTGCCCGGCCCTGTGATGGTGAACATGTTGGGGAAGCCCGGCACTTGCAGGCCCAGATGGCTGCGCGGCCCGGCCGCCCAGGCCTCGCTCAGAGAATGCCCGTCTCGGCCCTCAATGTTGAGGCGCAGCAGCGGGCCGGTCATGGCGTCGAAGCCGGTGGCGAAGACGATGATGTCCAGCTCGTATTCGCGCCCGCCGGTGACGACGCCGCGCGGCGTGATGCGCTCGATGGGGGCGGTTCGCACATCCACCAGCGTGACGTTGTCGCGGTTGAAGGTCTCGAAATAATGGCTGTCAATCGGCGGGCGCTTGGCGGCGTAGGGGTGGTCAATATCGGCCAGGAGTTCGGCCGTCTCGGGGTCCTTCACGATGCTGCGGATCTTGCGCTTGATGAATTCGGCCGCCGTCGCATTGGCGTCAAGGTTGGAGAGGATATCGCCGAAGGTCGCACGGAATTGCAGGCCGCCCTTTTCCCAGGCCTTCTCGAAGAGCGCCTCGCGCTCGGCGTCACTCACCGAGAGCGCCGAACGCTCGGCGATGGTGAAGGGGTGGCCATTGGTGTTGCTGGTCATCAACGCGCGCAGATGCTCGTAATTGTCGCGGACCCATTGGCGGAATTCGGGCGTCAGCGGCGCGTTATGGGCGGGCACGCTGTAATTGGCTGTGCGCTGAAAGACCGTGAGATGCTTCGCCTGCGCCGCGATGACCGGCACCGCCTGGATGCCGGTGGAACCCGTGCCGATCTGGCCCACGCGCTTGCCGGTGAAATCCACGCCCTCATGCGGCCATTCGCCGGTATGGTACCAATCGCCTTCGAAGGTTTCGAGGCCGGGGAACTTCGGGACATTGGCGGTGGAGAGGCAGCCCACGGCGGTGATCAGGAAGCGCGCGGTGAAGCTCTTGCCGCCCGCGGTGCTCACACGCCAGAGATTGGCCGCGTCATCATGGCGCGCGCCGGTGACGCGCGTGCCGAAATGGATATTGGGCTTGAGGTCCAGCTTATCCGCCACGAAATTCATGTAGCGGATGATTTCGGGCTGCTGCGGATAGCGCTCGGACCATTCCCATTCCTGCTGGAGTTCCTTCGAGAACATGTAGCAGTAGGAATGGCTCTCGGAATCGCAGCGTGCGCCGGGGTAGCGGTTCCAGTACCAGGTGCCACCAACGCCCTCGCCCGCTTCCAGCACGCGGACATTAAGGCCGAGCCGGTCGCGCAGCAGGTGCAGCTGGTACATGCCGGAGAAGCCTGCGCCGATAATGACGGCGTCCAGCGCCTCGGGGTGGATCATGGTGTCAGGCATGGCTTGTTTCTCCTCGGCGCACATGGTTTTGCCACGGGCGTCCCGCGTCAAGTCCGTGCAACGCGGGTCAGACCTGGAGGTAGCGCGCCTGCACCTCCGGGTCGGCGCGGAACTGCGCCACATCGCCCCGCCAGACGATGCTGCCCTTGTCGATCACCGCCACGCGGGTGGCGACCGCCAGGCAGAAGCGGCTGTTCTGCTCGGCCAGGATGATGGTGGTGCCCAAGTCGCGCAGCCGGCGGATCAGCGCGCCGATCTCCTGCACGATGAGCGGCGCCAGCCCCTCCGAGGGCTCGTCCAGCAGCAGCACGGCGGGGTTGCCCATCAGGCTGCGCGCGATGGTGAGCATCTGCTGCTCGCCGCCCGAAAGCCGGCCGGCCATGCGGCGCCAGAGCGGCTGCAGCAGCGGGAACATCTCGAAGGCGCGGGCGCGGTTCCACTCGCTGCCGCCCACACCCTGCCGCTCGGCGATCTCCAGGTTTTCCTCCACCGTATGCTCGGGGAAGACCTGCCGGTCCTCCGGCACATAGGCGATGCCGGCGCGGGCGATGCGGTAAGGCTTCTGCCCCGCCACATCCTGCCCGCGGATGACGACGCGCCCGGCCTTGGGCGGCAACAGGCCCGCGATCGCCTTGAAGGTCGTGCTCTTGCCCGCGCCATTGCGGCCCATCAGCGCCAGGGTCTCGCCGCGCTCCACCTCCAGCTTCACGCCGAACAGCACCTGGCTCGCGCCATAGGCGGCGTCCAGGCCATCCACCACCAGCTCGCTCATAGGGCGTGCTCCGCGCCGAGATAGGCCTCGACCACGGCCGGGTTGCGGCGCACCTCCTCCGGTGTTCCTTCCGCCAGCACGGCGCCGTAGCGCAGCACGCGCACGTTCTGTGCGATCTTGAAGACGATATCCATGTCGTGCTCGATGAAGATGAGCGTGAGGCCGCGCGCCGCCCAGAGGCGCTGCACGCGCTCGATCATCCGCCAGCGCTCATCGGGGCCCATGCCGGCCGTGGGTTCGTCCAGCAGCAGCACGCGCGGCTCCAGTGCCAAGGCCAGCGCGATGTCGAGCAGCTTCTGGTCGCCATGGGAGAGATGCCGCGCTTCGGTGCGGGCGAGATGGGTGAGGCCGCAGAGCTCCATCACCTCCTCCGCCTGGCGCTTCACATCGGGCGGCGGGAAGCTCTGGAACAGGCTCGCCGTGCGGCCGGCATGGGCCATGAGGCCGGCGGCCAGGCTGTCCTCCACGGAGAAGCTCGGAAACAGGTTCGCCACCTGGAAGGCGCGGCCGATGCCGCGCCGGACGATCTCGCGCCGGTCGAGTCCGGTTATGGAGACGCCATCCAGCAGCACCTGCCCGGCCGTCACCGGCAGCTTGCCCGTGATGAGGTGGAACAGCGTCGTCTTTCCCGCGCCATTGGGGCCGATGATGGCCGAGAGCGTGCCCGGCTCGAAGGTCAGGCTCACATCATCGGTCGCGACGACGCCGCCAAAGGCCTTGCGCAGGCCGCGCAATTCGAGATGCCCGGTCACGGCAGGTTCCCCCGCGCCGGCGGCAAGCCGCCATAGGTGGCCCAGGAGCCGGCGACCAGCCAGCCCGCATCCACCGGCAGGTTGATGCCGGTGATGCAGCGCGCGGCATCCGAGGCGAGGAAGCACACCGCCTCCGCGATATCCTCGGGCGTTACCATGCGGCCCATCGCGCTGCTGTTCTCCAGCAGGCTCGGATCGCGCTCGCCGGCAGCGATGGCGTGGGCCAGCGCCGGCGTCAGCGTGAAGCCCGGCGAGACGGCGTTCACCCGAACGCCTGAGCGCCCCCATTCGGCGGCGAGGCAGCGCGTCATCTCGATGACCGCGGCCTTGGCGGGCGAATAGGCGTGCAGCGGCATGGAGCGCTCGCCAGCGATGGAGGCGATGGTCAGGATGGCGCCCCGCCCGCGCCGGGCCATCCGCGCGCCGAAGGCGACGGCGGAATTCCAGGTGCCGATCTGGTCGATCCGCACCACCTCCTCCACATCGGCCTCGCTCAGAAGCTCGGCGCGCAGCGGGCGTTGCAGCACCCCGGCCGAGGTGACGAGGATCTCGACCGGACCCAACCGCGCCTCGATCTCGGCCGCGGCCTCGTCATTGGCGGCGCGGCTGCCGACATCCAGCGCCATGGCTGTGCCGCCGATCTCATGCGCCAGGGCTTCGGCGCGGGTGATGTCGCGGTCGGTCACCACCACCTTCGCGCCGCGTGCGGCGAACATGCGCGAACAGGCGGCGCCGATGCCACTGGCGCCCCCGGTGATGACGGCGATGCGTCCTGTGAAGCTCATGACTGCTTCTCCTTGCGGGCCCGCCAATGCTCGACCACGAAATCCAGCAGCCCCTTGCGCAGCCCGAGCACGATGATGAGGAGAATGATCCCAAGGAACAGGCCGTGATGCTCGGTCACCGCCGTGATCCAATCATTCAGCACGAGGAAGATGGCGGTGCCGACCAGCGGCCCCAGGAAGACCGAGACGCCGCCCAGCATGATCATGAAGATGGCCTCGCCCGAGGTCGTCCAGAAGGCGAAGGTGGGGAAAGCGCCGGAGACGTAGAGGCTCATCAGCACGCCGGCCAGGCCCGCGAAGGTGCCGGCGATGACGAAGGCGGCCAGGCGATACCGGAACACCGAAAGCCCCACGAAGGCCGCGCGGTCCGGGTTGTCCCGCAGCATGCGCAGCGCCGCACCGAAGGGCGAGCGCAGGACTTGCCGGAGGATGACGGCGGAGACGACGAGGCAGGCCACGCCGAAGGCCGCCAGATGGTCCTGCCGCGCCAGGTCAATGCCAAGGAAGACGGGCTTCGGAATGCCACCCATGAGCCCCTGGTCGCCGCCCGTGAGGGTGATCCAGGAGAGGATCAGCGAATGCAGCAGCATCTGGAAGGCGAGCGTCAGGAAGGCGAAATAGATTTCCGAGAGCCGCACGCAAAGCGCGCCCACCACCAGCGCCAGCAGCGCCGTACAGACCAGCGCCGCGATGATCGCGGCAGGGATGGACCATTGCCCCGTCTGCATCAGCAGCCCGAAGGAATAGGCGCCCATGCCGAAATAGGCCGCATGGCCGAAGGAGACGAGACCCGCCGTGCCGATCAGCAGGTTGAGCGAAAGCGCCAGCAGCCCGAAGGTGGCGAAGCGGATGCTGAAATCCACCAGCCCGGCCGAGCGCAGCCCGGTGAATTCCAGCCCGATGAAGACCAGCAGCACGGCCAGCGCCAGCGCTGCATCCCGCGCGAAGCCCATCAGCCGCGCCTCCCGCCCAGGCCGCTCGGCCGCAGGATGAGCACCAGCGCCATGATGACGAACATCGCGCCCTCCACGAAGAGCGGAAAGCCGATCGAACCGAAGGAGCGCGTCAGGCCAAGGATGATCGAGGCCGCGAGCGCGCCGCCGATGGATCCCATGCCGCCAATGACGGTGACGATGAAGCTCTCGATCAGGATGGAGACGCCAGCGCCCGCCACCACCGAGCGGATCGGCGCCGAGAGCGCGCCCGCGGCCCCCGCCAGCCCCGCGCCGATGGCGAAGACGGCGGCGTAGATCACCGTCGTGTTGATGCCGAGCGCGCCCACCATGCCAGGGTTCACCGCGGCGGCGCGGACGATGCGGCCAAAGCGCGTGCGGCCCATGCCATAGGCCAGGCCGACGGCGATCAGCGCCGTGATGCCGAAAAGGATGGCGTAGAAATAGGGGACGATGCCGCCGCCGATCAGGAAGGGCGGCTGCCGGAAGGCATCGGGCACGCCCATGCTGCGGAAATCCGCCCCCCAGACGATCTTCACCACATCATCCAGGATGAGGATCACGGCGTAGCAGACCAGCAGCTGCATCAGCACATCCTGCCCGTAGATGCGGCTGAGCAGGAAGCGCTCGAAGAACAGGCCGAGCAGCGCCGCCCCCAGCGTCCCGGCCAGCACGGCCAGGACGAAGCTGCCCGTTGGCCCATAGGCGGCCAGCGCGAAATAGGCGCCCATCATGTAGAGCGAGCCATGCGCGAAATTCACCAGCCCCAGCACGCCGAAGATGAGCGTGAGGCCGGAGGCCACGAGAAAGAGCAGCATGCCGATGGTCAGCCCCGCCGCCATCTGCGTGACCACGCAGGAGAGGGAGGTGACGCATTCGGCGAGTTCGGTCAGTTCCATCGGGTGCTTCCGCGCGGAGGGAGAGGGCAGGGCGGCCGCGCGGCCGCACCCGGTTCAGCCTTGAGCCTGATCGCCCTTGGCGCCTTCGCCAAAGGCGTGAATCAGTCTCACAACAAAGGATGGCCCGTGATCAATCCTGGTTGATCACGGGCCTGGCTCAGGCCCAGCCCTTTGCCCGCTTCCAATCCGCCTCGAGGCGCAGGATCAGCGACCAATCGGCCTTCTGCATGTTCTCGACGAAGGGGTCCTGGCTGACCGTGGTGCCCCAGCCGATGGCATAGCCCACCAGCGTCTGATCCTCGGCGCGCATGGTGACGCTGCCCTCGGCGCCGAAGGGGCTTTCGATCGTCATGCCCTTGAGCTTGGCCGCGACCGCGCGCGGATCGGTGCCGCCCACCTGCTTGAGTGCGGTGGTCAGCAGCTTCACGCCGGTCGAGGCTTGCCAGGACCAGTTGGTCGGGAAGGTGTTGAAGCGGCGGTTGTATTCGGTGGCGAAAGCGAGGTTGGCCGGAACGGGGGGGAAGTTCTTGAGGTAACGGTTGCCCGAATGCACGCCGCGCGGCAGGTTCCGGACCTGCTGCAAGGTCGTGTAGTCGGCCATGTTCACCGCGAAGAACTGCGCCTGCGCGAACAGTCCGAACAGCGAGGCCTGCTCGACGAAGGTCACGAGGTCCCCCGCCCAGAGGCAGGAATAGATCGCCTGCGGGCGGCCTTGGCTGAGGCGGGTGATGTTCTCGGTGTAGTCGGGCTGGAAGAGGCGCGGCCAGGTGTCGCCGGTCACCTGGATGTCGCTGTTGAAGCCTCGGGCGAATTCCACGAACTCGGCCGTCGTGTCGCGGCCATAGGCGTAGTCGGGCGAGACGGTCATCCAGCGGCGCAGGTTCCGCTGCCGCGCGATCTGGGCGGCGTAGTAGCCGCCGGCCACGGAATCATGCACGCCCTGGCGTGCCACGCGGAAGGCGTTCCAGAAGCGCTGGCGCGGATCGGCCGTGAGCGAGGAGGTCTCGGAATTGATGTGCAGCGTGACGGTGCCGGTCTCGCGCACCACCTCATGCACGGCGAAGCCGCCGCCCGAGGCCTCGCCATCGAGGAGGAATTCGCAGCCCTCGCTGGTGATCATCTCGCGCGCGAGGCGCGCGGCTTCGGCTGGCGTGCCGCGGCTGTCGCGCACCACCAGCTCGATCGGCCGGCCATCAAGGCCGCCCGCGGCGTTGAAGGCGTCCACCTCGATCTGCATGGCGTTGCGCGAGGAGATGCCGAGCTGCGCCACGCGGCCGGAGAGAATGGTCGGCACGCCGACCTTGATGGGCTGGCGGGGCTGGGTGAAGCCCAGGCGCGGGAAGCCCGTGATGGCGGCGGCGCCTGCCGCGCCCAGGACGCCGCGCCGGCGAAAGCCCGCTCTGGTGCTGCCCGCCATTTTAATGTCGGTCATGCTGCGTTTCTTCCCTTCTGCTCGCGGCACGTCATGCGAGCCGCGCTGGTTTTTGCCGTCGCCTTGGGCGGCGGATGATGCCTTGGACGGCGAAACGCTAGGCGGGGCTTCGCCGTGCTGTCAATTCGACCGTGGCATGGTCGACAAGGGTGGCGAAAGCCTTGTTAGATCGCTGGGGTTCACCAAGCGGGAAAGGCATTCGCATGGATTTCGCGCTGTTCAACCTCATGTCCCTCAACCACGCGGAGGAGACGCCCGCCCAGGTGATGGCGATGACCACCGCCGCCGTGCAACAGGCGGAGGTGCTGGGCTTCGACTCCACCTGGTTCGCCGAGCACCATTTTACCAGCGCCTCCGTCTGCGCCTCTCCATTGATGATGGTGGCGCATTGTGCGGCGGTGACGAAACGCATCCGCCTCGGCCCCGCCGTGGTGGTGCTGCCGCTGCACCACCCGCTGCGCGTGGTGCAGGAGGTGGGGATGCTGAACATCCTGACCGGCGGGCGGCTGAACCTCGGCATCGGCACCGGCCACCAGCCGCATGAATTCCGCAGCTTCGGCGTGGACCTCGCGGCCCGGACCGAGATCCTGACCGAGGGCTGGGACATCCTGGAACAGGGGCTGAGCAGCGGCACGGTGGACCACGCGGGTGCCCATTACCAGATCCCGCAGACGCCCATCTGCATCCCCGGCGAGATGCCGCCGCTGTATCTGGCCGGTGGCAGCCCCGCCCTGCTGGCCCGCGCCGCGCGCTGCGGCGCGACACCGCTCATCAGCCAGGGGCTGCGCGAGGCGGAAGCCGCGCTGCCGCTCAAGGCGCGCACCGAGGCCGGCTATCGCGCCGGGGGCTTCACCGGGCGCGACATCCCGCTCGGCATCCAGCGTTATGTCTTCGTGACCGATGACGCGGCCGAACAGCGCCGCGCGGCGGAAGGCCTGCTGAAGCTCGCCCGCTCCACCCTCTCGCTGCGCGACGACATGCCCCCGCGCGATGGTGTGATGATGCGCTCCGTCCCCTATGAGGGCGAGCCCAGCGTGGATTGGCTGCTGGAGCGCGCGCCGATCGGCCCGGCGGAGAAGGTGGCGCGCATCCTGGCGCATGACATGCGCCTGCTCCGGCCTTCGCATATGAGCCTCTACATGGGCTTCTCTGGCCTGCCGGGCGGCTCCGTCCTCGCGGCGCTGGAGCGGCTGGGGCGGGATGTGCTGCCCCAGCTCCGCCGTGGAGAGGCGCTGGCGCTGGCTTCCTGAGGCCTATTCCACGCGGGCGCCGACGCGTTCCACCACCGCCCGCCGGGTGACGAGGTCCCGTGCCAGCCGGGCGCGCGTCGCCTCGCCATCCGCCACGGCCGGGGTGAAGCCCATGGCCACAACGCTCTCCTCGATCTCACGCTTGCGCGCGACGCGCGTGAAGATGTCGCTCAGCCGGCGCATGATCGGCGCGGGCGCGCGCGCGGGGACGAGCAGGCTGTACCAGGTGGTGCTGTCAAAGCCCGGCATGTCGCAGGCTTCCGCGATGGTCGGGATCTCGGGCACCGCCGGCACCCGCGTGGCGGAGGTGACGCCCAGCAGACGCACGTGACCCTGGCGATAGATTTCAATCACCGGGCCGGTCTCGTGGACGAAGATATCCACATCGCCCTGGTCGAGCGCGGCCATCGCTTGCGCCGGCGAGATGCGTCGAGGCACCGATGCCGATGCTGGTATGGTTCAGCCGGCCAGGGGCCACGCTGATCACCGCCTGGCAATCGGTGAATTGTGGCCGCTTCTCGGTGCTGACGGTGAGGAAATTTGGCGCCTCGAAGGTGGTCGGCAGCGGGATGAAATCCGCCTGCGTGTTCACCGGCATGCGCGGAAACACCGAAGGGCTGATGGACAGCATGGCGGAGGTCGCGATCAGCACCGTGTGTCCATCGGTTGCCGCGCGTGCCGCGAACTCCATGCCGATATGGCCCGAGGCGCCCGCGCGGATGTCGAGCACCACGCGCACGCCCAACATGCTGCACCCGCGGCTGGATCGGCCGGCCGTAGATGTCGGGCGCGGTGCCGGCCGGAAAGCCCGTGACGAGCAGGAGGGGACGCCCGGGCTGCGGAAATTCCTGCGCCTTCAGGGGCGCCCCCGCGGCCCGCAATGCGGCGGTGGCCAGGATCAATCTGCGAGGCCCCTATGTCATGAGGGTATTCCCCTTGATGATGGAAGCCGCGCGAGCGTTGATTGTGCGGAGCGTGGAATGAATGTCGCGCGCCTTTCAAGCCAGAACCGAGGTCGCGCTTTGACGCCGCGCGAGACGCCGCGATAGCCTCGGTCGCGCGGGTTCCCCGGCAGGAGGATTGAGGCATGACGCAGCATGTGCAGCCGGGGCGCCACGCCCGATGAGCCGCAGCCTCATTCGCGGAAGATACGTGATCTGCCGCGCGCTCGACCGCGATCGCGCCGAGATCATCGAGCATGGCGCCGTGCTGCAACAGGATGGCGTGATCCTCGAGATCGGCGGTTACGAGGACATGGCGCGGCGGCATGTGGTGGATGAGGTGCTGGGCTCGGAGAACCATGTGGTCCTGCCGGGCTTTGTTAATGCGCATCACCATGTGGGCCTGACGCCGCTGCAATTGGGCTCGCCCGACATGCCGCTGGAGCTGTGGTTCGGCACGCGGCTCGCCGCGCGCAGCGTGGATTTGCGGTTGGACACGCTCTACGCCGCCTTCGAGATGGTGGAGAGCGGCATCACCACCGTGCAGCACCTGCAAGGCCGCCTGCCGGTGCCGCTGGCGAACATGGTGGCGGGTGCCGCCGAGACGCTGCGCGCCTATCAGGATCTCGGCATGCGGGTGTCCTACGCGCATGGCATCCGGGACCAGAACCTCCTGGTCTATGAGGCCGACCAGCAATTCCTGGCGCGGCTGCCGTCCGATCTGGCGCGCGACCTGGCACCCATGCTGGCGCGGCAATTGGCGCCGCTCGACGATCACTTCGCGCTGTTCGACGAACTGCGCGCGCGGTTCGCGAATGACCGGCGCATCGCCATCCAGCTGGCGCCGGCCAACCTGCACTGGTGCAGCGATGCCGCGCTGGAGCGCGTGCGCGAGGCCTGCGAGCGCACCGGCGTGCCGCATCACATCCATCTGCTGGAGACGCGGTACCAGAAGGAATACGCCCATAAGCGCGCGGGCGTGGGCGCACTGGAACTACTGGACCGTGCGGGTTTGCTGGGTCCGCACTGCACGCTCGGCCACGGCGTCTGGCTGACCGAGGCCGAGGTGGAGCGCGTGGCGGAGACGGGCACGCGCATCTGCCACAACTGCTCCTCCAACCTGCGGCTGCGCAGCGGCGTCGCCTCGGTCAATCACTGGGAGAAGCGCGGCGTGCGGGTGGCCATCGGCATTGACGAGGCCGGGCTGAATGATGATCGGGACATGCTGGTCGAGATGCGCATGGTGCTGCGCCAGCACCGCGTGCCCGGCATGAGCGAGGCCGATGTGCCCACCCCCGCCCAGGTGTTTCGCATGGCGACCGAGCATGGCGCCGCCACCACCGGTTTCGGCGAGACGATCGGCCGCCTGGTGCCGGGTGCGGCCGCCGACATCGTCCTGATGGACTGGCGGCAGGTTGCCTTCCCCTTCCTCGACGAGGACACGGATGTGCTCTCGGCCGTGGTGCAGCGCGCCAAGACCGGCGGCGTGGAGTCCGTGATGGTGGCGGGCGAGGTGATCTACCGCGACCGGAGATTCACCCGCGTGGACAAGGAGGCGGCGCTGAACGCCCTGGCCGATCTGCTGAAGCGCCCGCGCACGGAGGAGGAAGAGCGTCGCCGCCTGATCTCGCGCCGCGTGCTGCCGTTCATGCGGGACTTTTACGCCGACTACCTGCCGAAGGCCGAGTCCTCGCCCTTCTACGTGACCAGCGCGCGCCGCTGATGCGCGGCAAGTTCGCCAACCTGGCGCTGCTGACGGCGGCGATCATCCTGGCACCCGCCATCTGGTTCGCCGGCACTGCGGCGGTACCGGCGCTGCTGCGCGAGGGCGTGATCACCCGCGGCGAAGCGGGCTGGCTGACCGCTTCGGTGCAACTCGGCTTCGTCCTCGGCACGCTGGTTTCGGCGGTGCTGTCGCTGGCGGATCGCTGGCCGGCGCGGGTGCTGTTCTTTGGCTCGGCCACGCTGGCGGGGTTGGGCACGGTGGCGCAGGCCTTCCTCGAGCCTGCGGGCCTGGGCGCCTATGCGCTGCGCTTCGTGGCCGGGGCAGCGATGGCGGGCGTCTATCCGGTGGGCATGAAGCTGGCCTCCGGTTGGGCGCGCGGGGATCTCGGGTTGCTGATCGGCATCGTCGTGGGCGCGCTCACCATCGGCTCGGCCGCGCCCCATGCGCTGCCGGGGCTGCTCGGCTCGGTGGATTGGCGGCACATCTACATCGTGGCCGGGGCGTTGGCGCTGGTGGGCGGCGCGCTGATCCTGCCCTTCCGCGAGGGGCCGAACACCGCGCGCCGCCCGCCCTTCAACCCGCGCGCCGTGCTGCTGGCCTGGCGCGACCCCAGGCTGCGTCTCGCCAATGCCGGATACCTGGGTCACATGTGGGAGCTCTATGCCGTCTGGGCCTGGGTGGGGCTGTTCCTGGCGCAGCAGGGGGTGGCGCGGGACTCGGGGTTGATCACGGCGCTGGTGGTGGGCTCGGGCGCCATCGGCTGCGTCGGGCTGGGGCTGCTGGCGGATCGCTTCAATCGGGCGCGCATGGCGGCGATGGCCATGTTCATCTCAGGCAGCTGCGCGCTCCTGATCGGCAGCACGGCGGGTTGGGCGCTGCCGCTGACACTGGTGCTGGCGGCCATCTGGGGCGTTTCGGTCGTGGCCGATTCCGCGCAGTTCAGCGCTTGTACCTCGCTCTGCGCCCCGCCCGAGCTGGTCGGCACCATGCTGACGGTGCAGACCTGCGCGGGTTTCCTGCTGACCGTTCCCGCCATCCAACTGATGGCCTGGGCGGTGCCGGCAATCGGCTGGGGCGGGGCATTCGCCATCCTGGGCCTTGGCCCCTTGGTCGGCGCCTTTGCCATGCTCAGGCTGGCGCCGCTGCTGCCTCAGTCGGTTCCGAGATAAGCCGTCGCGTCAATCTCCACGAGGCAATCGGGCGAGCCCAGGCCGCTGACGATGCAGGAGACGCGATGCGGCGGATCTTCCGCGAAATTGGCGAAATACACCTCGTTCATCGGCGCCCAATAGGCGCGGTCCGTCACATAGACGGTGCATTTCACCACATCCTTGAGCGTGCCGCCCGCGGCCTCGATCAGCGCGCGGATGTTGTCGATCGTCTGCTGTGTCTGGGCCTTCACATCGCCGATGGCGAAATGCCCCGCGCTGTCCCGTCCGGTCGAGCAGGCAAAGACGAAGCCGCCCGCCTTGCTGGCCTGCGCGAAGGGCAGCGCGGGCTTGAACACCTTGTCGCTGGAGATGGCGGTTTTCGGCATGGGGCGTCCCTCTGGCTTTGACGATGCAGCCCCAGTGTGGGAGCGTTTTCACCTCGCTGCCAGGAGGCTTGCCATGCTCGCCCGTCGTGCCGCCCTTCTCACCGCGCTCGCCATGCCCGCCTTGGCGCAGGCGCCCGGGCGGCCCGAGCGTCCCATCCGCCTCATCGTGCCCTGGACCGCGGGCGGCCCGGCCGACACGCATTTCCGCGTCATGGCGGAGGTGGCGACGCGCGGGTTTGGCCAGACGGTGGTGGTGGAGAACCGGCCAGGTGCGACCGGCACGCTGGGCGCCACCGCGCTGAAGGAGACGCGGCCCGATGGCACCGTCGTCTCGCAAATGCCGCCCGGCGTGTTTCGCGTGCCCTTGCTCTCCGCCCGCCCCGCCTTCGATCCGATGACGGATTTCACGTGGATCATCCAGGTCACCGGTTCGGTCTTCGGCACGGTGGTGCGGGCGGATTCCCCCTGGCAGACGCTGGAGGAACTCCTGGCCCATGCCCGCGCCAATCCGGGCAAGGTCAATTACGGCACGCTCGGCATCGCCTCCTCGCAGCATCTGGGGATGGAGCGCATCGCGGCGCAGGCGGGCGTCACCTGGACGCATGTGCCCTATCGCGGCACCTCGGAAACGCTGACGGCGCTGATCGCGGGCCAGATTGACGCGGCAGGCGAAAGCTCCGCCTGGGCGCCGATGGTGCAGGAGGGCCGGCTGAGGCTGCTCGCCACCTGGGGCTCCGCTCGCCCGCCGCGCTTCGCGGATGTTCCGACGCTGACCGAGCTCGGCATCCCCATCGTGGCCGAGGCGCAATACGGGCTGGCCGGCCCGCGCGGGATGGACCCGGGCGTGGTTCAGGCCTTGCACGACGGCTTCAAGACCGCCCTGTTCGACCCGGCGCACCTGGCCGTGCTGGAGCGTTTCCACCAGCGCCCGCTTTACCTGGACAGCGCCGATTACGCTGCCGCCGTGCGCGTGCAATTCGAGACGGAGCGCGAGGCGCTGCGCCGCATCGGCATGTTGCCCGGCTGAGAAGAAAGCTTCCGAGGAGCGAGACGATGAGCATGACATTGGCCGAGGGCCGCATCCCCGTCCTCGACATCTCCGCCTACCTGCGCGGCGAGGCTGGGGCGCGCGAGGAGCTGGCGCGGCATGTGGCGCGCAGCTGCGAGGATACGGGCTTCCTGGTCTTCGCCGGCCACGGCATCGCACAGGTGCTGATGGATGGCTGCTTCGACGCGGCGGCGCGCTTCTTCGCCCTGCCGGATGAGCAGAAGCTCGCGCTCAGGATCGGCGAATACAATATCGGCTTCCTACCGACGGGCGCACAGGTGATCCGCACCTCCAAGGTGGCGGAGGTGAAGAAGCCGAACCTGAACGAAAGCTTCTACATCGTGCAGGACCGCGCGCCGGATGACCCGGATGTGCGGGCCGGCAAGCCCTTCGCCCGGCCCAACCAATGGCCCCCCGGCCTGCCCGATTTCCGCCCTGCCACAATGGCCTATTTCGACGCCATGCAGGGCCTCGCGCATCGCATGCTGCCGGTGTTTGCCGCGGCGCTCGACCTCACGCCCGCGTATTTCGACGCCGACTTCGCCGAGCCCAGCTGCACGCTGCGCCTCATCCGCTACCAGCCGCAGCCGGAGGATGAGGCGGATCGCTTCGGCTTCGCGCCGCATATTGATACCAACTTCACCACCTATCTCGCGCAATCGGCGCTGCCGGGGCTGGAGGTCCGCACGCGTGAGGGCGAGTGGCTGCGCCCGCCCGCCATCCCCGGCACCTTCGTGGTGAACACGGCCGAAATGCTGGGGCGCTACAGCAATGACCGCTTCGCCCCCACGCCACACCGCGTCGTGAACAACAACCGCGCCATGCGCTACGCCATCCCGTTCTTCTATGGGCCCAGCAACGACGCCGTGATCCGCTGCGTGCCGAGCTGCGTGAGCGAGGCGAACCCCGCGCGGTATGAACCGTTGCGCTACCTCGATCACCGGCTGGAGCTGAACCGGCGGAACTTCGCGCATCGGCAGGTGGAGGTGGCCCAATGATCCCGCGCCGTGCATGGCTGGCGAGCACGCTGGCCGCGCCTGCCTCGGCACAAATCATCAACCGCCCGATGCGCTGGGTGGTGCCCTTCCCGCCGGGCGGCGCGGCGGACGCCATCGCCCGCATCTGGGCCGATGCCGTCACCACCCGCACCGGCCAGGCCATCGTGGTGGACAATCGCGGGGGCGCGAATGGCCTGCTCGGCGTGCAGGCGGTGCTGCAGGCGCCGGCGGATGGCAGCACGCTGGGCGTGCTCAGCATTCCCTTCTTCACCGCGCTGCCGATGATGATGGCGAACCCGCCCTATGATCCGGCGCGGGACCTGATCCCCATCATCCGCCTCGTCACCTCCACCGTGCTCTGCTGCGTCACGGCCGAGCGCGCGCGGGAGCGGGGCTGGACGGATTTCCGCGCGCTGGTGAATGCGGCGAAGCAGCCCGGGGCGCGGCTGGTGAAGGGCTCGGCCGGCAATGCCTCGGCGGCGCATCTGCTGATCGCGACCATTGCGCGGCGCTCGGGGGCGAATATCGAGCATGTCGCCTATCGCGGCGGGGCGCCGGCGCTGACGGATCTGCTGGGCGGGCAAATTGATATGGTCTTCGACTTCATGCCGGCGCTCATGCCGCATGTGGCCTCGGGCCGGCTGGTTCCGCTCGCGGTGGGCAGCCATGCGCGCAGCCCCTTGCTGCCGGCCGTTCCTGGGCTGGGCGAGTTCGCAGATCTCAACCTGGGTGATCTCGACATGCAGTCCTGGAATGCGCTGACCGCCCCGCGCGGCACGCCGCCCGAGGTGCAGCGGGCGATTGCCGAGGGGGTGCTGCGCAGCGCCGATGCGCCGGGACTCGCCGATCGCCTGCGTGCGAGCGGGCTGGTCCTCGCAACGAGCGCCGGCCCTGCTGAGACGGCGGCCCTGGTCGCCGCGGATGCCCCCCGCTGGTCCGAGATGGTGCGCCTCTCCGGCGCAAGGATTGAGTAAACAAGGGCCTCCGGCGGCTGGGGCCGTGGCCCCAGACCCCATTTGATCATCCCGCATTCTGCGGGGTAATGCCGGCCGCGCGCGCCGCCGCCCCCCATTTCTCCATCTCCGCCTGCACGAAGTCGCGGCTTTGCTCGGGCGAGGTGGTCACCACCTCCGCGCCCAGCGCCTGGTGCCGCGCCAGCACCTCCGGCCGGCGCAGGGCCGCGTGGATCTCGGCGGTGAGGCGCGCCACCACGGGTGCCGGCATGCCGGCCGGGCCAAAGAGCATGCCCCAGGTGGAGGCCTCGAAGCCTGGCAGGAATTCGGCCATGGTCGGCACGTTCGGCAGTTGCGGGGCGCGCGTGGCCCCGGTGGTGGCGAAGGCCTTGAGCGATCCGCCCTGGATATGCGGCAGGGCGGCGGGCACCGTGTCAAACATGATGTTCACCCGGCCGGCGATGAGGTCCGGATGGGCATGGGTGCTGCCGCGATAGGGCACATAGGTCAGCTCGATCCCCGTCCGCTGGGCAAAGAGGACAGGCGCCAGGCGCACGACCCCGGCCGAGCCCGCGAAGGTGATCTGGCCAGCCGGCAGGGATTTGGCATGCGCCACCAATTCCGCCGGCGTGCTGGCCGGAAAGCTGGGGGCGGCGCAGAGCACCAGCGGCGTACGCGTGCTCATGCTGAGGAGGGTGAAGTCCCGCACCGTGTCGAAGGGCAGCCGATAGAGCGCCGGGTTCACCGCATGGCCGACCGAGGTGATGCCCAGCATGTAACCATCCGGAGGGGATTTCGCCACCGCATCCGTGCCGATGATGCCATCGGCACCCGGCCGATTCTCCACGGTCACCGCCTGGCCGAGGGCCGCCGAAATGGGCTCGGCGATCAGCCGGGCGGTGATGTCGGACACACCACCCGGCGGATAGGGCACGACGATCCGCAGCGGCCGGGCGGGGAAGCCCTGGGCGCGTGTCCGGCTGGCCAGCATGAGGGCGGGGGCGGCCAAGAGGCCGGCGCGGCGTGTGACGGTCATCTTGGATCCTCCGGCGGGGTTGCTCCCCGTTCCGTCATGATCCTGGGACATTCCGCCTCCGGCGTGAAGCGAAACTCGTATCCGCGCTTTGACTTATGGGGCTTTGGCCCTATCTCCCCCGCATGACCGAAACGCCGCTGCACCTGATCCGCAACTTCTCCATCGTCGCCCATATCGACCACGGGAAATCCACGCTGGCCGACCGGCTGATCCAGTCCACCGGGACGGTCGCCGCGCGCGACATGAAGGAGCAGATGCTCGATAGCATGGATATCGAGCGCGAGCGCGGCATCACCATCAAGGCGCAGACCGTCCGCATCAACTACAAGGCGAAGGACGGCCAGACCTACACCCTGAACCTGATGGACACGCCGGGCCATGTGGATTTCGCCTATGAGGTGAGCCGTTCGCTCGCGGCCTGCGAGGGGTCGCTGCTGGTGGTGGACGCCTCCCAGGGGGTCGAGGCGCAGACGCTGGCCAATGTGTACCAGGCACTCGATGCCAACCACGAAATCGTGCCCGTGCTGAACAAGATTGACCTGCCGGCGGCCGAACCGGACCGGGTGAAGCAGCAGATCGAGGATGTGATCGGCCTCGATGCTTCGGATGCCGTCATGATTTCGGCCAAGACCGGGCTCAACATCGAGGGCGTGCTGGAAGCCATCGTCACGCGCCTGCCGCCGCCCAAGGGCGATGCCGCCAAGACGCTGACCGCGCTGCTGGTGGATAGCTGGTATGACGCCTATCTCGGCGTCGTCGTGCTGGTGCGGGTGCGCGATGGGCATCTGCGCAAGGGCCAGAAGATCCGCATGATGTCCAACGGCGCCGTCCACACGGTGGAGCAGGTCGGCTATTTCACACCCAAGATGGTCGTGGCCGACAGCCTCGGACCGGGCGAAATGGGCTTCGTCACCGCCGCCATCAAAACCGTGGCCGACACCAATGTGGGCGACACCATCACCGATGACCGCAACCCCGCGACCGAGGCGCTGCCCGGCTTCAAGCCCAGCATTCCCGTGGTGTGGTGCGGCCTCTATCCGGTGGACGCCGATGACTTCGAGAAGCTGCGCGAAAGCGTGGGCAAGCTGCGGCTGAATGACAGCAGCTTCCATTACGAGATGGAGACTTCGGCGGCGCTCGGCCTGGGCTATCGCTGCGGCTTCCTGGGGCTGCTGCATCTGGAAATCGTGCAGGAGCGGCTGTCCCGCGAGTTCGACCTCGACCTGATCGCGACGGCCCCTTCGGTCGTCTACAAGCTCAAGAAGAACAGCGGCGAAGTGCTGGAGCTGCACAATCCGGCCGACATGCCGGACCCGACGTTCATCGCCGAAATCCAGGAGCCCTGGATCAAGGCGACGATCATGGTGCCAGATGAGTATCTCGGCCCCGTCCTCACGCTTTGCAACGAGCGCCGCGGCCGCCAGGTGGAGCTGACCTATGTCGGCACCCGCGCCATGGCCGTGTATCAGCTGCCGCTGAACGAGGTGGTGTTCGACTTCTATGACCGCCTGAAGTCGCTCAGCCGCGGCTATGCGAGCTTCGACTACGCGATGGAAGGCTATGAGGCGGGTGACCTCGTCAAGATCTCCATCCTGGTGAATGCCGAGCCGGTGGATGCGCTCTCCTTCATGGCGCATCGCAACCAGGCCGATCGCCGGGGCCGGCAGATCTGCGAGAAGCTGAAGGAGCTGATCCCCCGCCAGCTCTTCAAGATCCCCATCCAGGCGGCGATTGGCGGGCGGGTGATCGCGCGCGAGACGATTTCGGCCATGTCCAAGGACGTGACGGCCAAGTGCTATGGCGGCGATATCAGCCGGAAAAGGAAACTTCTGGACAAGCAGAAGGAAGGCAAGAAGCGCATGCGGCAATTCGGCAAGGTCGAAATCCCGCAGAGTGCTTTCATCGCCGCGCTGAAGATGGATTCCTGAGCGGCGCGCAGCGCGCCCGCTTTTTCTCCGCCGTGAGGCGGTGCCACCGATGCGGCCGCAGCGGCCCCATCAGATTGGATCTTGAACCATGGCCGAACATCGCGGCTGCGTCTTTACCGTCGGCCCCCTGAAGGGGCGCAACAACTGGCGCTGGACCACCTATGACGGCGCGACCACGACCGCCAAGCCCGTGAACACGGGTGACGTCATGGGCCAGCACGAGCGCGTGGCCAAGCAGGAAGCCATGGCCGCCATTGACGAGTGGCGGAAGAAGAACCGCGAATAGCGGTCAGCGGCCGAACAGGCCCTTCCACCAGGCCCGAATCAGACTCCAGAGGCCCGGCCGAGCGGCCGGCGCTTCCCCGCGCGCCGCGCGCTCCAGATTGCGCGCGAAATCGCCCGCCATGGCGGCCACCACGCCGCGCAGCAGGGCGGGCCGGGAGAATTGCGCGAGCGGACCGGTCAGCCGCCAGCCAAGTTCCACCTGCAGCGTGGCGCCACCGGCCGCCGGTTCCACGCGCCATTCCACCTCGCCCTCCGCGCCATTCGCGCCATCGCGCCCCTGGCCGCGCAGACGGCCGCTGCGGGCGCCAGCGTCGAGCGTAAGGGTGCCCAGGCCGGCGAAGCGGGCCGAGAAGGGGCCGAGGTTGACGGACATCTCGCCCTCCACCGCCTCGCCCTCATGGCGCAGCAGCGTCATGCCCGGCAGGCAGGCGGCGATGCGGGCAGGATCGGAGAGGATGGCCCAGGCGGCGTCAGGGGCGAGCGCCAGGGTTTCCCGATGCGTGAGCCGGTTGGGCAGGTCACCCGCGGCGATGGGTGCGGACGCCGCGAGTTGCGCGGGCGGCGGCGTCTGCGGCACCTCACGGCGCGGCAGGGGCGCACTGGCTGGGCGCGTGGCTGCGACCTCGGCGATGGCGCGGACAATGCCGCGATAGCCGGTGCAGCGGCAGAGATTGCCGGCGAGTTCGTCGCGGATGCGATCCTCATCCACGGCGCCGAGGCGGGTCACGATATCGCGCGCCGTCATCATCATGCCCGGCGTGCAATAGCCGCATTGCAGGGCGTGGTGCTTGCTGAAGGCGGCACGGAGCGCTTCGGCCACCGGGTCCTCGTCCAGGCCCTCGATGGTGGTGACTTCCATCCCCGCGGCCTCATGGGCGTAGATCAGGCAGGAGCGGGTGGGGACCCCGTTCACCATGACGGTGCAGGCGCCGCAGACGCCCTGCTCGCAACCCAGATGCGTGCCGGTGAGGCCGCAATGCTCGCGCAGCACATCGGCCAGATGGGTGCGGGCGGGGGTGGTGACGTGGCGCGCCTCGCCGTTGATGGTGAGTTCGATCATGCTTCCATCATCGCGATGGCGCGCTGCACGGCGATGCCGGCCAGGCGCTGGGCGGCGGCATCCAGGTGGGGCAGGCGAGTGGGGATATCGTCCAGGCTGCCGAGCAGCACGGGCGGGCCTTCCACGGCGCCGGCCAGCAGGCGGTGCGGTCTCTCGATGGCGATCCCAATGGCCTTGGCGAATTCGCCGATCTTGCGGTTGATCTTGCAATAGCCCCAGCGCGCGCCGGGTGGCAGGCGGGGCACTTCGACGGCCAGGATGATCTCGCCCGCCGTCAGCGCCGTGGTGAAGGGTGCAAGGACGAAGCCCTCGGCCGGGATGCGGCGGCCGGCGCTGGTGAGGATGGTGGCGCCCAGCGCCGCCATGACGCTCGGCCAATCGGCGGCGGGGTCGGCATGGGCCAGGCTGCCGCCCAGCGTGCCGCGGTTGCGCACGGCGCGATAGGCGATGCCATGCGCCACATGCGGCATGAGGCCATTGGTAGGATCGGGGACGGCGCCATCCTCGATCTCGGCATGGGTGGTGGCGGCGCCGAAGCGGATATGGTCCGCGGCTTGCACCACGCCGCGCAGGCCGGGCAGGCGCTTCACATCCACCAGCGTGGTCGGGCGGACGAGGCGCAGGTTCATCATGGGCGAGAGGGATTGCCCGCCGGAGAGCGGCTTGGCGCCCGGCTGCGCCAGTACGGCGAGCGCCTCGGCCATGCCGGCCGGTGACGCGTGGTCGAAGACGGCGGGCTTCATGCGAGCGCGGCCAACACACGCTCCGGCGTCGCCGGGAGGTCCGTCACCTCGCGCCCCAGATGCGCGATGGCGTTGTTGATCGCGTTCACGATGGCGGCGGGCGGCCCGATAGCGCCGCTCTCGCCGATGCCTTTCTGGCCGAAGCGGCTGATGGGGGAGGGGGTTTCCATGTGCAGGATCTCGATATCCGGCACGTCGGAGGCGCCGGGCAGCATGTAGTCCGCCAGCGTCGAGGCCAAAGGCTGGCCACCGGTATCGTAGGGCATTTCCTCAAACAGTGCGGTGCCGATGCCCTGCGCCGTGCCGCCCAGCACCTGGCCATCGGCGATGAGCGGGTTCAGCAGCACGCCGCCATCCTCGACGATGACGTAGCGGGTCAGCGCGACGTACCCGGTGGCCGCATCCACCTCGGCCTCCACGGCGTGGCAGGCGTAGCTGAAGGTGCCGGTGTCGCGCACCGTCTTGTGGCCGATGGTGCAGTCCAGCCCTTCGGCCTGCATCGCCTCGGTCAGGTTTTGGGGCGCGCGGAAGAAGGTGCGGGCGATCTCGGCGACGCTGACGCTCGCGGCACCCGCGCGCACGGCACCATCGGCGAAGATGGCGTCCTTTTCCTGCAGCAGGTGGGCGCCCATAGGGATGAGACGGTTGCGGAGTTCCGTGCAGGCCTCCGCCACCGCGCCGCCGGCCATGACGGCGCAGCGGCTTCCCCAGGTGCCGGTGGAATAGGGCGTCAGCGCCGTGTCGCCATGGATGAGCTGGACGCGTTCGACCGGCACGCCGAGGATCTCATGCGCCACCTGGGCCAGCGTCGTCTCCATGCCCTGGCCGTGGCTGTGGACGCCCACGCGCAGTTCGAGCCCACCATCGGGCGTCAGGCGCGCCTGGCAGGCCTCGGCGCCGGGGACGAAGGGGATGCCCCAGCCGTGATAGACGCTGGTCCCGTGGGCGCCCTGCTCGCAGAAGATGGCGAAGCCCTGGCCGATCAGGCGGCCTTTTTCCCGCGCGGCTTTCTGGCGTTCGGCGAAGCCCTCGGCATCCACGGCAACGGCCGCGCGGCGCAGCGCCTCGGGATAGTCGCCGCTGTCGAAGATCTTCTTGGTGACGTTGAGGTAGGGCATCTGCTCGGGGCCGGGCAGGTTGCGCAGACGGAGTGCGATGGGACTGATGCCGGCGGCGCGGGCCACGGCGTCCAACGTGGTTTCCAGCGCGTAGCAGACGCCCGTCCGCGCCACGCCGCGATAGGGCAGGATAGGCGGCTTGTTGGTGGCGACACTCCAGGTCTTGCAGCGGAAGCGCGGCACGATGTAGGGGCCGGGCAGGATGGAGCCAATCTGCGCCGCCTCCAGGCAGGCCGAGAAGGGATAGGCCGAGTAGGCGCCGCTATCCACATGCGCCTCGCAATCGAGGGCCAGGATGGTGCCGTCGCGGTCGGCGTGCACGGTGATGTCGTAATGGTGTTCGCGGCAATTGGCCTGGGCCGAGAGCCCCTCGCGCCGGTCCTCGATCCAGCGCAAAGGCGTGCCGCCCAGGTTGCGGGCGAGCCAGCCGATGGCGACCTCTTCCTGCAGCAAGATGCCCTTGTAGCCGAAGCCGCCGCCGACATCGGGGCTGATGATGCGCACGGAGGATTCCGGCAGGCCCAGGCATTCGGCCAGGCCCGTCTTGGTCACATGCACCATCTGGGAGGAGGTGTACATTTCCAGCTGCGCCAGGCGCGAATCCCAACGCGCGACGACGCCGCGGCCCTCGATGGGCGCCATGTGCTGGCGCGCGGTGCGCAGGCGGCGGCGGACCACGATGGGGGCCTGGACGTCGCTGATGTCGTCCTCCACGAGGGCCTGGAGCACGACATTGTCGGGCCAGCCTTCATGGATGGGCGGGCCGGCGCGGTGGGCCAGCATGTCGGTGGCGGCGGGGAGTTCCTCGATGTCGAGGATGATGGCGTCGAGGATGTCTTCCGCTTCGGCGCGCGTCGCGGTCACGACCATGGCGATGGGCTCGCCCACCTGGCGGACGCGCTGGTGGGCGAGGGGCCATTGGTCGGTTCGGCGGAAGCCGGGCAGGGAGGAGGGGGCGCGGATTGGCAGGACGCCGGTGAGGTCCGCCATGGTGTAGACCTGGGCGCCTTGTGGCGCGCGGACGCCGCGGATCAGCCCATGCGCCACGGGGCTGCGCAGAAACGCGACCTCGCGCATGTTGGGCAACTGGATATCGCCCACGTATTTCCCGCGCCCGCGGAGGAGCCGATCATCCTCCTTGCGGGTCAGGGCTGCGCCCACCCCTTGCTTCATGGTGCGGCGGGGTCCGGGGTCCGCCACGGACCCCGGTCGGGTATGGGGCAAAGCCCCATGGTCACGCTGCAATCGCCGCAGGCAGAATCGGCGCCGTCGCGTCGAACCGAACGCCGCCCTTCAGGCAGAAGGCCGGCTGCAGCAGCCGTTCGGCAACCACTTCCGTGCCCTCGTTATCCGCCATCTTGAAGCGCCCGCGCAGGTCATCCAGCACGGAGACATCGGCCAGCGCGCCGATGCGCAGCGTGCCGATGCCGTCCTCCAGCCGCAGCATGGCGGCCGGCCCGGTGGTGACCATCGGCACCACGCGCTCGAAAGGCACGCCCAGCGCGATGAGCTCGCTCATCGCCAGCGTCAGCGAGAAGCGCGCCTTGCCGGTGAAGGGATGGTCCTCTTCCGGGTCCGAGTGGTTGGCTGGCGTGCCGGGCGGGGCCGGGATGCGCGTGTTGTAACCGTGCATGTCGGCGCCGAGCGTGTCGGGCATGATGCCGGCATCGAGGCTGATGCGCGCCATCTTGAACGAGAAGTGGGAGCCATGCCCCACATCCACCTTGAGCCCGGCATCGAGTGCTGCCTGCACCATGCCGTGCACCTTGCCGGTGCGGCGATCCACGAAGCCGCCGGGGTGGCGGGTGAAGGGGTGGGCGAGGATGTCGCCAGGGCGGAGCAGGGGGATGACGAGGGGCAGGATCTCATCCGGGTCCACGCCGTTATTGCCGGTCTCGGGTGTGGGCCAGAGCTGGCCGAAATGGCAATAGACGGGCAGGTCCGCCTCGCGGCCGATCTGGGCGGCCTTCTTGAGCACTTCCAGACCGTAGCGCGCCATGTTGCCGATCTCGGCATGGGCCTTCACGCCCTTGACCACATCGGGGTTGGCACGGGCGGCCTTCACCGTCGCGTCCACATCCACATGCTCGGGGCCGTAGAGCGTCGGGTAGTAATGGCCTTCCAGGCCGCCCACGACATAGGCGCTGATGAAGCTGAAGACGCGGGAATGCGCGGGCTTCACGATGAATTCCTGGAAGCCCGGGAAGGTCATGCAGGAAGCGCCACCCTGGTCCACCAGCGCGGTCACGCCGCTATGGACGCCCGCCATGTCGGCCGGCAGGCCAAAGCGGCCGGAGACGTAGGTGTAGATATGCGCGTGGGTGTCCACCATGCCGGGCAGGACGATCTTGTCCTTGACCGAGATCACCTCGCGCGCGGAGCTGGCAAGGATGTCGGGCTGGATGGCGGCGATGCGGCCGCCGGTGATGGCCACGTCCATGATGCCGTCCAGGCCCGAGGCCGGGCAGACCACGCGGCCGCCCTTGAGCAGGATGTCGTATTGCATGGGTTTCTCTCCTCAACTCGCCGCGCGCGCGGCCATTCAGCCAGCGATTGGTGCGACCGCCAAGTCTATTGCCCGAACTTGCCCAGGATCAGTTTCTCCAGCCCCGCGACAAAGCCGTAGAGCACCAGCCCGACCACGCAGAGCATGCCGATGGAGGCCAGGATCAGCGCCGTCTCCGCCTGGCTGGAGGCAAAGAGGATGAGGTAGCCGAGACCCGCCTGTGCGGTGATGAACTCGCCCACGATCACGCCGATGATGGCGAAGGTGACGGCGATCTTCAGCCCCGAGAAAATGTGCGGCAGCGCGTAGGGGAAGCGCACCGAAAGAAACACCTGCCAGGAACGCGCCGTGAGCGCCTTGCAGAGGCGCAGCATGTCGGGCGGGGTAGAGCGCAGGCCGGTCAGCGTCGCGATCACCACCGGGAAGAAGGCGATGAACATGGAGAAGGCGAGGCGCGACGAAGAGCCGATGCCGAGCCAGACGATGAACAGCGGTGCCAACGCGATCTTCGGGATCAGCTGGAAAAAGATCACGTTCGGGTAGAGCGCCGCATAGGCCCATTTCGAATAGGAGAGCAGCACCGCCAGTGAAATGCCGAGCACGGTCGCCAGCATGAAGCCGATCGCGGCCTCGACGCCCGTGGGCACGGCATGCTGCAACAGGAAGGGCCAGGCCGAGACGGTGCGCTCATAGATGTCCATGGGCGAGGGCAGGATCACCTTGGGCACCTGGTAGAAATCCACCAGGAATTCCCAAAGCACCAGCACCGAGATGGCGAAGGCGATGGGCAGCAGGATCTGCACCGCGGGGTGCTTCACCAGCTCCCGCTTCTCGACGTTCAGCGCGGCGGGGGCTTCGGCCACGATCGGGGTTCCACCATCCATCACGCCGCATCCTTGATGCTGTGCTCGATCATGCCACGCAGCTTGGCCACGATGGCGATGAATTCCGGGCTGTCCTGCACGCTCTCATCGCGCGGGCGGGCGAAGGGAATCGGCACATCGGCCACGACGACCGCGGGCCGCTTGGTCATCACCAGCACGCGATCGGAGAGCAGCACCGCCTCGCGGATCGAGTGGGTGATGAAGATCCCGGTCTTGCGGTGGCGGGACCAGAGGTCGAGCAGCACGAGCGCCATCTCGTCGCGCGTGATGGCATCGAGCGCGGAGAAGGGTTCGTCCATCAGCATGATGGAGGGCGTGTGGATCAGCGAACGGCAGAGCGCCACGCGCTGGCGCATGCCGCCGGAAAGCTCGCGCGGGCGCTTGTCCATGAAGGCGCCGAGGCCCACGGAGTGCAGCAGCTCCTCCGCGCGGGCCAGATATTTCTCGCGGGGCAGGCGCATCATCTTGATGGGGAAGAGGACGTTGTCGCGCGCCGAAAGCCAGGGCAACAGCGTCGCATCCTGGAACACCAGGCCGGCATCGCGGCGCGGCCCGGTCATCGGCTGGCCGCCGATGGTGATAGTGCCGGCGGTGATGGATTCGAGGCCCGCCAGCATCATCAGCAGCGTGGATTTTCCGCAGCCCGATGGGCCGAGGATGGAGACGAATTCGCCCTCGGCGATATCCACCGACACGCCGGCCACGGCCTCGATGGGCCCCGCCGGCGAGGCGTAGGTCTTGCGGACCCCGCGCAAGGAAATCATCGAGGGCGAGATCATCGGGGGCGCGATCAGCCGAGCATCGCGCCGAAGGGGGCGAGGCGGGTGCGCTGCGCGGCCCATTCGGCCTCGGTCAGCTTGATGCGGCCGGCGAAGCGGTTGGAGATGATGGCCTCCGTCGCCGGGCGCTTGGCGTCGGCCGGCGCGCCGAACTCCATCACCAGGTCTGTCATGGCGTTCCACTTGGCCATGTCGGTGTAGCCGAGGCCGTTCTGGATGGCTTCGGGCGCCAGCATCGTCGCCTGCATCAAGCCCTGGGAGAGGCGCGCATTCTCACGCCCACCGGCCGTGATGCCGATTTCCGGCACCTGGCGGACGAACATGTCGATCGCGCGGTCGGGCTCGCGCAGCTGCAGCGCGGCGGCTTCCAGAAGCGCGTCGGTCACGGCTTCGGCCTGGGCGGCGCGGTCGCGCAGGATCTCGGGGCGGGTGCAGATCACGTTGGCGTAGAAGTTCAGCCCGGCCGAGGAATAGGGGATGAAGCGATGCGCCGCATTCTGCGCCTGCATCACGGGGATGGTCGAAGAACCGATGGCGGTGATCGCATCCACCTGGCGGTCAATCAGCGAGCGCTCCAGCACGCGGTTGTCCATCTGCTGGATGGTCACGGTGGAGAGGTTGATCCCCGCGCGGCGGGCGAAGGCCGGCCAGAAGGGGAATTCCGCTGACGTCGGTACGGCGCCGATGCGCTTGCCCTCCAGGTCCTTCGCGGTGCGGATCGGGCTGTCGGCGCGCAGCGCGATGCCCATGGTCATGTCGTAGTTCACGGTGGCCATGCCGACGACCGGCAGCTCGCGCGCGGCGGCCAGGATCATGGGGCCGGCGCCGATGATGGCGTAGTCGAACTGGCCCTGGGCCAGCGCCTGGGCGGCAGCGACGGAGCCGAAGCCGCGCGTCACTTCCACGTTCAGGCCACGGCGGGTGAAGGCGCCCATCTCGCGCGCGATGAAGGCGTAAGCCGTGGAGCCCTGGGCGAGCCAGGGCAGCGTCAGCTTCAGGGCCGCCTGGGCGCGGACCACATTCGGCGCAGCGAGGATGGCGGTGCCCGCGGCAAGGGCGGAACGGCGGGACAGCGTGACCATGCGAAGGCCTCCAGGCAGGAATGTGAACGCCGTGTCATATGCGCGGGGCGCGCCACGACCGCAAGCGCCGGGATGGGGTGCCCGGGCGGCGCCAGCCCCGGCCTGCCCGAAATGCGGGCAGGGGCGAGGGGGCACGCCCGCTTTGACGCCAGCCCGCCGGGTCCGCGCCCGCCACGCCGGGCACCCTGGCCCTGGCGCGCGGATTGCTTGGCCGGCGCATCACGCCCCAGGAGGCTCCCCTTGATCCATTTGTCCCGCCGCGGCCTTCCCGTCCTTGCGGCTTCGCTCCTCGCTGCCAGTCAGCGCGCCCAGGCGCAGACCGCGGGCGCGCTGCCCTCCGGCACGCTGCGCCTTGTCGTGCCCTATAATCCCGGCGGCATCACCGACATCCTGGCGCGCGGCATGGCGCAGGCTTTGACGCCCATCCTGGGCAACACCGTCGTCGTTGAAAACCGGCCCGGTGCCAATGGCAGCATCGGCGCCACGCTCGTCGCGCGCGCGCCGGCCGATGGGCTGACGCTGCTGGTGGGCGTCACCGACACGCATGCGGTGAACCCGGCCGCCATGCGCAACCTGCCCTATGACCCCGACCGCGACTTCGAGCCGGTGAGCAACATCACCAACGTGCCGCTGGCGCTCGCCGTCGGTCCGACGCAGTCGGGCGTCAGCGACCTGCGGGCCTTCATCGCCGCCGCCCGCGCGCGGCCGGGCGCGCTGACCTTTTCAAGCTGGGGCGTGGGCAGCGTCTCGCAGATCGCCATGCTGCGCATCGCGGGCACGGCGGGCGTGGAAATGCTGCATGTGCCCTTCACCGGCGCGGCCCCGGCGCAGCAGGCGCTGGCGGCGGGCCAGGTGGATTCGATGGTGATGCCGGCCGGCGCGGCCGAGGCGCTGGCGCGCGATGGCCGGGTGCGCATCCTCGCCACCCTCTCGCCCGCGCGCCTCGCTCTGCTGCCCCAGGTGCCGACCTTGCAGGAGCAGGGGGTCGCGCTCTCCACCACCATCTTCCAGGCGCTCTTCGCCCCGGCGCGCACGCCGGCGCCCGTGCTGGCGCGGCTGAACATGGCGGTGGGCCAGGCCTTGCAGACCCCGACCATGCTGGAGATCCTGCGCGCGCAGGCGGCCCTGCCGGACCACACGACGCCCGCCGGCCTGGCCCAGCGCGCGCGTGAAGAGCGCGAGGCCTGGGGTGCCGTGGTGCGCAGCGCCAATATCCGCCTGGACTGACGCATGCCGCCGCGCGGTCTATCGTGACGCGGTGATGAAGGAGTGTGGCGTGTGACGCATCTGGAAGCCGATGTGCTGATCATCGGCGCGGGCGGGGCCGGCATGTACGCGGCCATCGAGGCGGCACGGCAGGGGGCGGAGCGCGTGCTCCTGCTGGACCGCAGCCTGATCGGCCGCGGCGGGGCCACCGTCATGGCGCAGATGACCGTCGCCGCTGCCGTCGGCGCCGGCGACCATTGGGAATACCACCTGGCCGATACGCTCACCGCGGCGCGCGGCCTCGCGGACCCGGCGCTCGCCGCTCTGCTTTGCGAGGCGGGCGCCGAATGCATCCTGGAGATGGATCAATGGCGCGTCGGCTGGGCGCGCGCGGGCGAGGGCTTCGCCGCCGTGCAGGCGCCCGGGCATGACCGCGCGCGCTGCGTCTATGTGGATTTTCTGAACACCGGCCCCGCCGTCAGCCGCACGCTGCGCGCGCAGGTGCAGCGCGTGGGCCCCGCCATCCGCCGCCTGGGCGAGGTGGCGGTGACCGACCTCGTCGTGCAGGACGGCGCGGTGACGGGTGCGGTGGCCCTGCATGTGGCGAGCGGCGAGGCGCTGACCATCGCCGCCCCGGCCACCATCATCGCGACCGGCGGCCTCACGCGGCTCTACGCGCGCAACAGCGCCAGCGCCAACATGTCGGGCGATGGCTACGCGCTGGCATTGCGCGCAGGGGCCACGCTGATGGACATGGAATTCGTGCAGTTCTTCCCGATCGGGCATCTCGCGCCACGGCTGATCGGGATGGACCCGATCATGTGGGACCCCTTCCGCTACAAGCTGGGCGGGCGCCTGCTGAACGGCGCGATGGAGGATTTCCTGGACCGTTGGGGCGGCGATGCCGAGGCGGGGCGCTACAGCACCACGCGCGACCTCGCGACCTATGCCATCACCAAGGAGAACGAGGCCGGGCGCGGCTCGCCGCATGGCGGGGCCTGGCTCAGCTTTACGCATATCCCCGATGCCGAATTGCGCGCCGCCTTCGGCCCCGTGGTGGACAAGCTGGCCGCGAATGGCATCGACCTGACACGCGACTGCATCGAGGTGGCACCCATCGCGCATTACCACATGGGCGGTGTGCGGGTGGACACCCGTATGCGCACCGATGTGCCGGGCCTGCTCGCCGCGGGCGAGGCGGTGGGTGGCGCCAACGGCGCGAACCGCCTCTCGGGCAACGCGATCACCGAGGCGTTGGCCTATGGCCGCACGGCCGGGCGTGAGGCTGCGCGGATGGCCGCCGCCCGCCCGCTGCGCGGCTTCGCCGCCGGCGCCGCGCTCGACCTGTTGCGCGCGCAGGGCCCCGTGGCGAACACGGCGGCGATGGTGGCGCGGCTGCAGCGCGTGATGTCCGCCGATGTCGGCCCCTTCCGCACCGCGGCTGGGCTGGACCGCGCTGCGGCGGCGGTGGCGGAATTGCAGGCGGAGCTGGGCGAGGCACCACCCGGCGCGCCGGGGCAAGCGCACGACCTGGCACGCCTCGACTGGCTGGACCTGCGGCAGATGTTGCTGGTGGCGGATGCGGTGATCCGCGCCGCCCGCGCGCGTGAAGAAAGCCGCGGCGCGCATCAACGCGAGGACTTCCCCGAGATGCGCGACGCATGGCGCGTGAACCAGTTGCTGCGGGGCGAGGGGCTGACCCTTTCGCGCCAAGCGGTGCCGGCATGACGCGCGCCAGCCTTCTCATCCAGCGCGGTGCCCCGGGCGAGGCACCGCGGGAGCAGCGCTTCGAACTCGATTTCGAGCCGGGGGAATCCGTGCTGGACGGGCTGCGCCGGCTGCGCGTCAGCGCCGATGCCACGCTCGCCTTCCGCTATGCCTGCCTGAACGCCAATGCCTGCAAGGAATGCATGATGCTGCTGGATGGCCGCGTGATCTATGCCTGCACGGCGCGGCTGGAGGCGCGTGAGATGCGCCTCGCCCCCCTGCCGAACAAGCCGCTGCTGCGCGACCTCGCCACCGTGATCGCGCCGCCGGACGAGCGGCTTTAGGCGCTACTGCTTCTGCAGGCCGAGGCTGCGCGCCACCTCGCCCAGCGCGGTGTATTCGGCCTGCATGGCGCGGCCCATCTGCTCGCCCACCAGGAGGTCGAGCGTCGCACCCTGCGCCTCCATCACCGCGCGGAAGCGCGGCGTACGGACGGCGGCGGTGAAGGTCTCGGTGAGCTTGGCCATGCGGTCGGCCGGAATGCCCTGCGGCGCAATCATGCCCCACCAGATGGTGATGGCCATCTCGGGCAGGCCGAGGCTGCCCACGCCCGAGCCTTCGGGCGCGGAGGGATTGCCGCCCACCGTGGTCAGGAAATAGCAGCGCGCGGTGCCGGCGCGCACCGCCGGCATGGCGCCGACCAGCGAGCCGCCGAAGAAGGTGATGTGCCCACCGAGGAAGGCCGGCAGCGTCTGGCCGGCGCCCTGGAAGGGCACGGTCGTCATCTGCAGGTCGAGCCGGCGCAGGATGCGCTCCACGCCCAGATGCATGACGCCGCCCAGCCCCTCATTGCCCCAGGTGTAGGTGTTGGGCCGCGCGCGGATGGCCGCGATCATGCTGGCGAGGTCGGTCGCGGGAAAATCCGGACGCGCGCAGAGGGCGAAGGGCGAGTAGCCCACCTGGAAGACGGGCGCGATGGACTGGATGGTGTAGCGCGTGCCCAACGTGTGCGGCGCCGAGGTGATGGGCGTGTTCCAGGTGAAGCCGAGCGTGTGCCCATCGGGCCGCGCCTCCACCACCTGCTGCACGCCGATGGTGCCGCTGGCGCCTGGCCGGTTCTCGACGATGATCGGCTGGCCGAGGGAGTTGCCGATGATCTCCTGGAGCGCGCGCGCGAAGATGTCGGTGCCACCGCCGGGATTGACGGGGACGATGATGCGGATCGGCCGTTCGGGGAAGGTCTGCGCGCCTGCCGGACCGGCGAGGCAGGCCAAGAGGGCCAGGAACCAGCGACGCATGGGCGTTCTCCTACAGCGTGAAAGCTTGAGCTTCGCACGAATGCGGGCCGGCGCAAGCTACGGGATTGTCCCATGCCGTGGGAGTCGCATAGTGGCGCTTCATCATGCGGAGGACGCCATGAAACTGATCGACCTGAGCCGCGAGCTGCACCACAAGGCGCAGCGCCTGCCGAACCACCCGACCATCGAGGTCTATCCCTTCAGCACGCATGACGAGAAGCGCGTGGTGGATGGCTATGAATTCTCCTCCGCCACGATGGTGCTGCACATGGGCGATCACGGCGGGACGCATGTGGATGCGCCGGTGCATTTCGACGAGACGCCGGGTGCGTTGACCATTGATCAGATGCCGCTCGAGACCTTTTTCACCGAGGCGCTCTGCCTCGATCTCACGCATGTGCCGGACAAGACGGACATCACCGTGGCCCACCTGGAGGCGGCGGAGAAAGCCTCGGGCGTCAGCATCCAGGCGAAGGACACGGTGCTGCTGTACACCGGCTTCTACAAGCGCGCGGCCGGCACCGAGGGCTACATCACGGATTTCCCGGGGCTGACGAAGGAGAGCGCGACCTGGCTGGGTGCCAAGGGCATCACCGCCTTCGCCGTGGAATCCGTGAGTCCGGGCCGGCCCGGGCGCAACAATTTCGAGGTGCATCATGTCTGCCGCGACATGGGCTTCACGCATTACGAGGGCGTGGTGAACATGGACAAGGTGGTCGGCAAGGGCCGCTTCCGCTTCCTCGCCATGCCGCTCAAGATCCGCGGCGGCACCGGCAGCCCCGTGCGCGCCGTGGCCATCCTGGAAGACTAAGGCCTGGGGTCCGGGGCCTCTCGGCCCCGGCCGCCGGAGGCCCTTTTTCCCTTACGTTCCCACACTCCGCCGCGGCAGCTTCGACAGATCCTGCGCCGCCATCCAGTCCGGGCCGCCATGGGCGACCCAGAGCGACGCCGCCAGCGCCGCGAAGCCCCGATGCGCGATGAGATCCGCCTCGCCGAAGGTGTTGCGAGCGGCATTGGCGCAGATCAGCACGCCCAGATATTCGTCCTGCCAGAGGATGGGCGCGAACATCGAGGAGCCGGCGCGGAAGGTCTGCAGGATCTTCACGAAGCTGGCATGCAGCGCGGTGTCGCGCAGCAGCATCGGCTGGCGGGTTTTGGCGACTTCACCTGGGTGGCCGAGGCGGATGTCCACCAGCTCGTGATACTGCTCGGGCGCGAAGTTCACGGGTGCCGTGATCATGTGGTGCTGCTGGTCAGCCGTGGCCATGAAGGCGACCGCTGCGGCGCCCGTCACCGGGGGCGGCGTCTCGCGGAAGGCGCTGGGACGGAGTGCGGCCGAGGGGTCGCCCAGCAGCGCCGGAATGGCGCGGGTGATGGCGTAGAGCGCCTCCTCCGGGCCGTGCGCCGCGGCGCCCTCGGCCGCGACTCGCGCGAAGCCTGCCGTGTGTTCCATGCTGGTCCTGATCCTTTTCCGCCGGAGACCGACGTTGCTCTGAGGGCAGCATGGCATGGCCCGGGTGCGAGCCCCAGCCCCGGCCTCGCGCTCGGACGTCCATGATGCGGGGATCAGATCAGCCGCGTCAGCGTGGCCAGGAGACGCCCCAGACCTCCTCGATGAAGGCCATCTTGGCGAGTGCCGACCCTTCCACCTTGCGGCGCGTCAGATAGGCGGTGGCGGTGACCATTTCATGCGAGGTTGCGGCCACGCGATGGGGCTGCAGGCGCCGCAGCGCGAAGCCGTAATCGTCCAGCAGGTCGGTGATGTCGCCGAAGAGCTTCTGCTTGCGGTAGAGCGGGTAGAAATGCGCATGCACCTCGATCGCGAGGGCGCGGTCGAGCACATCACCGCAACCGCGCAACACGTCGAACTCCGCCCCCGCTGCCCTGATCCGAAGCAGGTCAGGCTGCGGCAACTGGAGCTGGCGGCTCAGCGTATCGAAGCGCGTCAATGGCACGGTGCCGCTGCCGGTCACCTCATAGCCAGGGGCGGCGGCAAAGGGCTTGAGCCGGCGCATGTCGGGCTCGAGCAGGGAGGTCATCGCCGGGTCGCGCGCGGTGTTCAGCCTGGCCGCCCCATTGCGGTTCGACAGGGTGTTGGCGAGGAGGATGTGCTGGCCCTCCGCCGGCAGTGCGGCGAGGGCGGTGCGCCCCGTCTCCTCGTTTGGCTCGCAGAGAATGACGCGCAGGCTGTCCTGATAGGGGGCCCAGGCCGGGTCGGGCGCGGCACCGGCCTGCAGGATGACAAGGCCATCCCCGGCCGACGGCGTCCAGCGTGGTTCCAGCACGTCGATCCGGAAGTTGCGGAGCGCGAATTGCGGCTGGCCTGTCCCCTCATAGCGCATTCCCGGCTGCGCCAGTGCGAGCTGCAGCATGGGAGCGAAGTTGCGGAACCGCAGATCGAGTTGGACCCAGCCGTCGGAGTCGGTGCTGGAGTTCGCTTCCAGCGTCCCGAGCTCGGCCGGAGGGACCAAGCTCCCATCGCGCCCTACCCGTGCCAGCAGCGTGCGGTCCTGAGCGACCACGCAGAAATCAGCACCGCCACCATCGAGCGGACGCAGTTCCACGCGAAGATGCAGCAGGGACCGCGCCAGATCGGGGTGGTGAAAATCCACCGTCTGATGGCCCCTGCCCGCCCCGTCGGCCAGCACGAAGGTGCCATCCGTCCGCCCAGTCAGGCGCGCCTTCTGGCGTTGCACAAGGAGGTTGGGCTCGAGCGGGATCATCATATTGGTGTCGTCGTCCCTTGGCTTCGGGGGCTCCGCAGCAGCGGCTGCCCAGGCTCTGGTGGCTATGCCGAAACCTGATTGGGCACGCAACCTATCCGGGTGTGTCGGTTGAGAGAAGAATGGCGTGGCTCTTCAGCTTGTCCCGGTTCGGCGTCACGCCGATGCCTGGACTGCCTGGAATTTGTGCTGATCCACGTGCCAGGGGGAGGCTATCTTCCGTGACTTCGCCTGCAATCATCCCATGTGTCAGGCTGACACCCCAATCCACCTCCGCCACGAGCATCGCGAGGTGGAGCACCGCCGCGTTGCCGATGGCGGTTTCGGCAATCTTGCAGGCCAGGGTGGTCCGCATGCCGCCCTCGCGCGCGAGGGCCTCGGCGGAGAGCGTCGGCAGCAGGCCGCCGAGCTTGATGGATTTCAGGCCAAAGCCGGCGGCGATGCCCCGGTAGGCGGGAATGTCGGAAAGCCCGTGCAGCCCCTCATCAATGCAGATCGGGCAGGCTGTCTGCGCGGCCAGCTGGGCGAGGCCAGATGTGTCGTCATCCGGCAGCGGCTGCTCCAGGTAGTCGAGCGTGCCCGGCGGCAGCGCGGCCAGGAAGGCGAGGGCAGTGGGCAGTGTCCAGCCCATGTTCGCATCGCCGGAGAGATGCGCGCCGGGGCCGAGTGCCCCGCGCAGCCGGCGGATCATCGCCGCATCCTCGCGCGGGTCGGCCCGGAGGGCGAGCTTCACCTTGATGTGACGGAAGCCCTGCGCCTGGGCGGCCAGCGCCGCTTCCAGCACCGCGGCCTCGCTGGAACCGCCGATCATCGCGATGCAGGGGGCGGCGTCGCGCTTGCGCTGGCCCAGGAAGTCGCAGAGCGGCAGCCCGGCGCGGCGGGCGGCGAGGTCGAGCAGCGCGCCCTCGGCGGCGCATTTTGCGCCGGTGTTGCCGCGGATGGCGCGGTCCAGCCGGTGCGTGATCTCAGCGGCGGCACCAAAGGGGGCGGCGCGGAGCGCGGGCGCGAGGTAGCGGCGCGCGACCTCCGTCATGCCGGCCAGGACCTCCCCCGTCATGGTGGGCGCCGCGGAGGCCTCACCCCAGCCGGAGCGGCCTTCGGCGTCCTGCGCTTCGATGACCAGCGTCTCGGCATGGGTGATGGTCTCGCTGGCGAGCCTGAGCGGCTGGCGCAACGGGATGCGCAGCGGCCAGACATGCACGGCAGTGAGGGAAAGCGGCCAGGGCGAGGTCATACGGGCAGCCTAGCAACAAAAAACCCGCCGCCCCAACGGAGCGACGGGCCTGAGGAATCCGGCCACAAAGCGGCCGGCGCGCCCAGAGGAACCGTTTGGCCTAGCGCCACCGAGGCGGCGCGAAGCCAAGCGCGCGGAGCGCGCGCCCGGCGCCTGAGGGCATCAAACCGAGTAATACATCTCGAACTCGACCGGGTGCGGCGTGTGCTCGAAGCGATACACTTCGCTCCACTTGAGCTCGATGTAGCTCTCGATCTGGTCCTTCGAGAACACGTCGCCGGCCAGCAGGAAGTCGTGGTCGGCGGCCAGCGCGCCCAGCGCCTCGCGGAGCGAACCACAGACGGTCGGGATGTCCTTCAGCTCTTCGGGCGGCAGGTCGTACAGATCCTTGTCCATCGGGTCGCCCGGGTGGATCTTGTTCTTGATGCCGTCGAGGCCGGCCATCATCATCGCGGCGAAGGCCAGGTAGGGGTTCGCACCCGGATCCGGGAAGCGGACCTCGACGCGCTTGGCCTTCGGGCTGGTCGCGTAGGGGATGCGGCAGGAGGCGGAGCGGTTGCGGGCCGAATAGGCCAGCAGCACGGGGGCCTCGAAGCCCGGGATCAGGCGCTTGTAGCTGTTGGTCAGCGGGTTGGTGAAGGCGTTCAGCGCCTTGGCGTGCTTGATGATACCGCCGATGTAGTAGAGCGCCGTCTCGCTGAGGTCCGCATAGCCATTGCCCGCGAACACCGGCTTGCCATCCTTCCAGATGGACTGGTGCACGTGCATGCCCGAGCCATTGTCGCCATAGATCGGCTTCGGCATGAAGGTGGCCGACTTGCCGTAGCTGTGGGCGACGTTGTGGATCACATACTTGTAGATCTGCATGTGGTCGGCCTGGGTGACCAGCGTGCCGAACTTGGTGCCGAGCTCATGCTGCGACTGCGCCACCTCGTGGTGGTGCTTCTCGCCGGCGACGCCCATCTCGATCATGGTCGAGAGCATCTCGGCGCGCAGATCCACTTCGCTGTCCACCGGATTGACCGGGAAGTAGCCGCCCTTGACGCCCGGGCGGTGGCCCATGTTGCCCTCGGGGAAATCCTTCATCGAGGCGCCGGGGCCTTCGATGCTGTCCAGGCTGAAATGGCCGAAATTGCCACCCGTGCCGAACTTCACATTGTCGAACACGAAGAACTCGGCTTCCGGGCCGAAGAAGGCCGTGTCGCCGATGCCGGTGCTCTTCAGATACTCTTCGGCCTTCTTGGCGGTCGAGCGCGGGTCGCGGTTGTAGCGCTGGCCGGTCGAGGGCTCATAGATGTCGCAGAACAGGATCAGCTGCGGCTTGGCCGAGAAGGGGTCCATGCAGGCCGAGGCCGCATCCGGCATCAGGATCATGTCGGACTCGTTGATCGCCTTCCAGCCGGCGATCGAGGAGCCATCGAACATGATGCCTTCCTCGAAGGTCTCTTCCTCGACGGTGGAGACGTGCTGGGCGGTGTGCTGCCACTTGCCGCGCGGGTCGGTGAAGCGGAAGTCCACATACTCCACGCTGTTCTCCTTGATCATTTCCATGACCTTGGAGACTGCCTCGGGGGAATTCATCGCCATGTCGTCTCTGTCCTGTTGCCTGCGTCCCTAGGGAATTTTCCCCGCGGGCGCGTCCCGCAGGGGCGCCGCATCGCCGGCCAGGGACGCCCCCAGAGCCGGTGTGCGGCGAAACTCAATCGCTCAGACCGCGTCTTCGCCCCGCTCGCCGGTGCGGATGCGGATCACTTCCGCGATGTCGGAGACGAAGATCTTCCCGTCGCCGATGCGGCCGGTGCGGGCGGCGGCCTGGATGGCCTCCACCGCGCGCTCCAGCATGTCATCGGCGCAGATCACCTCGATCTTCACCTTGGGCAGGAAGTCCACGACATATTCGGCGCCGCGATAGAGCTCGGTATGGCCCTTCTGCCGGCCGAAGCCCTTCGCCTCGAGCACGGTCAGGCCCTGGAGGCCGATCTCGTGCAGGGCATCCTTCACCTCGTCGAGCTTGAAGGGCTTGATGATGGCCTCGATCTTTTTCATCGCATCCAACATGTCTGTGCCTGGGCGTATGGCTGGCCCAAGACGTTTCCCGATCGGCTCCCGGCGGCGATGCTTGCCGCTGCCCATAAAGCCGACTGCCTTTTGCACGCGGCGGCCATTGGGCGCAATCGTGCCCGCATGGGGTTCCAGCCGAAAACCCGGCGCCCACAGCCCGAATCAGAGGCAGGCTGCCGCCGATCAAGGCATGGCGCCCCGATCCTTGCGTGGCCAATCCTTGCGTGGTGGGGGGGGCGTCGCCATGCTATGCCGCGAAACGTTTTTCTCCTGATCCAAGGTTGCCGCCGATGAAGCCGATGAACGAGCTGCTCTCCGCCACGGGCACGACGATCTTCACCGTCATGTCCGCACTGGCCGTGCAGCACGGCGCGATCAACCTGGGCCAGGGCTTCCCCGATTATGACGGCCCGCCCGATGTGCTGAAGGCCGCCGCCGATGCCCTCATGGATGGCCGCAACCAATACCCGCCGATGACCGGCGTGCCCGAGCTGCGCCAAGCCGTCGCCGCCGCCAACAAGCGCTTCTACGGCATCGAGGTGGACCCGAATGCCGAGATCGTCGTCACCTCCGGCGCCACGGAAGCCATCACCGCAAGCCTGATGGCGGTGGTGAACCCGGGCGACGAGGTCGTGCTGATCGAGCCGCTCTACGACACCTACGCGCCGACGGTGAAGCTGCTGGGCGCCATCCCGCGCATCGTGCGCCTCAACCCGCCCAAGTGGGAATTGCCGCGCGCCGAGCTGGCCGCCGCCTTCGGCCCCAAGACCAAGGCCATCCTGTTCAACACGCCGATGAACCCGACGGGCAAGGTCTTCACCGCGGCCGAGCTCGCCTTCATCGCCGATCTGGTCACGCGGCACGACTGCTACGCCATCTGCGACGAGGTCTATGAGCACCTGACCTATGATGGCTGGAAGCACATCCCGCTGATGACGCTGCCCGGCATGCGCGAGCGGTGCCTGCGCATCGGCAGCGCGGGCAAGACCTTCAACCTGACGGGCTGGAAGGTCGGCTACGTGACCTGCGACCGGGCACTCCAGCCCAATGTCGCGAAGGCGCACCAGAACCTCACCTTCACCACGCCGCCCAACCTGCAGCGCGCGGTGGCGGTGGGCCTGGCCAAGGATGACGCCTATTTCGCCGCGATCGGCGCCGATCTGGCGGCGCGGCGAGACATCCTGGCGGCGGGGCTGACGGAGCTGGGCTTCCACGTGCTGCCGGCCATGGGCAGCTATTTCGTGACGGCCGATATCCGCTCGATCGGCTTCACCGGCGACGACGTGGCCTTCTGCCGCCAACTGACCGAGGAGGCGAAGGTAACGGCCATTCCGGTCACCGCCTTCTACGCCGGCGAGAATCCGCCCAATCACTGGGCCCGCTTCGCCTTCTGCAAGAATGAGAGCGTCCTGCGCGAGGCGCTGGCGCGGATCGGCGCCTGGATGGCGGCCCGGCAAGGCGCGCAGCGCGTCGCGGGGTAATCATGCCCGGCGGGCGGGTTGACGCCAGCGGCATCGCGGGCCTATCCAGCGCCCCGTGCGGCGGTCGTAGCTCAGGTGGTAGAGCGCCAGGTTGTGGTCTTGGATGTCGCGGGTTCGAGTCCCGTCGATCGCCCCAATTTTCCCGGTTCAGCTGAGTTGCTCGCGCCCATGCGGCGCATGGAAGTCCAATTCAGGCCCCACCGGCAGGATGCCGGTCGGGTTCAGTTGCCGGTGGCTGAGATGGTAGTGGCGGCGGATGTGGTCGAAATCCACGGTCGCCGCGACGCCGTGCCATTGGTACAGCTCCCGCAGCCAGCCCCAGAGATTGGGATGGTCCAGGATGCGCCGGCGGTCGCACCGAAAATGCCCGACATAGACGGAATCGAAGCGGATCAGCGTGGTGAAGAGCCGCCAATCGGCCTCGGTGATGCGATCGCCCAGCAGGTAGCGTGAGCGGCTGAGCCGCGCCTCCAACTCGGCCAGCGTCTCGAAGAGCGGGCCGATGGCGGCGTCATAGGCGGCCTGGCTGCGGGCGAAGCCCGCCTGGTACACGCCATTGTTGACGGCGGCGTAGATGCGCGCGTTCAGCGCGTCAATCTCCGGCCGCAGCGCCTCGGGATAGAAATCGCCGGGGCGGGCGCCGATGCCGTCGAAGGCGGAATTCAGCATGCGGATGATCTCGGCGGATTCATTGTTGACGATCCGCGCGCGTGCCTTGTCCCAGAGCACAGGCACCGTGACGCGCCCGGTATAGCCGGGTTCGGCCGCGCGATAGACGTCGTGCAGATGCGCGGCCCCCAGGATCGGGTCGGCCACCACGCCGGGGCCGGGGTCGAAGCTCCAACCCTGATCGGCCATCAGCCAATGCGCGACGGAGACGGAGATCATCCCCTCCAGCCCCTTGAGCGCGCGGAAGATCAGCGCGCGATGCGCCCAGGGGCAGGCGAGCGAAACATGCAGGTGGTAGCGCCCGGCCTCGGCCGCGAAGCCGCCCTCGCCGCTGGGGCCGGGGCTGCCATCCGGCGTGATCCAGTGCCGGAACTGCGATTCGCGGCGGATGAAGGCGCCGCCCGCGGTGGCGGGCAGCGCGTCTTCCTGGGTCCAGGTGCCGTTCAACAGGAAACCCATGGGCTCACTCCTTCGGCATGGCGGGGGCGTGCGGTTGCAGGAATTGGCTCGCCACGATGCTGCCGATCACCACCGCCATGCCCAGCAGTTGAACCGGCGAAAGCGTCTGGCCCAGCACCAGCCAGCCCAGCACAACGGCGGAGACGGGGCTGAGCAGCCCGAGTGGGGCCACAACGCCCGGGCCCAGCCGGGCGATGCCGCGGAACCAGAGGATATAGGTCCCGGCCGCGCCGATCAGCCCCAAATGGAAGAGCCCCGCGAGGCTGCGCGCGGACAGCGCTGGCAGGTTGGGGTTCCACCAGATCAGCATGGGCAACAGAACGAGGCCGCCCGCGGTGAGCTGCCACGCCGTGAAGGTGAGCGGCGAGACGGGCGGCTGCCATTTGCGGGTCAGCACCGTGCCGGCCGCCATCGCGACGGCCCCGGCCAACCCGGCCGCAATCCCCCACATGTCCAGCGCGGCACCCGGCGCCAGCACCAGCAGCGCCACCCCCAGCATGCCCGCCAGCGCGGCCAGAACGGCAGCGGGCCGGATCGCGCTGCCCAGGACAGGCGCGGCCAGCAGCAGGACAAACAGCGGTTGGATCGCCCCCACCGTCGCGGCCACGCCGCCCGGCAGGCGGTGCGCCGAGATGAAGAGCATCACCCAGAAGAAGGAAAAGTTGAGGATGCCCAGCACCACCGCGCGATGCCACCAGACGCCATGTGGCCATTGCCGCATGAGCAGCAGCAGCAGGATCCCCGCCGGCAGCGCGCGCAACAGGGCGAGCGCCAGCGAATCCCAACCGCCCAGCAGTTCCGTCGTGACCAGGTAGGTGCTGCCCCAGATGGCCGGGGCCAGGGCGGTGAGGGCAAGATCCGTGCTGCGGGGCATGGGCGGTTCCGGTTTATCTTGACATCAAGATAAACCAATCTGTCTTGAGTTCAAGATATCTCGCCGGCAAAAGGGACCGATGGATCATCTCGACCTCGTCCTCGCCCAATGGGCCCGCGAGCGCCCGGACCTCGATGTCGGCCCCATGGGGTTGATCGGCCGCATCTTGCGCCTCTCGCGCCATCTGATGCGTGAGATGGAAGCGACGCTCGCGGGCCACGGCCTCACCTTCGCGAGCTTCGACGTGCTGGCCACGCTGCGCCGCTCGGGCCCGCCCTTCGCCCTCTCCCCGAATGACCTGCTGGGCACGATGATGATCACCTCCGGCACCATGACCCACCGCGTGGACCAGCTGGAGAAGGCCGGGCATGTGCGCCGGCAGCCCAATCCGGCGGATGGCCGCAGCGTGCTGATCGCGCTCACGCCCTCAGGCCGGGCGTTGGTGGATGGCGTGCTGGCCGCGCATGTCGCCACCCAGGCGCGGCTGGTGGCGCATCTCGAGGCGCCGCAGCGCCTGGCGCTCGGGGCGTTGCTCTCGGCCTGGCTCGGCGGGCTTGAGCCAGCGCCGGCCGCGCTTTCCCAGGGCGACTGAAACCCGTCACACCGGGCGGCAAGATCCAAGGAGGAAAACATGTCCCTGCGCAGCCCGCTGAGGGCCGCCTCGCCCCCGCTAAGCCGTGGCCGGCACGCGTCGGCTCTGGCATGCTGGCCGGATCATGAGCATCTCCCAACCGGCGCCGCCCCTGCGCCGCCATCTGCTGCGCCTGGTCATGCTCATGCTGCTGCCCGCCGTGCTGCTCGGCGGCTGGCTCACGGTGGAACTGGCGGCGCGGCTGAAATCCGACACCGAGGCGCTGCTCGCCAGCGGCGCCCTCTCCCGGGCGCTCGCGGTCGAGCGGGAGCTGGAATCGGCCGTCCTGTTGCTCCAGTCGCTCGCGACCTCGCCCCATCTGGATGGGGGGGAGGCCGGATATGCCGCCTTCCACGCCCAGGCGCGGGAGGTGGTGGCCCCGCTCGGCAGCTTCGCGATCTTCGTCCGGAGGGAGGAGCCGCGCCGCCAGCTGGTCAATAGCCGCCTCCCGCTCGGCACCATCTTGCCTGCGATGCTGGAGGACGGCCCTGCGGCCCGCGCCCTGCGGACGGGCCAGCCCGCCTTTCGCGGCCCCATCGTGCTGCCTTTGATCGAGCAGAACCTGGCCAGCGTGGCCGTCCCGGTGCGCCGGGGGGGCGAAGTGGTGGGCGCGCTCTCCATGCCGATCCTGCCATCGCGGCTGGCGGCACTGTTGCGGCAACCCGGCGGGGAGATCGGCTCGGTGAGCTTCATCATCGCCCCGCAGGACGGGCTGGTGGGTGGCCTTGTCTTCGCCGATGGCCGATCGGGCGAATGGACCATCCCGTCCGGTTTTCTCGACCGCCTGGGCAGCGCCCCGCGCGGCATCCTGCGCACCCCCGGCCCGGACGGGCAGCCGATGCTGATGGCCTTCGAGCGCGTGCCCACCAATGACTGGACCGTCATCCTGGCGGCCACCCGCTCCGAGGAGCAGGCGGCGTGGCTGCGCCCGGCCATGAACGCGGCGGCGCTGGCGCTCCTGGTCGTGGTGTTGGTGGCACTCGTCACCATCCGCTTCATCCAGCGCCTGATCAGGCCGCTCTCCGGCCTCACCGGCGATGCCGCGCCCGCCGCGGCGGGCGGCATCCGCGTCGCGGAGTTCGAGGCGCTGGCGGCGGCGGTGGCTGAGGCGCGGAACGCCCCCCTGCGCGAGGCCGAAGCTTCGCGCGAGCTGGTGGCGCAGACCATCGCGCTCGCGCGTGAGGTCGAGGATGACCGGCAATTGCTGCGCTCGGTCATGGAATCCGTCCCCGACGAGATCTTCGTGAAGGATGCGCAGCTGCGCTACGTCATGGTCAACCGCGAGGTCGCGCGGGTGATGGGCCGGCCCGAGGGCTACATCCTGAACCGCACCGATGCGGAACTGCTCGACGCCGACCTCGCCGAGCGGCTGGCCGGGATCGACCGGGAGGTGATGCGCAACGGCGTGATCCACGAATATGAGAGCAGCATGTCCATGCCCGGCCATCCGCGGCAGGAGCGGACCTATTTCGTGGTCAAGGCGCCCTGGCGCGATTCGACCGGCCAGGTGGTGGGCCTGGTGGGCGTGGCGCGCGACGTGACGCGCCGCCGGGCGACGGAGCAGCGGCTGCGCCAATCCGAGGAGGCGATGCGCCGGATCGCGCGCGCGGACACGCTCTCCGCCATGAGCATGGGCGTCGCGCATGAGCTGAACCAGCCGCTGACGGCCGCCGGCAACTTCCTGCGGGCGGGGATGCGCATGCTGCAGGGCGAACAGCCCGACCAGCGGCGCATCGCCGCCGCGCGCGACGCCATGCGGGAGGCGGCGAACCAGGCGCTGCGCGCGGGCGAGATCCTGCGCCGCCTCAGGGATTTCATCGGGCGCGGCGAGACCGAGCAGCAGCTGGTCTCGCTCGGGCCCTTGGTCGCTGATGGTGCGGCGCTGGTCCGTGCCGCCCATGGCGCGGACGCCCCGCCCATCGCGCTCGACCTCTCGGTCTCGGGCTGCCTGGTCATGGCGGACCAGGTCCAGTTGCAACAGGTCTTCGTCAATCTGTTGCGCAATGCCATCGAGGCAACCGAAGGGCTGGCGGAGCGTGGTATCGCCGTCAACCTGCAACGGGAGGGAGGGCGCGCCGTGCTCAGCTTCAGCGATTCCGGTCCAGGCTTGCCGGCCGAGGTGCGCGAGCGCCTGTTCCAGCCCTTCGTCAGCACCAAGGAGCATGGCATGGGCATCGGCCTGTCCATCTGTCGCGCGATCATCGAGGCGCATGGCGGGCGCATCTCCGCCCTGTCCGATGAGGGGCGCGGCACGGTGATCCGCATCGAGCTGCCGCTGAGCGAGGCGGCGCTTGCGGCATGAGCGGGCCGCTCGTGCATGTCGTGGATGATGACGAGGCGGTCCGCCGCTCGCTCGCCATGCTGCTCGATTCCATGAATCTGCGCGCGACCACCTATCCGAGCGCCGAGGCCTTGCTGGCGGTCGCCGGCACGGCCGAGGGGCTGGAGGCCGGCTGCATCCTGGTGGATGTGCGGATGGAGGGGATGGACGGGCTCTCCCTCATCGAGGTGCTGCGCCGCCAGGGCGTGACCCTTCCCGTGGTGGTGGTGACCGGCCATGCCGACGTGCCGCTCGCGGTGCGGGCGATGCGCGCGGGGGCGATGGACTTCGTCGAGAAGCCCTATTCCGAAGAACGCATCCTGGAGGCGGTGGGCAGCGCGCTCACCGCGCTGCGCACGGCCGACCAGCGCCGCGTGCTCGAAATCCAGGCGGAGGCGCAGGTCGCGGCCCTCTCCCCGCGGGAGAGCGAGGTGCTGGCAGCGCTGGTCGCCGGCAAGGCCAACAAGGTGATCGGCTTCGAACTCGGCATCAGCCCGCGCACGGTGGAGGTGCACCGCGCGAACCTGATGGAGAAGCTGGGTGTCCGAAGCCTGCCCGAGGCGGTGCGGATCGGCCTCGCGGCCGGAATCTCGCCCGAGCGCTAGGCCCGCCCGTTCAGGCCGCCGCCGCGAGGCCCGACGCCGCCGCCCGGCTGAGGTCAATGCGGGCCCGCAGCGGCAAATGGTCCGAGGCGAGGCGCGCGAGCGGCGAGCCATGCGCCTCGATCCCCGCCAGCATGTCCCGCGGGTGGGCCAGGATGCGGTCCAGCGCCAGGAAGGGCAGGCGCGAGGGGAAGCTCGGCTCGCCCGGGTCGAGCCGGCCGAACAGCCCCTCGAGCGGCATGAGCGAGGAGGGGATGCCGGGCCGCCACTCGTTCAGATCCCCCATCAGCAGGGTCGGCATCGGGCTGCCATGGCGGATCGCCTCCAGCAGCGCCTCGGCCTGCATGGCGCGGTGACGGCGCAAGAGGCCGAGATGGGTGGCGACCACGCGGATGCGGCCGGCCGGAAGCTGCAACTCGGCCACCAGGGCGCCGCGCGCCTCGGCGCCGGGCAGATGCAGGCGGCGCAGGCGGATCAGCCGGGCCTGGCGCACCAGGATCGCATTGCCGTGCCAGCCATGGCCACCCGGCGTGTCCGAGACGTGCAGCATGGTGAGACCGGTGCGCCGTTCGAGCGCCGCCGCGTTGAGCAGGCCGGTGCGCTGGCCGAAGCGGCGGTCCACCTCCTGCAAGGCCAGCACATCGGCGTCGAGCTCGGCGATGACGGCGGCGATCCGGCCGGGGTCGAAGCGGTTGTCCACGCCCACGCATTTATGGATGTTGTAGGAGGCGACGATCAGGCTGCCATCGTCGCGCGGGGCCGGCGCGACAGGCCCGGGCTTGCGCCCGCGCAGCAGCGCCCCGCCCAGCTTGCGCAGGGCGCCATGCAATTCGAGCGGCAGGGGAGTCCGGTGTGGGCGGGACGGCTTGGTCGGCATGCGGCTTTCTTCGCGGGAACCTTCTCCATATGGGGCGTCGTTCGTGGAGCGAAGTGTTTTCGCCCTCCCTATCGCAGAAGACATTTTGCCGGCCTCAGCCCGCCTCCACCGGAATGGCCCGGCAGGCGGCGGGTGCCACGGCCAGGATCAAGCGCGCACCGGGCTCCGGCAGGGAGGCGTCATGCGGCAGGGCGAGGGAGACGGGCGCCGTGCCCTCCACCAGCACATCCAGCAGGATGGCCGGGCCGCGGTAGCGGTGGCCGAGCACCTGTGCGGCCAGTGTGTTCTCGCCGCAGCCCAGGCTGAGCGCCTCGGGCCGGATCAGCAGGCCATGGGCCGGCGCCACGCGGCGCGGGGCCGCGCAGGCGAGGCGCGTGCCGGCGCGGGTGACGAAGCCGCCGGGCTCCACCCGGCCTTCCAGCCAGAGCGCGCTGCCCAGGAACTCGGCCACGAAGCGGCAGGCCGGCTGCTCATAGACCTCGCGCGGGGTGCCGATCTGGAGCACACGCCCCCCCGCTCCCTCATTGGCCATGATGGCGATGCGATCGGCCAGCGCCATCGCCTCCTCCTGGTCATGGGTCACGATCAGGGTGGTGGTGCCGATGCGGGTCAGGATGTGCCGCAGCTCGGCCTGCAGGGTGTGGCGCAGCTTGGCGTCCAGGTTCGAGAGCGGCTCATCCAGCAGCAGCAGCCGCGGGTTGATGGCCAGCGCGCGGGCCAGCGCGACCCGCTGCTGCTGGCCGCCCGAGAGCTGCGCGGGGCGGCGGGCATCGAGGCCCGAGAGGCGCAAGAGGTCCAGCATCTCGCCCACGCGGCGGGCGCGGTCGGCCGCGGCCATGCCGCGCCGGCGCAGGCCATAGGCGATGTTGTCGGCGACGCTCATATGCGGAAACAGCGCGTAGTCCTGGAAGACCAGGCCGATGTCGCGCTGATGCGGCGGCAGGCGGATCAGGTCACGCCCGGCCAATGTCACGCTGCCGGAATCGGCGCTCTCGAAGCCGGCCACGATCCGCAGGGTGGTCGTCTTGCCGCAGCCCGAGGGGCCAAGCAGCGCCACCACCTCGGCCGCCCCGGCCTCGAGGCTCGCGCCATCGAGTGCCAGGGAGGCGCCGAAGCGGCGCGTCAGGTTCTGGATGTCCAGCATCAGCCGCGTGTTCCCACATCGCCCGCCAGCCGCTCGATGCCGATGGTGCGGTCCAGCAGCACCAGCAGAACCAGCGTGGCCGCGAGGAACACGGTGGAGACGGCGGCGATGGTCAGGTTCAGGTTGGCCCGCATCTCGGCCACCAGCGCGATGGGCAGCGTCTGGGTGAAGGCGTCGGAGAGAAAGAGGCTCACGGCCACCTCATCGAAGGAGAGAACGAAGGCCATGGCGGCCCCAGCCACGATGCCGCTGCGCGCGGCGGGCACCGCCACATCCCAGAGTGCGCGCGCCTCGCTGGCGCCGAGGGAGATGGCGGCCTCGATCTGGCTGCGCTTCACGCCGATCAGGCTGGCCAGCACGGCGCGCAGCGTGAAGGGCAGGGTGATGACCACATGCCCCATGACCAGCCGCGTGAAGGGATCGAAGATGCCGAGCCTGGCCGTGAACACCAGCAGAGAGAAGCCGATGACGACGGTGGGCACGAATTTCGGCGAGAGGAACACCGCCTCCAGCGTCTCGCGTCCTGCCAGCCGCGGGTCCATCAATGCCAGCGCGCCCATGGTGCCGAGCGTGGTGGCGATGGCGGCCGCGACCAGGCCCAGTTGGAGGCTGATGAACAGGCCATCCATGTAGGTCGGGTTGGTGGCGAAGGCGCGATACCAGCGCAGGGAAAACTCGCGCGGCGGGAAGGCGCCGAGGAAGCTGCGGTCGTCGAAGGAGAGCAGGCAGGCGACCAGCAGGGGAACCAGCAGGAAGAGCACGCCGGCCAGCACCGCGCCCCGCGCCAGCAGGCGAGCCGCGAGATCGAGCGCCATCCTCATCGCGGGATCAACCGCCGCGCCACCGCACTCAGCCCGTACACCACGAGGAAGGCCAGGATCAGCATGGTGATGCCGATGGCGGCCCCCGAGGGGTAGTTCCCGATATCGGCGAAGCGCGTGTACATCAGGCTCGTGGTGAAGACGACGACCCCGCGCCCCAGCACCAGCGGCGCCACGAAATTGCTGATGCACATGGCGAGTGCCACCAGGAAGGCCGAGACGAGGCCGGGTGCCGCCAGCGGCAGCAGGATGCTCACCACCGCATCGCTGCGGGTGGCGCCGAGCGAGGCCGCGGCCTCCTCCAGCCGTGGGCTCAGGGCGCGAAACGTGCCGACCAGCATGAGGGCGACGACCGGCAGCGTGAAATGCAGCAGCCCGATGCCCACCAGCACCTCGGCATAGCGCGGGTGGCGGGGCGCGAAGCCCAGCAGCGCGCCCAGCGGCGCCAGCGGCCCGAGGCTGCCCCAGGCCATCTCGATGGCGTAGAGCCGCGCGATCAGGCTCATCACGAGCAGGCCCACCAGCAGCGCCAGCAGGAATTTCCGGATGGCCGCGCGCGGGCTGCGCACGGCCGCAAAGGCGAGCGGCGCGCCCAGCAGCACACTGAGCGTGGAGACGATCAGCCCGATGCGGAAGGTCTCCCAGAAGTAAAAGAGATAGGCCGGCTGCAACAGCTCGCGGTAATGCGCGAGCGTCCAGCCCTCGCCCGGGCGCATGCTGCCGGGCACGAAGGGCTTGAGGCTCTCGAGCGCCAGCAGCGCCACCGGCCCGCCCATCAGCACAGCCAGAAGCAACAGCCCCGGCAGGATCAGCCAGAGCGCGAGGCGTGACGTCACCCGCGCCGGACCAGCGGCGTGATCTCCGTCTCCCAGCGCCGCGTCCAGGCATCCACCTGGCTCGACATGTAGGCGTAGTCGGGGATGTAGGCGAAGCGCTCGATCTCGTCCGGCTTGTAGAAGATGTCGGCGATCGCGGGTGCGGGCGTGGAATTGATGTTGGTGGGGCCGGAACCGAGCGGCATGTTGTAGCGCGTGTTGATGGTCGCGGTGGCGAAGTGGTTCGCGAAGCGCTTGGCGGCGGCCACGCGGTTCGCGTTCTCGCCCTTCATGACGGCGAAGCCCTCATTGAACAGGAAGCCCTTGTTGTCGGGCAGGCGCGTCAGCAGGCGGCAGGGGAAGCGATCGCGCACGGCCTGCCAGCCGCCCGTGTTCCAGAAGGCGACGGAGAGGTCACCGGCGCTCATCGCGTTGATCATCTCGGAGTTGTTGGCGACGACGCGGCCGATCTGCCCGCGCTCGGCCAATTCCTTCAGGAATTGCCAGCCCGGCTCGATGTTGCGCTCATTGCCGCCGCGCTGCATGGCGAGGCTGACCATCAACAGGCCCGAGAGATTCACCGGCACGGGCACGCAGAGCTTGCCGCGGAAGCGGGGTTCCAGAAGCTGCTCGATACTCTCGATGGGCGGGCCGGTGACGAGGTCGGTGCGGTAGCCCCAGAAGGCGCCGGCGGTGGAAAGCGGCACCGTCATCTTCTGGCCCTGCGCGTTCTTCTTGAAGAAGGCGTCGGGGATTTCGCGGAGTGCGGGCATCTCCGTCTCGCTGACGGGTTCCATCCAGCCCGCTTCCATCATCGCGGCGAAGACCGGGTCCCAGGCGGCGATGAGGTTCTGCGGCACGCGCGGCCAGAGCGGGCGCAAGCGGCCCACCACGGCCATGGCGCCGCCCGCATGCAGCTCCCACTGGATGCGATCGCCCGTCGCGCGCATCCACTCCTCGCCGATCGGGCGGCAGACCTCGATCCACTGCGCGCCCCACATGACGACGAGCAATTGCTCGCCGCGCGGCTGGGCGAAGACCGGTCCCGCGCCGGCCATCCCGGCAAGGCCCCCCAGCACGGCACGGCGGTTGACGGCGGGCGAGGCGATGATTCGGGCCATGGTGGTCTCCATGAGGGTTCCGCGGCACGGGGGATGCATGGGGCATGCCAGGAACCGGGAGAGACCTTCATGCAGCCTGACCTCATTCTCACGGATGCCATGCTCGTCACCCATGGCGAGACGCCGATCCCCCAGGCCTTCCTGGCGATGGCCGGCGGCAAGATCCTGGATTGCGGCCCGATGGAGCGGCTGCCGGCGAGCGACGCGCCGAAGCTGAGCCTGCCCGGCCGGCTGCTGACGCCGGGTCTGATCAACATCCACACCCATGCCGTGCTCTCGCTCATGCGCGGCATCGCGGTGGATATGGGCTTCGCGCCCGCCTACACGCCCGGCGTCCCGCATGGCCATGAGATCAACGCGGAGGAGGCCGTGGCACTGGCCCGGCTGGGGGCCATGGAGTCCATGCTGATGGGCTCCACCGTCATGGTGGACAGCTATGTGCATGGCGAGGTGACGCTCCCCGCCATCGCCGATCTCGGCTTGCGCGTCTGGGCCTGCGGACGGCTGCATGATGTCGATTTTTCGCGCGTGCATCTCGCGGACTGGCGCCACGTCCCGGAGATCGGCGCGCATCGCCTGGCCGAGGTGGAAGCATTGATTGCCCAGTTCCATGGCAGCCATGGGGGCAGGGCGCATGTCATCGTGGCACCACATGCGCCCGACACCTGCTCGGCCGGATTGCTGCGCCGCGCGGCCGATCTGGCGCGCGATGCGAAGCTGCTGACGACGACGCATCTCTCGCAATCCCAATTGGAGAACGCAGAAATCCAGCGGCGCGACGGTTGTACCCCCACGCAGCTCCTGGAGCGCTGCGGCCTGCTGGATGACCGGCTGATCGCGGCGCATTGCATCCACATGTCGCCCGATGACATCGCGCGCTTCGGTGCCGCCGGCGCCACGGTCGCGCATGTGCCGAAGGGGAATGCGACGGGCGGCGCCATTGCCAATACGCCGGCCCTGCGCGCGGCGGGTGCGCGCATCGCGCTCGGCACCGACAACCTCACCCAGGACATGGCCGAGCAGATGCGCTGGGCGCTGGCGACGGCGCGGATCCGTGTGGGCTCGGTGGGCGATGGCTGGCAGCCTGAGGATGCGTTTGCGATGGCGACGGTCAACGGCGCGGCGGCACTCGGCAAGTCGGGCCGGCTTGGGCAATTGGCGCCGGGCTTCGCCGCCGATGTCGTGGCCTGGGATTTCCGCCGCGCGCATCTGACCCCGCTGCTCGATCCGCTGGGCACGCTGGTGCATGACGCCAATGGCCGCGATGTGGAGCATGTCTGGATCGGTGGGCGCCAGGTGGTGGATGCGGGCCGGCCCACCCAGACCGATGAAGCCGCCGTGCGCGGCGCAGCGCAGTCCGCCGCCGAGGGACTCTGGCAGCGTGCGCGTGACATGATGGCGGCATGAGCATCCCCTTCCGCCTCGTCGAGAATCTTCGCACCCCCGGCTACCTGCCCTTCTATCTCGGCCTGCATGGCGGGTTCTGGGCGCGGGAGGGGCTGGATGTGCAGATCATCACCGCGCCCGCAACCTCCGAGACGCCGAAGCTGCTGCTCTCCGGCCAGGCCGATGCCGCCTGGGGCGGGCCGATGCGCGTCATGATGTATCACGATGCCGATCCGGAGTGCCCGCTGGTCTGTTTCGCGCAGGCCGTCTCGCGCGATCCCTTCATGCTGGTCGGGCGCAGGCCCAACCCCGCCTTCCGCTTTGCCGATCTGGCCGGCCTCACCGTCGGAGTCGCGACCGATGTGCCAACCCCCTGGATGACCTTCCAGGATGATCTCCGCCGCGCCGGCTTCGACCCGGCCGCGCTCCTCCGCGCGCCCGACCTGCCGATGGCGCGGAACGCCGCGTCCTTCGCGGCCGGCGCGATGGATGTGGTGCAGCTCTTCGAGCCCTATGCTGACCAGCTGGTGCAATCGGGCGCGGGGCATGTCTGGCACCGCTTCAGCGACCGCGGCGATATCGGCTACACCACGCTGGTCGCGACACGCGCGACGCTGGCCGAGAAGCGCCCCGCCCTGATCCGCCTGGTGCGCGGCCTGGCCGCCGCGCAGGAGGCACTCGCACAGGCCAGCGGCGCGGAGCTGGCCGAGGCGCTCTCCGGCTTCTTCCCCGAGCAGCCCCGCGCGCAGCTGGAACGGATCGCGCTCGCCTATCGCGCGGCGGGGCTTTGGGCGACCACGCCCGACCTGCCGCCCAGCGCCTTTGTGCGCCTGAAGGCTGCGCTGCTTTCGGGTGGCCTCATCGCCCGCGATATTCCCTATGACGCGGTGGTGGATGCGGCATTATCCTCGCGTCATCCCAGCTGAGGGGCCACGCCCATGAATGTCAGCCTGCCCGCCATCCCCACCATCAACCTCGGCCGGTTCCTGCGCGGCAGCGCCGAGGAGCGCGCCGAGATCGCGGCCACCGTCGCCGAGACCTGCCGGCGCGTCGGCTTCCTCATCATCAGCGGCCACTCGCTGGACCAGGATTTCTTCGACCGCGTGGTGCGCGAGAGCTTCGCCTTCTACGACCAGCCGCGCGAGCTGAAGGACCGCTTCCACCCGACGGGGCCCGCGAAGCAGCGCGGTTATCACGGCATGGCCACGCGCGGCCTGGGCCGCACCCTCGGCCAGGACGCGCCGCTCGATCTGCGCGAGAGCTACTTCCTCGGCCCGGTGGATGATCACCGCGCGCATTTCGCAGCCATCCCCGAGGCCGCGACCTCCTACGCGCCGAACATCCTGCCCGACAGCCCGGCCGGATTCGGCGACACGCTGGTCGCGCTGTATCGCAGCTTCGAGCAGGTGGCGGCCGATATGTACCGCCTCTTCGCCGTCTCCCTCGGCCTGCCGGAGGGGTATTTCGATGGCATGATCCGGCGGCATTTTTCCATCCTCGCCGCGCATCACTACCCGCCGCTGGCCGAGCCGCCCGAGCCCGGGCAATTGCGCACCGGCGCGCATACGGATTTCGGCGCGATGACCATCCTCGCCATGACCGAGGCGCAGGGTGGCCTGGAGGCGCGGCTGCCGGATGGCAGCTGGGCGCCGGTGCAGGCGAAGCGCGGCGAGTTGGTGATCAACCTCGGCGACATGATGCAGCGCTGGACCAATGACGCATGGGCCTCGACGCTGCATCGCGTGGTGAATCCCCCGGGGCTGGCGATGGCCTCTTCGCGGCGGCTTTCGGTCGGCTTCTTCGTGCACCCGGATTACGACGCGGCGATCAGCGCGATCCCGACCTGCGGGGCGCCGAAATATCCGACGATTACGGCGGGCGAGCATATCGCGGCCAAGATCGCGCGCAGTCACAAAGGGTAAAAGGGGCCTCCGGCGGCTGGGGCCATTGGCCCCAGACCCCATCCCTGGAGCCGCCCCAAACGAAAGGGGTCTGGGGCCCCAATCCCGAAACATGGGGCCCCAGCCGCCGGAGGCCCTTTTTCTCTAATCCGGCTTGATATTCCCCGTCCGGATTACCCCACCCCAGCGCGCCCGGTCCTCCGCGATAAAGGCGCCGAAGGCCGCGGGCGTCATGGGCAGCGGGTCGGCGCCCTGGCCGGCCAGGCGTTCGCGCAGGGCGGGCTGGGCCAGCACGCGGTTCACCTCGGCATTCATCCGCTCGATGATGGGAGCCGGCGTGCCGCTGGCCGCGGCCATGCCATACCAGCCCACCGCCTCGTAACCCGGCACGCCGGATTCCGCCACGGTTGGCACATCGGGCAGGGCCGGGTGGCGCTGCTTCGTCGTCACCGCGACGGCGCGCAGGCGGCCCTCGCGGATGTGGCCGAGCGTCGCGGGCAGCGTGTCGCAGATGAACTGCACCCGGCCCGCGATGGTGTCGGTGATGGAGGGACCGCTGCCGCGATAGGGCACGTGCAACGCCTCCAGCCGCGCCATCTGCAGCAGCAATTCGACGAAGAGATGCGTGGCCGAGCCGGTGCCGCCGGATGCGTAGGAGAGCCGCCCCGGCTGCGCGCGGATCAGCGCGATCAGCTCGGCGAGGTTGTTCGCGGGCACCGAGGGGTGGACGGCGAAGACCGAGGCGACGCCTGCGACCATCGCGACGGGCGCGAGGTCCCGCGCCGGGTCGAAATTGAGGCGCACGAGTTCCGGCGTGATGGAGAAAGGCCCGGTGCTGGCCATCAGCCAAGTGTAGCCGTCCGGTGTGGCGCGGGCGACGAATTCGCTGCCCACGGTGCCGCCCACGCCGCTGCGGTTCTCGACGGTGACGGGCTGGCCGAGTGGGGTGCGCATCTCATCGGCCATCAGCCGCGTCAGCAGGTCGGCGGCGCCGCCGGGCGGGAAGGGGGAGACGAAGCGCATGGGCCGGTTAGGCCAATCGCCCGTTTGCGCGCGGGCGGTGGCAAACGGCAGGGCGCCCGTGAGCGGCAATGTGGCGAGGGCAAGCTGGCGGCGACGGATCATGGGGCATCTCCAGGCTGAAGCCGGCGATCCGGTTCATGGATCGTCCATGTGACATGACGGATCGGCCTGCCTGGTTTCAATCGGCTTCTCGGCCTGCCGGGCGCCTGCCTGGCACGTCCTGCCCGTATGCCGTCCAACTGGCCGCCTGCCTGCCTGGATTTCCGCCACACGGCGCTGCTGCCGAAAACGGTTGAATTCGGGGGGCCGCCTCTGCCAGCCTCCCTCTCAAGAATAATCCTGGGAGGAATTTCATGCGCCTGACCCGCCGCGGCTTCGGCCTGTCCACCGCCTTGCTGGCCGCGCCCAGCATCGCTCGCGCCCAATCCGGAGCGATCCGCCTCGTCGTCGGCTTTCCGGCCGGCGGCGGCGTGGATTCCATCGCGCGCCCCGTGGCCGCGCGCTGGCAGGAGCGCCTCGGCCAGCCCGTCGTGATCGACAACCGCCCGGGCAACAACGGCAACATCGCCATGGATTTCGTGGCGAAGGGCGTGGCGGACGGGACGCAGCTCTTCCAGGGCAATGTCGGCAACCTCGCTATGACACATGCGCTGTTCCCCAATCTGCCCTTCGATACCAGCCGCGATTTCCGTGGGGTCGGGCAGCTCACGCTGGGGCCGCTGGTCTTCGCGGTGAACCAGGATTCGCCGATCCGCTCCATGCAGGACCTGGTCGCCGCCGCCAAGGCGCGGCCGGGCGCGCTGAATTTCGGCTCGGGCGGCTCGGGCGGTGTGCCGCATCTGGCCTTCGAGGTCTGGAAGCGCGCAGCGGGCGTGGACATCGTGCATGTCCCCTATCGCGGCTCGGCCCCCGCCCTGCAGGACCTGTTGGGCGGGCGCATCCAGCTCATGGTGGATGGCTATTCGCTGATGCGCGGCGCGCATGAGGGGGGGCGCGTGCGCGTCATCGGCATCACCTCGGCCGATCGCCACCCGCAGTTGCCCGATGTGCCCACGGTGAAGGAAAGCGGGCTCGACTGGGTCTTCACCTCCTGGCAGGCCATCGTCTGTCCGACGGCGACGCCCGCCGCCGTGCGGCAGCGGCTGGAGGACCAGCTGGCGCGCAGTTTCCGTGAAAGTGATTTGCCGACGGTGCTGACCGGCCTCGGCACCTTCCCGCGCTTCGCGCCGGGGGCCGAGGTGGACCGGCTGATCCGCGAGGATCGCGCCCTTTGGACGAGCGTGGTGCGAGAGGCGAATATCAGCGCGGAATGAATTCCCCGGCCGCGCGGCGCTCGCCCTGCCGGCGATGCTCCTGGCGCGGCGCGCCGCGGCGCAGGAATTCCCCAACCGCCCGGTCCGCATGGTGATCGGCTTCCCGCCGGGCGGCGGCGTGGACATCGTGGCGCGGCTCATCGCGCCCCGCCTCGGCGAGGCGCTGGGCCAGCCCTTCCTGGTGGAAAGCCGCGCGGGCGCCAGTGGCAACATCGCCATGGACGCCGTGCATCAGAGCCCGCCCGACGGCTACACCCTGTTCTACGGCAATGTCGGCAACCTCGCCGTGACGAACGCGCTCTACCGCAACCTCAGCTTCGACACGGGCCGGGACTTCATCCCCATCGGCCAGACGATGGAGAGCTTCTCGGTCATCGCGGTGAATGCCGAATTGCCGATTCGCACCCTGGCCGAGCTGATGGCCTATGCGCGCGCCCATCCGGGGCGGCTGAACGGGGCTTCGGCGGGCGCGGGCGGGCCCACGCACCTGGCGCTGGAACTCTTCTAGCGGCAATTCAGCCTCGACATCGTGCATGTGCCCTATCGCGGCTCGGCGCCGGCCATCGTGGATCTCGCGGGTGGGCGGGTGCAGATGATCATTGACGGCTATTCGCTGATGCGCGCGGCGGTGGAGACGGGGCGCGTGCGGGTGCTGGCGGTGGCGGCGGCGCGGTGCGAGGCGCTGCTGCCGGATATTCCCACCACCGCGGAAGCCGGCGCGCCCGGCTTCGAGGCCGGGAGCTGGCACATGCTGACAGCCCCGCGCGGCACGCCTCAGCCGGTGCTGGACCGTGTCGAGGCCGCCCTTGGGCGAGCGCTGGCCGAGCCCGCGCTGATCGCGGCGATGGCGCAGCAGGGTGTGGCGGCGCGCTTCCGCAATCAGCGCGACGCCGCCGCCTTCTTCGCGGCCGAGCGCGAGCGCTGGACCCGCGTGATCCGCGAGGGGAACATCACCGCGGATTAGGCGCCGACGGCGACCCGTTGCAGCAGCGGCAGCGTCTCGGCTGCGATCTCCGGCAAGGCGTCCAGATGCGGCGTCACATCCTGGCCGGCGCGGATGGCGCGCTGCAGCCGGTCAATGCCGTTGGTCAGCCGCTCCGCCCCCAGGCTGCGGGCGGGTTCCATCACGAGGTGGGCGGCCTGGCGCATGCGCGTCACGTCGCGCGCGATGCGCGGCTCGGCCAGCACGGCGCAGCCCTCGCGGATCTCCTCCACCATGTCCTGCATGGCGTGCGATGCGAGGGCGCCGAGATCGGCGAGCGAGCGGCGCAGCGTCGCCTCGTTGACCAGTGGCGGTTCCTCGGGGGTCATGGCGGGCAGGGCGGCGCGCCAGGAATGGCCGGCGACAAGGTCCTGCATGGCGGCGAGCAGCGCGTCGCGGTCGATCGGCTTGGCCAGGTGGCCATCCATGCCGGCTTCGTAGCAGGCCGAGATTTCCTCCGGCAGGGTCGAGGCCGTGACACCCAGGATGGGAATGGCGCCCTTGGGTGCCGGCAGGGTGCGGATGCGGCGGGTGGCTTCCAGCCCGTCCATGCCGGGCATATGGACGTCCATCAGCACGATGTCGAAGGCCTGGCGCTCGACCGCGGCCACGGCGGCGGAGCCATTGCTGACGAATTCGACGCGATGCCCCGCCGGCGCCAGCAGCGCCTGCACCACCAGGCGGTTGGGCGCCAGGTCATCGGCCACCAGGACCAGCAGGCCCGGGAGGTTGGGGTCGGGCGGTGCCGGGGGCGGCATGGGCTCGGGCATCGGCCGGCCGGCCAGCGTCCGCAGCGGCAATTCGAGCCAGAACAGCGCGCCCGAGCCGGCTTCGCTGTCGCAGCCAATCGCGCCGCCCATCGCGGCGGCAAGCCGCGCGGTGATCGCGAGGCCAAGGCCGGTGCCCAGCCCCTCGCTCTCGCCATGCGGCGAGATCTGCGTGAAGTCGCGGAACAGGAGGTGGCGCTTGTCCGGCGGTACGCCGGGGCCGCAATCCTGCACCTCGATGCGCAGGCCCTGCTGCTGGCGCGCCAGGGGGCGCACGCGCAAATCCACGCGGCCGCCATCGGGGGTGAACTTCACCGCGTTGGAGAGCAGGTTCAGCAGCATCTGCCGCAGGCGCATCGCATCCGCCTCCACCATCTCCGGCATGGCGGGCGAGAGATCGAGCGAGAGGCGCAGGCGCTTGCGGTCCACATCGGGAGCCATGAGGCCGGCGCAGGCCTCGAACAGCGGCCGGAGCGCGACGGGCCTGAGGTCGAGGTCGAGCTGCCCGGCCTCGATCTTCGTGAGGTCCAGCAGGCGGTTCACCAGCTCGCGCAGATGGCCGCCGGCATCGTGCAGCAGGCGGAGCTGGTCACGCTGGGTGGCGCCCAGGTTGTTGTCCTGCATCAGCGCCTGGGCGAAGCCCAGCATGGAGTTCAAGGGTGTGCGCAGCTCATGCGACATGCGGGCGAGGAACATGCCCTTGGCCACATCCTCGGCATGGGCGGCGTCACGCGCGCGGGCCAGCTCCTCATTGGCGCGCTTGAGTTCGGTGATGTCGGTGCGGATGCCGATGGTGCCGCCATCGGGCGTCATGCGCTCGGTGATCAGGATCCAGCGGCCATCAGGCAGCAGGGATTCGAGCGGCGCGCCCTTCGAGCGGCGCCAGCGCACCATCTCGTCAATCGCCGCCTCGATGTCGCCGGTCAGTTGCGGGAACTGCCCGCGCAGCGCGCCCTCGCGCATGATATCGCGGAAGGAGGCGCCCTCGCGGATGAAGGGGGCGGAGAGGGCGTACATCTCCCGGAAGCGCTGGTTGCAGATCACCAGCCGGTCATCCGGGCCGAACAGCACGAAGCCGTCGCTCATGCTGTCGAGTGCGTTCGCCAGCGTGGTGCGCCAGCGGTCGCGGTCACCTTCGCTGCGCTCGCGCTGGCGCAGCATGATGGAGAGCAGGCCGGCCAGCGTGATGATGAGCAGGCCGAAGGCGGCCGAGAACAGGATGGCGGGCCAGCGGTCAGACGACCAGGCGACCAGCGCCGCCTCGCGCGTCATCGTCACGCGGATGGTGAGGTTGCCGTAAAGGGTGGGGCGGGTCAGGGCCAGCACGGGCGGCTCCGCCGTCGGGTCGGGGCGCGTGGCGATCAGCCCTTCGTCATGCGGCAGGGCGGCCAGCAGCAGGCCGTCATTGCGCATGAGGGTGATGCGCAGCCCCGGCGCATCGCCGCCCGAGGCAAGAAGCTGGCTGAGATTGGCGAGCGGGATCTCGGCCATGGCGGTGGCGTTGGGCAGGCCCGCGATGTTCACCGGATGCGCGAAGAACAGCCCCCATTCGCGTGAGGCGGGGTTGCGGATGGGCCCGCCGATGCGCAACCCGCCCTCATGCAGGCCGGATTCGTTGAAGCTGGGCCCTGTCGGGCCCGGGAGGCGGCGGCGGCGATAGACGCTGAGCGCGGTGGCGACGGCCTGGCCCGTCGAGTCGAGCACCAGGATGTCCCGGTAGATCAGGTTCTGGTTGTTGAGTTCCTGCAGCACCTCGCTCGCGCGGTTGGCGTCGAAGCGGCCGTCGCGGGCGGGGCCGAGGATGACCGGCAGGCCGAAGAGCAGGGATTCGACCTGGGTGAAATGGCGGTTGATGTTGGCTTCGACGGCGCGGGCGATGCGCTCCACCGTCTGCTTCGCCTGGGCCAGGGCCTCCTGCCGGCCGCGCTCGATCATCAGGCCGGTGGCCAATGCCTGCACGAGCAGGATGGCCATGGCGGTACCAAGGACGCTGCGGCGGAGGGAGCGGGTCAAGGACGCGTCAGGCCGGTCACGGTCGTCCGTTCCGCGGCGGGGCCCAGCGCCGGCCGGGCTGCGGGGCCATGCGTCGCATGATCACCGACCGCGCGCCGTCTCGCCACGGGTGGAGTTTGCAGTCACATCAAATGCCCTGGTATTTAGATTTGTCTCTAGTCGTGAAAGTTATCTGCCCTGATGTGATTCGACAACGAAAGAAGCCCCGATTCAAATGTTTGTGGGAAGGTGTTGCGCCAGAGACTCAGCGTCTCAAAAGCCTTCCCGGCCGAGGGCGTCCAGCGCCTGGCCAAAGCCGCGCGTCGAGAAGGGCAGAGCCACTTCACCCCCGAGCGCGTCGCGGTATTCCAGGCGGCCCTGGGCCTCGCGCCCGCGCAGCCGTGTGAGCTGGGCCGCGCTCACATCGGTCTCCGCCACACAGCCGCGCGGGCCACAGGCGCGCAGTGTGACGGGGATGGCGGCGCCGCGATCGGGCAGCTGGATCAGCATGGGGGCGGCCACGGTCACGTTGGCCGGGATGAGCACGAGCAGCCGCATGGGGTCGCCCCGCTGCGCCCGGCCAAAGGCAAACTGCGCGACGGGCTGGCGGCGCTGGTCCTGCAGCGATTGCAGGATCTCGCAGCCGCGCGGCCCCGCGGGGCGGGTTTCGCAGCGCAGCACCCAATCGCCGAAGCTCGCATTGGTGACGTTGGGTGGCGTGGCCGGCGGCTGCGCCTGTCCTTGGGCCGGCGCGGGCAGCGCCAGCGCCGCGGCGGCCAGCACCAGTATCCAGACCCGCATCGCTCGCTCCAACCCCGTTATCCCCCCGGGTATAGTCGAGCCCCGCCCACGGCGCGATGCAGGCAAATGTGACGAATGCCCACAAGGCGCGCCGGGCCCTCTTGGACAAGCGCGCAACGGGTGGTAAGGCCTCCCGCGTCGGAGCGTAGCGCAGTCTGGTAGCGCACCAGTCTGGGGGACTGGGGGTCGTGGGTTCGAATCCCGCCGCTCCGACCATCGCGGCCCGCCCCCGAGCATCCCCCTGCCTTCCGCGGAGAGCCGCACTTGGACCAGAGCACCCCCGAAGCCCTCAAGACGGATGCCGGCCATGAAGCCGCCCGCCGCCGCAGCTTCGCGATCATCGCCCACCCCGATGCCGGCAAGACCACGCTGACCGAGAAGCTGCTGCTCAAGGGCGGCGCCATCCAGCTGGCCGGCCAGGTGCGCGCCAAGGGCAATCGCCGCTCCACCCGCTCCGACTGGATGAGCATCGAGCAGGATCGCGGCATTTCCGTTGCCACCTCGGTGATGACCTTCGAGCGCGACGGCCTGATCTTCAACCTGCTGGACACGCCGGGCCACGAGGATTTTTCCGAAGATACCTACCGCACCCTCACGGCGGTGGACGCCGCCGTGATGGTTCTCGACGCGGCCAAGGGCATTGAGGCGCAGACCCTCAAGCTGTTTGAAGTCTGCCGCCTGCGCGACATTCCCATCATCACCTTCATCAACAAGATGGACCGCGAGGGGCGGGACCCGCTGGAGCTACTGGACGAGATCGAGAAGACGCTCGCGCTCGACGTCTCGCCCGCCGCCTGGCCGGTGGGGCAGGGGCGGGATCTGCTCGGCGTCTATGATCTGCTGGACCCCGCGCTGCGCCTGCTGGACACGGCCGATGGCAGCCACATCCCACTCTCGGGCCTCGAAGACCCGGCGCTGGAGAAGCTGGTGCCGCCGGCGCTTCTCTCCGACCTGCGGGACCAGGCGGGCCTCGTCACCGGCGGCTATCCGGAATTCGACGAGGAAGCCTTCCTGCAAGGCACGATGACGCCGGTCTTCTTCGGCAGCGCGCTGCGCGATTTCGGCGTGGGCCATCTGTTGGACGGCCTGGCGCGCCTCGCCCCGCCGCCCCGCCCCCGTGCGGCCGATGCGCGGATGGTGGCCCCGGGCGAGGGCAAGCTGACCGGCTTCGTCTTCAAGGTGCAGGCCAATATGGACCCGCAGCACCGTGACCGCGTGGCCTTTTTCCGCATCTGCTCCGGCCGGTTGCAGAAGGGCGCGCGGCTGCTCCAGGTCCGCACGGGCAAGCAGGTGCCGGTCAATGCGCCGCTCTTCTTCTTCGCCAAGGACCGCCAGGTGGCGGAAGAGGCCTGGCCGGGCGATGTGGTGGGCATCGCGAACCACGGCACGCTGCGCATCGGCGACACGCTGACCGAGGGCGAGCCGATCAATTTCCGCGGCGTCCCCTCCTTCTCGCCCGAGCATCTGCGCCGCGTGCGCCTCGATGACCCGATGCTGGCCAAGAAGCTGAACAAGGCGCTGGAACAACTCGCCGATGAGGGCGTGGTGCAGATCTTCCGGCCGCTGGATGGCTCGCCGCCCGTGATCGGCGTGGTGGGGCTGCTGCAGATTGACGTGCTGCAAAGCCGGCTCAAGGTGGAATATGGCGTGCCGGCGGGCTTCGAGCACACGCAGTGGGAATATCTCCGCTGGGTGACCTCGGAGGATCGCGACGCCGTCTCGCGCTTCTGCCAGTTCAACCGCAGCGAATTGGCCGAGGATCATGATGGTGCGCTGGTGGCGCTGTTCACCTCGGACTGGCGGCGCAAGCGCGCGGAGGAGGAGTGGAAGATGCTGAGCTTCCACGCGCTGCGGGAGCAGCACGCGCTGCCAGAAAAGAAGTAGCAGGGCGCTGCCCGGCACCCGCCGGGGCCGGAAGGCCCCGGCCCCCTCGAATGGGAGAACGCCATGCTGACGGTGCATCATCTCGGCAAGTCGCAGTCGGAGCGCATTGTCTGGCTTTGCGAGGAGCTGGGCCTTTCCTACACGCTGACGCATCACACGCGCGATGCGGGGACCATGCTCTCGCCGCCGTCTCTCAAAGCGCTGCATCCGCTGGGCGCGGCGCCCGTCATCACCGATGGCGAGATCACCCTCGCGGAATCAGGAGCCATCACCGACTACATCCTGGCGCGATACGGCCAGGGGCGGCTCGCCCTGCCGCCGGAGCATCCGGATTTCGCTTTGTTTCTCTACTGGTTGCACTTCGCCAATGGTACGCTGCAACCCGTCATGGGGCGCAACATGATCCTCAACCGGCTGAACCTGCCGGAAGACAACGCCGTGCTGCAGGCCCAGCGCGGCCGCCTGGCCCGCGCCTTCGCGCTGGTGGAGGACAGGCTCTCCCAGGTGCCGCATTTCGCCGGCGCCGAGTTCACCGCAGCCGACATCATGAGCGTCTTCTCGCTCACCACCATGCGCTATTTCCTGCCGCTGGACCTCGCGTCCTACCCGGCGATCCGCGCCTATCTGCAACGCATCGCGGCGCGGCCCGCCTATCAGCGCGCCATGGCCAAGGGTGACCCCGGCATGGCGCTGCTGCTCAGCTGACCATCGAGGCCGCGATCTTCTCCGCCGTCATCATCGTCGGTAAGTTGGTGTTGGCGCAGGGCACGACCGGGAAGATCGAGGCGTCCACGACCCTGAGCCCCTCGATGCCGCGCACCCGGCCCTCGGGGTCCACGACGGCGCGCGGGTCATCCTCGGCCCCCATCCGGCAGGAGCAGGAGGCGTGCCAGACGCCGATGGCGGCCTTGCGGATGAAGCCCTCCAGCGCCGCGTCATCGGTCATCACCTCCTCGAAGCGATAGCCCTCGATCACGAAGCGATCAATGAAGCGGGAGCGCAGGAAGCCCGGCCCATCCATCACCGTGCTGATGACGTTCGTCAGGAAGCGGTTCTTGGCGTTGATGACGCCGAGCTTGCGGACGCGGTCGGTGTAGCTCGCCGGGAAGTGGTCCGTCGTGACCTTGCCCAATTCGCCGCTCATCTGGATCGCGGCCATCATGCGGAAGCCGGTCATCAGGCGTTCGAGGTCGCGCGTATCGGAGAGGAGGTTGAACTCCACCACCGGTTCGGCCTGCCAGTTGGGCGAGGCGAGGCGCACCTGCCCGCTCTCCGAATAGGTCTTGTTCACCCAGAGCAGCAGGGAGGCCACCTGCTTGCCCACCGCATGCCAGGCGGATTTGCTGACGGCGGCGGCGAACATGTCGCCAGGCGGGATGCCGTCCAGGCCCGAGGAATAGCGCAGGCCCACCAGGATATGCCGGCGCGTGCGCTCGTCCACCCGGGCGCCCCGACGCAGATAGGAGGAGAGCGAGACGGAAGGGTGGTCCATCAGCCCCTGGCCCACGCCCGGCAGGTTCTGCAGCACCTCGATCCCCATCTCGCGCAGATGGGCGGCGGGGCCGATGCCGGCGCGCATCAGATGGGCGGGGGAATGGATGGCGCCGCAGGAGAGGATGATCTCGCGCCCGCGGAATTCCTGCTCCTGGCCCTTCACCAAGGCGACGACGCCGACGCAGCGGTTGCCCTCGAAGATCAGGGACTTCACCTGGGTCTCGGTCGAGATGGTCAGGTTTTCCCGCGCGCGGGTCGTGCGGTCCAGATAGCCCATCGCCGCCGAGGCGCGCTGTTCGCCCTCATTGGAGATGGTCATTGGGAAATAACCATCCTCGAAGAAGCCGTTCTGGTCGGGCAGGAACTTGAAGCCGGCCGCCTTGAAGGCCTCGGCGGCGGCCTTGGCGTGGTTGTTCCAATCCGAAGGCGGGATGCGCCGGACGGGAATGCGGCCTTCCTTGCCGTGGAAGGGGCCGTCGAAATCAAGGTCGCGCTCCACCTTCTTGAAGAAGGGCAGCACGGCATCCCAGTTCCAGCCGGCGGCGCCGCGCTGCTCCCATTCGTCGTAATCGGTCGGCGCGCCGCGATTGGCGAGCTGGCCGTTGATCGAGGAGCCGCCGCCCAGCACCCGCGCCTGCTCATATTTGCGCAGCGGCGGGCGTTCCTCCGGGCGGTTGTGCGGGATGACCTGGGTGTGGACCTTCAGCTCGGTCCAGTGGAAGCGCGGGTCGAAATAGGCGGTGCCGGGATAGCTGTCCTTGATCTCGGCGGGTTCTTCTCCCGGTGGCGTGTCGGGCCCCGCTTCGCAGACCAGCACGCGGCGGTGGCTCTGCGCCGAAAGGCGATGCGCCAGGACGGAACCGGCGGAACCGCCGCCGACGATGATGGTGTCCCACATGCGGGTCTCCACGCCTCCCAGATCTGGCCGCCGGTAGCCCCCGCGGCCCTTGCATTGGGCATGGAATTTGCACGGGAATGGTGCTCCTGTAAAATGCGCCCGGCCAGAGGGTCACTCGAGCCAGATGACGGCCTCGACCTCGAAGAGCATGGCGTCCAGGGCCAGCTTGGGGACCGGCACCAGCGTCTGCGCCGGCGGCGTTTTCCCGAAGATGCGCTGCACGGCCTGGGTGAGGGGGCCAAGCCTCGACATGTCGTGATTCACGACGAAGAGCGTGAGCTTCACCACCTGGCGCGGCTCCGCGCCAAGTGCCTGCAGAACCGCAACAAGATTGGCATAGGCCTGTGTCACCTGGGTGCCGAAATCCGGCGCGAAGGCCCCGCTGGCATCCTGGCCGCCCTGGCCGGAGATGAAGGCGAGGCGGCCCAGGGCCGGGGTCACCACGGCGGTGCTGTAGCCGTGGGCGGTGGGGTCAGGCAGGCTCGCCGGGTTGACGATCAGGGGCGTGGCGACCGCGTGGGATGGCATGTTCACTCTCCATGTCGGGTTGGACATGACGTGTCTGGGGCCCAATGGTGCCAAAACCTGGCACCATAGGTGATAGGTTCCACCCATGATCCCCCGCCTCCGACATGACGCGATCGTCCGCCTGCTCCGCCGGCAGGGCAGTGCCACGGTCGAGGAGCTGGCGCGCGAGGTCGGCGCCTCACGCCGCACCATCCTGCGTGACGTCGCCGCGCTGCGCGATCAGGGCTTCATCATCCATTCCGAACCCGGCCGGGGTGGGGGGCTGCAGCTCGACCCGCAATCGGTCCAGACCACGCCCCGGCTCTCCGTGCCGGAGGTCTTCGCCCTGCTCCTCAGCGTGGCGGCGATGCGCGTGAGCGGCGGCCTGCCCTTCTCGGGCCTGGCCGATGCCGGCCTCGCCAAGATCGAGAGGGCCCTGCCGGCGGAGAAGCTGCGGGATCTGCGGCGCCTTCTGGACTGCCTGCATGTCGGCCGCCTGTCACCGCAACAGGATGTCTCGGCCCTGGGGCCGATGGATGCGGCGCTGCTGCCGGCCTTCGAGACGGCATTTCTCCAGCGCCTCCGCCTGAGCTTCCGTTACCGGGATGCCCAGGGGGTGATCACCCGGCGCGAAGTCGAACCGCAGGCCATGCTGTTGCTGCCGCCGCTCTGGTACCTCGTCGCCTGGGACCCCGCGCGGGAGGATTTTCGCCATTTTCGGATGGACCGGATCAGCCGGCCGACCATCCTGGAGGGGCCGCCCTTCCGGCGTCGGCACGTCCCCTTCGACCAGGATGTCTGCCCCTTCCGCGACCTGCCGCGGTGAGCGCGGCCGGGCGGTCCGCGCTTACGCCGGTTCCTTGTCCCGGTCCGCCATCATCTGCTTGAAGGCCGGCCGCGCATGGCAGGCGGTGAGCCAGGCCTTCACATGCGGCGCCGCCTCGAACAATTCCTTGGCCGGCGCGGCGTAGCGAATCACCTCGGCCAGATTGATGTCGGCCACGGTGAAGCGCCCGCCCACCGCGAAGCCGGTCTTGGCCAGTGCCGCATCCAGCACGGCGAAGGGCGCGCGCAGGGCTTCGATCGAGGCCTGGGCCAGCGCCGCGTCGCGTTCCGCCGGCGGCTTCGCGACCATGTTGTAGAGGATCTGGATGGTGTGCGGCTCGGCCTCGGTCATCGCCCAGATGGACCAGGCGGTCATCTCCGCATCCTCGCGCAGATCGGCCGGCGCCAGCGGGCCGCCATGCTTCTTCGCCATGTACAGGTTGATGGCCAGCGACTCGGCCAGCACAAGCCCGTCATCCTCCATGGCCGGGATGCGGCCATTGGGGTTCACCTTGAGGAACTCCGGCGAGCGCGTGTTCAGCCGCGCGCCCGGCGCCAGCGGGTCCGGCACGCTATAGGCCTGGATCACCGGCACATGGCGGAAGGGCATCCCCGACTCCAGCGCCAGCCAGATGTTGCGCGAGGCGCGGGAGCGATAGACGCCATAGATGGTCAGCATGCGGATACTTCCTCCAGGGATGTCCCGGAGCCTCGCATGATCCAGGCCCGAGAGGGAGGGGGCGTCAGCCCTGCATGGCCGCCACCATCAGCCCGACATTGTGGCGGATCATCGCCTCATAGGTCGCGGCCGGGCCATCGGCGGGGGAGAGCGCATCGGCATAGAGCCGACCGCGCACCGTGACCCCCGCCTCCTCGGCCAGGCGGCGCAGCGTGGCGGGGTTGGCCATGTTCTCCATGAAGACGGCGGTGATGTTCTGCGCGCGGATCTGGCGGATCAGGTTGGCCACCTGCTGCGCCGAGGGCTCGGATTGTAGCCCCACCCCCTGCGGCGCCAGGAAGCGCACGCCATAGGCGGCGCCGAAATAGGCGAAGGCGTCATGGCTCGTGATCACGATGCGCCGCGCCTCCGGCACCCGGGCAATCTCGGCGCGCACCCAGGCATCGAGCGCCGCCAGCCGGGCGGCGTGGCTGGCGGCCCGCGCACGATACTCCGCCTCCCCGCCTGCATCGGCGCGGACCAGCCCCGCCTCGATGTTGCGCAGATAGGCGATGGCCAGCCGCACATCCTGCCAGGCATGCGGGTCCTGGCTGCCATGATTGTGGCCGGGCGTGGGCGCCGCGCGGCGCAGCGTGATCCCCTCCGTCGCCATCACGTTCACCCCCGCGAAGCCGCTGGAGGCGATGAGCCGGTTGAACCAATTGTCGAAGCCCGCGCCGTTGCGCAGGACGAGGCGCGCGCCCCGCACCGCCTCCGCATGAGATGGCCGCGGCTGGAAATGATGCGCATCCACATCAGGGCCCGCGATAACGCGGACCTCCATGCGCTCGCCGGCGAGGTCGCGCAGCAGGTCGCCCAGGATGGAGAAGGAGGCCACGGCCACGGGCCGCGTTTGCGCGCTGGCAAGGCCGGGGAGGGCAAGCGCGGGGAGGGTCAGCAGGGCGCGACGATGCATGGGCGGCATCCAAACCGGGTTATGATATAACCTATCTGGACTGAAGGGCGTTGTCTTTCAACGGCCAAAGAGTCGCTTCAGCCATCCGCGCAGCCCCTCGCCGCGCTTCACGCTCTTCTGGTGCGCCACATGCGGGCGGCGCGCCGGTGGCGGCAGGGCGGTGGCGACGCTGTGGCGCCCGGTATCCTGCGCCTCGATCAACCGGAGCTCGAGCATGAGCACCTGGACCACCGGCTCGGGCGGGTTCTCGCGGAGCAGGGCCTGGGCGGTGTCGCCCGCATCATCCCAGGCTTCGGCGCGGCGCAGCGCATCCACCACGCGGACCCGCTGCTCGGCGTCCAGCGGTGGGCCGCTGCGCCAGAGCGCCACCGCCTCGAGCCGCCAGGCGCTGGCGAGGTCGGGGCGGTTCATGTCGTCGGCGATCCAGGCGGCGTGCAGCGTCGCTTCGGCCGCGGCGTGCAGGGCACCCGTCTCCTCCAGCACCAGGGCCCAGGCCAGGAAGCGGCGGGCGAGCGGCGGGTGCGAGGCGTCGTTCAACAGGGCGCGGAAATTGGCCGCCCCCACCGCTTGGGCGGCGGCCGGGTGGGCCTGGGTGATGTCGGGTGCGGAATAGCCGCAATGCGGGCATTGCTGCAGCCAACGCGCCATGGTGCCGCGGATCGGCTGGCCCGGCCGGAGGTCGAGATCGGGCGCCTGCTCAGGCGCCGCCGGACGGAAGGCCTGCTGGCGGCTTTCCGTGCCGCACACGCCGCAGACCACGCCATGGGGCGCGGTGGAGGCGGAGCCGGGGGCGGGACGGGGTTGAGCCATGATCCCAATCTAGGCATGCCGAGGCGTTTGGCGAAGGGGGCAAGGATGCCGTGGCGCGTTTCCGGGCCTTGGAATCCGCGGGGGCTGCCAGCAAAGATCCTCCGCTCCGGCCCCGCCGGCCCGCCCCGATCCAAGGTTGCCCATGGTCCAGACAGCCAATCCGCCGCGCGAGATCCCCACCGATCTCTCCGAGCGGCGGCCGGCCGGATGAATTCGCGTCGTGCATGAACCCCGAGACGCCCCTCCTGCCCTGCTTGGCCGAGCGGGCGATGGCGACGGGCCAGGCCCATCTGCGCGTGTTGGATGTGGGGGCGGGCCCGGTCACTTCCATCGGCTACGTGCCGCCCCCTGGCATCACGATGGAGATCGTCGCGACCGCCCCGTCGCAGCCTCGGCTGAGGCTGTGTCCTGATGGATGGCGTGCAAAGACTCTGGAGGTTGGGGCGTACATCGCCTAACCTTTGGCGAGTTAGGCCCCCGAAGAACCGGATTCGCACCCATAATGCCGCGCGGTGACCTCTTTCCCGATATCGCCCCCTTCGAGACCGGCCTGCTGCCGCTGGGCGACGGGCATGTGATGTACTGGGAGCAGGTGGGCAATCCGCGCGGCCAGCCGGTGCTCTTCCTGCATGGCGGGCCCGGGGCCGGGGCAGGGGCGGTGCATCGCCGCTTCTTCGACCCCACGCATTGGCGCTTGATCATCTTCGACCAGCGCGGCGCCGGCCGCTCTCGCCCGCTCGGTGAGCTGCGCGCCAACACCACGCCGCATCTGGTGCAGGACATCGAGACGCTCCGGAATTTTCTCGGCATCGAGAAATGGCTGCTCTTTGGCGGCTCCTGGGGCTCGACGCTCGCCCTGGCCTATGCCCAGGCGCATCCCGCCTGCGTGACGGGCTGCGTGCTGCGCGGCGTCTTCCTCGGCCGGGATGACGAGGTGGAGTGGTTCCTCTACGGCCTGCGCCGCATCTTCCCCGATGCCTGGGCCGCCTTCGCGGAGCACATCCCCGAAGCGGAGCGGCATGACCTGCTGACGGCCTATCTGCGCCGCCTGACCGACCCCGAGCCCTCCGTCCACCTGATGGCAGCCCGGGCCTGGAGCCATTACGAGGGCAGCTGCTCCACCCTGCTGCCCAGCCCCGAGACGGTGGCGAGCTTCGCGCAGGACCGCACGGCCCTCGGCCTCGCGCGGATCGAGGCGCATTATTTCGCGCACAAGCTCTTCCTGCGCGAGGGCGGGCTGCTGGCCGGCATGCAGGACATCGCGCAGATCCCGGCCGAGATCATCCAGGGCCGCTACGACATGGTCTGCCCGGCCGAGACCGCCTTCGAACTCGCCGCGCAATGGCCGCGCGCGCGGCTGACCGTGGTGCCCGATGCCGGGCACTCCGCGCTGGAGCCCGGCATCCGCACGGCGCTGGTGAGCGCGGTCGAGCGCTTCCGCCGCCGCTGAGACGGCGCGGGGCTTCGCTCATCCGATCTGGCGGTCATGCGCGGCGCGCATCTGGCGGTCATGCGCGGCGCGCATCTGGCGGTCATGCGCGGCGCGCATCCGATCCGCGCGATTCGCCGAGCCCTGCGGCGGAGGAACCTACGCCGCCGTCCAGCATGGCTGCCGGGATGCGCTTCCTTCGCCGGTGCTGATTGACAGCACGCGGCGAAACCGCTTGAACCCGCCCGCTTCCATCGGACGTGTCGGCTTCGGCCGGTGCGGTACTGCGGAGGGGTGCCCGAGTGGCTAAAGGGGACGGACTGTAAATCCGTTGGCTTGCGCCTACGCTGGTTCGAATCCAGCCCCCTCCATATTCCCCGGTGGCAGCGGGTTTTCGTCGCATGCGGCGAGGCTCTTGAGCTAACCTCATCACCGCCACGGCGCGGGTGTAGCTCAATGGTAGAGCACCAGCCTTCCAAGCTGGCTACGGGGGTTCGATTCCCCTCACCCGCTCCACCCCCAGGGGTGGTCGGTTGGTGCTCCCAGGCAGGCTCCCTCGTGCCCTTGCGGCTTCTGGAACGATCATTCTCGGAGCTTTACGATGGCCAAGGCGAAGTTTGAGCGGAACAAGCCGCACTGCAACATTGGGACGATTGGTCACGTGGACCATGGCAAGACGTCCCTGACGGCGGCGATCACGAAGGTGCTGGCGAAGTCCGGTGGTG